>TARA_R110000765_G_scaffold2301_1_pt1 | contig 340263 bp, 346 predicted proteins | sample TARA_R110000765 | Tara Oceans TARA_R110000765 (sample SAMEA4398168) | marine metagenome | biome: Polar Biome; feature: [MES] marine water layer (ENVO:01000295) within the mesopelagic zone...; material: water (ENVO:00002006), including particulate matter (ENVO:01000060) such... | reverse complement strand
GCCCCCGCGCCTCGCGGCGCTCCCCCGGAGTTTATCGGGCAAGATGAAGGAGTCAGTCGTATTGCACCACTTCGTATTCGATGCCGTCGGCGTCATGAAAGTAAAAGCGGCGGCCCGGTTCATAGTCGGCGTGGTTGCCAGTGGTGAAACCGCGCGCCTTGATCCGGGTTTCCAGTGCGTCGAGGTCGTCTGTGGTGACGGCAATGTGGTTCAGCCCGCCGACGGTGGTATAGCTGGACTCTTTTGCCTTTTGCGGAGCGTCGGGGCTGTAGAGCGCCAGATAATGCGCGTCGGTGCCAACGTGGATGCTGCGACCGCCTGCAATCGCGTCGCCCTGCCAGCGGATGTGCCAGCCGAACAGGTCGCACATCCACTCGGCGGTGGCGGCGGGGTCGGAGACGGTGAAATTGGCGTGTTCGAGGTGTGCGGGCATGGTGGATTTTCCTTTTGATTTGGTTCGTATTTTGCTATCGTAATTGCTAAACCTAACTTTAGGTCAAGGGATTTTTTAGCCATGGCAAAAGATGGATTGAGCATTGGTGATCTGGCAGAGCGGACCGGTCTGGCGGTGTCGGCAATCCGGTATTATGAGGCACAGGGGCTGATTGACCCCTGGCGCAATGCAGGCGGACAGCGGCGGTTCGAGCGGGCGGATATTAGGCGACTGTCATTCGTGATGATCGCGCAGCAGTTCGGTTTTACCCTGCCGCAGATTCGCGCCGAACTGGACCTGCTGCCCAAGGGGCGTGTGCCGACCAAGGCGGACTGGGCCCGTATCAGCAGCGGGTTTCGCGCGGCGCTGGATGCACGGATCGACACGCTTGTTCGGATGCGCGACACGCTGGACAGTTGCATTGGTTGCGGCTGTCTGAGCCTGGACAGTTGTGCGTTGTACAACCCCGGTGACCGGGCGCGTGAGAAGGGCACCGGGCCACGGTATTTGATGGGCGACCGACCGGCAGACTAAAGGCTTTGCCCACATGCCGCTGCCCTGCGAAAAACCGTCGCAGCCGGGGCGTGTTGACGACGTGTTTCCATTGCAATGACCGCCTCTGTGGTTTAGCCAAGCGCGAAAGATTGTTGCGCGTTGCGGTGTTTGCACGCGCTTTTGCACAAGGAGCCGCCGAGCATGGCCGATACAGAACGCGAAGCGATGGAATATGATGTGGTCATCGTCGGGGCCGGGCCTGCGGGTCTTTCGGCGGCGATCCGTCTGAAGCAACTGGACGCCGATCTGAATGTGGTCGTGCTGGAAAAAGGCTCGGAAGTGGGCGCGCATATCCTGTCGGGTGCGGTTCTGGACCCCTGCGGGCTGGATGCGCTGATCCCTGACTGGAAAGAAAAGGGCGCTCCGGTCACCATTCCGGTCAAGGAAGACAACTTTTACATGCTGGGCGAAGCGGGCCAGGTCCGCATCCCGAACTTTCCCATGCCGCCGCTGATGAACAACCACGGCAACTATATCGTGTCGATGGGCAACGTCTGCCGTTGGATGGCCGAACAGGCCGAAGCACTGGGTGTCGAAGTGTTCCCCGGCATGGCCTGTTCCGAGCTGGTTTATGGCGAGAATGGCGAAGTCAAAGGCGTGGTTGCCGGTGAGTTCGGCATTTCCGCCGATGGCACCAAGGGCGACAGCTATGAGCCGGGCATGGAACTGCTGGGCAAATACGTGTTCCTGGGCGAAGGCGTGCGCGGATCGCTGTCGAAAGAGGTCATCGCGAAATACGACCTGTCGGCAGGCAAGGAGCCGCAGAAATTCGGTCTGGGCATGAAAGAGATCTGGGAGATCGACCCGGCCAAGCACAAGGAAGGCACCGTCACCCACACGATGGGCTGGCCGTTGGGCAGCAAGGCGGGCGGCGGTTCGTTCATCTATCACCTTGATAACAATCAGGTCTATGTCGGGTTCGTGGTTCACCTAGGTTACAAGAACCCCTATGTGTTCCCCTACATGGAATTCCAGCAGTTCAAGCATCACCCGATGGTGGCCGAGCTGCTGAAAGGCGGCAAACGCGTGGCTTATGGCGCACGGGCGATCACCGAGGGCGGCTATCAGTCGATGCCCAAGATGGTGGCACCCGGCGTGGCGCTGCTGGGCTGTTCGGTGGGCATGGTCAACGTGCCGCGTATCAAGGGCAACCACAACGCCATGCTATCAGGCAAGGCGGCGGCCGAGGCTGCCTATGATGCGATCAAGGCGGACCGTTCGGGTGACGAGCTGACCGCTTACGAGGAAGAAGTGCGCGGCGGGGCAATTGGCACAGACCTGAAAAAAGTGCGCAACGTTAAACCGTTGTGGTCCAAATACGGCCTGACCGCGTCGCTGGCGCTGGGCGGGTTCGACATGTGGTGCAACACGCTGGGCTTTTCGCTTATGGGCACGCTGAAACACGGCAAATCCGACGCGGATGCGACCGAACCTGCGGATCAGCACAAGGAAATCAGCTATCCCAAGCCGGACGGCAAGCTGTCGTTTGACCGTCTGACCAACGTGGCCTTCAGCTTTACCAACCACGAGGAAAGCCAGCCTGCGCACCTGAAGCTGAAAGATCCCAGCATTCCGGTCGAGCGGAACCTGCCGGTTTATGCAGGTCCTTCGGCGCGGTATTGCCCTGCGGGCGTGTACGAGTTTGTGACCGAGGACGGCAAGGACCCGCGCTTTGTCATCAACTTCCAGAACTGCGTGCACTGCAAGACCTGCGACATCAAGGACCCCAGCCAGAACATCAACTGGACCACGCCGCAGGGCGGGGACGGGCCGAACTATCCGAACATGTAAAATGCCGTTCGTGGCAGGTGGAAAGGCGGGCGCAAGCCCGCCTTTTTGCGTTCACAGGGTTTTGGCATAGGCCGCAAGTTGATCGGCGGCCATGCCCCAGCCGACAAAGAACCCCATGTCTTCATGTGACTGGCGTGCCTCTGACGATCTGTGGCGCACGGTGGCGGTGTAGATCGTGCCATCCGCGCCGTCGTCTTCGAATTCAATGATGGCAGTCATGAACGGGTCGGCGCTGGGCTTCCAGCCTTCGCTGTAGGTATCGGTGAACACCAGTTTGCGTTGCGGGACCAGCTCAAGGTAAACACCGGTGTTGGTCATGGTGTTCCCGTCCACGTCAAAGGTGGTGTTGAACCGCCCGCCCACGCGCAGGTCAATCTCGCAATCGGTGACGGTGTGCGGTCTGGGGACAAAGAAGGCTTTGACATGTTCTGGCGTCGTCCAGCAGTCCCACAGCACGGCGGGGGGCACGTCGATCTTGCGGGTAAACGTCAGGTCGGTGGCGGGATCAAGTTCCATTGTTGCGGTCCTTTGCGAGTTGGGTTGCGTAGCTGTCAAGTTCGTTCAGGCGGCGGGTCCACAGGTCGGACTGGTGGCCCAGCCAGTTTTGCACGGGTACAAATGCAGTGTTCGCGCGGGCATAGGTGCGGATCCGCCCTGACTTGGTCGAGGTGATCAGCCCGGCACCTTCGAGCTTGGCCAGATGTCCCAACAATGACGGCATCGCCATGTCATGCGGGGCGGCCAGTTCGCTGGTGGTGGCAGGCCCGCGCGACAGGCGGTCTAGGATGGCGCGCCGCGTGGGATCGGCCAAGGCCGCGAATATCTGGTCGAGATGGGAATCATACTTAGCCATTTGACTAAGTATTGAGATTTCCCGTGGTCTGGCAAGAGAATCGACGACCCTGCGCGCAACTTGTGCAATTAGCCGCCGTAACTCACAGCTTTGTTTACCACCCCGCGAGCAGGCCCATTGCGCCCGCGTGCAGACCTGATAGCCTTATTCCAAACGAAATCAGACGAGGCAGTCGCGTGATCCGAACCATTCTGAAAAGCACCGCAGCCACAGCCCTGATCTGGACGCTGGCAACGCCGCTGGCGGCACAGGATGTTGCGGGCCCCTATCTGGCGGCGCGGCAGGCTTCTTATCTGAACGATTTTGGCACGGCGGCACGCTATTACGACATGGCGCTGCTGCATGACGTGGAAAATGCGACCTTGATGGAGGACGCGACGCTGGCGCATTTGCTGCTGGGCGACGTGTTGCAGGCACTGCCGATTGCCCTGAAGATGGAAGAAGCGGGCCTGCGCAGTCAGGCGGCGCACATGGCGGTCATTGCCGACATGGCGCAGCGCGAGGATTATGACGCGCTGCTGGACCGTGACATGGACACCCAGGGCATCGGGCCGCTGGTCGACGGGCTGCTGACAGGATGGGCCTATGTGGGCGCGGGCGATTTGAAGGCGGGGCTTGCGGGCTTTGACAAGGTTTCGCGCGAGCAGGGTCTGAAAGGCTTTGCGCTCTATCACAAGGCGATGGCGCTGGCGATGAGCGGTGAATATGAGGCCGCTGAAGCGATTTTTTCGGGCACCGACAGCGGCACCATGGTCCGCACCCGGCGTGGAGCCATGGCGCGGGCCGAAGTGCTGAGCCAGCTGGATCGCAACGCCGATGCGGTGGCCAGCCTGCAAGAGGCCTTTGGCGGCAGTCTGGACCCCGAGCTTGAGCGGGTGATCACGGCCCTTGAGGCGGGGGAAACCCTGCCGTTTACCCATGTCACCTCGGCCCGCGACGGGCTGGCGGAAGTGTTCTATTCTCTGGCCGGTGCGCTGCGCAGCGAGGCATCGGCGGACTATACGTTGCTTTATGGTCGGCTGGCCCGCTACCTGCGCCCCAATCATGTGGACGCGCTGCTGTTGAATGCCGAGCTTCTGGAAGAACTGGACCAATACGATCTGGCCATCGCCGTCTACAAGGAAGTGCCCGCCAGTGATCCGGCCTTTCACGCCGCCGAACTGGGGCGCGCCGCGGCCTTGCGCCGCGCGGACAAGCCGGATGCGGCGATCGAAGTGCTGGAGCAACTGACGCGCAGCTATCCCGATTTGCCGGTGGTCTTTTCCACATTGGGCGACGTGTTGCGCCAGCAGGACCAGTTCGCCGAGTCCATCGCTGCCTATGACCGTGCGCTTGAGCTGACGGCAGAGGGGGCGCGGGCCGAATGGTTCTTGCTGTATGCCCGCGCCATCGCGCACGAACGTCTGGGCCAGTGGAAAGAGGCCGAGGCGGATTTCCGTCACGCGCTGGCGTTGAACCCCGGTCAACCGCAGGTGCTGAACTATCTGGGCTATTCGATGGTCGAACAGCAGGTCAATCTGGACGAAGCCCTGGAGATGATCGAACAGGCGGTCGCGGCCAGCCCGGACAGCGGCTATATCATCGACAGCCTCGGATGGGTCCTTTACCGGCTTGGACGCTACGAAGAGGCGATTGTTCACATGGAACGCGCAGCCCAGCTTGAGCCGGTTGACGCGGTGGTCAACGACCACTTGGGGGACACGTTGTGGGCCGTGGGTCGCAAGCGCGAGGCCCGCTTTCAATGGCGACGGGCGCTGTCCTTTGTCGACACCTCCGATGTGAACAGTGAAGCCGATCCCGCCCGGATCCGCCGCAAGCTTGAGGTTGGCCTGGACAAGGTGCTGGCCGAAGAGGGCGCACCGCCCCTGAAGGTGGCCGTTGATCCTTGACCGCTGAACCTGTGGCGGGCTTGCGGGTCTTTGCCCCTGCCAAGATCAACCTGACACTGCATGTGACGGGGCAGCGGGCGGATGGCTATCACCTGCTGGATTCACTGGTGGTGTTTGCCGATGTGGGCGACACGGTTCAACTGCGCCCTGCCGCTGCCTGGTCATTGCGCGTGGATGGTTCCGAGGGCGGTCATGTGCCTGCGGGTGACGACAACCTTGTGCTGCGGGTGGCGCGCTTGTTTCCTGATCTGTCGGCGGCACTGACCCTGACCAAGGACCTGCCGGTCGCCTCGGGCATTGGCGGCGGCTCAGCTGATGCAGCGGCAGTCTGGCGGGGCCTGTGCCAGATGGCAGGGCGTGACGCGGATGCGGCACAGCTGTTGTCGCTGGGGGCCGATATTCCGGTCTGTGTTCCCTCGGGTGCGGCGCGGATGCAAGGCATCGGAGAGGTTGTGACACCGCTGGAGGGGTTGCCCGCGTTGCACGTGGTGCTGGCCAATCCGCGTGTGGCCGTGTCCACACCACAGATATTCAGGGCGCTGGCGCGCAAGGACAATGCGCCGATGCCCGACGTGCTGCCCGTGTTCGCGGACGCCGCCGCCCTGTGCGACTGGCTGGGGACGCAGCGCAACGATCTGCAGGCGGCAGCCGAGGCGCTGGAGCCACAGATCACCCAGACCTGTCAGGCGCTGGCGGCTTTGCCGCGTTGTCTGCTGGCGCGGATGTCCGGGTCGGGGGCAACCTGTTTCGGCGTGTTCGCCACGGCAAAGGACGCTGCAGAGGCAGCAGCGAGCCTGTCATCGGCGCGACCGGACTGGTGGGTGCGCGAAGGTGCGTTGGGGTCGATGCAGGCCAAGGCCGCACCACGCCCCCTCAGCTGATCCGGTCGACCACGAAGTCTGCCAGATCGACCAGCATGTCCTTGATGTCATGATCGGGCAGGGGCGCCAGCGACACCTTTGCCCGCTCGGCCCAGGCGATCGCGTCCACGCGTGTTTCGGCCAGGGTGCCGTGCTTGTTCAGCAAGGCCAGCGCGTGATCCAGATCGCCCGCGTCCTGCTTGCCCTTTTCGATGGTCCGCACCCAAAAGGCCCGTTCGTCGGCACTGGCCTTGGCCACGGCCTTGATTAGGGGCAGGGTCAGCTTGCGTTCGCGGAAATCGTCGCCGATGTTCTTGCCGGTCGCTTCGGACTGGCCCTGATAGTCCAGCAGGTCGTCAACGATCTGGAACGCCACGCCAAGCGCGTCGCCGTAGTCATAAAGCGCCTTGACCGTCGCGGCGTCGGCATCGGCAATGACGCCGCCCACCTCCATCGCCGCCGAAAACAGCGCCGCCGTCTTGCCGCGCACGACTTGCAGATAGACAGCTTCGTCCGTTGCCAGATCCTGTGCGGCGGTCAGTTGCAGCACCTCGCCCTCGGCGATGGTGGCGGCGGCGTTGGACAGGATGCGCATGACTTCCATCGAGCCGCATTCGGTCATCAGCTGAAAGGACCGCGCGAACAGATAATCCCCGACCAGAACGCTGGAGGTGTTGTCCCACAGCAGGTTGGCGGTGGGACGGCCGCGCCGCTGTTCGCTTTCGTCGACAACGTCGTCATGCAGCAGCGTAGCGGTGTGGATGAATTCAACCGTGGCGGCCAGATGCACGTGATAAGGTCCCGTGTAGCCACACAAATGTGCTGACGCCAACGTCAGCATCGGACGCAGCCGCTTGCCGCCAGCACCGACCAGATGCGCGGTCACCTCGGGGATGCGCGGCGCGTGTTCCGAGGCCATCTTGGTGCGGATCAGCGTATTGACCGCGTCCATGTCGTCTGCCAGCCGTGCGGCCAGCCGGTCATGCGGCTTTAACATCGGTGCGGTGCTGTCCATCTTGCCCCCATTGGCCCCTGTACATTAAGGGCCACCTTCTCTTACATCCGTGATCATGAAAGAACTTTTGCGCAGCAACGACCCGACGATCATCGCCTTTGCCTCGGCCCTACTGTCGGGCGAGGATATAGACTGCTTTGAATTGGACGTAAACATGAGCGTACTCGAAGGCGGTATCGGGATTTTCCCGCGTCGTTTGATGGTGCGGGCAGATGACCATGATGCGGCCAGTCGGGTGATGCGCGACAACGAAATTCCGCTGGGTCTGTGAGCGAAGGCGTCGAGCTGACCCATGACGCCTTTTTGGGCGGGCAGGTGATGCTGTGGCAGCCGCGCACCGGCTATCGTGCGGGGCTGGACCCAGTTCTGCTGGCGGCCAGCGTTCCGGCGCAAGCGGGGCAATCGGTTCTGGATCTGGGCTGTGGCGCAGGCGCTGCGGCCTTGTGTCTGGGTGCGCGGGTGCCGGGGCTGGACCTGCACGGCGTCGAACGACAGCCCTATTACGCGGATCTGGCCCGGCGCAATGGGCTGGAGGTGACATGCGCCGACCTGACCCGCCTGCCGATGCCGCTGAAAGAGCGCAGCTTTGACCATGTGATTGCCAACCCACCGTTCTTTGACCGCAGTGCCAGCCGTCCGTCGCCCTATGTGGGCCGCGAGGGGGCCTTGGGCGAGGATACGGCGCTGGAGGATTGGGTGCAGGTCGCGGCCAAACGCCTGCGGTATCGCGGATTCGTTCATTTTATTCACCGCATGGCACGCCTGCCTGATCTGCTGTCGGGCATTCGGCCCGTGTTGGGCAGCATCGAAGTGCTGCCTTTTTCAGCACGCCCCGGACGTGCGCCAGAGTTGTGCATTATCCGCGCACGCAAGGGCGGACGGGCAGAATTTCGCTTGCATTTTCCGCGCCTTCTGCACCGCGGCGAAAGCCATTTGCGGGATGCGGAAAGCTATACCCCTGAAATTAAGGCGGTTCTGCGCGATGGGGCGCGGCTGGAATTTTGACCAGTGGTCAGCCGTTCACAAGTTCATGATGCGTATGCAGCGTGACAGAAATGTAAAATCATGCTCTGCTGTGGTTGTACTTGAACGAATGGAGGATTGCATGAGCCTGAGCGCACACCTGAATGAGTTGAAGAAGAAGCACGAAAACCTGAGTAACGCAGTCGAAAAGGAACTGCGCGCACCCGGTGCGGACACGTTGAAAGTGGCCGAACTGAAAAAGCAAAAACTCCGCCTGAAAGAAGAAATTACCAGGCTGTCTGTCTAGCCACAGCCTCAGCGAAAGCTGGCGCGCGCTGCAATGACAGCGCCGCCGGTGACCAGAACGGCAGCCGCCGCCAGCGACCAGCTGGCTTGGGTGACGCCCGCTATCACCAGAACCAGTGTCGACAGCAAGGGGGCCGCATAAGACGCCGTTCCCAGCATCTGGATGTCGCCACGCTTTACACCAATGTCCCACACGTAAAATGCCAGCCCCACGGGGCCAAGTCCCAGTGCAACCGTGCTGGCCCAGCCAGTGGCGCCCACGGGCCATTGCGTGACCTCGAACGCCAGATGCAGGGGCACCGACAGCACTGCGCTGGCGATGCAGAACACGGCAACGCTGTCGGTGGGGATGGCGCCGAACCGGCGTGAGCCGATGGAATAGCCCGACCAGAACAGCGCACAGACCAGTGCCAGCCCGTACCCCGGCAGATACGCCGCCTGAAAGCCGGTGCTGCCCCCCGAGATGATCAGCGCTGCACCCAGAAAGCCGGTAACGGCCCCCACGATATGCCCCGCGCGCAGCCGTTCGCCGGGCAACAGTCCCGAGAACACCACGATCAGCAGCGGCCATAGATAGGCAATCAATCCGGCCTCGGCTGCGGGGGCCAGGCGCAGGGCCGAGAAATACAACGCGTGATAGCCGAACAACCCAAGGGTGCCGAACAGATAGACCCGCAGCGGCACCGCGCGCAGCCGGTGCAGCGCGCCGGTTGCGGCGCTCCAGACCAGCCCCAGCGCACCGCCGATGCCAAAACAGATTGCGTTCAACTGCAAAGGCGGCACCGGGGCGGATCCGACGGTCAACAGCGCAAGAAGCGCCCAGAGCAGGACGGCAACAAAGCCGATGGCGGTGGCGCGCAAGGGGGTCATAGGGAGGCCTTCGGTAGACGGACTGTGCGTCTTTCACATGCGCGGTTTTGCAGCTCTGGGCAAGTATCCCGTGGCGGGACGCGGCGCCCGTGCGCGGGCTGCCGGTTCGATTCGTCCTCAAAAGCCTTGATCGGGGGCGGCCTTGAAACAGCCGCCCCGCTGTCTGGTCGCATCGTTTAGGGACGCAGCATGACCTTGCCCGCACGACCGGGTGTCAGCGCCGCATTCATCGCGTCGGCCAGTTGGTCCAGCCCGTAAATCCCGCCGTCCTCCAGCGTCAGCGTGCCTTGGGCGGCCAGTGTCACCAGTTCGGTGATCAACCGGGTGCGCAGACCGGGGTCCATGTCGGCGCTGACTTTCGCGCCCCAGAAGCCCTTGACCGTGATCTGCTTCATGATCAGCGTGCCCGACGACAGAGTCAGCGGCGTGCCTGTGGCGGTGCCAAAGACAACCAGTTCGCCGTTGGCCCCCAGCAGGTCGGTCAGATCGGTGGCCAGTTCGCCACCGACGGAATCAATGGCCGAAACCGCGCCTGCCTTGCCGATCAAAGTCTGTGCCTTGGCCTTCCAATCCTTGTCCGAAGTGGACAATACGTTGTCGATCCCCATGTCGGTCAGCTCGGTCACTGCGTCCTCGCGGCGCACAAGGTTCAGCAGGTTGATACCGCGCGCCTTGGCCAGAACGACCATGATCTTGCCCACGGCACCGTTGGCGGCGGTCTGCACGATCCAATCGCCTTTCTTGGCCTGCAACATCTCCAGCAGGGAAATGGCGCTGAAGGGCATGGCGATCAACTGCGCCCCCAAAGTGTCCGAAATCACGTCAGGCAGGGGCAGCACACCGGCTGCCGGGGCGATGAAATATTCGGCCCACGTGCCATGTACACCGGCCACGGTCACGCGCTGACCAATCATTTTTTCGTCCACGCCATCGCCCACTGCGTCGATGGTACCGATGGCTTCGGACCCGCCAATTGCGCCAGGCAATTCGGGCTTGTAGCCGTAGTTTCCGCGGATGGTCCACAGATCGTGGTTGTGAATGGGCGACAACACCGTCTTGATCCGCACCTCGCCCGCGGCTGGAGTGGGGGTGTCGACAGCTTTGTGTTCAAGTACGTCGACGGGTTCGCCAAAAGTGTCGTGAATGGCAGCTTTCATGATATTATCCTTAGGTGTCATAGGGTTCGGTTGAGGGCCTGCACGTGATTTCGCGTAGCGCGTCGCGCAGGGCGGTGTCGGTTTGTGACAGTTCGGGCAGAATCGCGGTGCCCAGCCAATGCGCACACAGTATGGGGGCCGCTGAACAATGCGTCGATGCGGGCCAGATGTTCGACATTATAGTCCCGAAGCATGGCGCAGCCAAAGCCCTCCCTGGAGGCAAGGGGCTCTTTTGGGTCTCCGTTGAAGCGGCCGGCCAACGTCCTGTGGTCAGGATGTGCGGGCGGGCCTTTTCTGATTTGGTTGGCTCTGTCATGTGGGACAGCTAGGCATTATTAGACTGGTCGTCTAGTCCTGCCGCAGGATTATTTTGCAAGAGTTTGAAAACAAAAACGGCGCGCCACGGTGGGCGCGCCGGATGTTGAAGGGCAGGTCGGTCAGACGAAGAACTGACCACCATTGGCCGAGATGGTCGAACCGTTGATAAAGCCCGAATCCTCTGACGCCAGAAACACGACACAGCGTGCAATCTCTTCCGGTTCGCCCAGACGGCCTGCGGGGATCTGCGATATGATCGATTCGCGGACTTTCTCAGGCACGGCCATGACCATGTCAGTGCCGATGTAGCCGGGGCAGATGGCGTTGGCAGTGATACCCGCACGTGCGCCTTCCTGGGCCAGCGATTTCACGATGCCCAGATCGCCCGCCTTGGTCGCGGCATAGTTGACTTGGGCAAACTGGCCCTTTTGTCCGTTGATCGAGCTGATCACGATGATACGGCCGAACTTACGTTCGCGCATGCCCGGCCAGACGGGATGCACGGTGTTGAACACGCCATTCAGGTTGGTGTCGACGACCTGGTGCCACTGTTCGGGGGTCATCTTGTGGAACGGCGCGTCGCGGGTGATGCCTGCGTTGGCCACAACGACGTCAACGGGGCCAAGGTCGGCTTCGACTTGCGCAATGCCCGCTTTGCTTTCGTCATAGTCGGCGACGTTCCATTTGTAGGTCTTGATGCCTGTTTCACCGGTGAACTTCGCCGCAGCTTCGTCGTTTCCTGCATATGTTGCAGCGACGCTATAGCCTGCATCTTTCAACGCTTGCGAAATAGCCGCGCCAATTCCGCGCGATCCTCCGGTAACAAGTGCAACTCTGGCCATGATGTATTCCTCCTTATGGGCTTTGTTCTATTCTTGCGTGTGTTCGCCAATGGCGTCCATGCATTTATCGCGAAAGTTATGACAAGCGTTTGTCAGAGCGATAATTGCATAAAATGCGCTGGGATAAGGCAAATTTTGGGATTTGCATGGATGCGTGGGGAAATCTGTGCATCCCTGCCACGCAGTGTGTGGCGTAGGTGTCGATCTGACGGATTGGCGATGTTCGGATCGACATGTGTTCGGCCTTTGATTCCGCGGCAATTGATGTGCCGCGAAATCTTGTTACTCATTTCACGTTGTGTCCGCAACTATATTGCGTAGCCTCGGTGAAATTATGGGCGCTCGACGCACATGGCGACGCCCATGCCACCACCGATGCACAGTGTGGCCAGACCTTTTTTGGCGCCGCGACGCTTCATTTCAAAGACCAGCGTGTTCAGGATGCGCGCGCCCGAGGCACCGATGGGGTGGCCGATGGCAATGGCGCCGCCGTTGACGTTCACGATCGACGGGTCCCAACCCATGTCCTTGTTCACGGCACAGGCCTGTGCGGCAAAGGCTTCGTTGGCTTCGACCAGATCCAGATCTTCGGCTTTCCAGCCGGCTTTCTCCAGAGCTTTGCGCGAGGCAAAGATCGGGCCCGCGCCCATGATCGACGGGTCAAGGCCGACGGTGGCGTAGGAAACGATTCGCGCCAGCGGCTCGATCCCGCGTTTTTCGGCGTTGTCGGCGGTCATCAGCAGGGCACCGGCGGCACCGTCGTTCAGGCCCGAGGCGTTGGCGGCGGTAACCGACCCATCCTTGGTAAAGGCGGGGCGCAGCTTTTGCATGGCTTCGATGGTTGCGCCGTGGCGGATGTATTCATCGCTGTCCACAACGATGTCGGCCTTGCGGCCCTTGACGGTGAAGGGCGTGATCTCGTCCTGGAACTTGCCTGCCTTTTGCGCGGCTTCGGCCTTGTTTTGCGATGCGACGGCGAATTCGTCTTGCTGGTCGCGGCTGATCTGCCATTTTTCGGCAACGTTTTCAGCGGTCTGGCCCATGTGGTAGCCGTTGAACGCGTCCCACAGGCCATCGCGGATCATGGTGTCGATATACTGCATGTCGCCCATCTTGTGACCCATGCGCAGGTTCGCGGCGTGAGGGCTCATCGACATGTTTTCCTGACCACCAGCGGCCACGATATCCGCGTCGCCCAGCTGGATGTGCTGTGCGGCCAGCGCAATGGCGCGCAGGCCGGAGCCGCACACCTGGTTGATGCTCCACGCAGCGCTTTCAATCGGCAGGCCCGCGTTGATGTGCGCCTGACGGGCAGGGTTTTGCCCTTGGGCAGCTGTCAGGACCTGACCCAGAATGGTCTCGCTGACTTCGGATTTGTCGATGCCTGCGCGCGCGACAATCGCCTCAAGGACAGCAGCGCCCAGATCGTGGGCGGGAGTACCCGCAAAAGAGCCGGTAAAGCTGCCGACAGCGGTACGCGCGGCAGAGGCGATGACGACGTTGGTCATGGAATGCATCCTCATGTTGTTTGACGAAGGACGCAGTTGTGGTTCCGGCAACACGCCGGGTGCCCGCCCTTCGACTTATGTATTTGAATAAACCATTCGTTCCGTCCTCACAACGTATACGCAGTCCTAAAGGTCGGGTGGCGCTATCAGCCCGCAGCGCGGACAGGGGGCGGGGTTTTCCAGCCGGGTCGCGTGGTGGGCGCACCGTGCAGGTAACCTTGCAGGCAATCGACACCAAGCGCGGTCAACATCGTTGCGTCCGCCTGCGTTTCGACGAATTCGGCAACCGTCATCATGTCGAAGTGCTGCGCAATCGACACCATCGACCGCACCAGCGCCTGATTGTCCGGGTCCATGGCGATGCCCGACACGAACTGGCCGTCTATCTTCAGGATATCAAAGAAGAAATCCTTGAAATAGCGCAGTGCAGTCTGACCCGAACCAAAGTCGTCCAGCGCAAAGCAGATGCCGCGCACCTGCCAGCGGTCCATAAAATCGATGACCAGTTCGGGCACGGTCATGGCCGATCCTTCGGTGATTTCCAGGATCAGCCGTTCGGCAATGGTGGGGTCGCGGTCCAGCCAGCGTTTAAGGGTGCGCGTCCAACTGGCAAAGCCGATGGACCGCGCCGACATGTTGATCGACAGCCGCAGGTGCGACGTTTCGTGCAGCGCGCGCAGCCCCATTTGCAAAGCCAGCACGTCAATTTCGCGGCCCAGTTCCGTGCTTTCGACCACATGCATGAAGTCGCGGGCGGGAATCACGCGACCGGTTGCATCGGTGATGCGGATCAGCCCCTCGTAAAATCCCACGCGGGACTGGTCCCGCGACAACACCACCGGCTGAAAGGCCAGCAGCGTCTGCTTGTGCCGGATCGCTTCGGCGACCATGTCCAGAATTGACCCATCCCGTTGCGCCACCGCGAAATTCAGCGGATTTTCAGCACCGGGCGGTACGTCGGCAATGCGCTGCTTGTCCAGGTTCACGTGGCACCTCCAAACGGTTCGGGATTGTCTTCCACTTTGCCGCCATATTCCCTAACAATGTATGAATGTTCCTATTTTAGTCTTATTTTCGGAGATGTCGGATGTGTGGTGGAATGGCAGGTGATGACGGTCTTTCCCGGTGCAGCTGGGCCGGGTCAGAGCCGATCTACCGGACCTATCATGACACCGAATGGGGCGTGCCCGAATACGACAGCCGCGCGCTGTGGGAAAAGCTGATCCTTGACGGGTTTCAGGCCGGACTTTCATGGATTACGATCCTGAAAAAACGCGATAATTTCCGTGCCGCCTTTCGCGGGTTCAATCCCCGCGAGATTGCCACCTGGGGCACGGACGAGGTGGACAGGCTGGTGCAGGACGCAGGGATCATCCGCCATCGCGGCAAGATCAACGCAACCATCAGCAATGCCCGCGCGTGGTGCGCGATCGAGGACCAGATCGGCTTTGACACATATATGTGGCGCACTGTCGATTTTGCACCGCTTCAGCCGAAATACACTTCGCAGGACAAGGTGCCGCCCAGCACAGAGCTCAGCGTGCGAATCTCCAAGCAGATGAAGAAGGACGGGTTCAAATTCTGCGGGCCGACCATTGTATACGCATGGATGGAGGCCTGTGGTCTGGTCAACGATCACCTGACCACCTGCCACCGGCACGACGATGTGGCACAGATGGCCCGTACCAATGGGTGGAAAGGCCGTTGACACCGACCCGCGCGGGCGTATAAGCGCCCCTTCATTGGTGTTGGTGGACCTCGCAAGGGGAAGCCTGTCGGGTCATAGACCAGAGGACAACGCCCTTTATGAACCTATATAAAGGAGACCAGCCGTGACCAAACGCACGTCTGCCAAGTACAAAATCGACCGCCGCATGGGCGAAAACATCTGGGGCCGCGCGAAATCGCCGGTCAACCGTCGTGAATATGGCCCCGGCCAGCACGGCCAGCGCCGCAAGGGCAAACTGTCGGACTTCGGTCTGCAGCTGCGCGCCAAGCAGAAGCTGAAAGGCTACTACGGCGACCTGACCGAAAAACAATTCCGCCGCATCTATGCCGAAGCCGAGCGTGTCAAAGGCGACACCGGTGAAAACCTGATCGGCCTGCTCGAGCGTCGCTTGGACGCCGTTGTCTACCGCGCGAAATTCGTGGCGACCGTGTTCGCGGCCCGTCAGTTCGTGAACCACGGCCACGTCCGTGTGAACGGCAAGAAAGTGAACATTCCGTCCTACCGCGTCAAAGAAGGCGACGTGATCGAAGTGCGTGACCGTTCCAAGCAGATGGCCGCCATCCTCGAAGCCACACAGCTGCCCGAGCGTGACGTGCCCGACTACATGGACGTCGACCACTCGAAGCTGACCGCCACATTCGTGCGCACACCCGCGTTCGGCGATGTGCCGTACCCGGTGGTGATGGAACCGAACCTCGTGGTCGAATTCTACGCCAAGAACTGATCGCTTCGATCTGTTCTACGATTTACAAAAGGCCGCGCCCCGAGCGCGGCCTTTTTGCATTCAAGCCTTTACGCAGCCAGATGGGCCTTCTGTGCGGCCTGCACCAGATCGGCGCGGAACAGGTCGGTCTGTGCCGCGCGCAGCGATGCGTCCGGCAGACGCAACAGATAGGACGGGTGCAGCGTCACCAGAACCGGCCCATAAGCCGTCTCCTCAATCTGCCCGCGTCGTTTCAGGATGCCATCCTTGGTCCCGGTCAGTGCCAGCAGGGCCGTTCCTCCCATCGCCAGGATCAGCTTGGGCTTGACCAAGGTCACCTCGGCCTCGAGCCACCATTTGCAATGCTGCACCTCGCCCTGATTGGGCGACTGGTGCATCCGGCGTTTGCCACGTTGCTGGAATTTGAAATGTTTTACAGCGTTCGTGACATAGGTTGCCTGCCGGTCCAGCCCTGCTTGTGCTGCAATCTCGTCAAAAAGCTGCCCCGCAGGCCCGACAAAGGGACGCCCTGTCCGATCCTCGACATCGCCGGGCTGTTCGCCCACCACCATCAGCGCTGCATCACGTGGTCCTTCGCCGGTCACCGCCTGTGTGGCAGAGCGACACAGGGCGCATCGGGTGCAGGCGCGGATTTGCGCGTTCACCGATTCCAGACTGTCGCGGGTCGCGGTGGCGCGCAGATCGGCCAAGCTGGCAGTGATCCGTTCAGCCCGCAGTGGCGGCAGGGTCGGCAAGGCTTCTTGCATCTGACGGGCACGCGCCTCGGCGTTGGCCAACAGCTGCGGGATATGCCGCGTCTCTGGCATGTTCTTCCAGTATTTGCGCGGCATCTCCGAGGTCATCGCCTGCACCTTGACCCGTGCGGGGTTGAAGATATTGCAGAAATAGGTGCCCCAAAGCTCTTCGGTTGCATCCTCGGGCAGATCGGGCCGCGCCTGACCGGGCGCAAAGCTCAGGCGGCCATCCTCGAATCGGGCGGTGACATCGGGCGTGACGATCATCCAGTCCATGTCGCCGAACCGCTTTGCGAAAAACGGGGCAGTTGGCTCAACCGTGTGATGCGTCGGCTCGAACCAGGCAGCAAAGCGGCGGCGGGGGCCTGTGGCGCTCAGATCGCGAAAGCGGAAAAAGGCCTTCATCTTGTGCGCACAGCGGTTCACGTTCTTTTCCAGCCTGCGCAGATGGGCCAGTTGCGCGTCGCCCCGATCCTGCATCAGGGCGGGCGTATCCCGCAACCGCCACAGGAACGCATAAAGCCGGGCAAAGCGGTCGTCATCGCTGTGCCAGACCACGCGGTTGGCCATGTCGACGAAGGATTTCGGCACGGTCACCTGCGCGGGCGTGGTTTTGCGACGCGGCGCGGCGGCGAACAGGTCCACTTGTGCGGGATCGTCAAAGGACCACAACACATCCTCGGGACGCACATCCTCTGCCAGCAACCCGCGCGCCGCGTCGCGCCAGGCCTGAGCCGTGCCGATGCGGGGCAGGGCGATGGTGCGCATCAGAACAGGCTAAGCTGTTCGGGGGGCGGGGCAAAGCGCGCGCGCAGGTCGGCGCTGTCGGTCAGCCGCCCCGGCGACCAGTCGCGCAGGGTGATGAAAGGCCGCGCCTTTTTCAGCAGCGCGCCCATGCGTTGCAGATCGGCATAGCGCAGATCACGGTGTCTGCGCGTGCTGAGGATACGGTTCACCGTACGAACACCAAACCCCGGCACCCGCAGTAGCAAATCACGCGAGGCCCGCTGCACATCCAGCGGAAACAGCCCGCGGTGCGCAATGGCCCAGGCCAATTTGGGGTCCATGTCCAGATCCAGATTGCCGGCTTGCGTCACGCCTGTGATCTCGTCCACCGAAAACCCGTAGAACCGCAGCAGCCAGTCCGCCTGATACAACCGGTGTTCACGCACCAGCGGCGGCTGCACCAGCGGCAGCTTTGCACTGCTGTCGGGGATCGGTGAAAAGGCAGAATAATACACACGTTTCAGCCCGTAATTGCCGTACAGGCTGTTGGCCTGGCCCAGAATGGTGGCATCGTTCGATCCGTCCGCACCGACGATCATCTGCGTTGATTGACCGGCGGGGGCAAATTTTGGCGGGCGTTTCCCGCTGTGCGAACGATCCTTTGACGCGGCGCGCCCGGCTTTGACATCCTGCATCGCGGCACGGATGGTCGCGGGGTTCTTTTCGGGTGCATAGGCGGCCACCGCAGCCTCGGTCGGAAGCTCGACGTTGATCGACAGGCGGTCGGCGTAGAGGCCTGCGGCCGCGATCAGCTCGGGCGCGGCATCGGGGATGGTTTTCAGGTGGATATAGCCGCGAAAATTCTCGCGCGTGCGCAACAGGCGGGCGATCTGGACCATATCCTCCATCGTCTTGTCCGGCGACTGGATGATGCCCGAGGACAAAAACAGCCCCTCGATATAGTTGCGGCGATAGAATTCGATGGTCAGCGACACGACCTCTTCAGGGGTAAACCGGGCGCGGGGCGTGTTCGAGGACACGCGGTTGACGCAATAGGCACAGTCGTAAATGCAAAAGTTGGTCATCAGGATCTTGAGCAGGCTGATGCACCGCCCGTCGGGCGTATAGGCATGGCAAATTCCCGATCCTTCGTTCGAGCCAAGTCCCGTGCCGTCGCGGCTGTTGCGTTTGGTGCCCCCCGACGAGGCGCAGGAGGCGTCATAGCGCGCCGCATCGGAGAGAATCGCGAGTTTTTCTGACAGTGATTTAACCATTTGTTCACTTTATGTTCTGTCCGCTGGCGGTGCAACACAAAGGACGTTAGGACACACTGGCGTTGGCAAACTTCCGCATCCGCAAAAGAGCATGGCGCAGGCGCGTTTGCCTCGCTAAAACAACCTCCGAAGGAGCCAACCCATGACCCAAGCGATTGCGCCACAACCCGGCATCATGTCCATCGACCCATACGTGGGGGGCACCAGCCATGTGGCGGGCGTGGAAAACGCGGTAAAGCTGTCGTCGAACGAGAACCCGCTGGGCCCGTCCGACAAGGCAATGGAGGCGTTTCGCCGGGCATCCCACCAGTTGCACCGCTACCCGTCGACCGACCACGCGTCTCTGCGCGCCGCCCTTGCGCAGGTCCACGGTGTCGACGCCGAACGGATCATTTGCGGTGCAGGATCGGACGAAATCATTGCGTTTCTGTGCAACGCCTATGCCGGGCCGGGCACCGAGGTCGTGCACACCGTCCACGGCTTTGGCATGTATTCCATCAGCGCAAAGGCAGCAGGGGCGACACCGGTCGAAGTGCTGGAAGCCGACCGCGTCACCGATGTCGATGCGCTGTTGGCAGCCTGTACCAAAAAGACGCGGCTGGTGTTCATCGCGAACCCCAACAACCCCACCGGCACCATGATCGCGGACACGGAAATCGCGCGTCTGGCGGACGGCCTGCCGAAACAGGCGCTGCTGGTGCTGGACGGGGCCTATGCCGATTACGTCGAGGGCTATGATGGCGGGGCGTCGCTGGTGGACAGCCGCCAGAACGTCGTGATGACCCGCACGTTCTCGAAACTTTACGGACTGGGCGGGTTGCGCATTGGTTGGGGCTATGGTCCGGCCCATGTGATCGACGTGCTGAACCGTGTGCGCGGTCCGTTCAACGTCAGCCAGGCGGCGCTGGACACCGCCGAGGCGGCGGTGCGCGACGTGGCCTATGCCGACCACTGCCGCAGTGAAAACGCCCGTTGCCGCACCATTCTGGCCGAAGGGCTGGCAGCACTGGGTGTGCCCTCGGATGTGAGCCACGCCAATTTTGTGCTGGCCCGTTTCGGCAGCGCCGACGAGGCCAATGCCTGCGATGCGTGGCTGCAGACCCAAGGGCTGATCGTGCGCCGTGTGGCGGGCTATAAACTGCCGGCCGCGCTGCGCATCACTGTCGGCGACGAAAGCGCCTGCCGCCGCGTCGTGCACGCAGTGCGTCAGTTCAAAGAAAGCAAAAGCGCATGACCGGTGTTGCACAGGCCCCTGTCTACAACCGCATTGCGCTGATCGGTCTCGGGCTGATCGCCTCGTCGATGTTCTGGGCGATCCGGCGCGGCGGGTTGGCGGCCGAGGTAACGGGCTATGCCCGCAGCCAGGCCACCCGCGACACCGCGCGCCGTATCGGGCTGACGGATCGTGTGTGCGACACCGCCGCCGAGGCGGTCGAGGGTGCCGATCTGGTGGTGCTGGCCGTACCCGTGGGGGCGATGGCCGCCGTTGCCGCCGAGATTGCGCCGCATCTGGCCAAGGGTGCAACCGTGACCGACGTAGGCTCGGTCAAGCGCAACGTGATCGAAAGCGTCGGTCCCCATTTGCCCGAAGGTGTGCATTTTATCCCCGCGCACCCGCTGGCTGGGACCGAACATTCAGGACCGGAATCGGGCTTTGCAACCTTGTTCGACAACCGTTGGTGCCTGCTGGTCCCGGTCGAGGGGACGGACCCGAAAGCCACCGCGCGCCTGCGCACGCTGTGGGAAGGTATCGGTTCGAATGTCGAGGAAATGGACGCCGACCACCACGATCTGGTGCTGGCTGTCACATCGCATACGCCGCACCTGATCGCCTACACGATGGTAGGCGTGGCCGATGATCTGGGCCGCGTGACCGATGGTGAAGTCATCAAGTACTCTGCCGCCGGCTTTCGGGACTTTACCCGCATCGCTGCATCCGACCCGACCATGTGGCGGGATGTGTTCCTGACCAACAAGGACGCGACGCTGGAGATTCTGGGGCGCTTCACCGAAGAGCTGTTCGCGCTGCAACGCGCCATCCGCACCGGCGACGGCGACCATTTGTTCGATTATTTCACCCGCACCCGCGCGATCCGGCGCGGTATCATCGAAGCGGGACAGGACACCGACGCGCCGGACTTTGGCCGCACGCCGCAGGTCGGCAAATCATGAAGGCGGGGCTGACAGTCGTGTTGGCCCTGTGTCTGGCCACGGCTGCGGCAGCGCAAGCGCCCAAAAAATCGCTTCGCCCAATGCCCCGCGCGGCCGTTTCGCTGCCTGCGGCAACCGCACAGCCCGTGGTGGCCCGTTCCGGGGTGATCCTGCTGCAGCCGGACCAAAGCGCGGTGCATCTGGCGTCGGCCGCGTCATTCTCTGGTCCTGTGTCGGCATTGCGCCCTTCCGTGCGGCCCAGATCGCTTGAACAAAAGGCCATGGCAAAGAAACGCCAACGCGCCAAAGGGGCGGTCTGTGGTGATGTCGACTTGCAAGGCACCTATCTCGGCCCCGTGCCGGGCCCGATAGCAGCCTGTGGCATCGGCGAGGCGATCAAACTGAGATCGGTCTCCGGCATCGCGCTGAGCCAGGAAGCGGTGATGGATTGCGCAACGGCCAAGGCGTTGAAAACATGGACCGAGCGCAGCGCAAAACCGGCGCTGGCGCGTCTGGGCGGTCTGACGGGTTACCGCGTCGCCGCGCATTACACCTGCCGCACGCGCAACAATCAGCCCGGCGCGAAAGTGTCCGAACATGGCAAGGGCCGGGCGATTGATATCTCGGGCTTTCAATTGCAGAGCGGCGAAATTGTGAGCGTGCTGGAAGGGTGGAACTCCCGCCGCCACGGCAAGGCGCTGCGCACGATGCACGCGGGGGCCTGTGGGACCTTTGGCACGGTTCTGGGCCCCGGTTCGGATGGCTATCACCGCGACCACCTGCACTTTGACACGGCGCGCTATCGCAGCGGATCTTATTGCCGCTAGGGTGTTCGGGGGCTTTGCCCCCGCCGCTGATGCGGCTCCCCCAGGATATTTTTGGCCAAAAGAAGGGGGCGGTCCGGGGCGCGGCTTTCATTGGATGGGCGAATCGGGTTTACCGGCCTGCGACAAAGACAAAGGGGACAGTGTCGATGACGATGTGGGTTTTTGGCTATGGCAGCTTGCTTTGGAACCCCGGTTTTCCGGTGGCTGATCGGGTTGTCGCACGGCTGAAAGGCTATCAGCGGTCGTTTTGTATGCGCTCGATCCATCACCGAGGCACGGAAGCGGAACCGGGGCTGGTGCTGGCGCTGGACGCGGCGCCGCCGGCCTCTTGCGAAGGCATCGCAATGGAGGTCGAGGCGGGCGCAGAAGAGGCGACGCTGGAGTATCTGCGCGCCCGCGAGCTGATTTCGTCGGCCTATTATGAGGCAACCGTGTCCTTGCAATTGGTGGACGGGCGCGTGGTCGATGCCGTCGCTTATATCATCGACGCTGAACACGACCAGTATTGTGGCGGCCTGCCGCTGGAAGAACAGGCCCAGATCATCGCCAAGGCAGTGGGCGGGCGTGGCCCCAACACCGAATATCTTTTCAACACTGCCGATCATTTGAACCAGATCGGGCTGCAAGATGCCGATCTGGACTGGTTGGCGGCGCGTGTGCGGGCAATCTGTGCATAATCCCTTGGCCTTGTCAGGCATTCTTCGTTATCGTTGCTGCAGAGCAGTAAATTAGGGCAAGGACCCGGGCGCATGTCGCAGATGGACCGCGAAGCGCGGCCGCAATTTTCCCAGCCGGTGCGGCAGATCGCACTGATGCTGATGGTAATCGCCCTGAGCGCGGCGATGGTGTTCGTCGCGGCGCCCAGCGTATTGCCTGTGTTCGAGGCCAACCCCTATCTGAACGGGTTCATCTTTTTTGTCTTTCTGATCGGTGTCGTCGCCTGCTTTTGGCAGGTGTTCCAGCTGATCGGGTCGGTGCGCTGGATCGAAGGCTTTGTCGGCGATACGCAGGACGGTGACGACAAGCCGCCGCAGTTGCTGGCGCCATTGGCGTCCCTGTTGCGCACGCGCGGCGCACGGATGCAGGTGTCGTCCTCGTCCACGCGGTCTATTCTGGACTCGGTCGCCACGCGCGTCGACGAGGCGCGCGAAATCACGCGCTACATCGTCAACCTTCTGATTTTCCTGGGCCTTTTGGGGACGTTCTACGGTCTGGCAACAACCGTTCCCGCGCTGGTCGACACCATTCGGAGCCTTGCCCCGCAAGAGGGCGACGCGGGTGTGGACGTATTTGGTCGCCTGATGGACGGGCTGGATTCCCAGCTGAGCGGTATGGGAGTGGCCTTTGGTTCGTCCCTGCTGGGGCTGGCGGGATCGTTGATTGTCGGATTGCTCGAGCTGTTCGCGGGGCACGGACAGAACCGGTTTTACCGCGAACTGGAAGAATGGCTGAGTTCGATCACGCGGGTCAGCTTTGCCTCGGGCGAAGAGTCCGGGGGCGATGCGCCCGTGATGGCGGGCGTGATCGACCATCTGGCCGAGCAGATGGAAACCCTGCAACAGATGTTCACCCAGTCGGACATTTCGCGGACCGTGGTGGACGAAAAGCTGGGGATGCTGGTGGAGGCCATTCACGGCATGACCCGGCAGATGCAGCACGGCGACCCCGAAAATTCGGCGCTGGAGCGGGTGGCTGCGGGGCAGGAACGGCTGATTGCGCATTTCGAAGCCCAAGGCGGCGGCGACGGGATTGATGCCGAAAGCCGGATGCGTCTGCGGTCGATCGACGTGCAGATGCTGCGTATTCTCGAAGAGATTTCCGCAGGCCGTCAGGAAAGCATGGCGGAATTGCGCAGCGACCTGGCCGGGCTCACACAGGCGCTGGCGCAGCCGCGCGGTGGCAATCGTGGCAATCGTGGGCGCGGGTCCCAGGGCGGGGCGGGAAACATCAAGGGTGACGGCTGATGGCCCTGTCGCGGCGCACGGGATCACGGTTTCAGGCGTCGATCTGGCCCGGTTTCGTCGATGCAATGACTGGCCTGTTGCTGGTGCTGATGTTTGTGCTGACCATTTTCATGGTGGTGCAATATGTGCTGCGCGAAACCATTTCGGGGCAGGAAAGCGAACTGGACGCGCTGGCCGGTGAAGTTGCGGCCCTGGCGCAGGCGCTGGGGCTGGAGGAACAGCGGGGCGACCGGCTGGATGCGCGGCTCTCGGCGCTGTCTGCAACCCTGAGCGATGCGCAGCAAGAGGTGTCGGATCAGGCGGCGCTGATCGCGTCACTGACGCAGGAACGCGATGCGCAGGCCAGCGAACTGGCGGCGGCGCAGACACGGATCACAAGTTTTGAAGCCCAGGTCGCAGCTCTGCTGGCGGACCGGGATCAGGCGCAGGCGGCGGTGGCCGATTTGCAAGCCGAACAGACCCGATTGTTGTCCGAACAAGAGGCGTTGAACCTGGCGCTGGCGCAGGCGCGCGACGAGATCGACGCCGGTGCCGAGGAGGCGCGGCTGGCCGCATCGCGGCGCGAGGCACTGGATGCGCTGGTTGCGGATCTGCGCGCGCGAAATGCCGAAGCCAATGCGCAACTGGCAGGTCTGAACACGCAACTGGATCAGGCGCAGGCAGCGCTCAGCGAGGAAGAGGCGGCGAAGCTGGCCGAGGCCGAGGCCGCCCGATTGCTGCGCGAACGCCTGAAAGAGGCGGATGCCGAGCTGACCTCGATGACGCTGGCACTGGAGGCGCAGCGCAAGAAAGCCGAGGAAACGCTGACCATGCTGGCCGCAGCCCGTGCTGCCGAGGCGGATCTGGATACACAACTGGTGGCGGCGCTGTTGCAGGTGGAAACCTTGAAAGGACAGGCCGAGGGCACCGACAGCACCGTGCAGGAACTGGCGACCCAGCAGCAGGCGCTGACCGCACAAAAGGATGCGTTGGAAGGGCAGATTGCCGCGCTTCAGGGCCAGTTGGACGTGGCGCAGGCCACCATCGAAGCAGGCAGCGCCGAAACTCAGGACTTGCGGGCGCGGCTTGCGGCGGCGCTGGCGGATGTGACCACACAGACAGCCCGCGCGGAGGATGCCCAGGCGACCAGCGCCGATTTGCGCACCCAGCTTGAGGCGGCCTTGGCCGCAAAGCTGGCAGCCGAGGCCGACGCGCAGACGCTGAACGCCGACGCGGCCGAGGTGCGGGCGCAACTGGCGGCGGCACTGGCGGCAAAGCTGGCCGCCGAAAACGCCATCGACGAGACGATGACCGACGCCGAACGTCGCGCGGCCCTGTTGCAGACGGCGCGGGACAAGCTGGCGGAGGAACAGGAAAAATCCGCAGCCGCCCAGCGGCAGACCGAGGTGCTGAACCAGCAGGTTGCGGCGCTCCGGTCGCAGTTGGGGCAACTGCAGGCCTTGCTGGACGACGCCAAGACTCGGGACGAGGCGGCACAGGTCGAATTGTTGTCGCTGGGTCAGGATCTGAACACCGCACTGGCACGGGTTGCCGCCGAAGAACGCCGCCGCCGCGTGCTGGAAGAACAAGAGCGTAAGCGGTTGGAAGCAGCGGCGCAGGATCTGGAGAAATACCGCTCGGAGTTCTTTGGCCGGTTGCGGGATGTTCTGGGCAATCAGGAAGGCGTGCGGATCGAAGGCGACCGGTTCGTGTTCTCCTCTGAGGTGCTGTTCCCCCCCGGTGCTGCGAACCTGTCCGCGGACGGGCAGCGAGAGCTTTCCAAGATCGCGGCGATTCTGCGCAGCGTGGTGAGCGACATTCCCCCCGAGATCAATTGGGTCATTCGCGTGGACGGGCATACGGACAACACACCGCTGTCCGGTCAGGGCGCATTTGCCGACAACTGGGAGCTCAGCCAGGCAAGGGCGCTGTCAGTGGTGAAATACATGGTGAATTTCCTGGGCATCCCGCCGGACCGGCTGTCGGCCAACGGGTTCGGGCAGTATCAGCCTGTGAACACCGCCGACACCGACGAGGCGCGGGCGCAAAACCGGCGGATCGAGTTGAAGTTCACCGAGAAATAGGGGCTCTGCCCCAGTCGCTTTCGAGCCTTCCCCGGAGTTTTTCTGGCAAGATGAAGGACGCGTCAGCGCAGCGTGATCTCTGCGCGGCGGGTGTCGATCTGGCGGCCGTCACGGATCAGAGTGACTGTCCCCGCGTAGGAGCCTGCAGGCCATGCAGCGCCTTTCAGGCGCTTGCCAACTGCGCGGAAGAACTGCGCCTGACCTTTTTCCAGTGTTTCGGTTTGATCCAGAACATCACCTTTCGGACCGGTCAGGACAACGCGTATCTTGTCGCCCAACTGGCCGCCAAAGGCATATCCGTACACCACCAGCGCAGGTGCGTCTGCGGGCAAAGCCGCTTTGGCGGCGCGGCCTGACTTCACATCGTCATAGGCCGGAATACTGTCGGAAAAGCCCACGTCAAGGATGCCACCAGCCCGGTAGGCGGGCGGGGAGCGCCACAGGGTGTTGCTGTCGGGCACGTCACAAGTGATATCGCCGTCGGGATCAAAGGGGTCGATCGTTTCGCCGTTGTGCCGCACGCTCAGGTGGACGTGGGGAAACTGCGCGCGCCCACTGATGCCGACCTGACCCAGCACGGCGCCGCGCTGAACCGTGTCGCCGGAGCGGACCGTGATGCTGCCCCGTTTCATGTGGCAATATTGCGTTTCCCAACCCTCACCATGGTCGATCACCACGCCGTTGCCACATTCGCGGCCTGTGACCTGTTCGGCATTGGCAGCGGAATAGGCCCGGTCGACCATGCCGTCACGCACGCCTTTGACCGTACCTGGGGCACTGGCCAGCACGTTCACGCCCGCCTGCATCTGTCGCAGGGTGGGCAGGCCAAAATCGGTGCCCGTATGTTCGTCATAGCTGAGCGGGGCACACAGGTAATCCGATGCGCCCGGTCCGGGGTCGTGATCGACATATTGCTGGATAAAGCAGTCACGTCCCAGATCACAGTCAATCGGGGAGGTCAAAACAGGATCGCCCGCCGCAGGCATCCCTGCGGCGAGCGTGAGTGTGAAGGCGGTGTAAACCGCGCGGATCATTCAGCCGTCAGCAGGGGCGGCTTGTTGCCCGAGATGCGCCGGTTTTCCGGCCCTTCGACCTTGAGGTCCAGCACACCGTTTTTCATGCCGACCTTGACCACGCCACCTTTGGCCAGTTTGCCAAAGAGCAATTCTTCGGCCAGCGGCTTCTTGATGTATTCCTGGATCACGCGGCCCAACGGACGCGCGCCCATCTTGCTGTCATAGCCCTTGTCGGCCAGCCATTCGGCGGCGGGACGTGTCAGTTCGATGGTCACACCACGGTCCATCAGTTGCGCTTCGAGTTGCAGCACGAACTTTTCGACCACTTGCAGGATCACCGCCTTGGGCAGCGGCGCAAAGCTGATCACCGCGTCCAGACGGTTGCGGAATTCCGGCGTAAAGGTCCGCTCGATGGCGGCTGTGTCCTCGCCCTCGCGGCGGTCACGGCCAAAGCCGATCGCCTCTTTGGCCTGTTCCGCCGCACCGGCGTTCGAGGTCATGATCAGCACCACGTTGCGGAAGTCCACCGTGCGCCCGTTGTGGTCGGTCAGGCGGCCATGGTCCATGACCTGCAACAGGATGTTGTAGACATCCGGGTGCGCCTTTTCCATCTCGTCCAGCAGCAGCACGCAATGCGGGTGCTGGTCGATCCCGTCGGTCAGCAGACCGCCCTGATCGAAGCCGACATAGCCCGGAGGGGCGCCGATCAGACGGCTGACCGCGTGTTTCTCCATGTATTCCGACATATCGAAACGCAGCAGTTCCACACCCAGCGTATCCGCCAGCTGTTTGGCCACCTCGGTTTTGCCCACGCCGGTTGGCCCCGCGAACAGGTAGTTGCCGATGGGCTTCTCCGGCTCGCGCAGACCCGCACGCGACAGCTTGATCGCCGAGGCCAGCGCCTCGATTGCGGTGTCCTGACCAAAGACCACCCGTTTCAACGAGCCTTCGAGGTCTTTCAGCACGGCGGCATCATCTTTGGAGACGTTTTTCGGCGGGATGCGGGCGATCTTGGCCACGACGGCCTCGATCTCCTTGGTGCCGATGGTCTTGCGCCGCTTGTTGGCGACCACCAGATGCTGCGCGGCACCGGCCTCGTCGATGACGTCGATGGCGCTGTCGGGCAGCTTGCGGTCGTTGATGTACCGGCTGGCCAGTTCCACCGAGGTCTTGATCGCATCTGAGGTGTATTTCACCGAGTGGTGATCCTCGAAATAGGGTTTCAGCCCGCGCAGGATTTTCACCGCATCTTCGACCGACGGCTCACTCACGTCGATTTTCTGGAACCGGCGCGACAGGGCGCGGTCCTTTTCGAAATGCTGGCGGAACTCCTTGTAGGTGGTCGACCCCATGGTGCGCAATTTGCCCCCCTGAAGCGCAGGCTTCAGCAGGTTGGACGCGTCCATGGCACCGCCCGAAGTGGCACCTGCACCGATCACGGTGTGAATTTCGTCGATGAACAGAACCGCGTCCTTGTGTGCTTCCAACTCGGTCACGACCGCTTTCAGCCGTTCCTCGAAATCACCGCGATAGCGTGTGCCGGCCAGCAATGCGCCCATATCCAGCGAATAGATCGTGGTGTTGGCCAGAACTTCGGGCGTTTCGCCCGATACGATCTTGCGCGCCAGACCTTCGGCGATGGCGGTCTTGCCAACGCCGGGGTCACCCACCAGCAGCGGGTTGTTCTTGCGCCGACGGCACAGGACCTGGATGCAGCGTTCGACTTCGCTGTCGCGGCCGATCAGCGGGTCGATGTCGCCCTCGCGCGATTTGGCGTTCAGATCGACGCAATATTTCTCAAGCGCCGAATCCTTTTTCTCGCCTTCGGTCACGCCTTGCGGCTCGTCCTCATGCTCGGGCGCGCCTGAAACGGGGCGCGGCTCGCCAAAGGCGGGGTCCTTGGCAACGCCATGAGCGATAAAGTTGACTGCGTCATAGCGGGTCATGTCCTGCTCCTGCAGGAAATAGGCCGCGTTGCTTTCGCGTTCGGCAAAGATCGCGACCAGCACGTTCGCACCGGTCACCTCGGTGCGGCCCGAAGACTGCACGTGGATCGCCGCGCGTTGAATAACGCGCTGGAACGCCGCTGTGGGCACCGCTTCGCTGCCGTCGATGTCGGTCACCAGGTTTGACAGATCCTCGTCGACAAATTCGTTCAGCGTGGTGCGCAGTTCGTCAACGTCGACGCTGCACGCCTGCATCACACGTTTGGCGTCCGGCTCGTCGACCAACGCCAGCAGCAAATGCTCCAGCGTCGCGAATTCGTGGCGGCGCTCGTTTGCCAGCGCCAGCGCGGAATGGATTGCTTTTTCCAATGTTGTCGAGAATGAAGGCACGCTCGTGCTCCTTCTGATCTGGGTCGGTGAGGGCATTTGGGTGCCCGCTGCCAACCATGGCCTCATACTGTTAGAGTTTGGTTGATCGACGGCTGGCTTCAAGGGTTTTCTTTCATAAACCAGTCACAAAAGTGACAAACCTGAAAGAATTGCTGTCGATTGTTGCGGGTGGGACCGTCAGAACCGGTCGCGGCGTGCGCGGACTTCGGTAAAAACGTCCAGTGGCGTTGCGCCTGTCATGTCCAGAGTGCGGGCGATGGCAGGGTCTGAGGCGCGCAGAAAAGGGTTCGTGTCCAGTTCAAGCTGAAGCTTGGAGGGCACGGTGGGCATCCCGGCGGCGCGTTTGTCCGCGATGTCCTGTGTACGAGATATAAGCGCCGCGTTTTCAGGATCAACAGTGGCTGCGAATTTTGCGTTGGTGGTGGTGTATTCGTGTCCCGAGCACACGGTGGTGTCGCCGGGCAGGGCGGCAAGCTTGGTCATGCTTTCCAACATCTGCGCGGGCGTGCCTTCGAACAGGCGGCCACAGCCCAATGCCATCAGGCTGTCGGCGGTGAACACCAGCTTGGACGCCGGCGCGTGAAAGGCGATGTGGCCGACGGTATGGCCGCTGACGTCCAGAACCTCAAAGCGATCGCTGCCCACGGTAAAGCTGTCGCCCTCTGCCACGGCCAGATCCAGCGGCGGCAGGCGGTGGGCATCGGCGGCGGCACCAATCACCTTGGCCGGATGGTCCGCCAGCAGGTCGGGCAGCCCGTCGACATGGTCCCAATGGTGGTGCGTCAGCAGCACATGGCTCAGCGTCCAGCCGCGCGCGGCCAGCGCATCCTTGATCGGTCCCGCCTCGGGCACGTCGATCACCGCGGTTTCGCCGCTGTCTGCGTCGTGGACCAGAAAGGCATAGTTGTCTTCAAGGCAGGGCACTGTGACGAGTTCAAGGGGCATGGTCATTTCCTTCACGGTTGATAGGATCGGCGTAAGGGCCAGCTTGGCCGATCCGATGAAGGGCTGCAATGCACCTCGACGTACAGGACTTGCGCAATTTCTACTATCGCAGTGCGCTGGGGCGTGCGGCGCAGAAATCGCTGCGCGGGCGGATGCTGCAATTGTGGCCCGAGGCCAAGGGGCAGACCGTGGCGGGCTATGGGTTCGCGGTGCCACTTCTGCGCCCCTATCTGCAAGACGCGCGCCGGGTGATGGCCTTGATGCCCGGGCCTCAGGGGGTGATGCCCTGGCCCGCAGGTCAGCAAAACGTGTCGGCGCTGATTGAAGAGACGATGTGGCCGATCGAGACGGGTCATGTGGACAAGCTGGTGGTGATGCACGGGTTGGAAACCTCGGACCGGCCACAGGATTTGCTGGAAGAATGCTGGCGGGTGCTGGGGCCGGGGGGCAAGGCGCTGTTTATCGTACCCAACCGCGCGGGGCTGTGGTCGCGGCGCGACCGCACGCCGTTCGGCTACGGACGCCCCTATTCGGCCTCGCAACTGGAAACCCAATTGCGCAAACATCAGTTTCTGCCCGAACGCCATGTTGGGGCGCTCTACCAGTTTCCATCAGGCCGACGCCTGTGGATGAAGTCTGCAGCCATGTTCGAGGGCATAGGCCGCGCCATGCCCGGCATGATCGCGGGCGGCGCCTTCATGGTCGAGGCGTCCAAGCTGGTCTATCCGCCCAAAGGCACGGCCAGCCGCGCCCGCAAGCGTGTGAGCGTTCTGGAAGGGCTGACCGAGCCTGTTGTCGGGCGCTCGCGCGAGCCATCCTGACCGGGTGAAGCCGTCCTGCTCGGCGCAGTTGAGCCTCTTTGCGCCGACATATCTAAAATGAACGCCGCGTCATTTCCCATGCGCCGATGAACTGTCTACACTGCGCGCCATGACACGCCACTCTGGGAGGAGAGACCAATGAAAGATGCCGCCACTGCGATGCCGACGGCCATGGACATCAAGGACATGCCTGATCCGATGGACATGCCATCGCTGAAAGGCAAAGTCTCGGAGGAGGAATGGACGCTGCGCTGCCAGCTTGCCGCCACCTACCGTCTGTGCGCGATGCACGGCTGGACCGATCTGGTGTTCACCCATATTTCGGCGCGTCTGCCCGACGAGGACGGGGCCGAGCGGTTTCTCATCAACCCTTACGGGGTAATGTTCGATGAAATGACGGCGTCGTCGCTGGTCAAGATCGACCTTGAAGGCAAGATCTGTCAGGACACGCCTTACAACATCAACCCGGCTGGCTTCACCATCCACTCGGCCATCCACGCGGCGCGCCATGACGCGGGCTGCGTGATCCATGTGCACACGCCCTACGGTGTGGCTGTGTCCGTGCAGAACGGCGGGCTGCGGCGGTACACGCAGTTCTCGATGATCGTGAACAACGATCTGGCCTATCACGACTACGAAGGCATCGCGCTGGAGCTGGACGAGCGGGAACGCATCGTCAACGACCTGGGCGACAAGTCGCTGCTGATGCTGCGCAACCACGGCACGCTGACCTTGGGACCGAACTGCGCAATTGCCTTCCTGCGGATGTATTTTCTGGAAAACGCCTGCAAGACGCAGGTCTTTGCGCAGGCTGCGGGCACAGAGAACCTGCACGAGGAAGATCAGGCCATGGCCGACACGGTGCAGGCGCAAGCCGGGGGCGCGTTCACGCCGGGATATGGTGACAACCTGATCTGGCCGGGGCTGATGCGCAAGCTGAAGCGGACCAATCCGGGCTTTGACCACTAGTCCGTGCGGCGCGGTTCGGCGGGGGCCAGCCCCCACGGCCTGCGGCCGTTCCCCCGGAGTTTTCCGGCAAGATGAAGCGCGGGGCTGCACTGTGCCGCGTGGCGTGGTAAAATTGTGGTGAATGCGCAGGAATCGCTCGTTCGCTGTGCCGGATCGGAAGAGTTTTTTAACAAATTCGACGGTCCAAAGCGTCGCACTTGGGGTAAGGTGCTGAAATTAAATAATAACACCCTTTTCCGCAGGGTGCTGACGACAGTTGCGGGGTGCGCGGGGGTCTGATACATCCCCCCTGATTTCAGCGGATTGATGCCCATCAGCCCGCGCCAACTCCCTCGTTCTATCGGCACTGACGTGTCGAAGACCGGGGCCAGACATTGGAAGGGTGGACGTGTCCGAACCAGCTTCGATCTCCACAGGCATCGCCAAAAGATATGCGACTGCCGTCTACGACTTGGCCAAAGAGACCAAGGCCGTAAAAGCCATTGAGACCGATATTGCCGCCTTGCAAGAGGCGATGGCGGAGTCGGGCGATTTCAATGCCATGATCCATTCGCCAATCTACACCCGCGACCAGCAAGGCGCGGCCGTGACGGCACTGGCGAAAAAGATGAAACTGTCCGGCGTGATGTCCAACACGCTGGCGCTGATGGCGCAAAAGCGTCGTCTGTTTGTGCTGCCGCAACTGGTTCAGACCCTGCGCGATCTGATCGCCGAAGACAAAGGCGAAGTGACCGCCGACGTCACCTCGGCCAAGGCGCTGACCAAGACGCAGTCTGACAAATTGGCCAAGACGCTGACCGCGTCGATGGGCAAAACCGTGACTATTCATGCGACCGTTGATGAAAGCCTCATCGGCGGTCTTGTCGTAAAAGTGGGCTCGAAGATGATCGACACGTCGATCCGCTCCAAGCTCAATTCCCTCCAGAACGTAATGAAAGAGGTCGGATAAATGGGTATCCAAGCAGCAGAAATTTCTGCGATCCTGAAAGACCAGATCAAGAATTTTGGTCAAGAAGCAGAAGTCGCCGAAGTCGGCCGCGTTCTGAGCGTCGGTGACGGTATCGCCCGCGTCTATGGTCTGGACAAGGTTCAGGCCGGCGAGATGGTCGAATTCCCCGGCGGGATTCAGGGCATGGCCTTGAACCTGGAAAGCGACAACGTCGGCGTCGTGATCTTCGGCTCCGACCGTGACATCAAGGAAGGTGACGTTGTCAAACGCACCAACTCGATCGTGGACGTTCCGGTTGGTGACGAACTGCTGGGCCGCGTTCTGGACGGTCTGGGCAACCCGCTGGACGGCAAAGGCCCGCTGAACGCCAAAGAGCGTCGCGTGGCAGACGTCAAGGCGCCGGGCATCATCCCGCGTAAATCGGTTCACGAACCGATGGCAACAGGCCTGAAATCGGTCGACGCGATGATCCCGATCGGCCGTGGCCAGCGCGAGCTGATCATTGGTGACCGTCAGACCGGCAAAACCGCCGTGGCCCTGGACGCGATCCTGAACCAGAAGTCCTACAACGACGCCGCAGGCGACGATGAAAGCAAGAAGCTGTACTGCATCTATGTTGCCATCGGTCAAAAGCGTTCGACCGTTGCCCAGCTGGTGAAAAAGCTCGAAGAGAGCGGCGCCATCGAATACACCACAGTGGTTGCCGCCACCGCGTCGGACCCCGCGCCGATGCAGTACCTGGCACCCTACACCGCGACAGCCATGGCGGAATTCTACCGCGACAACGGCCGTCACGCGCTGATCATCTATGATGACCTTTCCAAACAAGCGGTGTCCTACCGCCAGATGTCGCTGTTGCTGCGCCGCCCGCCCGGCCGTGAAGCTTACCCCGGCGACGTTTTCTATCTGCACTCGCGCCTGCTGGAGCGTTCGGCCAAGCTGAACGAAGACAACGGCTCGGGCTCGCTGACGGCTCTGCCGATCATCGAAACCCAAGGTGGCGACGTTTCCGCGTTTATTCCGACCAACGTGATTTCGATCACCGACGGCCAGATCTTCCTGGAAACCGAACTGTTCTACCAAGGTATCCGTCCTGCTGTGAACACCGGTCTGTCGGTTTCGCGGGTTGGCTCGTCGGCGCAAACCAGCGCGATGTCCAGCGTTGCAGGCCCGGTGAAACTGTCGCTGGCCCAGTACCGCGAGATGGCGGCTTTCGCCCAGTTCGGTTCCGACCTTGACGCCTCGACCCAGCAGCTGCTGAACCGTGGCGCGCGTCTGACAGAGCTGATGAAACAGCCGCAGTATTCGCCCCTGACCAACGCCGAAATCGTCTGCGTCATCTTTGCAGGCACCAACGGCTATCTGGACAAGGTTGCAGTCAAGGAAGTGGGCCGCTGGGAAGCGGGCATGCTGGCGCACATGCGTTCCAAGCATCAGGATGTTCTGGACTGGATCACAAATGAAGATCCCAAGATCAAGGGCGATGCCGCAGACAAGCTGCGTGCAGCTCTGGACACCTTCGCAACTGACTTCGCTTAAGGAGAGATAAGGCAATGCCAAGTCTCAAGGACCTTAAAAACCGGATCCAGAGTGTGAAGAACACTCGGAAGATCACAAAAGCCATGCAAATGGTGGCCGCGGCGAAACTTCGCCGCGCCCAGGAAGCTGCCGAACAGTCGCGGCCCTATACAGAGCGGTTCAATGCCGTGATGGCAGGGCTGGCGGGTTCCGTTGGCGGATCTGACAACGCGCCCAAGCTGCTGAGCGGCACGGGCAGTGACCAGACCCACCTGTTGGTCGTCATGACCGCGGAACGTGGCCTGTGCGGCGGTTTCAACGCGAACATCTCGAAGAAGGCCAAGGCCAAGGCAGCGGAACTGGAAGCGGCGGGCAAGACCGTCAAAATCCTGACCGTTGGCAAAAAAGGCCGTGACGCCATGAAACGTGATCTTGGATCGCGCTTTGTGGGCCACGTCGACCTGACCGAGGTCAAGCGTGTCAGCTACCCCGACGCGCAAGGCATCGCCAAGGACATCCTTGGCCGCTTTGACGCTGGTGAATTTGATGTTGCCACGATCTTCTATGCGAAGTTCGTGAACGTTGTGAGCCAGACGCCCACAGCACAACAGATCATTCCGTTCGAGGTGCCTGCCGAGGCGGTTGCCGATGTCGATGGCTCGACCGTCTATGATTACGAGCCCAGCGAAGAGGCCGTTCTGGCCGATTTGCTGCCGCGTGCGATTGCGACGGCGATCTTCTCGGCTCTGCTGGAAAACGGGGCGTCCGAACAGGGCGCACGGATGTCCGCAATGGACAACGCCACCCGCAACGCAGGCGACATGATCGAAAAGCTGACCATTCAGTACAACCGTTCGCGTCAGGCCGTGATCACCAACGAGCTGATTGAAATCATTTCGGGCGCCGAGGCGCTCTAAGACAAACCGGAGTTATACGACATGGCAAAAGCAGTCGGAAAAATCACCCAAGTCATCGGGGCCGTCGTCGACGTGCACTTCGAAGACAACCTGCCAGAGATCTTGAACGCTCTGACAACTGAAAACAACGGCCGCCCGCTGGTTCTGGAAGTTGCCCAGCACCTTGGCGAAAACACCGTGCGTACCATTGCGATGGACGCCACCGAAGGTCTGGTCCGCGGCGCGCCCGTGACCGACACCGGTGCGCCTATCCAGGTGCCCGTTGGTCCCGGCACTTTGGGCCGCATCCTGAACGTCACCGGCGACCCCGTTGACGAAAAGGGCCCCGTTGACGCGACAGAAACACGTTCGATCCACGGCGAAGCGCCTGCCTTCGACCAACAGTCGACAGCGACCGAGATCCTGACAACAGGCATCAAGGTTATCGACCTGCTGGCCCCCTACACCAAGGGTGGTAAAATCGGTCTGTTCGGCGGTGCCGGCGTGGGCAAAACCGTTCTGATCATGGAACTGATCAACAACATCGCAAAAGTGCACTCGGGTGTGTCCGTGTTCGCCGGTGTTGGTGAGCGGACCCGTGAAGGCAACGACCTTTACTACGAAATGATCGAATCCGGCGTTATCGTTCCCGACAACCTGCCGGAATCGAAAATTGCGCTGGTTTACGGCCAGATGAACGAGCCTCCCGGTGCGCGTATGCGGATCGCTCTGACCGGCCTGTCGCTGGCGGAACAGTTCCGTGACGACACAGGTTCGGACGTTCTGTTCTTCGTCGACAACATCTTCCGCTTTACCCAAGCGGGTTCGGAAGTGTCGGCTCTGCTGGGTCGTATTCCTTCGGCTGTGGGCTATCAGCCGACACTGGCAACCGACATGGGCGCCATGCAGGAACGCATCTCGTCGACCAAAAACGGTTCGATCACATCGGTTCAGGCCGTGTACGTTCCCGCGGACGACTTGACCGACCCCGCGCCTGCGACATCCTTTGCCCACCTCGATGCGACAACCGTTCTGGACCGCTCGATTTCGGAAAAAGGCATCTATCCCGCCGTGGACCCGCTGGGCTCGACCTCGCGTCTGCTGGATCCGCTGATCATCGGTGACGAACACTACAAGGTCGCAACCGACGTGCAGCAGGTTCTGCAACGCTACAAGTCGCTGCAAGACATCATCGCGATTCTGGGCATGGACGAACTGTCGGAAGAGGACAAACTTTCGGTCGCACGTGCGCGTAAGATCGAACGCTTCCTGTCGCAACCTTTCGACGTTGCGAAAGTGTTCACCGGCTCGGACGGTGTGCAGGTTCCTCTGGAAGACACCATCGCCTCGTTCAAGGCGGTTGTGGCCGGTGAATACGATCACCTGCCCGAAGGTGCCTTCTACATGGTTGGCGGCATCAACGAAGTGATCGCCAAAGCCGAAAAAATGGCAGCTGACGCGGCCTAAATCCCAATCACCGATCCCGGGCAGCAGGTAATGCTGTCCGGGTGAGGTGCCTGATCCAAGGGGAACACAAGTGGCAGATATGCAATTCGATCTGGTTTCGCCCGAGCGCAGCCTTGCCTCGCACGCCGCGACCTCGGTTTCGATCCCCGGCGCCGATGGGGATCTGACCGTGATGGCAGGCCACGCGCCCACCATCACCACGCTGCGTCCCGGCCTGCTGAAGGTCGAGGCAGACGGCAAGTCCGCTGAATACGTTGTCACCGGCGGCTTTGCCGAGATCAACGCTGAGGGCGTCACCGTCCTGGCCGAACGCGCCGTGGCGCGGGCCGACATGACGCAGGAACATCTCGACGAGATGTACCAAGAGGCCGAAAATATGTACAAGACGGCCAAGGACAACTGGCAAAACGAGCCGGGCCCCGTCGATGACGCGGCCAAGCTGTTGGGCGACATGGTCGCCATGGGCAGCGAAATCGGTCTGAGCACCAAACAGCCCAGCCTGTAATCGTTAACGCCAAATCACTGAAAAGGCCCCGAAAATTTCGGGGCCTTCTTGCATTTCGGCCATATTCTTGTGCAATCTTCAACTCTGGGATGATCCGGGCGCAGCGCGGACATTTTCCCCGCAGACAAGGCCAAATGATGAAGAAACTTCGCAACTACATGATCGGCATCGAGCAGGGCGACCCTGTGCTGTTCTCGGATTTCGAGGACGGTGGCGAAATGTGGACAGGACGTGGCCAGCGCGAGCGGCGTCGGCGGATCTCATTCTCGGAGCGCTATCGCAGGCCACCTGCGATTCAGGCCGCGATCAGCCTGTGGGATATGGACGCCACGACAGTGATCCGGGCCGATGTTTCGACGGAAACGATCACCGAGGACGGCTTTGACCTGGTGTTCCGCACATGGGGCGATACCCGCGTGGCGCGGGTGCGGGTCAGTTGGACGGCAATCGGAGAAGTGGCAGACCCCGAGGACTGGGATCTGTACTGAGCGGGGCAGGGGCTCTGCCCCCGCGCCTGCGGCGCGTCCCCGGAGTTTGTCCGGCAAGATGAAGCCCGTGATTACTCGGCGGCGTACATGCCGTCATAGATCGGGCCCAGCGTGTCCTGTTCGAACAGCGAACTGACCGAGGTGCCATTCCAGATATTCAGGATGGCCTGGGCAAAGATCGGGGCGGTGGGCACGACACGGATATTCGGCGCATCAAGGATCGCCTGGGTCGGCGCGATCGTGTCGGTGATCACCAGCGATTTCATCACCGAATTTGTCACACGCTCGACCGCAGGGCCGCTCATGACGCCGTGACTGATATAGCTGTGCACCTCTTTGGCGCCGTTTTCCATCAGCACTTCGGCGGCTTTGCACAGGGTGCCGGCGGTGTCGCACATGTCGTCCACGATCAGGGCAACCTTGTCCTTCACGTCACCGATCACGGTCATCTCGGCAATCTCGCCGGGTTTCTCGCGGCGTTTGTCGACGATGGACAGCGGGGCGTTCAGGCGTTTGGCCAACTCGCGTGCGCGGGCTACGCCGCCCACGTCAGGCGAGACGATCATCAGGTCGCCCATGCGGTCGCGGAACTGGTTGGCGATGTCCAAGGCAAAGATTGGCGAGGCATAGAGGTTGTCGACGGGGATGTCGAAAAAGCCCTGAATCTGGGCCGCGTGCAGGTCCATGGTCAGGACCCGTTCGACACCGGCACTGACCAGCATGTTGGCCACCAGCTTTGAGCTGATGGGTGTGCGGGCCTTGGTCCGGCGGTCCTGCCGCGCGTAGCCGAAATAGGGGATCACGGCGGTGATGCGCGCAGCCGAGGACCGGCGCAGCGCGTCACACATGATGAGCAGTTCCATCAGGTTGTCGTTGGCAGGGTTCGAGGTCGGCTGGATGATATACATGTCCTCGCCGCGGACATTTTCGAAAACCTCGACAAAGATTTCCCCGTCGTTGAACCGTTCGACCCGGGCGTCAACCAATCCCATTTTCTTGCCCCGGTGCATCGACATTCTGCGTGCGATGGCCTGTGCGAGTGGCTGGTTGGCGTTTCCGGCGATCAGCTTGGGTTCCTGAACGTGTGGCATGTCTTGTGGCCCCCCAAGGCGCTTGTGACAGAATCGTGACGTTGACACCGCTTAGCATGGCCTTACGGTCCGGCAAAGCGGGACACCCCCCTATCGGAGAAGAACATGCACCAGATCGACTATTTTTTTTCCGTGCTGTCGCCATATACCTACCTGGCGGGCACACGGCTGGAAGAGATCGCGGCCAAACACGGCGCCACGATCAATTATAAGCCCACAGATGTGGTGGCCCTGTTCGGTCGCACCGGGGGCACGCCCCCCAAGGACCGCCATCCCAGCCGTCAGGAATACCGCGCACAGGAGCTGGTGCGGCAGGCCAAGAAACTGGACATGCCGTTCAATCTGAAGCCCGCCCATTGGCCCACCAATGGCGCGCCTGCCTCTTATGCGATCATCGCGGCGATCCATGCGGGTGGTGGCGATCTGGGCAAGCTGGTGCATGCGTTCCTGCGCGCGGTCTGGGCCGAAGAGAAAGACATCGCGCAGGATGACGTGGTGCGTGCCTGTCTGGAAGAGGCCGGTTTCTCGCCGTCGCTCGCAGACAGCGGGTTGTTGCAGGGGGCTGAAACCTATGCCGCCAATCTGGAAGAGGCCGCCAATCGCGGTGTCTTTGGCGCGCCATTCTACATCTGCGAGGGCGACAACCGGTTCTGGGGGCAGGACCGTCTGGACGATCTGGATATGCATCTGGCAGGCAAGCTTTAGGCATGCAGTACCACTCAAGACGCTATGGCAAGGGCCCCCGACAGGTCCTTGCGATTCACTGCACGCTGGCCCATTCGGGCGCGTGGCGCGGTCTGGCCGATGCCATGGGCGCGGGGCTGACGATCAATGCCTATGACATGCCCAGCCATGGCAAATCTCCCGACTGGGACGGCACCGGCGACCTGCATGATCTGGTGACCGCTTGGGGTCATGACATGCTGTCCGAGCCTATGGACGTGATCGGCCACAGCTTTGGCGCGATCGTGGCCTTGCGGCTGGCCGCCGAGGCGCCCGAGCGGGTGCGCAGTCTGACCTTGATCGAACCGGTCGCCTTTGCCTTTGTGGCGGCGGATGATCCGGCCAAGGTCGAGGAGTATCGCCTGCGCAATCTGGATTTCGATGCGGCGATGCAGGCGGGTGACAAGATGCAGGCGGCGCGGTCGTTCAACCGTGGCTGGGGCAACGGTGTGCCGTGGGATGAAATTCCCGAACAGACCCGGCAGTACATGGCCGACCGTATCGACTTTGTCGCGGGATCCGCGCCCGCAGTGCAGCGCGACAGCATCGGACTGCTGAAGCCCGGCGCGCTGGACGTGATCAAATGCCCTGTGTTGCTGATCGAGGGTGACCAATCCGACGGCACCATCGCTGCGGCCAACAGCGCCATTCAGCGCCGTATTCCACAGGCCGAGCGGGTTGTGCTGGAGGGTGCGGGGCACATGGCCCCGATCACCCACCCCGAGAAGGTCGCCACCGAAATCCGCCGGTTTCTGGACGCGGTTTAAAGGTAGCTGAGAAACTGGTCGATTTGCGCATCCGAGATCGACCAGTCACAGACCAGACGGGCCGCGATCATCTCGTCAGGGTCGTCGCCGTCCAGCGTGCCTTCCCAGATGTAATACTTCGCCCCTGCCGCGTGCAGCCGTTTGTGGGCGGCGCGGGGGAAGGCGGCAAAGATCATGTTGGCGTCGGGCTGGTGGAGGAACTCGGCCCCTTTGTCGCGCAGGCCGGCGGCCAGTCGCTGGGCGTGGGCATTGGCGGCGGCAGCGGTTTCCATCCACAGGTCGCCATCCAGATAGGCGGCCATCTGGGATGACAGATAGCGGTGTTTGGAGAACAGGTGCGCCCCGCGTTTGCGGCGCAACTCGAACTCCCACGCCTTGTCGGGGTCGAACAGCACAACGGCCTCGACGCCCATGCAGCCATTCTTGGTGCCGCCAAAGCTGAGGATGTCGACGCCTGATTTCCACGTCATTTCGGCGGGCGTACAATCCAGCGTGTTGATGGCATTGGCAAAGCGCGCGCCGTCCAGATGGACGGGCAGGTCGAATTCCTTGGCCACAGCGGTCAGGGCGCGCAGTTCGTCCAGCGTATAGACCTCGCCGCGTTCGGTCACCTGGGTGATGCTGACGGGGCCGCGCTGTGGCCCGTGAACGCCGCGCACCTCTTCGCCCGCGATGGTGGCGTGCAGCGCCTTGGCGGTCATTTTGTCCCCGCCGGGCACCAGCGTCAGCTTGGCGCCGCCTGCGTAGAACTCGGGCGCGTTGCATTCGTCCTCGTGGATGTGGGCGACGTTGCTGCAAAAGATGGTGTCGAAGGGTTGGGTGTAACAGGCCAGCGCCAGCGAGTTGGCGGCGGTGCCTGTGGCGACCAGAAAGACTTCGGCTTCGGGGGCCTCGAACGTGCGGCGGATCGCCTGTCTGACCTCATCCATGACGGGGTCCTTGCCATAGGGCATGGCGTGGCCCGTGTTGTCCTGCATCATGCGGTTCATCACCTGCGGGTGGACGGGACCGGCGTTGTCAGAGGCAAAAAACATCTAGGTGGGTTCCTCAATTATGTGCTCTTCCCAATCTTCTTCGGGAATGTCGAATTCGCTGAGCGTCATGTTTTGCACGCTCACGCCGGCATCATGCACAGATTGTGACGTTCCTGTCAGTAATGGATGCCAGTCGGGCAGCGGTTTGCCCTCCCACAGCAGACGGTAGGCGCAGGTTTGCGGCATCCAGTAGGCGTGGGTGTCAAGGTTTGAGGGTTTCAGCACAATGCAATCGGGCACGAACTGGTGGCGGTTTTCGTAATGGGCGCAGCGGCAGGTGGCGTCGTCCAGCAGGCGGCAGGCGATGCGGGTCAGGGCCACGTCGCCGGTGTCTTCGTCTTCCAGCTTGTTCAGGCAGCATTTGCCGCAGCCGTCGCACAGGGCTTCCCATTCGGGGGCGGTCATCTGGTCCAGTGCTTTGCGTTCCCAGAATTTATGCCCCAGTTTCGCGCCGCTCATAGCGCGGCCAATATGGTGCGCGCGCGGGCGCAATCGGCGTCCATCTGGGTGATCAGCGCATCAAGGCTGTCGAATTTCTCTTCGCCGCGCAGATAGTCGACCAGCGCGACCGAGACATGCGCGCCGTAAAGGTCGCCGGAAAAGTCGAAGATGAAGGTTTCAAGGTTGGCGCGGTTTTCACCGAACATCGGGCGCACGCCCAGCGAGGCAGCCCCTTGGTAGCGGCCCTTGTGGGGTCCTTCCAACACGTCGACCAGCACGGCATAGACCCCGAAAGCGGGCGGGTGCAGGCCGTCGATGGACATGTTCGCCGTAGGATAGCCCAGCTCGCGGCCACGCTGTTCGCCACCGATCACGGGTCCTTCGATGCGGTGCCAGTGGCCCAGCATCGCAGCGGCGTCACGGGGGCGCGCGTCGGTCAATGCCTTGCGGATGGCGGTCGAGGATACCGTCGCTTCGCTGGCTTCCAGCAGGGGGGCGATGGTCACGCCAAAGCCCATGTCTTTGCCAAAGGCTTGCAGGTCTTTCGCCGTGCCTGTGCGTCCTTTGCCAAAGCAGAAGTCGGCACCGACGACCACATGGCGCAGGCCCAGACCCTCGGCGATGACCGACCGGGCAAAGGCGTCGGGCGCCAGCCCGGCCAGTTGGGCGTTGAAGTTCAGTTGGTACAGCCGCTCAACTCCCAGCTTGGCAAGCTGCGACGCACGCGCCTCGGCGCCCATCAGGCGGAAAGGGGGGGCTTTGGGGGCAAAGAATTCGCGGGGGTGCGGTTCGAACGTCAGCACGCCCAGCGGCGTGTCGGGAACAGCGGTGCGCGCCAGCTCGATCACGGAACGGTGGCCCAGATGCACGCCGTCAAAGTTCCCGATGGCAACAGAGGCGCCGCGATCCGCTGCCTCGACAAATTGGTAATCTCGTATGATCCGCATGCGCAATGCCTAGCTGCGCCCATGGGCAGAGGCAAGACACGTCCCGCCCTTTCGCGTCGCAAATGGCGCAGGGCGGGGGGCTGTCAGTCGAATTTGCGCGAGGGCGCCAGCACCGAGGCTTCGCCGATCAGCACTTTCTTACCGTCCACGCTGCAATGGCAATCCAGCTTGACGCGGCGTTTGGCGATGTCGATGTCGATCACCTTGACCTCGGCATAGACCATGTCGCCGGGGCGCACAGGGGCCAGAAACTTCAGGCTTTGGCCCATGTAGACGGTGCCGTGACCGGGCAGCTGTTCGCCGATAACGGCAGAGATCAGGCCCGCGGTCAGCATTCCGTGGGCGATGCGTCCCTCGAAGATTGTGTCGCGGGCATAGTCATCGTCCAGATGGACCGGATTGCGGTCGGTGCTGACCTGGGCGAACATCTCGATGTCCTCGTCCGTCACCACTTTGCGCAGGTGACGGGTCATGCCCATTTCGATGTCTTCGATGCAGATCGTTCCGCGTGGCAGGTTGTCCAACATTCCCGGCTCCGGTTATTTTCTGACGCAATGGCATCGCCATTCGCAACTTTATTACTTTGCAGATGCAGAAAAGCCAAGGGGAATCTTGTCAGCGCAAAAAGCCGATTGTGTAGGTCGGGTTGACCATTTCCCGGTCCAGATAGGTTTGCAGCGCGTCAGCATCGGGCTGGCTGTCGGTTTTTGTTTCCTCTGCCGCCAGACCGCCCGAGATGAACAGGGAATCAATATCCTCGCCCTGTGCCCCCTGAATGTCGGTCAGCACGCCGTCACCGATCGCCAGAATCGAGGCGCTGTCGGTCTTGCGGTTGATTTCGCCCAGACGCAGGCGGGCCAGATCGTAAATTGGCGGATGCGGCTTGCCGGTATAAAGGCTTTCGCCGCCCATTTCTGTGTAGAGCTTGGCCACCGCGCCGGCGCACCATTCGCGCACATCGCCCCGATCCACGACGATGTCGGGGTTGGCGCACAGCAGTTTCATGCCCTTTTGCTTGGCGTACAGCAGTTGCGGGCGCAGGTCGTCTATGTCTGCCATCGGATCGAAGGGGCCGGTGCACACGATGCCTTCGGCCTCTTCCAGCGGTACGATCTGGATATCGACCGGCTCATCAACCACGCCGATGGGGTCGAAAAAATTGGTGTCACGCTCTTCACCGATGAAGAACACCTTTTGCCCGACCGCCCCGCGGTACATTGCCGTGCGGGCGCTGTCGCCGGATGTGGCAATCGTGTCCCATGCGTCGTCGGGCACGCCCATCTTGGCGATCTGGGTTGTCACGCTGGCGCGCGGACGCGGGGCGTTGGTGACCAGAACCACGGTGCCGCCGGTCTTGCGATAGGCCTGCAAGGCGGCCACCGCATCGGGGAAGGCGGTGACGCCATTGTGGACGCAGCCCCACAGATCGACGAACAGCGCGTCATAGCGATCCGAGATTTCGGCAAGTGCGGTGATGATCTGGGTCATGGGGCAGTCCTTTGGTCGGTGTGTTGTCACGCTTAGAGTATGAAACGCAGGCGGGGTGCAAGGGCAGGGTGGAGCCGGCATGGTGCGGGCAAGAAAAAGGCGGGCAAAGCGCCCGCCTGATCCGGGGCGCTGCCCCTTATATATGTCGCGCTATACAAAAGTCGCGGATGTGACTTAGACCTTGAGGTTGGGGATGATCTGCTTTTTGCGGCTCATCACGCCGGGCAGGACCACGGTGTCGCCTGTGACGGTCACGCCAAAGCTTTTCTCGGCCACGGTTTTCACCAGATCGTTGGGCACCAGCAGCGTCGCCTCTTCGTTCAGGATGTCGACGACGAACAGCAGCACCTGATCGGCACCGTCTTCGGCGGCCACGTCTGTCATCGACGCCATCAGGCTGTCCTTGCGGTCCAGCACGATCTTGGGCGCTGTTGTTTCCAGCACGCTGACGCGGAAGTCCTTGCCCGCGACTGTGTATTCCTTGCTGTCCATGCGCAGCAGTTCCGCATCGGAAAAGGACGACACGTCGGATTTGGCTTCGAACATTTCCGAGGCGTAGGACGGAATGTCGATGCCCAGCTGTTTGGCCAGATCATGGGCAATCGCCTTGTCTTCGTCGGTGGTGGTCGGGCTGCGGAATTCCAGCGTGTCGGACAGGATGCACGACAGCATCGCGCCTTTGATGTCGTCGGGCATCTGCGCCATGTGCTTGCCGATCGACTTGAACATGATGGTCGCGGTGCAGGCCAGCGGCTCCATCACGATGTGGATCGGGCCGGCTGTTTCCAGACCGCCCACCAGCTTGTGGTGATCGATGATCGCCTTGATGTCGCAGTTGTTGATGTTGTCGGGCAATTCGGCAGGGTTGTTGGTGTCGACGATGACCACGGGTGTGCCGTCGGCCACGGTGCTGACGATCTCGGGCTTGTCGAGGTTCCAGCGTTTCAGCGTGAACGCCGCTTCGGTGTTCGGCTCGCCCAGCAGGACCGGCTTGGCGTCGACGCCGTGCACGGTTTTCAGATACCACGCCCAGATGATCGGGCTGCCGGTGCTGTCGGTGTCGGGAGATTTGTGGCCAAATACGAGCGTTGTCATGGGACATCCTGAGTCTGATTGCGGTTTTGCGGGCCTTATAGGGGGGCTGTTGCGGCTTGTCACCTGCGGTATTTTAGCCGTTTCGGGGCGCAGGTTTACGGCCCGCTTGCGCGGACGCTGTTTGTCTGGATGAGGGGCGTTGCCCCTGAAGGTCGTCAGGATTTTCTGAAGCAGAGATGGGGCGGCCGCTAGAGGCCCAGCTCGGCGCGAGCCTTGCGGGGCAGTTTGGCCGCGATCATGTCGTAAGAGGCATCGATATGCTGTGCCAGTTCTGCGTCATTCAGGCCGGGTGCGCCGTGCTGTTGTATCCATTTCAGCCCGCGCGAGGCGAGGTATGGGGCAGGGCGCAGGCCGGGCATGTCGCTGAGGATTTCAAAGGCCATATCCGTGACCTTGAACGTAAAGCCGGGCGTGTCCTCGGCCCAGCCGCAGATGGCGAAGACCTTGCCGCCGACCTTCCAGACATCGGAATTGCCCCATTGCACGACATGGGTGGCAGCGGGTTTTGCGGCGCAGTGGGCGTTGAATTCATCGCGGGTCATGGGCCGACATTAGCGGCTTGGGGCGGGTTCGGAAATGGTGTTATCTGGCGGGCATGAGTGCGCCGCGTGAAACCGATCTGTATTTGCCCGTCAAAGCCTTTCTGGAGGGGCAGGGCTATGTGGTGAAGGCCGAAGTGGGTGCCGCCGATGTGGTGGCCGTGCGCGGGGGCGAGCCGCCGGTGGTGGTCGAGCTGAAGCTGGGGTTTTCGCTGACGCTGGTGCATCAATGCGTGGCGCGGCTGGCGGTGTCGGATGACGTTTACATGGCCGTCGCGCGCGGGCAGGGGAAGCGGTTTCAGCGTGCGCTGAAAGAGATGACCACGCTGGCGCGGCGGCTGGGGCTGGGGTTGCTGACGGTGCGGATCAGCGACGGGCTGGTCGAGGTGCATTGCGATCCCGGGCCTTATGCGCCGCGCAAATCGAAGAAACGGCAAGGCCAGTTGCTGCGCGAGTTTGCGCGCCGGCAGGGCGATCCGAACGATGGCGGTCAGACGCGGGTGGGGCTGGTCACGGCCTACCGGCAGGATGCGGTGAAGCTGGCGCTGTATTTATACGAGGCAGGTGCCTGCAAGGGCGCGGATGTGGCGCGCGAGACGGGGGTGGCACGCGCCACCACGATGATGCGCGATGACCACTATGGCTGGTTCGAGAAGGTCGACAAGGGGATTTACGGCCTGACGCCTAAAGGGGCCGAGGCGGTGATGGCGGCGGGTGTTGCGCTGGGCAGCTAGAAGGGCTGGCGTCTGAGGTCATAGCCCTCGCCTGCGAGCAGGTTCAGCAGGCCGTGCGTGCCGCCCAGATGGCCCGCGCCGACGGCGACGACGGTGACACCCTGAGCGGCGGTGATCTGGGGCAGCCAGTTGGCGTTGCGTTGGGTGAGTAACGTGTCGACCATGTCATCGAATACGGCGTCGAATTCGGCATCGGGCAGGTTCACCCAACTGCGGGCCACCACGCGGTTCAGGGGCATGATCGCGCCGTGATCTTCGTCAAAGTACTGCTCGATCAGCGTGGCGGTCATATCCTCGGATCGGGTTGCGGACTCTACGCCGACTCGCAGCAGTGCGACCTGTTTTTCCAGCGGATCCTTTCCCATCAGGGTAAAGAGTGTGTCGAAGGGCTCCAGCGCTGTAGTAGGCACGTTGTTGTCCTGGGCGATGTGCAGCAATGCCTTGTCCAGACCTTCGCCGCCCTCTTGCTTAGCGTGCATTAAGCAGGGCGGCAGGCTTAGCACCAGCGACAGATACCACGGCTGAAACTTTGCGGCCATGAACGGCGGGATGCCCCGTTCGGACGCCGCCTGGGCCAGCTTGTCCCAATCCTCGGACGGCATCATGTCGATCAGCGTGGGGCCTGAAGTGAGCGAGATAAGCTCGGGGCGGGTGGCCATCGCGTCTTTCAACTGTTCTTCTTCGACTGCGGTGGCTTCGACCAGCAGCGCGTCGGCTGCCGCGATCACGGGTGCCAGTGCGTCGGCCACCGCTGGCAGGCGGGGATCAGCCACATGGATCGTGCCGATCAGATGAATCGTCTGGTCCCCCTTGTGTGCGACCCAATGGTTCCCATCTGGGTAGGGCATGTCGCGCATCAGCGTGTCCATCTCTGCGGTCTGATCCGCAGTCAGACGGGCGCGCAGATCGGTGCCGTTGCAGGTGGCAGATGCCAGCTGTGGCAGCAGCAGGGCGAGCGTGAAAACAAGGGTGCGCAGCATCGGTCAGGGGCCTTTCGGTCAGTGTCTGGCCACGCTATGCGCCCGCGCGGCAAAGGCAAAGGGGCGACCCTGAAAAAGCGGTGCAAAAATTGCAAACACACCTGTTGACAGCCTTGCCGCACATCCCTAGCTATGCGTCGTTATCACTCGGACGAGCTGAGTGCTAACACGGGGCGCCGAGGTGCCCTGCAAGGGAGTAACTTTGAGCCTTAAGGAGCTGCAAAGATGGCATTGAAACCGCTTCATGACCGCGTGCTGGTTCGCCGCACGGAAAGCGAAGAGAAAACTGCTGGCGGGTTGATTATTCCCGATAGCGCGAAAGAAAAGCCCTCGGAAGGCGAAGTTGTTTCGGTTGGCGCGGGCGCCCGCAAAGACAACGGCGAGCTGATCGAAATGGCCGTCAAGCCAGGCGACAAAATTCTGTTCGGCAAATGGTCGGGCACCGAAGTCACCGTCGCAGGCGAAGAACTGCTGATGATGAAAGAATCGGACATCATGGGGATCATCGAGTAAGCGCCACGCCTGCTCTGACCTTCATTGACCTACACATTCTCAAAGGAGAAAAAACATGGCTGCTAAGGACGTCAAATTTGACAGCGAAGCGCGCAACAAAATCCTGAAAGGTGTCAACATCCTTGCTGACGCCGTCAAGGTTACACTGGGCCCCAAAGGCCGTAACGTTGTTCTGGACAAATCCTTTGGCGCACCGCGCATCACCAAGGACGGTGTATCGGTTGCCAAGGAAATCGAACTGGAAGACAAGTTCGAGAACATGGGCGCACAAATGGTCAAGGAAGTTGCTTCCCGGACCAACGACGAAGCCGGCGACGGTACAACAACCGCCACAGTTCTGGCTCAGGCGATCGTGCGCGAAGGCATGAAATCGGTTGCCGCCGGCATGAACCCGATGGACCTGAAGCGCGGCATCGACATGGCAACAGCCAAAGTCGTCGAAGCGATCAAGGCCGCCGCACGTGACGTGACCGACAGCGACGAAGTCGCTCAGGTTGGCACCATCTCGGCCAACGGCGAAAAAGAAATCGGTCGTCAGATTGCCGACGCGATGCAAAAAGTCGGCAACGAAGGTGTTATCACCGTCGAAGAAAACAAGGGTCTGGAAACAGAAACCGTTGTTGTCGAAGGTATGCAGTTCGACCGCGGCTACCTGAGCCCCTATTTCGTCACCAACGCCGACAAGATGACTGTCGAGCTGGAAGACGTGATCATCCTGCTGCACGAGAAAAAACTCTCGAGCCTGCAGCCGATGGTTCCGCTGCTGGAGCAAGTCATCCAGTCGCAAAAACCCCTGCTGATCATCGCGGAAGATGTCGAAGGCGAAGCGCTGGCGACACTCGTGGTCAACAAACTGCGCGGCGGTCTGAAAATCGCTGCTGTGAAAGCGCCCGGTTTCGGCGATCGCCGCAAAGCGATGCTGCAAGACCTTGCGATCCTCACAGGCGGTCAGGTGATCTCGGAAGATCTGGGCATGAAGCTGGAGTCCGTCACCATGGACATGCTGGGTTCGGCCAAGAAAGTTTCGATCACCAAAGACGAAACCACCGTTGTTGACGGCGCAGGCGAGAAGGCCGAGATCGAGGCACGCGTTGCCCAGATCCGTAACCAGATCGAAGAAACCACATCCGACTACGACCGTGAAAAGCTGCAAGAACGCGTTGCCAAACTGGCAGGCGGTGTTGCTGTGATCCGCGTGGGCGGCATGTCGGAAATCGAAGTCAAAGAACGCAAAGACCGCGTTGACGATGCTCTGAACGCGACACGTGCCGCTGTTCAGGAAGGTATCGTTGTGGGTGGTGGTGTTGCTCTGGTCCAAGCCGGCAAAGTGCTGGAAGGGTTCAAAGGCGACAACAACGACCAGGACGTTGGTATCAGCATCGTGCGCAAGGCCGTGGAAGCACCGCTGCGTCAGATTGCTGAGAACGCGGGCGTCGACGGTGCAGTTGTTGCGGGCAAGATCCGTGAAAGCAGCGACCTGACATTCGGTTTCAACGCGCAGACCGAAGAATATGGCGACATGTTCAAGTTCGGCGTGATCGACCCTGCCAAAGTGGTGCGCACCGCACTGCAGGACGCGGCATCGGTTGCGGCTCTGCTGATCACCACCGAAGCCATGGTTGCCGACAAGCCGTCGAAAGACAATGGCGGCGGCGGCATGCCCGATATGGGTGGCATGGGCGGCATGGGCGGCATGATGTAATCTGCCGTTCCTCACCGAACGCTTTGTTCTATAAGAAGGGGCTGCCTGCGGGCGGCCCCTTTTTTCATGTGCCATTCAGGAGGGCAGTCTATGCTGATCGGACCGGATTTTTCCCGCGAGTTGCGGCGGGGCGAAGAGGACGAGGTGGACGCGCTTTTGCGCAGCGCCTTTGACGGTCCGGATGAGGCGGAGCTGGTGCATGCACTGCGCAAGGCGGGTGCGATGGCGGGCGAAAGCGTGGCCACCTGGGATGGGCGCATTGCGGGCTATTATGCATTGTCGCACATGATCGCGCCAAAGGGCTGGCTGTGCCTGGCCCCTGTTGCAGTTTCGCCCGATCGTCAGGGCCATGGGCTGGGGCGACAGATGGTGGGGATGCTGGCCGAATGGGCACGGCTGAGCGAGACTTATGTTGTCGTGCTGGGGCAGGTGTCGTTTTACGAACGGGCGGGGTTCTCTCTGGCGCGCGCACAGGGGCTGAGCTCGCCCTACCCGCTGGAACACACGATGATTGCGGGGCCGGGGACGGATGTGCCTGCGGTCGCTTTGACGTATCCGAAAGCCTTTGGATAAACGGGCACCAGAATGAAACTTGCGCTTCTCACCGCTCTCACGATGACGGCGTTCGCTGCCAACTCGGTGCTGAACCGCGCTGCTGTCGGCAGTGGCAGCATTGATGCCGCCAGCTTTGCGCTGATCCGGGTGATCGCGGGCATCGTGATCCTGTGCATGGTTCTGAGCGTGCGGGGCACACCGCTGCCGTTGTTCCGCCGTGCGCGGGTGCTGGGCGCGGTGTCTCTGGCGGCCTATATGGCGGGGTTTTCGCTGTCCTATGTGGTGCTGGATGCAGGGCTGGGCGCGCTGATCCTGTTCGGGGTGGTGCAGATCACCATGTTTGGCTGGGGTGCCTTTCGCGGCACCGCCCCCACGGCACGACAGATGGCGGGGGCGGGCGTGGCCTTTGCCGGTTTGCTGCTGGTGCTGTGGCCCGGACCGGGCAGCCGCACCGACCCTGCGGGCGCGATGATGATGGTGGTAGCGGGGCTGGGCTGGGCCGCCTACACGATTTCGGGCAAGGCCGAAGCCGATCCGCTTCCAGCCACGGCGGCGAACTTCCTGCTGTGCCTGCCGGTGCTGGCGCTGTTCCTGATCGGGCCTGACATGCACGCGGGTCCTGTGGGCATCGGGCTGGCGGTGCTGTCGGGGGCGGTGACCTCGGGGCTGGGCTATGCGCTGTGGTATGCGGTGCTGCCGCGTCTGGCGCAGGCGACGGCGGCGGTTGTGCAGCTGAGCGTGCCGATCATCGCGATTGTCGCGGGGGCTGTCATCCTGGGGGAAGAGGTGAACGCGCTAATACTTGTCGCCGCCGCCCTCGTGCTGGGGGGCATTGCGTGGGCAGTCACATCACCAAAGGTTCCAGCGGATCATAGCTGATCGCGCCATCGTCAAAGGCCACCGCCCCAAGGCTTGACGGTTTGTGCGGTACATCGGCCAGCTCTGCGCGGGTCACCCAGCGGCGCCGGGTCACCACCGCCTCGGGGTCTTTCCAGCTGTCGGGCGTATCGGCGCTGCCCTCAAGGGTGCAGCGGAAGAACACCTCGACCTGATGGAAGTCGCGGTTGCGGTCGTGGAATTCGTTGACCAGGCAAGGCGCGCCCACGGTGACCCGCAGGCCGGTTTCTTCGTGGACTTCGCGGGCAAGGTTTTCGGGCAGGCTGCTATGCGCCTCGACCCCGCCGCCGGGGGCGCACATCAGCGGGCTGCGGTTGCCGGCAAAGGCATTCACCAGCAGCAACCGCCCCTCGTGGACAATGACCGCACGGGCGGCGATGCGGGGTGGGCGCGGGCTGGACATAAGCGGCTTTCCGTAAAGTGTTGCGCGTGGGCCATTCCATAAGGCGCGCAATGGCACTATCTCACACCCCATGAGAGTTTGCATGTCGATCTTGCCCCTGCTGATGCTGTTGTCCGCGCCTGCGCGGGCGGATTGCGTGATCCTGCTTCACGGGCTGGCACGCACCGAGACATCCTTTGCCCTGATGGAAGCCGCACTGAAGGCGGACGGGTTTCAGGTTGTCCGCCCCGGCTATCCGTCGACCGAGGCGCGGGTCGGACCGCTGTCCGAGGGCGTGATGCCCGCCGCGTTGGCGGAATGCGGCGACCAGACCGTCGATTTCGTGACCCATTCGATGGGCGGGATCCTGGTGCGCGAATGGCTAAGGGATCACGATCTGCCGAATCTGGGGCGTGTGGTCATGCTGGCACCGCCGAACCATGGCAGCGAAGTGGTGGACAAGCTGGGTGATCTGGCCGCTTTCGAATGGATGAACGGTCCCGCAGGCGCGCAGATGGGCACCGGCCCCGACAGCCTGCCGCGCAGCCTGCCGCCGGTGGATTATCCGGTGGGGGTGATCGCGGGCAACCAGTCGCTGAACGCCTATTTCTCGTCGCTGCTGCCGGGGCCGGATGATGGCAAGGTCAGCGTGGCCTCGACACGTGTGGAGGGCATGACCGCGCATATCGTGCTGCCGGTCACCCATACCTTTATCATGAACAACCCGCGCGTGATTTCACAGACCGTGCATTTCCTGCGCACCGGCACCTTCGAGGACAATATCTCGTGGCTGGACGCGGTGCTGGAGCAACTGGATTGCCCCAGCGGCGATTGCGTGGCGCGTGGCGGGTTTTGGGGATCAAAGCGCAATGCTGACAATTGATATTATCGGTGCCGAGGTGCTGGGCCCGCAGGGCTTTCACCGCGACGGGCTGAGCTTGGGCGATGGGTTGATTGCCGATGCACCTGTCGGGCGGTCGGTGGATCTGAGCGGCTTTCGCGTGCTGCCTGGCATCGTGGATGTGCACGGCGACGGGTTCGAGCGGCATCTGGCTCCGCGTCGCGGTGCGATGAAACAGATGGCCGAGGGGCTGATCGCCGCCGAGGCGGAACTGGCCGCCAATGGCATCACCACCGGCGTTCTGGCGCAATTCATCAGCTGGGAGGGCGGCCTGCGCGGCATGGACTTTGCCGATCAGGTGTTCACCGCCATCCGCGACACGGCCGCCGGGCTGGTCACCGACCTGCGCCCGCAACTGCGGTTCGAGACGCATTTGCTGGACGACTACGCAGGCCTGCCCGCGCGGATTGCGGAATGGGGCGTTTCTTATGTGGTGTTCAACGACCACCTGCCGCACGCGCGTCTGGCCGAGGGGCGCAAGCCGCCGCGGCTGGTGGGGCAGGCGCTGAAGGCGCAGCGGAACCCGGAGGTGCATTTCCAGATGCTGTTGGACCTGCACGCGCGGCGCGCCGAAGTGCCTGCCGCTTTGGATGCGCTGTGCGCCGAACTGGGGCGGATGGGCGTCCAGATGGGCAGCCACGACGATCAGACCGCCGAGGCCCGCGCCGCGTGGCGGGCACGGGGCGTGAAAGTGTCGGAATTTCCCGAAACGTTGGACGCCGCCGAGGCGGCATCAGACGCAGGCGACGTGGTTATTCTGGGCGCGCCCAATCTGGTGCGGGGCGGGTCGCACAAGGGCAATGTCTCGGCGCTGGATGTGGTGTCGATGGGGATGGCCGATGCGGTGGCCTCGGATTACCACTATCCCAGCCCGCGCCGTGCCGCCTTGATGCTGGCGCGGTCGGGGGTGATGGATTTTGCTGCGGCCTGGGCGCTGGTGTCTGCCGGCCCTGCGCGGGCGCTGGGGCTGGAAGATCGCGGCGTGTTGCAGGCGGGCAAGCGCGCCGACTTGGTGGTGCTTGACGGCGCTGACCGCGTGGCGATGACCGTATCAGGCGGGCGCGTCAGCTATCTGTCGGGCGATATTGCGGCGCGGCTGGTGGCCTGACCCCGACGGGGGGCGCTGGATGACAGCGGCCCTCCGGGGGGGATATTTTAAGCCAAAAGAAAGCGGTCAGCGCGTGATGCGGTTGACATGGCCCATCTTGCGGCCCGGTTTTGTTTCGGCCTTGCCATAGAGGTGTAGCGCAGTGTCGGGAGCAGCGGCCAGTTCGGGCACGCGGTCCATGTCGTGGCCGATCAGGTTTTCCATGACCACGTCACTGTGGCGCTGGCCGTCGCCCAGAGGCCAGCCGGCAACCGCGCGGATGTGCTGTTCGAACTGGTCCACGGCACAGCCGTTCTGGGTCCAGTGGCCCGAGTTGTGCACGCGCGGGGCGATCTCGTTCACGATCAGGCCCGCAGGAGTGACGAACAGTTCGACCCCCATGACGCCCACGTAATCCAGTGCGTTCAGGATGCGCGCCGCCAGCAGCACAGCATCCGTACGCGCGCTGGCGGGCAGCGAGGCGGGGACAGTGGTGGTGTGCAGGATGCCGTCTCGGTGGACATTTTCACCGGGGTCGTAGCAGGCGACTTCGCCCGTGGCGCTGCGGGCGGCAATGACGGACACCTCGATGGTGAAGTCAACGAAGCCTTCGAGCAGGGCGGGGGCACCGGCCATGTCGGCGATGGCCTGGGCCGCGTCGGCGTCGGATTTCAGGCGGGCCTGTCCCTTGCCGTCATAGCCGAAACGCCGGGTTTTCAGGATCGACGGCGTGCCGATGGTGCCAAGGGCGGCGTCCAGAGCGGCGGCGTCGGGAATGTCCGCATAGGGCGCTGTGTTCAGGCCCAGACCTTTCAGGAAATCCTTTTCGGTCAGGCGGTCCTGGCTGATCCGCAGCGCCTCGCGGTTGGGGTGGATCGGTTTGATCGCCTCGAGTATGTCGAGCGCCTCGGTGGGGATGTTCTCGAACTCATAGGTGATGACATCGACGGACTGTGCAAAGGCGGTCAGAGCGGCGGTGTCGTCATAGGCGGCCGTGGTGCAGGCGTGGGCCACGTCTGCGGCCGGCGGGTTGGCGCCGGGTTCATAGATGTGGGTTCTGAAGCCAAGGCGGGCGGCTGCGACCGACAGCATGCGGCCCAGCTGGCCGCCGCCGAGAATGCCAATTGTTGCGCCTGTGGGGAGGGGATCAGTCATCGGAAGGTTCTTCCGGGATCGAGGCCGACAGATCGGCGCGCCATTGGTCCAGACGTTGTGCCAGGGCAGGGTCGTTCAAGGCAAGGATACCCGCCGCCATCAGGCCCGCGTTGGCAGCCCCTGCGGCACCGATGGCCATGGTGGCCACGGGAAAGCCGCGGGGCATTTGCAGGATGGAATACAGCGAATCGACACCGGACAATGCCTTGGTCAGCACAGGCACGCCGATCACAGGCACGCGGGTCTTTGACGCCATCATGCCGGGCAGATGCGCGGCACCGCCTGCGCCGGCGATGATCACCTGCAATCCGCGATCCACAGCCGTCTTGCCATAATCCCACAGTCGGTCGGGCGTGCGGTGGGCCGACACGATACGGGTTTCAAAGGTAACGCCCAGATCCTCCAGCATTTGTGCCGCTTCGCGCATGGTGGGCCAGTCGGACTGGCTGCCCATGATAATGCCGACTTTGGGGGATTGGTCTGTCATCCTGCGCCCTCGTGTATTGCTGTTTTGTCCGGGAGTTATACGGACCTGATCCTGCGGAGCAAGGCTCAGGCGATGATGTCGGGGGTCAGCCGGTCCTCGATTGTCGCAATCAGGTCTTTCAGACGCAGTTTGCGCTTTTTCAACCGTTGCAAAGTCAGCGGGTCAGAGGTGGCGCGCTGTGTCATCGCGGAAATCGCCTCGTCCAGATCACGATGCTCGCGCCGGAATACTTCCAGTTCGACACGCAGGACGTCGTCGTTCTTCATCGAAAGATCTGAGGGCGCATTCATGGGTCGTGATTCCCGCACAGTGAGGAGTTGTATACATAGGCGATGACACCCTCTGCGCATAGGGTCTTGGCGTTGCAAATGCCGTGATTGAGGGACTGAAATTGTCGCTTTTTTAACAAAGCGCGGGCGCACGGACGGCCAGACCTCTTGTCTGGGGGCGGAATTCTTCCCATATTCTGATCAAGCGGTTGCCAATCGGGGCCGCATCTGACTGTCGCTTGATCTGATAAGGACGTGTCGCAATGACGAAAATGACGCTAGGCTCGCATCCGCATATGCTGGGGTTCGAGCAACTGGAGCGCCTGCTGGAACGCACGGCGAAATCCGGCAACGAAGGCTACCCGCCTTTCAATATCGAACAAACTTCCGATTTTTCCTACCGCATCACATTGGCCGTGGCCGGTTTTGCCGAGGAAGATCTGCAAATCACGGTCGAGGACCGCACGCTGGTGATCCGCGGGCGGCAATCCGATGACGGCGAGGGCAGGGTGTTTTTGCACCGTGGCATCGCCGCGCGACAATTCCAACGGACCTTTGTGCTGGCTGACAGCGTTGAGGTTGGAGAGGCGATCATTGAAAACGGTCTGCTGCATGTCGATCTGACGCGGGCAAAACCCGAAACAGTCGTCCAGACCATCCGCATTCGGAAAGGGTAACCACATGGAAACGCCATTTGACACAGAACCCAAGAGCAACATCGTATACGTCAAGACGATTGATGTAAGCGACCTGCCGGAAGACGTGCAGGAACAGGCTGAAGGTCTGGAACATCTTTACGCCGTGCATGACGCACAGGGCACCCAGCTTGCCCTGGTCGCGGATCGCAAGATGGCCTTTGTGCTGGCACGGCAGAATGATCTGGCACCTCAGGCGGTGCACTAAAGCGACTGTGCTGCTGGTCCTTTGGGCCGGCAGCCTGTGGGCCGATGTGCCCATTCAAGCCGCCAGCGTACAAGAGCGCGCATTGCTGCGGCAGACCGAAGCGCAGGTGCGCCGCTATTTCCGGACCACGTTTGGTGTTGAAGTGACCACACCATTCGCGCTTGTCGGCGCGGGTGATGCGGAGGCTCTGCTGTCGCAAGTGCAGGCCGCGCAGTCGGCAGGCGGTTGGCGAGTCCGGCGCAAGCCGCTGAATGCCGCACGGGTCTGTCCATCAGGACGTATCGGTGGTGCTGCGAACCGTACGTTCATTGCCCTGTGCTGGCCCATGCCGGTCACCGGGGGCGCCGGGTATCATGGGTTGCGATTATCGGCGGGTGCGGTTCTGGCACATGAGTATATCCATCAACTGCAATATGATCTGGCGCAGGATCGCCCGGCACAGCGGTTGGGTGACTATTGGTTGCTGGGACCGGCCTGGCTGGTCGAGGGCACGGCAGAGGTGTTTGAAGAACACTATCGCACAGGCGGTGCTGCGGTGGACGGGGCGGCATTGTTCAATATGCAATCCTCGGCCCGGCGGTCACGGCTGACACTGGATCAGATGCGGGCCACGGGTGCGCTCGCGGACGGGCAAGCTTATGGTGTGGCGCGGTTTGCGGCGTTCCTGTTGTCGGGACGGTATGGGCCGGATGCATTGCTGGACTATTTTGCGGCATTGGGGCGTACGAAAGATCAGGACGCGGCCTTTCTTGCCGCCTTCGGGACGACTATGGTTGCCTTTGAAAGTGATTTTGAGGCGGTGCGCCGTGATTTTGGCGCGGCCAAGGCCTATGTGGGGATGGAATGACATTTGATTTTGATTGGGTGGATGCGTTCACGGACCGCGCCTTTGGGGGCAACGGCTGTGCGGTGGTGCATCAGGGCGCCGGGCTGAGTGTCGATACCTGCATGGCCTATGTGCGCGAGACGTCGTTGGTCGAGTGTACCTTTACCGGACCGTCAGAGGTTGCCGATGTGCGGGTGCGCTATTTCCTGGCCAGCCGTGAAATTCCCTTTGCGGGCCATCCCACGATTGCCACCGTCGCCGCGATGCGGGCGCGGGGTTTGATCGGGGACGGGCCTCTGGTGCTGGAAACGGGTGCGGGGCTGGTGCCGGTGACAGTGCAGGGCACGCGCGTGAGCATGACACAGGTGGCACCGCAGTTCGGCGCGCTGGTCGATCCCGCGCTGGTGGCGGCAGTGGGTGGTATTCGCGCCGATGACATCGTCAGCCCGCCGCAACTGGTGAGCACGGGCCTGCCCTTTGTCATCACCGTCCTGAAAGACCGCGCGACGCTGGAAGGATTGCAACTGAACCCGCAGGCGCTGGCCGATATGGCGGCGACGCTGGGTGGGGATATCGATCTGATGGAGCCGTTCTGGTGCACGCTCGACGCCTTTACCGATGCCGGCGATACAGCCGCACGGTTGCTGCTGGCCCCGCCAAGCCCGCCCGAGGACCCGTTCACCGGTTCGGCCACGGGCGCGATGGCGGCCTATCTGTGGGCGCAGGGGCTGATCGAGAGGCCCGATTTCACCGCCGAGCAGGGGCACGGGATGGGACGCCCCGGACAGGCACAGGTGCGGGTTCTGGGGCCGCGCGACGCGATCACGGGTGTTGAAGTTGCGGGCGACGGCTTTGTTCTGATGTCGGGTACGGTGGACCTGAAGACGACGAAATAGAATGCACTGCTTATTCTTCTGTCCCAGCGCGCATTTGCGCCTCAGCAATTTTTGCCTTTTTGGACCTTTTGGCTGAACGGCGAGAGTCAAGCCAGTGACGAAGCCTTACTGTTTTTAGCTCAAGTTGTGGGTCGATCTTTAGCAATAAGTTGCGAAAAAACCAGTCGGGTAGTGTGCCTCGTGATCCGCTTTCAGGCAGCAAGGATTTTTCGGACCAAATGTAACGGGTGGTTGACCGAGTCCTTGGGAGTTCGCTTGCGCCTGCGGAAATCGCCAGCTCATATAGCAGCTGCATGAGATTGTGCTGTTCCAGTACGCGCCTGCGCGCCTCGTTCAAGGCATCTTGCGCTGCCGCCCATCGGCCATTTGCGATCTCTTCCACCATTCGGCGCGCCTCGTCTTTGGGGTGATCAAGGTCGATAATGTTGAAACTTTCATCGGGAAAGTACGATGCTGTATTGGTGCAGCCTGCGTAGAATGGGAATGCACCACAAAGATACGGGTCAGCCAGCTTTTCTGTCCACAGATCAGGTCCAAAACCATTTTCGATAGCGAGGTGGTACTTGTATGGAAGGATCGCGTCAGCCTTGTCATCGACGCTTTTGAAACCGCGTCCGAAGAGCGCAAGATGCTCTGGTATCGTGTCGGCAAGTGTTTCGATAAATGTCAGTCGCTTACGATGATACTCGGTGTAAACCTTTGTTGAAGTGACGATTGAAATCTTGTCGGATTTCGCGGGCATTTCCAGATTCGAGAACCAATCGTAGCCACGAGTTTCACGTTTATGTGAAAAATCCATGCCTGCGAACCAGTACCAGCACGTTGCCCGCTTCCATTTCTGTGTTTGAAGCGGTTTGTCCGAGGTTGTCAGAACCAGTCCGAACTGGTTCAGAAAGCGGGCGCTGTATGGATGAATTACATCGGGTTCCGCAGCAAGAAATACAGTCCGCGCTTTGGGGAGACTAGTTTTTAGCGTGAAGGACGACCGGTTGAATACGATCAGAACATCGCAGGTGTCATCAATTTCTACTCCAAATGTGAAATTCACATTCCCGATGCTGTCCGCATTTCCGGGGGCTTGCTTTAGGAAGTGTTCTTTAGAGATATCGGTGAATACGTGGGCGTGAATACTTGGTTTCATTGATCTCTCGGCATCGCAGGCATCGGAAGTGAATAGCGGAAAGTTAAGCAGTTCGGAAGCCTTTCGATGGGTCGCCTGAACAAAGCGGGCATTGTGTGCTGCATCACATGCCGCCGATCTGTTTCTCTGGTGTCATGTATATTCCGGCACTCTGTGCCATAAGGACTGAATGAATCCGAATGAAAAAGGCCCCGCTGCGGACAACGGGGCCTTTGTTGATTGTAGGTGCGCGCGCGGCTTATTCGGCGGCGATCAGGCCCATGCTTTCCAGCTTCAGCAGAACTTGATGCGCACAGTTGTCCACCTCGATGTTCTCGGTTTGCAGGCTCAGCTCGGGGTTCTCGGGCACGTCGTAGGGGTCGGAGATGCCGGTGAATTCCTTGATCTTGCCTTCGCGTGCCAGCTTGTACAGGCCCTTGCGGTCCCGGCGCTCGCACTCTTCGATGGTGGTGGCGACGTGAACTTCGACAAAGGCGCCAAAGGCTTCGATGTCTTCACGCACCGCGCGCCGTGTTGTGGCATAAGGCGCGATGGGCGCGCAGATGGCGATGCCGCCGTTCTTGGTGATTTCCGACGCGACATAGCCGATGCGACGGATGTTCAGGTCGCGGTGCTCTTTCGAGAAACCCAGTTCCGAGCTGAGGTTCTTGCGGACCAGATCACCGTCCAGCAGTGTCACGGGGCGGCCACCCATTTCCATCAGCTTGACCATCAGCGCGTTGGCGATGGTGGATTTACCCGAACCGGAGAAGCCGGTGAAAAAGACGGTAAAGCCTTGTTTCGAACGCGGCGGTTTGGTGCGGCGCAGTTCCTTGACCACTTCGGGGAAGGAGAACCACTCGGGGATTTCCAGACCTTCTTGAAGACGGCGGCGCAGTTCGGTGCCCGAGATGTTCAGGATGGTCACATCGTCCTTGTCCTTGATCTCGTCCATGGCCTCGTATTGGGCGCGTTCCTGCACCCAGACCATGTGTTTGAAATCGACCATTTCGATGCCCATTTCTTCCTGATGCGCGCGGAACAGGTCCTGTGCGTCATAGGGGCCGTAGAAATCTTCGCCTTTGGAGTTCGAGCCGGGGCCCGCGTGGTCACGACCGACGATAAAGTGGGTGCAGCCGTGGTTCTTGCGGATCAGACCGTGCCAGACGGCTTCACGGGGGCCGGCCATACGCATGGCAAGGTTCAGCAGAGACATCGACGTGGTCGCCGCCGGATATTTGTCCAGAACCGCCTCGTAGCAGCGCACGCGGGTAAAGTGATCGACGTCACCCGGTTTGGTCAGGCCGACCACGGGGTGGATCAGCAGGTTGGCCTGTGCTTCGCGCGCGGCGCGGAAGGTCAGCTCCTGGTGGGCGCGGTGCAGCGGGTTGCGGGTCTGGAACGCAACAACCTTGCGCCAGCCCATTTTGCGGAAGTAGCTGCGCAATTCGTTGGGCGTGTCGCGGCGGGCGCGGAAATCGTAGTGCACGGGTTGCTGGATGCCGGTGACCGGACCACCCAGATAGATCTTGCCAGCCTGATTGTGCAGGTAGTTTACCGCGGGGTGCTTGTCGTCATCGGCACCAAACACCTTTTCCGCTTCGTTCGCCTTGTTCGGCTCCCAACGGTCGGTGACGGTCATGGTCGCCAGAATTACGCCTTCCTGGTCGCGCAGGGCGATGTCCTGACCGATTTCCAGAGCTTCCGCGAATTTTTCGCTTACGTCCAGCGTGATGGGCATCGGCCACAGGCTGCCATCGGACAGGCGCATGTCTTCGACGACGCCGTTGTAATCTTGCTCGGACAAGAAGCCCTTGAGCGGATTAAAGCCGCCGTTCATCAGCAACTCCAGATCGCAGATCTGGCGCGGTGTCAGGTCATGGCTGACCAGGTCGGCTGCTTCGAGTTTGAGCTTTTGCGCGGAATCATAAGAAACATAGAGTTCTGGAATCGGGGCGAGATTATTCTGCATCGGCATGAAGATTACTTTCGTTCAACGGGTGGAGTCGGCCCTGCGGGCGGCACTTGTGGCGCAATAGCGGGCTGGGCGCCATGCGTCCAGATGCAGCGCGCGCCCAACATCGCATATGACGTAAAATCGGCACAAATTCCCCGTTTTTTGCGCGATTCTGGGCCGTTTTGCCCATTTTCAGGAGGGTGTGCATGGCGGAAATGCGCCTGCGGCATAGGTATCGGCTCAGGCGCGCGGGGTTTGGGGGGCATCTGCGGCCTTGGGGACGGGCAATGCGTCAATGACGCCGTCTACCCCGCGCAGTTCGAGCGGCACCAAGTCGTCGGGGCGATTCAGTCCTGCCGCCTCCAGGACTGCGGCACTGATCAACAACTCGACCTTCATCGGCTTGGTTTGCGCCTCAAGGCGGCTCGCCGCGTTGACCGCGTCGCCGATCAACGTGCGGGGGGCGTGGCCCGCGGCACCGATCTCGCCCAGCACGACATTGCCCAGGTGCAGCCCGATCCCGATGCCCACGGGCGGGGCACCTTCGGCCTGAAGCCCTGCGTTGAACGCATCCAGCGCCCGCCCGATCCCCGCCGCGGCGTCCAGCCCGGCCTGTGCGGATGATGCGGTGTCCGCTGTTTCGAACAGTGCCAGAAAACCGTCGCCCAGATATTTGTCGATCTTGCCGCCTGACGCGGTGACCGCCGGGACAACGGCATCAAAGAAACGATTGAGCAGAAACACCACGTCATAGGGCAGTTGCCCCGCCGTGCGCGCGGTAAAGCCGCGCATGTCCAGAAACAGAATGGCCAGCGGCCGTTCCTGTCCTTGCGATGCGGACCCGCGCCATGTCTGGGTACCGCCTACAAAGACGCGGTGCACGGTCATCGGCTGTTCGGGCCGGATCTGACAGGCAAGCCGCGCACCGGGGGCTGCTCCGACAGCTTTCAGGCTGCGCGCTTCAGCCTCTGATGGCGGCGGCAGGTCATCGGCACCCGCTTCGATCATCACGCGGCAGGTGGTGCAGCGCCCCTTGCCTCCGCAGAGCGAGGTATGGTCTACGCCCGCGCTGCGCGACATTTCCAGCAGCGTCTGACCGCGTGCTGCAGTGATCGTTGGCCCGTTGGTGTATGAGATGCGCACGCTTGTGCGGCGGGCGTTCAGGCGCAGGACAAAGTGGATTGCCAGCGCCGAGGCCAGAACCGCGACGAACCCCCAATACAACGTGGCGTCGATCCGGATCAGCCCGTCGAACTCCTTGGGGCCGGGGAAGTTGTAGGCATCCAGCATGTCCAGCCGCGTGTCTTCATCCTGCGCGACCAATTGCAAACGACGGCTTTCAGTCACGAAACCGGCCAGCGCAAAGGCGGGCACCAGCACCGCCAGTCCCGTCAGCAGATGCGTGTTGCGCCGCCACCAGGCACGCCCACGCAGCCACAGGTGCAACCCGATGCAGCCGTGCGTCCAGACGATCAGCAGCAGGATTGTCTGTGTCCAGGCTGAGGCCGTGCCCCAGATCAGATACATCAGATAGCCCATCTCGTCCTGGACGTCGAAGACCTCGTGGGCGATGCGGGTATAGGTGATGTGGGTCAGCAGCAGCAGCGGAATGGCAAAGCCGAACGCATATTGCACCGCTTCTGCGCGGGGCATCCGAAGGCTCCGTCGCTCTATCAGCCGCCAAAGCGCAAGACCTGCGTGCAGGATCAGCGTCGTGTACAGGACCACTTCGCCGACCGGGTTGCGGGTCACGATCTGGCGCAGGTCCTGACCTTCATCCAGCCACTCGGGCGAAAACAGGCCCAGTCCGATGTTCAGGAAATGCAGAAGCGCATAGAGCATCAGCGCCAGCCCGCTGACGATACGGGCACGGGTTGCCCAATTGCCGCGCCAGAGGTCGGTCATGTACTGCTCCTTGATCCTGCGCAGAATGACCCGTGGACGCGGGCGGCGTCAACGGGCCTATTGCGGGGAAGGCTGCTCGACAGGTGCGGGGGGCTGTGCGAAAAAGCAGACCACAACCAAAGGTGGACCCCGGATGACCAATCCCTATGACAAGACCGCGCCGCATGGGTTTTGGAAGACCGGTGTCGAGGCCGCTGACCCGGCTGCGATGTACGATATTCACGCGCCCAAATGGCAGGTTCAGCCGGAAATGCGCGTGGCCACTGCAGGCAGCTGTTTCGCACGTCATCTGGCGCGGTTCCTGACGCAGAACGGCTTTGACGTGATCGATGCCGAACCTGCGCCCGAGGCGCTGACGCCCGAGCAGGCCGAACAGGACGGCTTTGGCCAGTTCTCGGCGCGGTACGGCAATATCTACACGGCCCCACAGTTGGAGCAGTTGCTACGTGAGGCGCAGCGCGCCAAGCCGCGCAAGGGGGTCACATGGAAGCGTGGCGACCGGGTGATTGACGCCTTGCGACCCCGTATTCCGGCACAGGGGTTCGATTCGGCGGCCGATATGCTCGCGGCGCGCGGGCAGCATCTGGCGGCGGTGCGCGAGATGATCGAGGGACTGGACCTGTTCGTCTTTACGCTGGGTCTTACCGAGGCGTGGGAACATCGTCAGCATGGTACGGTCTATCCCGTCGTCCCCGGTGCGGTGGGCGGTACGTTCGATCCCGACACTTATGCCTTTCGCAGCTTTGGCTATGCCGACACGATGGCAGCGCTGGAAAACAGCCTTGAACTGATCGGCGACATGCGGGGCGGACGCGCGTTTCGGGTGTTGTTGACCGTGTCGCCCGTGCCATTGACCGCGACGGCGACGGATGGCCACGTGCTGCCCGCCACTGTCTATTCGAAATCGGTGCTGCGCGCCGTGGCCGGAGACTGTGCCGCGCGGCACGATTTTGTCGATTACTTTCCGTCCTATGAAATCATCACCAACCCCGCCGCCCGGTCGCGGTTCTACGACGCCAACCTGCGCACGGTCACCGAAGAGGGCGTGCGCGCGGTAATGAAGGTGTTCTTCCACCACCACGGGGCAGGAGGCACCGGCGTGCTGGACACGACCAAGGCCGAAAAGGCGCTGGTCGATGATGGCTGTGAAGAGGCGTTGCTGGACGCCTTTGCGCCCGGGGTGAAACCTAAAAAGCAACCGGTTCTCGGGGCGCCACGTCTGAACATCGGCGCCACGCCGCAAGATCCGATCCTGTTTGCGGGCAACAGCCATCTGGCCAGTTTCAAGGATGCGGTGCTGGCCGCAGCACCTGATCTGGACCCGGCGGCGCATTGGTTTGTACCGATCGACTGGACCACGGCAACTCAGAGCCGCGGGCGCTGGCCCCGTTTGCGGCGACGCAGCGGTTACGAAAAAATCTCAATTCGCCCAGAATACCGCAACCGGATGCAGGACATTGACCTGTCCATGCATCGCGGAAGGGTGACCTTGTGTCTGGTGGGGCGGAATTTCATCGGCGATCAGGTGCTGCGCGCGCACGGAGACCTGACGACAGGGCAGCCGGGCTTGCGCGACGGAAAGAAAGTCACGCCGCAGCTGCCAATGGTGGGCCGCGATGATGCGGCGCTGGAGGATTTTTATCGCGGCGCGTTGCAACCACGGGTCGCCTGGGCGCTGAAAATGCTGATGGACCCGATTTTCAAACGTGCGATCTGGGTCGCGTCACCCGACCTGCCGGAACATGCGGCACGGGTCCGGTTGGGCAATGCCTTTGTCGACAGCGGCAGCTACCGCCACCATCAGGCGGCGGCGCTGCGTGCCACATTGTCAATGATGCCGAAACAGGACGAACGCCTGCGGCTGATCCAGCACGATCCGGCTATGCGGATGCCCAGCGGGTTCATCCGCAATGAATTTGCAGCACACCCGTCCACGATGGACATCCACGCAAACGCCGCTTTTTACCGTGGAGCGTTGGAGCAGATGTTCGGCGCGGGCGCTTACGCGCCTTCTTTAACCTCTGCACCGTAACCCAGCGGCAGGGAGGTGTCTTTCTCTACCTCCGTGTCGCCGTTCTCGGCCAGCCAGCGTTCGGCTTCGAGGGCTGCCATGCAACCCATGCCAGCCGAGGTCACGGCCTGACGGTATTTGTGGTCGGTCAAATCGCCCGCTGCAAACACGCCCGGAATCGAGGTTTCGGTGCTGTCGGGTTTGGTCACGACGTAGCCGCCCATGTGGGTTTCCAGCACATCCTTGACCAGTTCGTTCGACGGCGCGTGGCCGATGGCGACAAAGACGCCCTTGGCGGGAATGTCGGTGATTTCGCCGGTGTTCACATTCTTGACCTTGACGCCTTCGACGCCCAGCGGGCTGTCGGTGCCATAGACTTCTTCAAGCTGGTGGAACCACAGGGTTTCAATCTTGGGGTTCTTTTTCAGACGGTCTTGCAGGATCATTTCGGCGCGCAATTCGTCGCGGCGGTGGATCAGCGTGACCTTGGACGCAAAATTTGTCAGGAACAGCGCTTCTTCCACGGCGGTGTTGCCGCCGCCGATCACGACGATTTCCTGTCCGCGATAAAAGAACCCGTCGCAGGTGGCGCAGGCCGAGACGCCGAAGCCTTTGAATTTCTCTTCCGATTCCATGCCCAGCCATTTGGCGCGTGCGCCGGTGGCCAGAATGATCGCATCGGCCACATAGACCGTGCCGCTGTCGGATTGGGCAACAAAGGGACGTTTCGAGAAATCGACGGACGTGATGATGTCACCGATGACCTCGCAACCCATTGCCTTGGCGTGGGCCTCCATGCGCACCATCAGGTCGGGGCCTTGCACTTCGGTGTCGCCGGGCCAGTTCTCGACTTCGGTTGTCGTGGTCAACTGGCCGCCGGGTTCAATGCCCTGCACCAGAATCGGTTCAAGCATGGCGCGGCTGGCGTAGATGCCTGCGGTATAGCCCGAGGGGCCCGATCCGATGATCAGAACCTTGGTTTTGCGTGTCTCGCCCATGATGATCCCCTTAGGTCTGTAAGATGAGGCCCGTATGGTCCCGGGCGCGGTGTGATGGTTGGTTTATGCAGCCTCTTGGATATAGTCACCTGCGCTTTGTGATTGAACCCCGCAATTGCATGACCGATATGCAGCGCTAACAGGCGCTTTTGACCGTCGGGCTTGCAAGAATCTTGCGCTTTGGCGAAACAATATTGCGCGCAACGCGGTCGGTGTTATAACAACCGCAAATTTCGGGGGCAAAATGGCGAATACGCGGCTTGATCCAATTGATCGCAAGATTCTCGCAGAACTGCAGGCGGACGGGCGTATGACCAACGTCGAGTTGGCGAAACGGGTGGGCATTTCTGCGCCCCCTTGCTTGCGGCGGGTACGGACGCTGGAAGAATCCGGGTATATCCGCGGCTTTCACGCGGATGTGGACGCGCATGTTCTGGGATTCGAAGTGCAGGTTTTTGCGATGGTCGGTCTGGCCAGTCAGGCGGAAAGTGATCTCAGCGCCTTTGAAAACCGCTGCCGTGCGTGGCCGCTGGTGCGCGAGTGCCACATGCTGAACGGCGAAGTCGACTTTATCCTGAAATGCGTGTCCCCCGATCTGTCGGGGTTCCAAAGCTTTCTGACCGGCGAGTTGCTGACCACGCCGAACGTGGCCAGCGTCAAGACGTCGCTGGTGATTCGCCAGGCCAAGGACGAGGCTGGCGTGCCCTTTGACGTTCTGGAAGAACGGTTGAGCAAAACAGCCTGACCGGGCGACCCGCGTATCTTGCGCGGGCCGGATGCCTGGGTTCAGGCGGCCGTGCCGACCTGTTCTGGTGCGCGCGGATGAGCCAGCGGGCCAAAATCCGTCACATGGGAAATGCGCGGGAACATCGACAGGAACATATCGCGCACTGCGTGGCTGACGTTGCGTGTCGCTTGGGCACCGGGGTGGAAGGTTTCCATCGGCATACCGCAGGCATAGATCGCTGCGTGGCGCGTCAGGCAAATGTGGAACAGCCGCACCGACGTCGGCGGGGTCACTTCGATCACGTTCACACCATCCACGAAATCGCGTGCGGGCGTCAGCATTTGCGCCCTTGATGTCAGATTCCCACGCAGATTGTGCGGCGTTTGCAGCAGACGAGCCGATGGCCCCACGGTCAGAAAACTTTCGGGGCGGGCAGGGCCGAAGGTATCGGCCATGATGCGGATCAGCGATGTGCGCCGTCCAGTGTCGGCGGGTACAAAGTTTGTCGAGCCGATCCAGACGGCCTGTGCCGCGTCGCCGTTCGTGGTGCGCAGCCAGTCGCCCGGTTGCAGGTCTTCGATGGCAATGGGGCCGTCGCGCCCCTCAAGGACAGTGCCACGTGCAAAGGCGGAGTACGCCGATTCGATCAGCGGCAGAGCGGGCGCCTTGGTCTGGGCGACAAGGCGGCTGCCATCAGCGCGCAGGGCAGCGAACTCATAGGTTCGGGTCGGTGGCGGAGTGCTGCCCATGGCGGTCGGGGCATATTGGGTAAATCGGCGCGGTTGCCCGGCAAGGGCCATGGTCGTGTTCATGCGAATAACCTTGTTCTGGTCGGTCACATCTGATGTCGGCCCCCACCGACGACGACAGATGAACTGAGGTTCACGTGTCTGATGAACCACCAATCGCTGAACATTGGATTAACTGTCAAAATTTAGGGAACATTTACATCCTGAAACGGATCAATCCGCCCCCGGGAGGGCGGATTGTATGAGACATCGGAAATTTATTGCCACATTTGCCGCATTTCCGCCCGAATCAATGGGGGGCTCGCGGCGAGTGCGGATCAGATCAGGGCGGGCCGGATCAATGCGGTATCAGGCTGCCTTGCGGTCCAGATCGGCCTTGCGCTTGGCGATGAATGCAGCGCGGCGTGTGCCACGGGCCCAGGGCATCACTGTCTTTTCGTCTGCGGCGGCTGCGACCACGGATTTGATGAAGCGTGTGTTGGTTTTCATGTCGGTGCCCTTTGCTCTGTCGTCTGGACGGCGTGTGTGCCGCTGTTGACATCATTTCTGACAGGGGTTTCGGGCGCACTTGGGACCGGTTTCGGCCAATTTGAAGAAACATTGCGGCGGAATTGGAACAATTAAGGCACTGGTGCCCAATTTGTTTCCTGTTTTTAAGGGTCAGAGCCTTATGGCGGCGATCAGGCGGCCATAATCGGCGGCCCGTTCGTGGACCGAACGGCGGTATGAGAAGAATTGCGCTGGATCGGAATAGGTACAGTGCCGCGTCCACTCTGCCGAGGCGACGCCCCGGCTGCGCAGTCGGTGCAGGCCATAGCCGGGCAGGTCGTACATCATCCGGTCACCTGCGCCATTGGCAAAGTAGCGGGCGCTCGCGTCGTCTTCGGCCATGTGAGTTTCGAAAAACTCGGGCCCGACCTCATAGGCGCGCTGACTGATCGACGGGCCGATCACCACGTGGATGTTCTCTGCGGACGCGCCCAGGGCTTCCATCGCGTCCACCGTCGCCTCGAGCACACCATCCAGCGTGCCGCGCCAGCCCGCGTGTGCTGCGCCGATCACCTTTGCCTTGTGGTCGGCAAACAGCACCGGCTGGCAATCCGCCGACAGCACCGACAGCGCCAGACCCGGCGTGGCGGTGACCAGCGCGTCGGCCTTGGGTTTGTTGGCCAGCGGGGCCGTCACCGGAATCACCTTGGTGGAATGGACCTGATGCACGCTGATCAGATGGTTGGTGGGCACGTCCAGATTTGCTGCCACACGGGCACGGTTGATTGCCACGATCTCGGATTGGTCAGTGCTGCCGCTGCCGCAGTTCAACCCTGCAAAGACACCCGAAGATGCGCCGCCTGCGCGGGTGAAGAACCCGTGTTGCAGCGGGTCCAGCGTATCATGTGTGAGCGGCTTGAGTGTCATGGTTCCAGACCTGGTGGCGGTGTGGCCCCCTGTGGATAGAGGCCCAGCACTTTGAACAGGTTTCCCATTTCTGCGGGGTGCGTCAACCGGCGATGTGCTGCAACATGCGCCTCAAGCGGGGCATCGTGCAGGGTTTCGGCCAATGCTTGCGCCCGCTGGGTGATGCCCAAACGCTCCAGGAACACGCCCTGCGGGGTGACGCGGGTAAAGGGGCAATTGGACGCCTGCGTCAGCGCCTCGAAATCCACATGGGTGGTCAGATCGGCGGTGCCGGGATCGGTCAGCGGGTCGGCGACCTGATGCGCTTTCAGCGCCTGCAATGTGTCGCCCAGAGACCGCCAGTCACCATAATCGATGATCAACGCTGCACCGCCGTGATCTCGGAGGCGGGCGCTGACGGTGTCGATGACCGGGCTGGCCGAAGGGCAAACCTCGACGATCTCATCCTGATGCGTGTCTTCCAGCCGGTGCGCGAGCGCGGGTTGCGGCGTGGCGGGGCCAAGGCCCATGCGCAGACGGTCGCCTTCAACACCCACCATCCGCTCGCGCCAGCGGTCGCCGTCGCGTTGGTATTGATGGACGGGCAGGGCATCGAAGAATTCATTTGCCACCAAATAAAGCGGTTGGTCCGGCAGGTCGTGCACGCTGTCCAACCAGCGCGGCGCGTGGCCTTGCAGGGTGGCGGCTTGCAGGGTGCGCAGGGTGGGCGAGGCCTCGATCAGCACGATCTGCAGGGCCGCATGGAACCCCGGCACACGTGCGGTGGCGCGCAGGATGTCGGCCATCAGCGTGCCACGACCCGGTCCCAGCTCGGCCAGCGTGATGGCCGCAGGTGCGCCCTGATCCAGCCAGCTTTGCGCCAGCGAGAGGCCGATCAGTTCCCCGAACATCTGGCTGATCTCGGGGGCCGTGGTGAAATCACCTGCCGACCCCAGCGGGTCGCGTGTGGTGTAGTAACCGTGGGTCGGATGCAGCAGCGCCTCGGACATATAGTCGGCCAGTGTGATCGGACCCGTGGCCGCGATCCGGTCGGTCAGTATCCGCTGCAGGCTCATGGGGTGGCAGTGCTCTGACTTTGTGGTCGGGCACGGGCGCGCAGGATCAGCCAGAGGCCCAGAGCGATCATCGGCAGCGACAGGATCTGGCCCATTGTCAGCCCCCAGCCGTTCACGTGCCATGCCAAACCCAGCGGGTTGCCATCGGAAATGAACTGCGCATCCGGCTGGCGGACGAATTCGACCAGAAACCGCGAGAGACCATAGCCTGCAAAAAACGTGCCCGCGACCCGTCCGGGGAATTTCAACGCGCCGCGTCGCCAGACAAGGATCAGCAGGACGGCGCCGAGAATCAGCCCTTCCAGCAGCGCCTCGTACAACTGGCTGGGATGGCGCGCGCACAGGCCTGCCACATCGGGGCAATATTGCGCGGCATCACCGGGAAAGGCGACGCCCCAGGGCAGGTCTGTGGGGCGGCCCCACAGCTCGGCGTTGATAAAGTTGGCGATGCGTCCCAGCAGCAATCCCGGCGGCACGCCCAAGGCAATGGCATCGGCGGCCGAGGTTTTGGGGATGCCGTGCCGCGCAGTGAAGATGAAGGCGGCCGTGATCACGCCCAGCAACCCGCCGTGGAAGGACATGCCGCCCTGCCAGATTGCAAGAATCTGCATCGGGTTGGCCAGGTAATAGGCCGGTTGGTAGAATAGGACATAGCCCAGACGCCCGCCCAGAATCACACCGACGATGATCCACGTCAGCAGATCCTCGATCTGTGTGGTGGTCATCGGTGGGATGTCATTGCGCCACAGGGCCGGGCGTTTGATCGCGCCGATCACCAGCCGCCAGCCGGCAAGGATGCCTACGATATAGGCCAGTGCGTACCAGCGCAGGGCGATGGTCATGCCAAAGATGGACACCGAAAAGATGTCGGGCGAGATGTCGGGAAAGGGGATCAAACCGGTCATGGGTGCGACATGCATGTGCGGCGCGGGGGAAGTCAACCTTGCGGGCGCGGGCAGAGCGCCCCATATAGATAACAAGCCAGTTACAGGAGAATGCACATGCAGGCGCGTGGCAAGATTTTTGACGATATTTCGCAACTGATGACCAATGCCATGGGCGTGGCGCAGGGGGCGAAAGACGAAGCCGAAACCGCGATGAAGTCGCTGATGGACCGCTGGTTGGCGGACCGCGACTTTGTCACCCGCGAGGAATTCGACGCGGTGCGCGCGATGGCGCAGAAGGCCCGTGAAGAAAACGAGGCGCTGAAGGCGCGTCTGGACGCACTGGAAAGCAAGTAAGTCATGGCTGGAGCAGGCGTGACAACCGTCCCGACGGTTTCACAGGCCTGACCATTTTCGCAAGGCAGCCCGCCAGCGGGTGATTGCGGTACACCATTCTAGAGGCCGCCCCCGACCAGTCCGAGGTCAGGGGCGGCCTTTGTCGTTAACGAAGTCCGTTCAACATCCCCGTCAGGCATCCATTTTGTGCGCCTTGGAACCTTTTCCACAACTTATTGAAGTTATCCCCAAATAAAGGGTTGCCACAGAGCCGCCCCGCCTGCACCATATTTGGTAGAGGTTAGGGGATCATCCCCCGATACCCAGAGCAGGCACCTAGCGCTTGGGGGCGCGGCAATGCCCCGTCGCTAGAGCGAGAAAAAGAGGTGGCGACATGGCCCTTTCCGAGCATTACCTGGAAGACGAGATTCACCCGATTGATATTGTCGAGAACATCGCGGCACATCATGACTGGGATTTCGACCGCATCGCAGACGATCAGATCGCAATGGCCGTCGAAGGTCAGTGGCGGACCTATTCGCTGACCTTGGCATGGTCCGGCTATGATGAAACCCTGCGTCTGGTCTGCACCTTCGAGATGGAACCGCCCGCCGAAAAGCTGGCCGATCTTTATGCGCTGCTGAACCTGATCAACGACCAGTGCTGGGCGGGTGCCTTTACCTTCTGGGAAGAGCAAAAGCTGATGGTCTATCGCTATGGTCTGGTGCTGACGGGCGGTCAGATCGCAGGCCCCGAACAGGTCGACACCATGATCAACGCCGCCGTGATGAGCGCCGAGCGCTACTATCCCGCGCTGCAACTGCTGACATGGGGCGATCGCACACCCAAAGAAGCCTTGGATGTCGCCATTGCAGAGGCCTATGGCCGCGCGTAAACCTTTGCCCTGAACCATATCGGGGAAGGGCAAACCATGACAAATGACGTGATTGCGCAACGCGGCCTTGTGCTGCTGGGTTGTGGCAAGATGGGGTCGGCGATGCTGGCAGGCTGGCTGAAACGCGGTCTGCCCGCCACGTCGGTCTGGGTGAAAGATCCCAATCCCTCGGACTGGCTGAAATCCAGTGGCGTGCACATCAACGCCGACCTGCCCGCGCACCCGGCGATTGTACTGGTTGCGGTCAAGCCGCAGATGATGGGCGACGCTGTGCCAAACATGGCCCATATGGGCGGCGGCGAGACGACGTTCGTAAGCGTCGCGGCGGGCACGCCGATTTCCTATTTTGAAAAGACATTGGGCGCGGGCACCCCCGTGGTGCGGGCAATGCCGAACACCCCTGCTGCCGTGGGTCGTGGGATCACGGCCATCGTCGCAAACGAAGCGGGAGCGGGAGCGCTGGACATGGCCGAGGAATTGCTCAGCGCCGTGGGGCAGGTGGTGCGGCTCGACGCTGAATCGCAGATTGACGCGGTGACCGGGGTCAGCGGGTCGGGGCCGGCCTATGTGTTCCACATGATCGAAACCATGGCCGCCGGTGGCGTGGCTCAGGGGCTGTCGCCCGAGCTTGCGATGCAACTGGCCAAGGCCACGGTGGCCGGCGCCGGCGCGCTGGCGGAGGATGCGGATGAGGACCCCGCGCAACTGCGCATTAACGTGACTTCGCCGAACGGCACTACGCAGGCGGCGCTTGAAGTCTTGATGGATGAAGAGACCGGCTTTCCGTCGCTGCTGCCCCGCGCCGTGGCTGCGGCAACACGCCGTGCAAAGGAGCTGGCCGATGGCTGATAACCTGGACTTTGACACCTTTCTGAAGGTCGACATTCGCGTCGGCACCGTGCTGCGGGCCGAGCCTTTCCCCGAGGCGCGCAAGCCTGCGATCAAGATGTGGATCGACTTTGGCGGAGATATTGGCGAGCGCAAGACCAGCGCGCAGATCACCGCGCATTACACGCCCGATATGCTGGTGGGCAAACAGGTGGTTGCGGTGGTGAATTTTCCGCCCCGCCAGATCGGACCGTTCATGTCCGAGGTGCTGGTGTTGGGTCTGCCCGATGACGCGGGCGAGATCGTGCTGCTGCGCCCCGATCAGGCGGTGCCAAACGGGGGGCGGATGCATTGAAAAGCCTCTTCATCTCGCGCCCCATGCCTGCCGACGTCGAGGCCGAAGCGCGCAAGCATTTTGACGTTACCATGCGCGACAGCAACGCGCCGCTGTCACAGGCTGAAATGGTTCAGGCGTTGGAAGGCTACGATGCCATCCTGCCAACCTTGGGTGACCAGTTTAGCGCCGAGGTTTTTGCGCAAGCCACGCCGCGCGCGGTGATGCTGGCCAATTTTGGCGTCGGATATAACCACATCGACGTGGCGGCGGCGCGGGCCAAGGGGCTGATCGTCAGCAACACGCCGGGAGCGGTGACAGACGCCACTGCGGACACCGCCATGACCTTGATGCTGATGAGCGCGCGGCGCGCAGGCGAAGCTGAACGCTTGGTACGCTCCGGGCAGTGGGATGGCTGGCACCCGACCCAGATGCTGGGGATGCACCTGACGGGCAAGAAGGTGGGCATTGTCGGCATGGGCCGCATCGGTCAGGCGATTGCGCGGCGCTGTCTTTTCGGCTTTGGCATGACGGTCGCCTATTTCACCCGCTCGCCCAAGGATCTGGACTTTGACGCGACGCCCTATGACGACCTGCACGCGCTGGCGGGGGCGGTGGATGTGCTGGTGCTGGCTGTGCCCGGTGGGGATGAGACGCGGAACCTGATTGATGCGGCAGTGCTGGGCGCGATGCAGCCTCATGCGCATCTGGTCAACATCTCGCGCGGTGACGTCGTGGACGAGGATGCTCTGATCGCTGCATTGCAAAACGGGACCATCGGCGGTGCGGGTCTGGATGTCTACGCGCGCGAACCGCAGGTGCCTGCGGCGCTGGTGGCCTTGGACAATGTGGTTCTCTTGCCGCATCTGGGCACGGCGGCGCTGGATGTGCGCACCGATATGGGGCTGATGGCGCTGCGCAATCTCAAGGCGGTGCTGATCGACGGGCAGGACGCGCCCAACGCGGTTTAGCGGACCTGCCAGAGATCGGGGTAGGTCTGAACCACCCCGAAATCGTCAGTGATCAGCGTCGCGCGATAGCCGTGCAGCGGCGAGGCATAATCATAGCTGTTCTGCCCTGTGCGGGTGTAGATCTGGTGCAGGGGCTTCAGGGTCCAGTCCTCTGTATCCAGCCACAGCGCCGTGGTTTCGGCGCTGTCCCCGATGCGCAAGTCCAGACGGCGGATCGCGTTGGTGTTGCTGGCGGGGGTAAAGCCCAGATCGACATCCAGCAACCCCGACGCCCCGGCGACGGGCGCGCCGTTGCAGGTCCACCCTTGCGGTCCGCGCTGGATGTGCAGCCCTTTGTCCAGGCGTCCCACCCAGCCGGAGACCGTCGCCTGCGTCGTGGTCCAGTCGGGGGCGCAGTCCAGGCGATAGTGCAGGCATGAAGTTTCGGGGGCTGCAAAAATCGCCGTGCCCTCCAGCGTCCAGCCTTCAAAGTGTTGCGAGATGCGGCAGGCATCTGTGCCGGAGATGTCCAGCCTGTCCCACCAGATCGAAAACGGATCGTGCATCCTCATCGCATCACATATCCCAAGCTGTCAGACTGGCGCAGATGTCATGCGGTATCACCCGTTGCCTTGCGCCAGTGACGGCGGCACAGGCTGACATAGGTTTCGTTGCCGCCGATCTGCACTTGCGCGCCGTCCTTGACGACATTGCCCTGCGCATCCTGTCGCACGACCATCGACGCCTTTTTGCCGCAGTGGCAGATGGTGCGCACCTCGCGCATCTCGTCGGCCAGCGCCAGAAGGGTGGCCGAGCCGGGAAACAGCTTGCCCTGAAAGTCGACCCGCAACCCGTAACACATGATCGGAACCTTCAGGTCATCAACCGCGCGGGCCAGTTGCCAGACCTGCGCATCGCTGAGAAACTGTGCTTCGTCGATGAAGATACAGGCAATCTGCGCGGTGGCCAGATGGGTTTTGATCTTGGCAAAGAGGTCTTCGTCGGGCGCAAAGGTGTCGGCGTCCTGACCGATCCCGATGCGGCTGGCGATACGGCCCTGACCTGCGCGGTTGTCGAATTGCGCGGTCATCAGATAGCATTGCATGCCGCGTTCACGATAGTTGTGCGCGGCCTGCAACAGTACGGTCGATTTGCCTGCATTCATGGTCGAATAGTGAAAATAGAGCTTTGCCATGAGGGCAAGAGGTACGCCAAGGTCTGCGTGCAGACAAGCCTGCCTGCGGCGCGGTTCGCCGGAATTTGCAGGCTTTGTCGGGGGGCGGCTTCGGGCCGGGCCTGCGCCGTGAAAGGGCCCGTTACGCCGACTGCCGGACACTCCGACCCGCCATTCCCATGCGGCGAAAGCACAACGAGCCTGACACATTCCTGTCGCTGGGCGGACGGGACACTCGAAAAAATCCCGAAACGCGAGGGACGATAAAACCATGACATTTCCACGCTGTTGATTTAATGGGAAAAGACTGAAAGCTTTCCCACCTGACGCGTGTGGAAACCTTGTGAGAGCCGAGTGGGGACGTATGGCAGGTATTGGTAGCTATTTGAAAAAGCACACCGAAGCGCTGGTCAAGGATGTGGGCATCGAACCCGCGTGCGCTTTGACAGGCAAATCCAAGGCGACTTTGGGGCGGTATTATTCGGATAATGCCGAACATGCCGACCGCTTTATGCCGATTGATGCGGTGGTGTTGTTGGAAAAGGAAGCCTCCTTTCCCTATGTCACCACGGCGCTGGCAGAGCTGCAGGGTGGCAGTATTGCGTTCGAGGACCGTCGCAACAGCACGCCGTCAACAGGGGGCGTCAATGCGGATGTCATCGCGCTGAGCCAGCGATTTGCCATGCTGATGACGGAATACCAGCAGTCGATCGAAGACGGGATTATCACTGTCAACGAAGCCAAACGCCTGCTGCGCGAGACATCGCTGTTGCAGCGTGTCCTGATCGACATGAAACTGCATCTGGAAGAAGAAAGTGCCTGAAGACACCGGCGCACTTTTCACGGACGAATTGCCAGACATTGACGTGGACGCACTGGCGGCGGCGGATGATCCGCGCCACCCGCCGCGCATTCTGCTGCTGTACGGCTCGCTGCGCGATGTCAGCTATTCCCGCCGCGCGGCGGAGGAAAGCGCGCGCATACTGCGGCATCTGGGCTGCGAGACGCGGATGTTCGACCCCACCGGCCTGCCTGTGGTGGATGATGCATCCGAGGATCACCGCAAAGTGGCCGAACTGCGCGAACTGGCGGTCTGGGCCGAAGGCATGGTCTGGTCCTCGCCCGAGCGGCACGGTGCGATGACGGGGCTGATGAAAACGCAAATCGACTGGCTGCCGCTGTCGATGCAGGGGGGCATTCGCCCGACCCAGGGCAAGACGCTGGCAGTGATGCAGGTGTCTGGCGGGTCGCAGTCGTTCAACGCGGTCAACCAGATGCGGATTCTGGGACGCTGGATGCGGATGGTGACGATCCCCAACCAGTCGTCGATCCCCAAGGCGTGGCTGGAGTTTCAGGACGGTCGTCTGCCTGAGGGTCCGTTCTACCGGCGTATTGTGGATGTGATGGAAGAACTGGTGAAATTCACCTGGCTGGTGCGCGGTCGCTCGGATTATCTGGTGGACCGTTATTCGGAGCGGGTGGAATCGGTCGAGGCCGTGCACGCGCGGGTGTCAAAGAAGTAGCTGTCGGCGACGGGCTGTTTCGCCAAAGGCGAAAAGCGCCCGCCCGCCGACCCGTTTTCCGGGGGCGCTGCCCCCTGGTCCCCCGGGATATTTCTGGCCAAAAGAAGCAGCTTACCCGTGCTTTTCAACCAGCACGCTGCCCACCGAGTAACCTGCTCCGAAAGAACAGATCAGGCCATGATCGCCATCCTTGAGGTCGGCGGAGTGTTTGGCGAAGGTGATGATGGACCCGGCAGAAGACGTGTTGGCATAGTCCTGCAGGATGTTGGGTTGCTCGTGCGGTTCGGGCGTGCGCCCCAGAACCTTTTTGCCGATGAAATCGTTCATGCTTTTGTTGGCCTGATGCAGCCACAGGCGTTTGATGTCATCCGCGCCCAGATGTTCATCAGCCATATGATCCATGATGTGTTGTGACACCATCGGAACGACCTCTTTGAACACCTTGCGGCCGTTCTGCATGAATTGCATGTCGCGGCGGTCTTTCATGCCGTCGGGGCGCGAGCGGCGCAGGAAGCCGTTGTTGTTGCGGATGTTGTTGGAAAAACTGGTGGCGCAGCGGGTGGATTTGACGGCGAAATAGGGGCCGGCGGCGTCCTCTTCACGCTCCAGCAGGGTGGCGGTGGCCACGTCGCCAAAGATGAAATGGCAGTCGCGGTCGCGCCATTCGATATGGGCCGAGCAAATCTCGGGGTTGATCACCAGCGCCGAGCGGATCGAGCCCGAACGGATCATGTCGGCGGCAGCCTGAATGCCGAAGGTGGCGGAGGAGCAGGCGACATTCATGTCGAAGGCAAAGCCCTGAATGCCCAACAGGTCCTGAATTTCGATGGCAACAGCCGGGTAAGCGCGTTCGAGGTTCGAGGCGGCGCAGATCACCGCGCCCACGTCGGCGGCGGTTTTGCCCGCGTTTTCCAGTGCGATGTTCGCAGCCTTGAGCGCCATTTCGGCCATGATCGACGGTTCGTCATCGCTGCGCTGGCGCATTTTGGGGTACATCACGGTCGGGTCCAGGATGCCGTCCTTGACCATCACGTAACGCTGTTCGATGCCCGACGCCTTGACGATGAACTCTTCCGAGGAGTGCTCCTTGGCCGCAAGCGTGCCCGCAGCAATCTCCTCGGCATGTTCGGCATTGTAGAGGTCGGCATAGGCATTGAAAGCCGTCACCAATTCGGCATTCGTGACCGTTTCGGAGGGTGTAAAGACACCTGTGCCTGTGATCGCCGGTGTGTACATGCTTTGCCCCTTTTTTCAGCGTTCTTTATCAAGCCGTGTTAGCGCCAGAAGGTCAAGATGGGGCAGCGGAGCATTGCCGTGATTTTCAGGACCGGACTGCGGTCATGAAACGGTCGCGGATCACCACAGGGTCCTTGGTGATGACAGGCACCTTGATGTTGCCGCTGTCGCATTTGGCGACGATCACTGTCATGCGTTTGGACGCCAGCGCATCGGTCAGCGCCTGTGCGGTGTCTTTGGCGGCCACTTCCACCACGGTGTCGCAGCCACAGGCACGGGCCACGGCGGTCAGCGAGGTTTTCTTGCCCGCATAGGTCGGCTGATCGCCGGTCGAGCCGTAGCTTCCGTTATCGATGATCAGCAGGATGTAGTTGTCGGCGACATTGTTGGCGATGGTGGGCAGGGTGCCCAGGTTGGTCAGCACAGAGCCGTCGCCGTCGATGGCAATGACCTGTTTGGGTTGCGACAAAGCCAGCCCAAGGCCAATGGACGAGGCCAACCCCATGGTGCCCAGCATGTAGAAGTTCGTCGGTTGGTCGTCGATCATGTGCAGTTCCTGGCTGGGCAGGCCGATGTTGCACACCACCAGATGGTCGCGGATCACGGGGGCGATGTCGCGCAGGATGTCGGAACGGTTCATCAATAGCCTCCCCAGAAGGTCGCGTCGGTCAGGATGGCGACGGGTTTGTTGCACATGAATGTGTATTTCAGGATCGCGTCCAGTTCGTCCGCGTCCGCCTGTTTGTGGAAATGGTAGGTCGGGATGTTCAGCTGGGCCAGCAACGCCTTGGTGTGGACGGCCATTTCGGCCTGACAGGCGACAGGTTCCTTCAGCTCGCCCCGATAAGAGATCAGCATCGGCAAGGGCATCCGGTAGAACTGAGTCAGCGTGACCAGGGTGTTGATCGTGACGCCGATGGCGGTGTTCTGCATGATGATCATCGGCCGCTTGCCGCCCATCCATGCGCCCGCGCACAGGCCCATGCCTTCGTCTTCCTTGTTGGCAGGCACGTGCATGATGTCGGGGTGCGCGTCGACCGCGTCGATCACGCCGCCCAGCTGTTTGCATGGAACGGTGGTGACAAAGGCGATGTCGTTGGCCACCAGATCGCTGACGATCTGTTCTGATATGCTCATGGGATGCTTTCCGTTCGGTCAGGTCTGTGCTGCAAGGTCAAAGACCTCGCCGGGGAAATACTTGGCAAGGCGCACGTCGGCGCTGCGGGCGTGGCCTTCCATGCCTTCGGTGCGGCTGATGCGGGCGGTGGCAAGGGCCACGGATTTTGAACCGGCACGGGTGGCACGTTGCCATGTGACGACTTTCATATATTTGTGGACGCTCAGGCCGCCAGTGTACTTGGCCGCCCCCGAGGTCGGCAACACATGGTTGGTGCCTGTCGCCTTGTCGCCATAAGAGACGGTGGTTTCCTCGCCCAGAAACAGCGAGCCGTAGCAGGTCAGACGTTCCAGCCACCAGTCCAGGTCAGCGGCCTGCACGGTCAGATGTTCGGGGGCGTAAGTGTCGGAACAGGCGGCCATATCCTCGCGGTCGTCGCACAGGATGATCTCGGCATAGTCGCGCCATGCAGCTTCGGCGCTGGCGCGGTTCAGGTCAGGCAGCGCGGCGATCAGGTCGGGGACGCGGCGGGCCACCTCCTGCGCCAGGGCGCGGTCATCGGTCACCAGCCAGACCGGAGAGTTGTAGCCATGCTCGGCCTGGCTGACCAAATCCGTCGCGACGATGTGCGGATCGGCGGAAGCATCCGCAAGGATCAGGCTGTCGGTTGGTCCCGCGACCATATCGATGCCAACGCGGCCAAAGAGGATGCGCTTGGCTTCGGCGACGTACTGATTGCCGGGACCTGCAAGGATATCGGCGCGGGGCAGGCCGAACAGGCCGAATGTCATCGCGGCGATGCCCTGCACGCCGCCCATCGCCAGAATAGTGTCGGCGCCGCACAGGTGGGCGGCAAAGATGATTGCGGGCGGCAGGCCTGTGCCGGGTCGCGGTGGTGAGCAGGCGGCGATGTGGCTGACACCGGCGACCTTGGCCGTGGTGACGGTCATGATGGCAGATGCCACATGCGAATAGCGCCCGCCCGGAATATAGCAGCCTGCGGCGTTGCAGGGGATGGTCCTTTGTCCCGCGATCAAGCCGGGGACAACTTCGGTCTGCACGTCGCGGACCGATTGCTTTTGCGCCTCGGCGAACCGGCGCACGTTGTCATGGGCAAAGGCAATGTCGTCGCGCAGGCCTTGCGGGACACGGGCGCAGGCCTCGGCGATGTCGTCGGCGCTCAGGACCACGGGGCCTTTGTAGCCGTCCAGTTGGGCGGTATAGCGGCGTGCGGCGGGTTCGCCGTTTTCCTCGATGTCGGCCAGCATGGTTGCGACGGTTCGCGAAACCTCTGCTTCGCCTGTCTGGGCAGTTTTGGTCGCTTTCTTCAGGTATTCGCGGGGCACGTGTGTCGCTCCATCATGGCGTTGCGCGAACGCTAGAGCAGCAAGCGGCGCGCCGTCACCCCTTCAGGCAAGGCTTTGCAAAGATCACTCTGCCGTTTTCAAAAACGTAAAAAAGGATGGGCGTTCAGTGTCCGCCCACCGCCCAGCCCTCGACCAGTCCCAGCATCGGCCCCACGCCAAGGTCGGTATCGAAAAAACCGCGCATCAGCATTTCGGCCGCAACATAAAGCAATACGGCAAGTCCCAGCCATGAAATGACAGGATAGCGCGTCAGCAGTTTCATGATCAGCGTCGCGGCACAGGCCATCAGCAGGATCGCCAGCCCAAGGCCAAAGATCAGCATTGTCGCATCGCCCTGTGCGATGGCCGCCACGGCCAGCACGTTGTCCAACGACATCGACACATCCGCCAACGTGATCGAGACCAGCGCAGACAGCAGCGTGCGGCGGGCAGGGCCCGTGTAGCCTGCGGTCGGGTCTTGGGCTGTGGCCATCGCCTCGTGGGCGCGGGCGTCAGCCTGATCGCGGATTTCCTGGTACAGCCGCCAGCAGACCCAGAACAACAGCAACGATCCGACGAACAGCAAACCCGGAACGTCCAAAAGCTCGGTTGCCACCACGGCAAACAGAATGCGCAGCAGGGCGGCGATGATCATCCCATAGAGGATCGCGCGCTTGCGCAATTCGGGCGACAACCCTGCCGCCGCCATGCCGATCACCAGCGCGTTGTCGCCCGACAGGATCAGGTCGGCGATGAGGATTTTCGAGAAATCCAGAACCGTATCCATCATTGGATGGCGCCCCCGAACTGTGCAGTTGCGGCGGGTGCAGGGGGCAGGTGCAAGGGGGTATCCTCGGATGTCAGGTGCAGCGTGCGCGCCTTGGTCTGGCCGCGCTGATTGAAACATGTGGATACGGGTCCACACTTGCAAGGGCCGTCATCAGAGCATTTGAAGGGGGCGTAGAAGGGGCCTCTGCGCCGCTAGATCAGCGGCACCAAGGGCAGGTCACAGGCGGCAAGGCCGGTCATCAGCAGGATAAGCACGATAAGACGCATAAGGAGCCTGTCAGGTTGGACGCATTGGCCCCCAACCTGCACGACCCTGTTGCGCGCTGTCTACCCTTGCAGCGGTTTCACGCCCACATCGTCGTCCGCCTGTGCCTTGATCGCCAGAGCTGCGGCATAGGACGCGGCTGCAGTGGTGAAATAGGGGATCTTGTCATAAAGCGCGATCGAGCGGATCGACTTGCTGTCTTCAACCGCTTGGGTGCCTTCGGTCGAGTTCATGACCATCTGCACGCCACCGTTCTTCATCAGGTCGGTGACATCGGGGCGGCCTTCGTAGACCTTGTTGACCGTCGCACAGGTGTGACCGTTTTCGTTCAGCCACTTGGCGGTGCCGTTCGTACCCACGAGAGTAAAGCCCAGACCCAGAAGGATTTTGGCGGCTTCCAGCATGTCGGCGGTCTTGTCGTCGTCCTTGATCGACACGAACACGCAACCCTCGCGCGGCAACGGGTTGCCTGCGCCCATCTGCGCCTTGAGGAAGGCACGCGGGAAATCGCGGTCCCAGCCCATGACTTCGCCGGTGGAACGCATTTCCGGCCCCAGGATCGTATCGACACCGGGGAAGCGGGCAAAGGGCAGAACGGCCTCTTTGACCGAATACCAGGGCATGTTGGGGTCGGCCAATGTCATCGGATCACCCAGCGGCAGCACGTCCGAATATTTGGCGCTGGCGTCATAGGGCGCGCGCATCGGGAAGTTCGACAGCGGCTCGCCTGCCATGACGCGCGCGGCGATGGAGGCAATTGCGCTGTCTGTCGCCTTGGCCACGAAGGGCACGGTGCGCGAGGCGCGGGGGTTGACCTCGATCAGGTAAATTTCGCCGTCCTTGACCGCGAACTGGATGTTCATCAGGCCGACCACATGCAGGGCAAGAGCCAGCGCATGCGTCTGTTCCTTGACCCGCTCGATGATCTCGTCGGACAGCGAATAGGGGGGCAGCGAACAGGCGCTGTCGCCCGAGTGTACACCCGCCTCTTCGATGTGCTGCATGATGCCTGCGACGTGCACATTGGTGCCGTCACAAATGGCATCCACGTCCAGTTCGACCGCGCCGGACAGGTAGCTGTCCAGCAATACGGGGCTGTCGCCCGATACCACGACGGCCTCTTTGATATAACGCTCAAGCTGGGCCTGATCGCGCACGATTTCCATCGCGCGGCCACCCAGCACGTAAGACGGGCGGATCACCAGCGGAAAGCCGATGTCCTTGGCAATCTCAATCGCTTCGGCGTCGGAATGGGCGATGCCGTTGTGTGGCTGTTTCAGGCCAAGGCCGTTGACCAGTTGCTGGAACCGCTCGCGGTCTTCGGCCAGGTCGATGGCGTCGGGCGTGGTGCCAAGGATCGGGATGCCTTCGGCGTGCAGGGCTGCGGCGATCTTCAGCGGGGTTTGACCGCCGAATTGCACGATCACACCGTGCAACGTGCCGTTGTCCTGCTCGACCCGCAGGATTTCCATGACGTGTTCGAACGTCAGCGGCTCGAAATACAGCCGGTCCGAGGTGTCATAGTCGGTCGATACGGTTTCGGGGTTGCAGTTGACCATGATGGTTTCATAGCCCGTCGCCGTCAGCGCATAGCAGGCGTGGCAGCAGCAATAGTCAAACTCGATGCCCTGACCGATGCGGTTCGGGCCACCGCCCAGGATCACGACCTTTTTGCGGTCGGACGGGCGCGCTTCGCATTCGACCTCGCCAAAGACGGGCGATTCATAGGTTGAATACATATAAGGGGTTTGCGCCTCGAACTCGGCGGCGCAGGTGTCGATGCGTTTGAACACGGCGACAACGCCCGCGGCACGGCGCACGGTGCGCACCTGATCTTCGGTCAGGCCGGTCAACGTGCCCAGACGCGCATCGGTAAAGCCCATCATCTTGAGATGGCGCAGGCCTTTTTCATCCTCGGGCAGACCGTTTGCGCGGACCTCTTCCTCGGCGTCGATGATTTCGCGGATACGGGCCAGGAACCACGGATCGAACATGGTGATGCCGTGAATGTCGTCGTCGCTGATGCCGTGGCGCATGGCCTGTGCGATCACGCGGATGCGGTCGGGGGTCTGCTGGGCCAGCGCCTTGGTGATGGCGGCGCGGTCGGGTGCGCCCGGAATGGCGATTTCGTCAAAGCCGGTCAGACCGGTTTCCAGCGAGGCCAGCGCCTTTTGCATCGATTCGTGGATGGTGCGGCCAATGGCCATCGCCTCGCCCACGGATTTCATCGCGGTGGTCAGGTTCGGCTCGGAGCCGGGGAATTTCTCGAAGGCAAAGCGCGGGATCTTGGTGACGACATAGTCAATCGTCGGCTCGAAACTGGCCGGTGTCACCTTGGTGATGTCGTTGTCCAGTTCGTCCAGCGTATAGCCGACGGCCAGTTTCGCCGCGATCTTGGCAATCGGGAAGCCTGTCGCCTTGGACGCCAGCGCCGACGAGCGCGACACGCGGGGGTTCATCTCGATCACGACCATGCGGCCATCGGCGGGGTTCACCGCCCATTGCACGTTCGATCCGCCGGTTTCCACGCCGATCTCGCGCAGGACCGCGATCGAGTGGTTGCGCATGATCTGGTATTCTTTGTCGGTCAGCGTCAGGGCCGGGGCCACGGTGATGCTGTCGCCGGTGTGCACGCCCATCGGGTCGATGTTTTCGATGGAACAGACGATGATGGCGTTGTCGGCGGTGTCGCGGACCACTTCCATCTCGTATTCTTTCCAGCCCAACAGGCTTTCATCCACCAGGATCTGACCCACGGGCGACGCATCCATGCCGGTGCGGCAGAAGTGTTCGTAATCTTCGCGGTTGTAGGCCACGCCACCGCCGGTGCCGCCCATGGTGAACGCGGGGCGGATGATGGCGGGCAGGCCGACGTAATCCAGAGTTTCAAACGCCAGCGCCACGCCAGCGGCAAGGTCTTTCTTGCCATCCGGTCCCTTGGGCGCGGTCACGATCGTGGCCTTGGGGTTTTCGATGCCCAGCCGGTCCATCGCTTCGCGGAACAGCTTGCGGTCTTCGGCCATCTCGATGGCTTCGCGCTTGGCGCCGATCATCTCGACATTGTATTTCGCCAGAACGCCCATTTCTTCCAGCGCAAGCGACACGTTCAGGCCGGTCTGTCCGCCCATGGTGGGCAGCAATGCGTCGGGGCGTTCTTTCTCGATGATCTTGGCGACCATCTCGGGGGTGATCGGCTCGATATAGGTGGCGTCGGCCATACCCGGATCGGTCATGATCGTCGCGGGGTTCGAGTTGACCAGAATGATCCGGTACCCTTCTTCGCGCAGGGCCTTGCAGGCCTGTGCGCCCGAGTAGTCGAATTCGCAAGCCTGCCCGATTACGATGGGGCCAGCTCCGATGATCATGATGGACTTGATATCGGTTCTTTTTGGCATGGCGCGACCCCTTACGTTTCCGGGCACCCCCTGCGCCCAAATTGTCCTGCGTTATAGGCAACAAGGCGTCGGGCGCAAGGCCCGTTGCCCCCTCTGAGGCCTCTCAAACAGGCGGATTCGTAAAAATCTTGGCCTTCCGGGACCGAGAGCCGGAACAACGGGGGCACGGTTGCGTTGTCAACGAAACCTTGGGGGAATCTGTCTTGCGCTATTCTGCATTGCTTTTGGGGTCCATCGGGGTTCTGGCCGATACGTTCGAACTGCAACGTTGCGCGTTCAATGCGGCCTTTGCCACCCACGATCTGGACTGGACCTGGAGCCCCGAGGCCTATGCCGATCTGTCCCGCGTGATCGGCGGCCGTGGCCGCATCCAGCATTATGCAGACAGCCAGGATCAGGAGGTCGACGTCTCTGCGATATACGATTCCAAGATCGACGCCTTTGGCAAGGCCCTGGAAGACGGCGTGCGCCTGCGTCGCGGCATCTCGGACCTGATCGCAGAAGCGCGTCGGTGCGAGATCAGGATTGCCCTTGTCAGCACCGAGGACAAACGCCAGGTCGCCCTGATCCTGCGGGCGCTGGGCCGTGATCTGGACCCGTCAGTGTTCGATTATATCGGCGATGGTTCAAAGGCGGCGCGGCCCAAACCGGAACCGGCGATTTACCGTGATGCCTTGCGCGCGCTCGATATGGATGCAAATGACGCTCTGGCGATCGAGGATACGCCCGAGGGGGCCGCATCGGCGATTGATGCGGGAATCGATACCTTTGCCTATCCCGGTCCGGCCATGCAGGAGCGCACATTCGAAGGCGTGATCGGGACCGGCAGCCCATCGCTTGATCTGCTGCACAGCGAAGAACAAACCGCCTGAGCGGTGTCAGTCCGTCCCGAATTCCATCGTCAGAAAGGTTCGCACCGCCGCCTCGAAATCGCGGGGCTTTTCGGCGTGCAACCAATGGCCGGTGTCGGGGATCTTGGCGAAATGCGACTGCGGGAACAGCTCTTTCATGCGGGGGCGATATTCAGCGGTGACATATTCCGAATTTCCTCCCGTCAGGAACAGAGTGGGGCCCTCGAACGTGCCCTGCACTTCGGGAAAGGACAGGATGTCGGCCATGTTTGCCTCAAGCGCATCCAGATTGAGAAGCCAGCGTTTTTCGGCCACATCCAGCGATTGGGTAAAGAACGACTGCAGGGCAGGTTCGACCCCCAGCGCGGCCAGCTGTGCCGCGGCATCAGAACGGCGGGTGACCGTGTTCAGGTCCACGCCGCGCATGGCTGCGATGAACGCTGCCTGAGTGTGTTTGTAAGAGACCGGGGCAATATCGGCAACAACCAGCCGCCGCACCAGACCGGGATCAGTCAGCGCCAGCGTCATCGCGGTTTTGCCGCCCATCGAATGGCCCAGCACATCCATCGGCGCGCCGATGTGATTGATCACCTCGGCCAGATCGCCCGCCATATCGGTGTAACTGTTGGTTTTTGCACGCGGACTTTGCCCGTGGTTGCGCATGTCCACGGCGATCACCCGTCGCTGGTCGGACAGGCGTTTGGCGATGACACCCCAGTTGCGGCCCGAGCCGAACAGGCCGTGGGCGATCAGCAGCGGGGTGCCGGGGGCGTCGGAAGCATGGTCGATGTAATTCAGCATGGTGCTAGGGCTAGCGCGTTTCGGCAAGGTGCGCTAGGCCTGTCGCCATGACCACGCAATTGACTCTCGACGCCCGCACAGAACGTTTGCGCGACGCATTGGACAAAGCCTTGGGCGTCAAGGGGCGCACGCTGGCCGCAGCCCTGCGCAAAGCGGGGCGACGCCTGCCGAAACAGGTGCGCAAGCAGGCTGATGTTGTGGTGCGCGCTCAGGCCATCGACGGCCACCCCAAGCTGCGCCGCACCATTGACATGGCAGCGGTCGCCCGTGCTGAAACCGATATATTGACGCACCTTAAAACCATTGATCGCGCCGACCTGCGACGCGGGCGGTTGTTGGGTTTGGCTGGGGTGATCGTGTTCAACCTGATCGTGGTTGTGGCGTTGTTCGTGGTCTGGCTGGTCTGGTCCGGCCACCTGTGACCTGCACGGGCGTTGCCCGCGCTGATTAGTCCGAGACAACGATTGTCGCGTTGCTGGTCTTGTCGACCGGCTGTTCCGCGACCTTTTCGCTCTTGTCTGAAGTTCCGCCCAGAGACAGCAATGCCGCCGCCCCGATCAGCACGATGACGGCACTTGCCGCCAGCGCCTGTTTGCGCCGCTGCGGGCGGGGAGCGGCAACTTTTACCTGAGCAGCATCCGGCTGCGGGCGTGGTCGTTGCGCAGTCATGACACGCGGCTGGATCGGCGGGGCCATCAGCGGTTTGACTTTTGACGGCGGCACTTCCGCAGCAAAATCCAACGCCAGACTGTCACAGCAAAATTCGAAAATCCGCTGGCGGCGGGTGAATATCTGTCCGGGGCGCACCGAGATCCGGGTCACCTGTCCGGGCAAGTCAAAGCTATAGGTGTGTTGCGCGCCAGCGCTGTCCATCAACGTATAGATCGGATGGGAGGCAGGCTGCACATAATCGCCGATCTGCACATAGATCGCCTGTACCCGAAGAGGGTAGGGCAGTGTCTTTTCGTCCGGCAAGGCAAGCCCGTTGGTAGAGGGGCCGATATCGAACTTGGTGCGTTTTTTTACCATACTTCAGCCTCCGTTCAGTCTAAGGCCTGGGCAGACAATGGACCAAACTCGGGGGAACTTCAAAGAGAAACTGTTGATATTACAATGATCAACACCCGCAGCATAAATACTGCGGGTGCCGATCAATCTACAAGGTCGACTTACAGGTTCGGGTACAACGGAAAACGAGCGCAAAGGTCTGCAACCTCGGCGCGAACCGCGGCCTCAACCTCGGCATTGCCTTCTTCGCCGTTAGCCGCCAACCCGTCGACAACCTGAATGATCCAGTCGCCGATCTGGCGGAACTCGGCCTCGCCGAAGCCGCGCGTTGTGCCTGCGGGGCTGCCCAGACGGATGCCGCTGGTGATTGTCGGCTTTTCGTCGTCAAAGGGCACACCGTTCTTGTTGCAGGTGATGTGCGCACGTCCCAGTGCCTTTTCGGTGGCGTTGCCCTTGACGCCCTTGGGGCGCAGGTCGACCAGCATCACGTGGGTGTCGGTGCCGCCGGTAACGGTATCAAGGCCGCCCTTCATCAGCTGATCCGCCAGCGCCTGTGCGTTCTTGATGACCTGCTGCTGGTAGGTCTTGAACGAGGGGTCCAGTGCCTCGCCGAAGGCCACGGCCTTGGCCGCGATCACGTGCATCAGCGGGCCGCCCTGAATGCCGGGGAAGATCGCGCTGTTGATCTTCTTGGCGATGGCTTCATCATTGGTCATGATCATGCCACCGCGCGGACCGCGCAGGGTCTTGTGCGTGGTGGTGGTTGCCACATGCACATGCGGGAAGGGCGAGGGGTATTCGCCTGCCGCGATCAGACCGGCAAAGTGGGCGACATCCGCCAGCACATAGGCACCGACCTTGTCGGCAATCTCGCGGATGCGGGCAAAGTCGATGTGGCGCGGAATGGCCGAACCGCCCGCGATGATCATCGCCGGTTTGTGCTCCAGCGCCAGCGCTTCCATCTGGTCATAGTCGATGTTCAGCGTGTCGCGTTTCACGCCGTATTGCACGGCGTTGAACCATTTGCCCGACTGGTTGGGGGCTGCGCCGTGCGTCAGGTGACCACCTGCGTCCAGGCTCATGCCCAGGATGGTCGCGCCGGGTGTCAGCAGCGCTTGGAAAACACCCTGGTTCGCCTGGCTGCCCGAGTTTGGCTGCACGTTCACGAAATCGCAGTCGAACAGCTTTTTGGCCCGGTCGATGGCCAGGTTTTCCGCCACGTCCACATATTGGCAACCACCGTAATAACGACGGCCCGGATAGCCTTCGGCATATTTGTTGGTCAGCACGCTGCCTTGCGCTTCCAGCACGGCCGCGGACACGATGTTCTCGGAGGCAATCAGCTCGATCTCGTCGCGCTGACGGCCCAGCTCGGAAGTAACCGCGCCAAAAAGTTCTGGGTCGCGGTCGGCAAGGCTTTGGGTGAAAAAGCCGGATGTGTTGGCGGACATGTGCAATTCTCCATGCGTGACGTGATGTGTTGGGGCGTTTCCTAGCGGAAACCGCAGGGCGGGCAAAGCGGGTAATACGACGTAAAGTCCAAAGATTGCGGCTGTGCTGGCACCTTGTGGAATAATATGTTTCAAATCGTGCAGCTTCGTGCCGATAGGAAACCCTGATGTCGCTGAAAATTGCCTTTGCTGCCAGCGCGGCCCCTGTCGCCCAGGCCGCCCATGAGGTGTTGGTAAAACGCTATGGCGATGTGCCTCAGGACCGTGCGGACGTGATCGTTGCGCTGGGCGGGGACGGGTTCATGTTGCACACGCTGCATTCCACCCAGGATCTGCCCGCGCCGGTGTACGGCATGAACCGGGGCACCATCGGCTTTCTGATGAACGAATATTCCGAAACGGATCTGGTCGAACGGCTGGAAGCCGCCGAACATGCCGAGGTGAATCCGCTGGCGATGACCGCGACCTGTGGCGACGGCACCGTGCATCACGCGCTGGCGATCAACGAGGTGTCCTTGCTGCGCGCAGGCCCCCAGGCGGCCAAGCTGCGCATCACCGTCGATGGTCGCTTGCGGCTGGAATCGCTCAGCTGCGACGGTGCGCTGGTGGCGACGCCCGCAGGCTCTACCGCCTATAACTATTCCGCGCACGGGCCGATCCTGCCGATCGGGGCGGACGTGCTGGCACTGACTGCCGTGGCCGCGTTCCGCCCCCGACGCTGGCGCGGGGCCTTGCTGCCAAAAACCGCTGAAGTGCGCTTTGACGTGCTGGAACCGGAAAAACGCCCCGTTATGGCGGATGCGGACAGCCGGTCGGTGCGTGACGTGCGCACGGTTGTCATCCACTCCGAGCCGCGCATCGTGCATCACATCCTGTTCGATCCCGGTCACGGGCTGGAAGAACGGTTGATTTCCGAACAGTTCACCTGACCGCCGCTTTGCCAGTGCCGATCAGCGCCGGGCAGGGGGCAGCGCCGCCTGCTGGCTGGGGACTCTCTCATAGCGGGAAAATCTGCTATCCTGTGCCTATTCACCGGTCCCATTTTCAGGAAACAGCACATGGCATTCTATCAATCTCTTAAATACGCATACCCCCGTGGGCGCACCAAACCCGGTCAGTCCGGTTGGATCGCCGACCGCCTGTTGCGCCTGCGGGCGCTGTTGAACGGGCAGATCACCGCGCGCCGACAGCCCAATTCGCTGATCATCGGCAGCTGGAACATCCGCCACTTTGACGGCGGCCGCCCGCGTCTGGACGAAAGCTTTCATTACATCGCCGAGATCATCGACCATTTTGACATCTGTGCCATTCAAGAGGTGAAATCGACCGAGGCGATGGCGCGGCTGATGAAGCTGCTGGGTCCGAACTGGGATTACTTCATCAACGACAGTTCCGGTGCCGGACGGGGCAATCACGAACGCATGGCCTTTGTCTATAACCGCAACCGTGTCCGCTTTCGCAATCTTATTGGTGAGCTGGTCCTGCCCAAGGGCGCATTGCCCGGTGACGAGCAGGTGGGCCGCACGCCGTTCTTTGCGGCGTTTCAGGCGGGGTGGTTCCGCTTTACACTGTGCAACGCCCACATCGTTTTCACCGAAGAGCAGGGCCGCCCCCTGCGCGAGGACGAAATTGGCGTGGTGGCGCGAGAACTGGCCAAACGCGCCCGTGCCGAGGACGAGGTGCATATTTTTCTTGGCGACATGAACATCGAAAGCCGCGACGACGCAGGCATGGCTGCGCTGACGGATGCTGGCTTTCATGTGCCTGACATCGGGGCAACGTCACTCACGGGCACCAAACATTACGACCAGATCGCCTTTGTCGGGCCGCCGTCTGAATCGCATATGCTGGCGCATGGTGTGATCCGCTGGCACGAGGCCGTGTTTACCGAAGCAGAAATGTCCGACTACGAGGAAATTGCCAAGGCGATCCGCACCCCGCCTGACACCGGCCGACCCTATGCCGATTGGCCGGGCACCTATGGAGATTGGCGCACCCACGAGATGTCGGATCACCTGCCCGTCTGGATCGAGCTGGAGGTGGACTACTCCAACGCCTATCTGGCCGACATCGCGCAGGCGCCGATCGGCTGAAGGGCGCCACTCGGGCCTTGGTCCGTGTCACTTTTCAGGGAACGCCAAAGCGACATTGCGCGTTGGGTATCCAGAAGCAAATCAAGAGGAGTAACACCATGAACTGGGATACAATCCAAGGCAACTGGAAGCAACTGACAGGCTCGATCCAATCCAAATGGGGCGAGCTGACAGACGACGAAGTGCAGGAAGCCAAAGGCGACCGTGAAGTGCTGGTTGGCAAGATTCAGGAACGCTATGGCGTGGCCCGCGATGAGGCCGAGCGTCAGGTCGATGAATGGGCCGACAGCGCCAAGTCGATGTTCTGAGACATCTGACACCGAAACCAGAAAGCCCGCAGCGTGTCCATCGCTGCGGGCTTTTGTCGTACCGTGCTGTGGGCGGGTTCAGCCGCCCGCGTAGCCGATTGTTTTCAGCGCATCGGTTATTTCATCCAGAATCGCCGGATCGTCGATTGTCGCGGGCATCTTGAACGTCTCGCCGTCAGCGATCTTTACCATTGTCGCCCTCAGGATCTTGCCCGAGCGGGTCTTGGGCAACCGGTCCACCACCACACATTGCTTGAACGCGGCCACCGGACCGATCTGGTCGCGCACCCGCTGCACGCATTCGGCAGTGATTTCGGCGTGCGGGCGGTTCACGCCCTTGGTCAGACAGACAAAGCCGACGGCATTCTGCCCTTTCAGCGCGTCTGCCACGCCGATCACCGCACATTCCGCCACATCCGGGTGGCCCGCCAGCACTTCTTCCATGGCGCCCGTGGACAGGCGGTGGCCAGCCACGTTGATCACGTCATCGGTGCGCGCCATGATGTAAAGATAGCCGTCCTGGTCGATCATGCCCGCATCGCCGGTTTCGTAATAGCCGGGGAAGGTGTGCAGATAGCTTTTGCGGAACCGGTCTTCGGCCTGCCACAGGGTCGGCAGCGTGCCCGGCGGCAAGGGCAGCTTGATCGCGATGGCCCCCAATTCGCCCGCAGGCATTTGCCGCCCGCCTTCGTCCAGAATTTGAACGTCATATCCGGGCATCGCCACGGTGGGCGATCCGATCTTGACCGGCAGCGCCTCAAGCCCCGCGGGGTTGCCCGCGATGGTCCATCCGGTTTCGGTTTGCCACCAGTGGTCATAGACGGGCACGCCCAGCAAATCCTGTGCCCATTCGATCGTGTCCGGGTCGGCGCGTTCACCAGCCAGATAAAGCGCGCGCAGGCAGCTTAGGTCGTATGCCTTGCGGAATTCGCCCTTGGGGTCCTCGCGCTTGATGGCGCGGAACGCGGTGGGGGCGGTGAAAAAGCTGCGCACGTTGTGTTCCGAGATCACCCGCCAGAAGGTGCCTGCATCTGGCGTGCCGACGGGCTTGCCCTCGAACACCACGGTCGTGTTGCCGTGGATCAGCGGTGCATAGCAGATATACGAATGCCCCACGACCCAACCCACGTCGGATGCGGCCCAGAATACATCGCCGGGATCAACGTTATAGATGTTCTTCATCGACCAGTTCAGCGCCACAAGGTGCCCGGCTGTCGGCCGCACGACGCCCTTGGGCGCGCCGGTTGTGCCGCTGGTATAGAGAATATAGGCCGGATGGGTGCCCTCGACCGGCACACAGTCCGCGGGAGTGGTGCCTTCTTGGAAAGCATCCCAGTCCAGATCGCGGCCTTCGGTCAGCGGCGCCGTTTCCTCTTCGCGCTGCAGGATCACGCAGAAATCTGGCTTGTGGCGCGCCTGTTCGATAGCCCCGTCCAGCAGCGGCTTGTATTTCACCACGCGGTTCGGCTCCAACCCGCAGGATGCCGCGATGATCGCCTTGGGCGCGCAATCGTCGATCCGCACGGCCAGCTCGTTCGCGGCAAAGCCTCCGAACACAACCGAATGGATCGCCCCCAGACGTGCACAGGCCAGCATGGCGACCAGCGCCTCGGGGACCATGGGCATGTAGATGATGACGCGGTCGCCCTTGGTGATGCCTTGAGCCGCCAGCCCGCCCGCAAAGCGCGCGACTTGCTGCTGCAATTCGGCAAAGCTGGTTCTGGATTTGCGTCCGGTGATCGGGCTGTCATAGATGATCGCCGTCCGGTCGCCGTTGCCTGCAACGACATGGCGGTCCACGGCATTGTAGCAGGTGTTCACCCGCGCATCGGCAAACCATTCGTACAGATGATTGCCACGGTCAAACAGCGCCTGCGTCGGTGCCACGTCCCAATCAATCGCCTGTGCGGCCTCCAGCCAATACCCTTCAGGGTCATTCTGCCAACGCGTGTATGCTGCGCGATATCCCATGATGTGTCCTCCCTCTCTTGGGACAAGTCATAGGCCGCGGTGTGTGGGGTTGTCCAACCCCTTGGAATGCGTGCGGTTTGAAAACACGACAGGGCCTGATTTATGGTCGGCCATCATAACACGGGCAGAGCGTCGCCAGTTCCGCAATTTTACGTGAAAAAGGGCGCGTCACGGAGGCGTCGGCCAGCCTTGGCTGATGGGCCGCGACATCCGGCAACCTTCTGCCGATAAAGGGAAAATGCTGCATATGCACGCAAAGAAACCCCTTCTTTGGAATCGGGTTCAGGCGCATATTGAAAACAGGCCCGACGTTGTGCCGGGCCGCTTGCAAACGAGAGTATGCATCATGGCCACATCGCCAAAACCGCAGCCGAAAAAAGCACCCTCCAAACCCGGTGCCAAACCCGCGCAGAAATAACGATCTGCACCGCACGCACGCACGCCGCCCCGGAAACGGGACGGCGTCATGCATTTAGGCGTCTTAACCGTACTGCGTGACTGGGGTGCCTGCGATGGCCGACATGTTCAGCAATCCACGTGCGGTGATCGACGGGCTGACGATATGGGCGCGGTTGCCCATGCCCATCAGGATCGGCCCGACTTCCAGACCGCCGCCCTTCATTTTCAGAATGTTGCGCACGCCCGATGCCGCGTCGGAGTTGGCAAAGACCAGCGCGTTGGCCGCCCCTTGCATACGTCCGCCCGGCAGCAGGCGTTCGCGCAGCTCGGGGTCCAGGGCCGCGTCGATGTTCATTTCGCCCTCGTAGCAGAAGTCGCGCGGTTCGGAATCAAGGATCTCGAGTGCTGCGCGCATCTGCACGCCGGTGCCGCCGGCCTGGTTGCCGAACTGCGATTGTGAACACAGCGCGATGCGCGGTTCGATCCCGAACCGCCGCATATGGCGCGCTGCCCCGATGACGATTTGCGCAATGTCATGGGGGGTGGGCGTGGTGTGCACATGCGGGTCGGTGATGAACAGGGGCCCGTCTTCGAGGATCATCAGAGACAGGGCGCCGACGGGGTTAAGGTCCTTGGTGCCCAGCACCTGCTCGATATAGTTCAGGTGCCATCTGAATTCACCAAAGGTGCCGCAGATCAGGCTGTCCGCCTCGTCGCGATGCACCATGACCGCGCCGATGGCGGTCGTATTGGTGCGCATGATGGCGCGGGCCAGATCGGGGGTGACACCCTTGCGGGCCATGATCTCGTGATAGGTGCCCCAATAGTCGCGATAGCGCGGGTCGTTCTCGGGGTTCACCAGATCGACGTGTTCGCCCAGCTTGATGGTCAGGCCGGCACGCTCGATCCGGGATTCGATTACCTCGGGGCGTCCGATCAGGATCGGGCGTTCGGTGGTTTCCTCGACCATGGCCTGCGCGGCACGCAGCACACGTTCGTCCTCGCCTTCGGCAAAGACGATGCGGCGCGACACCGAGCGTGCAGCCTCGAACACCGGGCGCATCAGCATGGCGGATTTGAACACCGACCCGTCAAGCTTGGTCTTGTAAGCTTCAAGATCCGCGATAGGCCGCGTCGCCACACCGCTGTCCATCGCGGCCTTGGCCACGGCGCTGGACACGATACCGACAAGACGCGGATCGAAGGGTTTGGGGATCAGGTAATCGGCACCGAAAGTCATCTGTTCGCCCTGATAGGCGGCTGCGGCCTCGGCGCTGGTGGTGGCGCGGGCAAGGGCGGCGATGCCGTCGATGCAGGCCAGTTGCATTTCGTCGTTGATCACTGTCGCGCCCACATCCAGCGCCCCGCGGAAGATAAAGGGGAAGCACAGGACGTTGTTGACCTGATTGGGAAAATCGCTGCGGCCCGTGGCGATGATCGCATCGGGGGCGACCGCACGCGCCAGATCGGGCAGGATTTCCGGCGTCGGGTTGGCCAGCGCAAAAATGATCGGGCGTTTGGCCATGCGGGACACGTGGTCTTCGGTCATCACGCCGGGGCCGGAAAGCCCCAGGAACAGGTCGGCCCCGTCAATCACCTCGTCCAGCGTGCGCAGATCGGATTTTTGCGCAAAGGCAGCCTTGGCGGGGTTCATGTCCTCGGTCCGGCCTTCGTAGACCAGCCCGTGAATGTCGCACAGCCAGACATTTTCGCGCTTTACGCCCAGTTTCAGCAGCATGTTCAGGCAGGCAATGCCTGCAGCCCCGCCGCCGGTCGATACGATCTTGATGTCCTCGAACGCCTTGCCTGCAACATACAGCGCGTTGGTTGCCGCCGCGCCCACCACGATGGCCGTGCCGTGCTGGTCGTCGTGGAACACGGGGATGTTCATCCGCTCGCGGCAAATTCGTTCAACGGTAAAGCAATCCGGCGCCTTGATGTCCTCAAGGTTGATCGCACCAAAGGACGGCTCCAGCGCACAGACGATTTCGGCCAGCTTCTCGGGGTCGCTTTCGTTGACCTCGATGTCGAAACAGTCGATGCCAGCAAACTTCTTGAACAGAACAGCCTTACCTTCCATCACCGGTTTGGACGCCAGCGCTCCGATGTTGCCCAGACCCAGCACAGCAGTGCCGTTGGTCACCACGGCGACCAGATTGCCGCGTGCCGTATAACGCGCGGCGGTCGACGGATCGGCCTTGATTTCAAGACAGGCTTCGGCCACGCCGGGCGAATAGGCTCGGCTGAGATCGCGACCATTCGCCAGCGGTTTTGTGGCGCGAATCTCCAGTTTCCCCGGCTTGGGGAATTCGTGGTAATCAAGGGCGGCCTGACGGGTTGAGGGGGTTTCGGACATCTGCGGGGCTCCGGGTTGGATCGAGGTAGTTTAGCGTTAAACTATTTTTTCACGGAGGCCAACCATTGCTGTTCAGGCCTGAGCAAGGCTCTGCCGCGCGCTTCGGGATATTTCGAGCCAAAAGAACCGCATGTCTTGTCAAATCCATGCGGTGGCGACAGTTTGTGACTTTGGAGGGCGTTCATGGGCGACACACGGGCAGAAGTGATATTGCCGACGCAGGATCTGCGCGGTGACATCGGTTTTTTCTCCAAGCAGTTGGGGATGCGGATGGATATGATCTATCCCGCCGATGATCCGGCTGTGGCGGTGTTTTCGGGGCACGGGCTGGCCGTGCGGCTGGACGCGGGCCTGGATGCGCCTGCGGGGCGGGTGCTGATCCGGTGCGACGATCCTGCGGACTTTGCCGGGGGCGCGCTGGAACTGACTTCGCCCGGCGGCACGCGGGTTGCCATCGAGGCACTGCAGCAGCCGGTGGTGATGCCGGACACGGTCCATTCCTTTGTGGTGCGGCGGCTGAAGGATCAGGCGCCTTGGGTCATCGGCCGTGCGGGCATGCATTACCGTGATCTGATCCCCGACCGGTTGGGTGGGTCGATCATCGCCAGCCACATCCGAATTCCCGACGGCGGCCCGGTGCCGGACATGGTGCATTACCATACAGTCGGTTTTCAGTTGATCTTTTGCTATCGGGGCTGGGTCGATCTGGTTTACGAGGATCAGGGCGAGCCGTTCCGCCTGTACGCAGGCAACTGCGTGATCCAGCCGCCCGAGATCCGCCATCGCGTGCTGTTCGCCAGCGACAACATCGAGGTGATCGAGATCGGCGTGCCGGCTGAACATGTCACGACCATTGACCACGATATGGAATTGCCCAACGGCCCGGCCAACCCGGACCGCGTGTTTCAGGGCCAGCGGTTTGTGCATCACAAGGCCGACGCGGCGACGTGGCAGCCGTTCCGCACGAGTGGTTTCCGCTCGCGCGACACCACGATTGCGGCGCATACCGACAATGTGGCGGGTGTGCACGTGGTGCGGCGGGGCGATGGCGCACCGGAATGGGCCGCGCATGACAGCGACATTCTGTTCACCTTTGTGATGGAGGGGACAATGGAGTTGCAGGGCGAAGGCCGTGATCCATATACGCTGGAGGCGGGGGATGCCTTTGTCGTGCCGCCGGGGATGAAGGTCCGCTATGCCGCCCCTTCGGATGATCTGGAATTGTTGGAGGTGTCCTTGCCGGGCGTCTTCAACACCCGAACAGGAGAGAACTGATGACGTTGAAACAAACCGCCACCGACGTGCGCGAAAAGGCCTATGCGCCCTATTCCAACTTCAAAGTGGGGGCGGCGATCACCGGGGCTTCTGGCACCGTCTATGCGGGTTGCAACGTGGAAAACGTGGCCTATCCCGAAGGCACCTGTGCCGAAGCGGGCGCCATCGCCGCGATGGTGGCGGCAGGCGAGACGCGGTTGACCGAAGTTTACGTTATCGCAGGCAGCCCGATGCCGGTGACACCCTGTGGCGGATGCCGTCAGAAGCTGGCCGAGTTCGGCGCAGGCGATGTGACTGTCACCATGGCAACCACGGGCGGCGTCGAGCAGGTGATGACCTTGGCCGAACTGCTGCCCGGCGCCTTTACCCCTGACCACATGAAATGAGCGATTTTTCCGCCCGCGATATCATTGCCACCCTGCGCGCAGGAGACACCCCGCCGCGCGACGCTTTGGCGTGGTTTGCCCAAGGGCTGGCCGATGGCGCGGTCAGTGATGCGCAGGCGGGCGCCTTTGCCATGGCCGTCTGCCTGAACGGGCTGAGCGACGAGGGCCGCGTGGCATTGACGCTGGCGATGCGCGACAGCGGGCAGGTGTTGAACTGGGACCTGAACGGTCCGGTGCTGGACAAACATTCCACCGGCGGCGTGGGCGATTGCGTGTCGCTGGTGCTGGCCCCTGCGCTGGCGGCCTGCGGGGCATTCGTGCCGATGATTTCGGGGCGGGGGCTGGGGCACACCGGCGGGACGCTGGACAAGCTTGAGGCGATACCGGGCGTAAATGTGAACCTGGACGCGGCGCAGTTTCACGATGTGGTGGCAGGCGCGGGCTGTGCGATCGTCAGCGCCACGGCCAATATCGCCCCTGCGGACAAGCGGCTGTATGCGATCCGCGATGTGACGGCGACGGTGGAAAGCCTGGACCTGATCACCGCGTCGATCCTGTCGAAGAAACTGGCCGGCGGGCTTGAGGGGCTGGTGCTGGACGTCAAGGTCGGCTCGGGCGCATTCATGAAGGACATGACCGCCGCCCGCGCGCTGGCCGAGGCGCTGACCCAAACCGCGAATGCCGCAGGGTGCCGCACGTCGGCGTTGATTACCGATATGAATCAGCCGCTGGCGCCGTCTCTGGGCAATGCGCTGGAAGTGTCCGAGGTGATGGCGGTGTTGACGGCAGGCAACACCGATGCCCCGTTATCGCAGATCAGTGCGGCGCTGGGCGGTGTGTTGCTGGCGAGTGCGGGGCTGGCGGCAGATGCCGACGCAGGGGCTGCACAAATCGTGCAGGCGATCCGCAGCGGCCATGCCGCCGAACGCTTTGGCAAGATGATCGCGGCGATGGGCGGGCCGGTGCATTTCGTCGAGAACCACGCGCGGTTTCTGCCCGAGGCAACCGTGATCCGCGAAGTGGCGGCGGCGAAATCCGGCACCCTGCGCGCCATCGACGGCGAGGCGTTGGGCCGTGTCGTAGTGGCCCTTGGCGGCGGGCGCGCGGTGGAAAGCGATGTGGTTGATCCGGCGGTCGGGCTGTCTGGCGTGCTGCGTCTGGGCGACAAGGTGACCAAGGGCCAGCCGCTGGCGGTGATCCACGCCGCGCGCCCCGATCAGGCCGACCGCGCCGAAGCGGCGGTTCGCGCGGCGTTCACCTTGGACGCGCAGGCCGTGAAGACCCCCGCCCTGATCCACGCGCGGGTGTCGTGATGGGCCGTGCGTTTCTGGTGGTGATTGACAGCGTCGGCATTGGCGGCGCGCCGGATGCGGACACCTTCTTTAATGGCGATGTGCCCGATACGGGGGCCAACACCTTGGGCCATATCATCGCTGCCTGCGCGACAGGGCAGGCGGAAGAGGGCCGCTCGGGGCCATTGCAGGTGCCGCATATGATGGCGCTGGGCCTGGGCGCGGCGGTGACATTGGCCAGCGGGCGGGCGGTCGATGGCCCTGTGCCCGCCGGCACTTGGGGGGCAGCCACCGAAGTGTCGCGGGGCAAGGATACGCCGTCGGGGCATTGGGAACTCGCAGGGCTTCCGGTGCCGTGGGAGTGGCACTATTTCCCCGATGAAACCCCTGCATTTCCCGATGATGTCGTGACTGCGGTCTGCAAGGCGGCAGGCACGGCGGGTATTCTGGGCAATTGCCATGCCTCGGGCACCACAGTGATTGCCGATCTGGGGGCAGAGCATCTGCGCACCGGTTGGCCGATCTGCTACACCAGCGCCGACAGCGTGTTCCAGATTGCCGCACACGAAGAGCATTTTGGCCTCGACCGTTTGCTGCAACTTTGCGCGGATGTGGCGCCGCTGCTGCATGACATGAAAGTGGGCCGTGTGATCGCGCGCCCCTTCGTGGGCGATGTGGGCAATTTCCAGCGCACCGGCAACCGCAAGGACTTTGCCATTCTGCCGCCCGCGCCGGTGCTGACCAACCGTGTGCAGGACGCAGGGCGCGCGGTCTATGCGGTGGGCAAGATCGGCGACATCTTTTCGATGCAGGGCATTGACGAGGTGCGCAAAGGCGACGACCGCACCCTGATGGGGCATCTGGGGGATTTGATCCGCGATGCGGCAGAGGGATCGCTGACATTCGCCAACTTTGTCGAATTCGACAGCCTTTATGGACACCGCCGCGACGTGTCCGGCTATGCGCGCCATCTTGAATGGTTCGACACCGAACTGGGCGCGCTGCTGGGGCAGTTGCGCGCGGATGATATGCTGGTGATCACCGCCGATCACGGCAACGATCCGACCTGGGTTGGCACCGATCACACCCGCGAACGGGTGCCGGTTCTGGTGGCGGGCAAGGGCGCGGGCACGCTGGGGCAGATCGCCTTTACCGAGGTGGCGGCGCTGGTTCTGGAACACCTGGGGGTGGCACAATAGGCACGACACAGGTTGTCTCGGGCCTTCGCGCTTGGCACATAGGGACCAAGCAAATTTGGAGAGCGCCATGAGCGAGCATGTCACCGTTGTCGATCACCCCCTTGTCCAGCACAAGCTGACCATCATGCGTGACCGCGACACGCCGACGGCTGTGTTCCGCCAATTGCTGCGCGAAATCAGCCAGTTGCTGGCCTATGAGGTGACGCGCGGCCTGCCGATGACGACCAAGCGGATCGACACGCCCATGCAGCCGATGGACGCGCCGACACTGGATGGCAAGAAGCTGGCGCTGATCTCGATTCTGCGGGCGGGCAACGGGTTGATGGACGGCGTGCTGGAGCTGATCCCTTCGGCCCGGGTCGGATTTGTGGGGCTGTACCGCGATGAAGAGACGCTGAAACCGGTGCAGTACTACTTCAAAGTGCCCGAGGGGCTGGACGACCGGCTGGTCATCGCGGTCGATCCGATGCTGGCCACTGGCAATTCCTCCGTGGCGGCGATTGACCTGTTGAAACAGGCCGGGGCGACCAACCTGCGGTTTCTGTGTCTGCTGGCAGCGCCCGAAGGCATCGCGACCATGCAGGCCGCACACCCGGACGTGCCGATCGTCACGGCCGCGATTGACGAAAAGCTGAATGAACGTGGCTATATCGTCCCGGGTCTGGGCGATGCTGGCGACCGTATGTTCGGCACGAAATAGCCCCCTGCGCCCACTCTGGGCGCTTGCCTCGGCTCTAGTTCTGAGGCATCGTGGTCAACACTATATATAGTAACGACCAAATCCTGTGGGGGCGCAGATGAAAGTTACCAAAGCAATTTCAATTGCTGTATTCGCGGTGTCGGCAAATGTCGGCATTGCCAATGCGCAAAACCTGTCGCGTGGCGAAATTACGCCCGCTGAATTTCCATCCGCCAGCTACAAGGGCTTGCAATACGTCGACAGCAAGGGCTGTGTCTTTATCCGCGCAGGCATCGACGGCAACGTGACATGGGTGCCGCGCGTCAACCGGTCGCGCAAGGTCATCTGTGGCCAGACGCCGACACAAGGCGTGCAGACCGCAGCGGGCGCACCTTCGGCTCAGCGGGCACCGCAGCAGATCACTCTGGATCCGACACCCGCGCCGCGCACAGCGGCCGCTGCCCCGGCGCCGAAGCCTGCCCCTCAGGCCGTTGTACGCCGTGCGCCTGTTGCTGCGCCGGCACCCAAACGGGTTGTTGTCAGCACGCCCAGACCTGCGCCCAGTGCTGCTGCGCCAAGAACCGTCTACAAATCCGCACCCGCGCCGAAACCGGCCGCGCCCGCACCGCGCGTTGCTGCCGTGACACCACGCCAACCAGCGTGCCAGGGCGCATCCCCGATCAGCTCGCGCTATATCAATTCGGGCGTGCGCGGTCCTGTGCGCTGTGGCCCGCAAGCCGAGCCGATCATTGGCAACAATGGCCCCGTCGCCGTGACGGGCAGGGTGCAGGGTTCGACCATCACCGGTCAAACGCGTGTTGTGCCCAAACATGTCTACATTGACCGGCTGAACACGAACAACACTGTTGTCCCAGAGGGATACCGCCCGGCGTGGAAAGACGACCGCCTGAACCCATATCGGGCTGAACAGACGCTGAATGGTCATGTTGCGATGCAGCTGATCTGGACCTCGAAAGTGCCGCGCCGGCTGATCAACCAGACCAACGGTGCCGACGTGACCGCCAGGATGCCTCTGGTTTACCCCTACACCGACATCGCCACGCAACAGCGCGAGCTGGGCACAGTGACGCTGGAACGGCGTCAGGGCGTGCTGGTCAAACGCATCCAGCGCAATCCGGGCGCGACCTATCGTGCGCCTACGGTTTCCAGCCGCTCGGCGCCCGCGCAAGCAGCGCCCGTTGCGGCACCCGTGCGCGCCGCGCCCAAAGCGCAGCAGCCCAAGGGCGAGCGTATCAGCGGCAAGGGGTATGTGCACCTTGGCACCTACACCGGTGCCGACAGCGCCCAGCAGGCCGCACAGCGTGCCATGCGCATGGGACTGCCCGCGCGGATTGGCACGTTCAACCGCAGTGGCCAGCAAATGCGTATGGTTCTGGTGGGACCGTTCAACACACCCGCCGCGCAAAAAAGCGCGCTTGCGAAAATGCGCGGCGCGGGCTTCTCGGGCGCAGTATTGCGCTAACAGGATCGCGGCGGTTGGGGAATCCTCAGCCGCCGCAGATCGCCTGAAGCCGCAGCCAATCGGCATCTTTCATGATCGGAGCAGGGGTTTGCCCCGCCATCGGGTCGCCCTCGATCAGGGCCAGAGTGCTTTCGCCCGAAATGTCCTGTGCATAGGCATAGGGCGTGCTGCGCACCTGGGCTGCGGCAAAGGCGGCCAGCAAGTCCTGTTCCGGCACCTTGGGACGCGCCGCCGCAACGACGGTCTCGGCATAGCGGTCCAGAACCCGCGCGGGCAGGTCGCCAGTGGTCAGCAAGGTGATGCTGGCGCGCAGCCCTGCGGTCGACAGCAGGTCGCGCATGCCTGACTGGTTGGCGCGGCGCACCTCTTCGGCCAGGATATAGCCCGCCACAACATCCGGCTCTTCAAAGTCTTCGACCAACGCACGGTTCAACAGCACCTTGCCACCCGGCAAGGCCAGGCTGGTGCGCACGCCGCCGCGCAGGACCGCAATCCCGCCCGTGGCTCCGGTTCGTGCCGCCAATTGCGCCAGCGGGCGCAGGGTGTCGGATGTTTCGCAGGGCGGACCCGCGACCCGTTCGATCCGCTCCAGCAGCTCGTTGCCGATCTGGGTACGGGTGACCCATGGGACAACTTTCATCGCGTGATTGACCAGCGCACCGGGCAGCCAGAAAATCAACAGCGCCACCACGGCGGCGGTCGACAACGTAGCGCCCAGCCAGCGCAACCGCCCCGGACGCGGGCGTGACTTGATGACGGCGCGGCGCAGGGTCTCGATGGCCTCGATCATCTGGGCCTCGTCGGCCTGCAACTGCAATGTCTCGCCGGGATCACCGTCGGGATGAAATGTTGCCGGATCATCGCTTGTGCCCGCACGTTCGATGGCCGCCAGCGACCAATGTGTCAGCGCCGTATCGTTCGTGCTGGAGATGATCAGCGTGGCATCGCCGATGGACACAACAACCTCGCGGCGCTGATCTTCAGGCGTCTGGCGCCACAGGCCCGTCGCTTCGAGACGGGCGTATTTCTTGAGGGCGGTCATGGTCTGCTCGGACGGCCTTTTGGTGTTTGGGTCAACCTAGCACGTTGAAATGCGGGGGCAAAGCGCGCTGAAAGGGGCGGGACCGGGGCCAGCCCCGGACCCCGGAGTTTAAAGGGCAAGATGAAGCGGGTTCAGTCCAGGTCGGCCGCCCTTTTGCGCAGTTCGAATTTCTGGATCTTGCCGGTCGATGTCTTGGGCAATTCGCCAAAGACGACGCGTTTCGGGGTTTTGAAACCGGCCAGCTTGCTGCGGGCAAAGGCGATCATCTCCTCGGCGCTGGGGCTGGTGCCGGATTTCAGCTCGACAAAGGCGCAGGGCACTTCGCCCCATTTCTCGTCCGGCTTGGCGACCACGGCGGCCAGATTCACATCGGGATGCGCCATCAGAACGCCCTCGACCTCGACCGACGAGATGTTCTCGCCGCCTGAAATGATGATGTCCTTGGCGCGGTCGGCAATCTGGATATAACCGTCGGGATGCTGCACGGCCAGATCGCCCGAATGGAAATAGCCTCCTGCAAAGGCCTCTTGCGTGGCCTCGGGGTTCTTGAAGTATCCTTTCATCACCGAATTCCCACGGATCATGATTTCGCCCTGATGGGTGCCGTTCAGGGGAACTTGCTCCATGGTCTCGGACATGACGGTGATGTCTTCCATCATCGGCATGGCAATCCCCTGCCGCGCCTTGATGGCGGCGCGGGCGTCCTGGTCCAGCGCGTCCCAGTCCTCGGCGCGCCACAGGCATTCGGTGACGTGGCCATAGGTTTCGGTGAGGCCATAGACCTGCGTGACGTTGAACCCGATGGCTTCCATCTTGCTCAGCGTCGTGGGGGCAGGGGGCGCGCCTGCGGTAAAGACCTGTACCTGATGGTCAAAGTCGCGACGCTCGTCGGGGCCTGCGTTGACCATCATGTTCAGCACGATCGGCGCGCCGCCGAAATAGCTGACCTTTTCATCGGCGATGGCGTCATAAATCGCACCCGCCGTGACGTCGCGGCAGCACACCAGCGTGCCACCCAGCAGGGGCATCATCCACGTGTGGTTCCAGCCGTTGCAATGAAACAGCGGCACGATGGCCATGAACACCGGATGCAGGGTCATCTGCCAGCTGACCGGCGTGCCCATGGTCATCAGGTACGCCCCGCGATGGTGACAGACCACGCCCTTGGGCCGCCCGGTGGTGCCCGATGTATAATTCAGCGCGATGCTTTCCCATTCGTCCTGCGGCATCTGCCAGTCACAAGAGGGGTCGGCCCCGGCCAGCACATCCTCATAGACCGGATGCCGCCCCGAGGCAGGCCAGCCGTGGGCAGCATCAGGCACCTCGATGATCTGCAGGTCAGAGCCGGACTGCGCCTTGGCCGCTTCGGCCAGCTCAACGAACTGGCTGTCGGCCAGCACCACGCGCGCGCCGCCGTGGTCAAAGATATAGGCCACCGTGTCCACATCCAGCCGCGTGTTGATGGTGTTCAGCACCGCGCCACACGCGGGCACACCGAAATGCGCCTCGGCCTGTGCGGGCAGGTTGGGGATCAGCGTGGCCACCACATCGCCCGACGCCACGCCCATCGCAGCCAGCGCCGAGGCCAGCCGCGTACACCGATCATGGTATTCGGCATAGGTCACGCGGTGATCGCCATAGACCACGGCCGTGCGCCCGGCAAAGGCCGTGCGCGCACGGCGCAGGTGTGACAGCGGGGTCAGGGGCACATGGTTGGCGGCACATTTGTCCAGACCGGTTTCATCGTTCAGCCATCCCATTTCGGCATCTCCCTCTTGCTGATACATGCGCATCCGTGCGTTGTATGAGATCAAATATGTCAGAGGGCAGGTCGTTGCAAAAGAAAGATAACCCGGTGGCGGTCGCTGCCTCCAGAACCCTGCCTGCAGCCGGAGCGACTCCGGGCCCCGTGACGCGCCCGTGGATGGCCGCCCTGTCGATGCTGATTGCCATGCTGCTCTTGGGTTTTGTCGACAACTACGTGGCCCGCATCGCCACCGAAGTCAGCGTCTGGCAGTTCCTCGCGGTGCGCTCGGTCATGGCGCTGGGGCTGGTGGCGGGACTGTCTTTTGCCGGGATGGGAACGCTCAGACCAAAACGGTGGTGGGCGGTGGGCCTGCGCAGCCTGCTGATTGCAATCGGGATGATGTGCTATTTCGGTTCGCTCGCGTTCATGCCGATTGCACAGTCGCTGGCAGGGCTGTTCACCTCGCCCATCTTTGTCCTGCTGATGACGGTGCTGGTGCTGCGTCAGAAGATCGGCCCGTGGCGGGTGATTGCCGTGGTGGTGGGGTTTACCGGCATCCTCGTGGTGCTTGGCGTGCAAGAGGGATTGCCGGGCGCGATCATGCTGCTGCCGGTCGCGGGCGGGTTCTTTTACGCCATGGGGTCGCTGGCCACCCGTTTGCTGTGCGCCGAGGAAAGCACCATTTCGATGCTGGCAGGCATCATGGGCCTGCAGGGGCTCATCGGCGCCGGTGTCCTGATCGGCCTTGCCGTGATTGCCCCCGCCGTCCCCGAGGGAGCCGCGGGCTTTCTGCTGCGCGGCTGGATCTGGCCGATCCCGTCCATCTTTCCGCTGATCGTCCTTCAGGCGGTCGTCTCGGTCGTGGGCGTCTTCTTCCTGATCCGCGCCTACCAGTGGGGCGAGGCCAGCCAGGTCAGCGTGCTGGAATACACCATCATGATCTTCGGTCCTTTCTTCGGCTGGCTGCTGATGGATCAGGCCGTGACCCCGTCAATGATCGCAGGCATCGTCCTGATCATGATCGCGGGGCTTATCATCGCTGTCCGCTCGAAATGATCGGGCTTTCTTTTGGCCCCAAATATCCCCGCCGGAGGCATAAAATCTTATGCGCACGCGCGCGATCCGATAGATACGGTTTATGATCCTGTCCACCGGCCGCAAATATCTGTTCATCCACGCCCCCAAGACCGGCGGCACGTCGATGGCGCTGGCGCTTGAAGCGCGGGCGATGAAGGATGACGTGATGCTGGGCGACACGCCCAAGGCCGTTCAGCGGCGGCGCCGTCTGAAGGATGTGCAGACACGCGGGCGGTTGTGGAAACATGCCACGCTTGCCGATCTTGACGGGCTGGTCACGCCACAGATGCTCTCCGATCTCTTTGTCTTTACGATGGTGCGCAACCCGTGGGACCGCGTGGTCAGCTATTACCACTGGCTGCGCGATCAGGGATTTGATCATCCGGCGGTACATCTGGCGCAGAACCTGAGTTTCGAGGATTTTGTCCTGCATCCCCAGACGCGTGCCAGCTTGCGGGGCAGTCAGGCAGGCCATTATGTCACCGACGCCTCGGGGTCCGAGCGGTGCGATCTGTTTATCCGGCTCGAACATGTCGCGACGGACATCGTCCCGCTTCAGGCGCATCTGGGATTTGCGCTGGACTTGCCGCATGCCAACCGTTCGGCGCGTGATGCGGCTTATCAGGGGTATTATACGCCCGCCAGCCAGGCCGCCGTGGCGCAGGCCTGTGCCGCGGACATCGCGCGTTTCGGCTATCGTTTCGCACCGGTGTGATGTTGCGCAGTTCACGCGCGTGGGGGCTGGGCAACCGACGCTGCTCTGGCGCAAGCGATCCGTCGCAGACGCTCCGAACATTCTCCCTTGCAGGACGCTCAGCACACCGAGGATGCCCATTTTTGTAGCTGGCTGGCGGGGGGCTGGTCGGGAAACGGCTGGTTTTCCGTATGACATCGGCGGATTCTATGTACCTCCCGCAAGTCACAGTTGAAAGCCGTCCCAGAGTGGCACACATAGAACCGTTCAGGGCGCTCCGCGCCTTCGGGGTGTTTTGAGGAGAGCACATTCCATGACCGAATTCATTTCGACAAACGCGCCAGTGATCGCGATTGTCATTCTTATTGGCCTGTTCATCGCCTTCGCGCTGGAAAAATACCCCCCCGAAGTCACCGCCACCGTCGCCGCCGCACTGTTCATTGTGCTGGGGCTGGTGCCGGGGGATCAGGTCATGGCGGCCTTTTCCAACTCGGCGCCCATCACCATCGGGGCAATGTTCATCATTTCCGGGGCGTTGGTGCGCACCGGGGTGCTGGATGCCATGGCCCATCTGGTGATCGGACGGGCGCAAAGCAGGCCGATTCTGGCCATTGCCATCTTTCTCGCGGCGACGGTCGCGGCGTCGGCCTTTATGAACAACACGCCCGTGGTGCTGGTGCTGATCCCCGTGGTGATCCGGCTTGCACACAGCCTCGGGTTTGCGCCCACGCGCCTGCTGATCCCTCTGTCCTATGCGGCCATTCTGGGGGGTACCTGTACGCTGATCGGCACCTCGACCAACATTCTGGTGGACGGCATCGCGCGTGAGGGCGGGCTTGAAGCATTCTCGATTTTCGAAATTGCCCCCGTGGGCATTACCGTTGCCATCGTCGGCAGCATTACGATGCTGATTCTGGGCAAGTTCCTTTTGCCCGAACGCGGCCAGAAAGGGATCGAAGCGGAGGCCAGCGAAACGGTGTTCCTGTCGGAAATTACCGTGCTGCCCAACTTTTACGGCGTCGATCAGCCCCTGGGCGAACTGGTCGAATTCCAGCGTCCGGGCGTCCGGATCACAGGTGTGCGCAAGGCGGGTGTCATCAGCCGAAACGATCTGGGCGCCTATGTCATCCAGAAAGGCGAGGTGGTTATTGTCCAGGCAACAACCTCCGAACTGCTGACACTGGCCGAGATCAAGGGGCTGCGCGTGGGTCTGCGCCGTTCGGTCGAACTGGAGCCGGGCGCGGATGTACAGATCGTCGAAGCCATTCTTGCGCCGTCGCGCTGGCACACAGGCGTGCGGATTTCCGATCTGGCTCTGGGACGTCGGGCGGGTGTTCGGGTGCTGGGCGCTTTCCGGCACGGGCATATTCCCGGCTCGGACCTCAGCAGCGTGCGCTTGCGGCCCTCGGACAAGCTGTTGCTGGAAGGCAGCGCCGAAGGCTTTGCGGAGCTTGCACGTTCGGGTGACGCGGTGTCGATCACCGAACCCAGTGCACGCGCATTCCGGCGGCGGCAGGCCCCTGTGGCGATTGCCGCGTTGGTGGCCATCGTGGCGCTTGCGGCGCTGGACGTCATGCCCATCGGTCTGTTGGCGCTGGTCGGGGTGGCGGGCATCCTGCTGCTGCGCTGCATTGACGGCGACGAGGCATGGGCGTCGATCGACGGGTCGATCCTGGTGCTGATCTTCGCCATGTTGATCATCGGTGCGGGGCTTGAGACGACAGGCGCGGTTGAACTGATCGTGTCGGTGCTGGAACCCTACCTGACCGGGCTGCCGCCGCTGGCAACGCTCTTCGCAGTTTACTTCCTTGCCTCGATCCTGACCGAAACCGTGACAAATAACGCGGTGGCCGTGGTATTCACACCCATCGTAATCTCGCTGGCCACGCAACTGGGCATCGACCCGCGTCCCTTCGTGGTCGCGGTGATGTTCGCAGCAAGCGCCAGCTTTGCCACACCCATCGGCTACCAGACCAACACGCTGGTGTACGGTGCGGGGAACTACAAGTTCGTCGACTTTCTGAAAATCGGGGTGCCGATGAACCTGATCGTGGGCATCACCTCGGTCCTGGCCATCAGTATATTCTTCCCCCTTTAAGTGCATTTGGGGGGTGCGCATGGCAGCGCACCCCTGCAAAAGCCCGCCATGTACCAGTTTTCTGCCTGTTTGGCCCAAGCTTCGTTTGCAAATCTGTGACGATGCTCTATTCACACAACCAACAAGAAAAAGCAGGCATATGCCAGAATTCCAAGATCCCACTTCGCAGCAAACTGAAACACGGGCAGCGCGGGAGTGGGTTAAAATCCTTTCCCAATACCGCGAACCCAACATTATGCGCAGCGTCTACGAGCTGGTCGTGACCGTTGGTCCGTTCCTGACCTTGTGGGTTCTGGCATGGTGGGCGATGTCGGTCAGCTATTGGCTGACGCTGACGCTGTCGTTGTGCAACGCGGCGTTCATCCTGCGCCTGTTCGCCATCCAGCATGATTGCGGGCATGGCGCGTTCTTCAACAACCGCACTGCCAGCGACTGGCTGGGGCGGGTGCTGGGGGTGCTGACGCTGACGCCCTATGACGTCTGGCGGCGGACACATTCGATCCACCACAGCGCATCGGGCAATCTGGGCCGTCGTGGCATCGGTGACGTGCACACGCTGACGGTGGCGGAATACAGCGCGCTTGGGCCCCTCATGCGCTTTCACTACCGCGTGTACCGGCATCCTGTCGTGCTGTTCGGTCTGGGGCCGGGGTATTTGTTTTTCTTGCAGAACCGGATACCGCTGGGGCTGATGAACAAGGCACGGTACTGGTTCAGCGCGATGTGCACCAATGCCGTCATCCTGTGCGCCCTGGGACTGATCCTGTATTTTGGCGGGCTGATGCCGATCCTGCTGATTTTCCTGCCTTCAACCTTGCTGGCCGCGACGGCGGGCGTGTGGCTCTTTTACGTACAGCACCAGTTCGAGACGACCCATTGGGCGGCAGAGGAAGACTGGACCCTGCACGAGGCGGCGCTGCATGGCAGTTCGCACTATGTGCTGCCCGGCTGGCTGCAATGGCTGAGCGCCAATATCGGCATTCACCACGTCCACCACGTGCACAGCCGCATCCCGTTCTACCGGCTGCCCGAAGTGCTGCGCGACCATGTCGAGCTGGCAATCAGCAACCGCATGACCATCGGAGAAAGCCTGCGCAACGCGCGGCTGCACCTGTGGGATGAACAAAGCAAACGGCTGCTGTCTTTTGCCCAGTTCAGGGCGTTGCAGCGGTAGCAGATCAGTTTGACCCTTCTGTCCTGATCGTGTTCAGATAGTCCTGAATGGTCTTGCCAGGCTCGGGCTTGAACAGCTGTCCTGTCGTCACGCATGCGGTGATCCGGTCAATGCGGAATGCCCGAAATGTCTGCCTGAGCTCGCACCATGTGCTCAGCGTCCAGACCTGACCCCAATATTCAATTTGCAGTGGCCGCACGGTGCGTGTGGTCGTGGTCGCGTCCAGCGCGTGATAGGTGATGCGCAACCGCTCACCCGCGCGGATGGCGGCACGGATTGTGGGCATGTGTTTGAACCCAAGCTGCGCCTGAGCCAACGGATAGACACCAAAGCCCCAGTTTTTCGGCGTGGTGCGGCGGTTTGAGGATGTCTCGGCCACTTTGGTCAGCAGGGTACGGGCCGCAGCCTGCAACTCTTCATCGGCTGCCTGTGTGACGATGGCCATGCCAAGGTGCAATGCCTCAAGCTCGGCCATCGACAGGGTCATCGGCGGCAGGAATACCGGTTCGCGCAACAGGTAACCGACGCCGCGTTCTCCTTCCAGTGGAACGCCAGAGGCCGCAAGCGTGTCCATGTCGCGGTAGACGGTCCTGACTGACACGCCAAGCGTCTCCGCGATGTCGCGTGCAAGGTGCAGACGACCGTCGCGTACGATCTCGATGATTTCCGAAAGCCGGTCGCTGCGCCTCATGGTCACCTTCGCGTCAGTTGACCGACACTTCCAGTTCGGTGTGGGTCATGGTGACACTGGGCCCATCGATGGCAGCAAGGAAGGGGCGATTGACTTCGGCCGCGCCGATGCCTGCCGCAGCAGCTTTGGCGGCAGTCATGTCCTGCCATTCGATGTGTTCGATCCACAGACCGTCATAGGTTGTGGACAGGCGGCGGGCGACAAAACCCGCGCAACCGGTGACGTAGGCATTCATAGCTTTTGCGGATTGGGCAAATGCGGCGCGATCTACACCGTCCTTAAGGCGAAAGGTCACGGTTTCGATGATGTGCTTGGGCATGACAGGGTCCTTGTGTCGTTATGCGTGGTCCTGCCGTGATAGGCCAGCTCAACTGACAAACCCTGTCAGTTGAGATTTGTGCCGCCAAATGCCCCGGCCTCAGTCGCGGTACTGAAACTGTGGGAACACATCGAAGATTTCCAGATTTTTCATATCGCCTTTGTCCAGTCTGCCGGATGCCGACAATTGGGCAAAGCCGTGCACCATGCTCCAGTGCATGATCTGCGCACGCAGGGCGGCGTCGGGCGCGTCGGACTTGTCCCAGATCAGCCCTTCGGACACGTCGCACAGCACCGCAAAGCAACGGCCCGCATGGTGCAGCAGGTCCGGGTCGTCGCTGTTGGTGCGCTGGGGCGAGAACATCAGTTCGAACAGGCCAGGGTTTTGCCTGGCAAAATCGACATAGCCGCCCATGGCCGCCTGCCTGCGGTCCGCGCGTGACGCATCCGGGGACAGGCCGGTCTGCATGGTTTCCGTCAGGCGTTGGTAGCCGCGCGCGGCGATGGCGGACATCAGCCCCGCGAGGTTTCCAAAGTGGTTCTTGGGCGCCGTGTGGCTGACGCCCGCACCTACGGCACAGGCTCGTAGCGTAAGGGCTGCCAGCCCTTGCTGGTGCAGGATATCCAGCCCCGCCTGAACAAGGGCCTCTTTCAGATTGCCGTGGTGATATTTGCTTTGATCGGTCATGGCGGCATCATCCGCCAGATTGTTTACAGTGTAAATATCTGTTGACGGGCTTGGGGGTTTGGTGGCAGTTTATATTTACACTGTAAATATTATCCTGCGCCGGAGCCGCCCCGTGACCCATACACCGCACGCTACCAAATATTACGATGACCTTGTCCGAAGCTTTCCGTCGATGTCGGGAAAGGTGGTGATGATCACCGGCTGTACTTCGGGAATGGGGCTGGTTCTGGCGCAGACCTGTGCGGGTCTGGGCGCGCGGGTCGTGATGTTGAACCGGCCGTCGCCGCGTGCGGATGCGGCGCTAAAGGGGGTGTTGGATGCGGGCGGTGACGCGGTGCTGGTGCCGTGCGATCTGTCCAGTTTCGACAGTGTCCGCGCGGCGGGTGCGACCTTGCGTCGGGACTTTGGCGATCAGGGCTGTGACGTATTGTGCAACAACGCGGGCATCATGGGCGTGGCGGACAAGGCGACCGAAGACGGTTTCGATGTGCAGATGCAGGCGAACCATCTGTCGCATTTCCTGCTCACCCACGAGGTCTGGCCGCTGTTGGAAACCGCAGGGGCACAGCGGGGCGAGGCGCGGGTGGTCAACCATTCCTCGGGCGCACGGGGCAAACCGGGGCGGCCATTGCATGCGAAGTACTTGGCACGCAACGGCGGCAATCTGGGGGGCGACGGTTGGCCGGGTTTGGCGAAATGGACGCGCTATCAGCAGTCGAAGCTGGCCAACCTGATGTTCACCTATGCCTTGGACAGCCACGCAGGCCAGCGGGCGGACAATAGGGTCAAGGCGCTGTGCGCGCATCCGGGACCGGCGGATTCAGGGTTGCAAGGCAAGACGACGCAGGCGGGCGGGGACCGCTGGCTGGACCGGTTTATCCTGGGGCAGGCGTTGAAATATGCGCAATCCGTCGAGGACGGAACCAGCGGGATTGCGCGGTGCTGTTGCGCGGCGGACGTGCAAAGCGGTGCGTTTTACGGACCGAACGGGCCGCACCGGACAGGGCCTGCGGTGTTGCTGTCCCCCGAGCGCAACCCTGTGAACGAGGCGCTGATCTGGGAAGAAAGCTTGAAGGCGACGGGGATAACTAATTTCTTCAAGCCTTAGACGATGAACACCAACACGCAGCACCGCTGATCAACGTGACAATGTACTGAACTGGAAAAGGGCACCCCGAAGCGTGCCCTTTTGCGTTTCTCTATCGCTTTGGCCTCAGGCCGCAGCCGCTTCGGCCTTGGGGCCAAAGCGGCCATAGAACGTCTGGTTCTTCTCGGCCATTTCGCGCAACAGGGCAGGGCATTCGAACCGGTCGCCGAACTTTTCCTGCAACTGGTCACAGCGTTCCGCCGCATAGGGTGTGCCCAGAATATCCAGCCAGCTGAACGGGCCACCCGACCACGGCGCAAAGCCCCAGCCCAGGATCGCGCCCACATCGCCTTCGCGGATGTCTTCCAGCACGCCTTCTTCCAGCGCGCGCACCGCTTCCAGCACTTGTGCGAACATCAGACGTTCCTGCACTTCGATCAGGTCGGGCTGTTCCTCGGCCAGCGGGTATTTGTCGTGGATGCCTTTCCAGTACCCCAGACGCTTGCCATTTTCGTCATAGTCGAAATAGCCCGCCTTGGACTTGCGCCCCAAACGTCCCTTGTCCTCCATCCAGACGATCAGATTGTCAGCCTCGGAGCCGGGATAGGCGTTGCCCATCGCGGCCTTGGTCGCCTTCATGATGCGTACGGCCAGATCGACCGAGGTTTCGTCGCCCAGCTGGATCGGACCCACGGGGAACCCCAGTTGCTGTGCGGCGTGGTCGATCAGTACGGGTGCGACACCTTCGGTGACCATCCGCGTGGCTTCGTTGCCATAGGGGATGATGCAGCGGTTGGCATAGAAGAACCGCGCGTCGTTGACCACGATGGGGGTCTTGCGGATCTGGCGGACATAATCCAGCGCCTTGGCAACCGCACGGTCGCCGGTTTCGGCCCCCTTGATGATCTCGACCAGCGCCATGCGCTCCACGGGCGAGAAGAAGTGAATGCCGATGAACTGCTCGGGGCGCACCGACGCCTTGGCCAGATCCGAGATCGGCAGCGTCGAGGTGTTCGAGGCAAAGATGCACTCCTCGGGGATAATCGCCTCGACCTTTTTGGTCATCTCGGCCTTGACGCCGGGGTCTTCGAACACAGCCTCGATGATCAGGTCACAGCCCTTGAGCAGCTCCAAGTCAGGGGTTGCGGTGATCTTGGCCAACAATGCCTCTTTCTTCTCCTCGGTGGCTTTCTTGCGCGCGATGCCCTTGTCCATATAGCTGGCGGCATAGGATTTGCCCTTGTCCGCCGCTGCCTGGTCGCGGTCGATCAGCACGACCTCGATACCCGCCTGTGCCGACACCAGTGCGATCCCCGCACCCATCATGCCGGCACCCAGAACGCCCAGCTTCTTGACGCGTTGGTCCGGCACGTCCTTGGGACGCACAGCCCCTTTTTCCAAGGCTTCCTTGTTCAGGAACAGCGACCGGATCATCGCGCCGGACGAGGGGTTCATCAGGATGTTTGTGAACCAGCGTGCCTCGATCTTCAGGGCGGTGTCGAAGGGCACAAGCGCGCCTTCGTAAACCGCCGACAGCATCGCCTTGGCGGCGGGGAAGGCGCCCTTGGTCTTGCCGTTGACCATCGCGTTGGCACCGACAAAGTTCATGAAGCCCGCAGGGTGATAGGGCGCACCGCCCGGCATTTTATAGCCCTTGGCATCCCAGGGTTTCAGAATGTCCGCGTCCTTGGCGTTCAGCACCCAGTCGCGGGCGGCGGCAACCGGATCATCCACCACTTCGTCGATCACACCGGCGGCCTTGGATTTGTCAGGGGACAGCATCTTGCCCTCCAGCAACAGGGACGACGCGCCCAGCAGGCCCAGCTTGCGCACCAGACGGGTGGTGCCGCCTGCCCCGGGGAAGATGCCGACCATGATCTCGGGCAGGCCGATCTTGGCCTTGGGATTGTTGGCCGCGAAAATGCGGTGCGTGGCCAGAGGCAGCTCCAACCCGATGCCCGCAGCCGTGCCGGGCAGGGCGGCGGCGATGGGCTTGCCGCCCTTGTTGGTCTTGGCGTCCATGCCCGCGCGTTCGATCTTGCGCAGCAGGCCGTGCATTTGCATCGTGCCTTCGAACAGACCCTTGGCCGGATCGTCGCCCGCACTTTCCTTCATCTTGGCCAGCAGGTTCAGGTCCATCCCGCCGGCAAAGGTGTCCTTGCCCGAGGTGATCACGATCCCCTTGACCGCGTCATCGGCCAATGCGTCGTCGACCAGATCGTTCAACTGGCCAAGCCCTTCGATCGACATGACGTTCATCGTCTTGTCGGCCACGTCCCACGTGATGATCGCAACGCCGTCGGCGTCCTTTTTCATGGTGAAATCTGTCATTTCTGATCTCCCTTTTCTGGAGTGTAGTCCGGTGTGTTTTCCATGTCGGCAGCACTCAGCGCCGACCAGTTCAAATGACCCAGGGCGCGCATCACCGTAGTGACGCGCCAAAGGCCGTTTTCCTTGCGCAGGGTCATCGAGGCGTCCCAGGGCGGCACGACGTGGTTGGTGCCGCGCATCATGTGCATCCGGTAGGTTCCGGTCATCTGATCGCCGCCGATGATCTCGGCGGTTTTGGCCTGCCGGATCATCGCAGTGACGCCATGGGTTTTGAAATCGCGCTGGTAGGCGTCGAAATCCGCGATGATCTGGTCGGCTGTCTCAAAGCTTTCGACCCCTTGCCGGGTGACCAGATGCAGCGGCAGCGACACGCAATTCAGCCAGCCCTGGACATCGTTGCCGACAAAGGCAGCGCTGATCCGGTCAAGGATGGTCTGAAAATTCTGCAACCGGTTCTTGGCCTCGGACCTGTCCTGGGCAGGGGCGTCAAATTCCTCTTGGCGCAGCAACGGCCAATCCGCCGTGTGCAGGGACGAATCCGAAATCCCGACCTTCCAGACATCGTCCTCGCGGAACAGCGACATGCGCGTCAGATAGGGTGCCGCTGCATCGACATCGCCCCGGCGCAACCGCGTTGTGTGGTAACCCGAGATTTGCTGGGGCGAGATGAACTTGGCGGTGTCGCAACTGCGCAGATAACCGTCGATGCGCTGTTCGCTCAGCATGTCACGATAGCTGGTCACGCCTTCCATGATGGACTGTGTGGACCGGTGCGTGGTGCAGCCGTCCATCGTTTTCATCACGAACGGCAGGCGCGCGAGAGCGGCAAAACCTGCCGCGTCCCTGTCCACCACAGCCTGTGTCAGCTGTGCCAGAAGGTCCTGATATATCTCGCGCGCCGTGGCCATGCGTCAGACCCGTTCGATGATCGTGGCCGCACCCATGCCCGAGGCGATGCACAGCGTGGCAAGGCCCACTTCCTTGTCCTGACGCTCAAGCTCGTCCAGCAGGGTGCCGATGATCATCGCGCCGGTCGCGCCCAGCGGGTGACCCATCGCGATCGAGCCGCCATTCACGTTGACCTTTTCATGCTCGACGTTGAACGCCTCCATGAACAGCATCACAACCGAGGCAAAGGCTTCGTTGACCTCGAACAGGTCGATGTCGCCGATGGTCATGCCGTTGTCGGCCAGGATCTTCTTGGTCGCGGGCACGGGGCCGGTCAGCATGATGGTGGGATCGGTGCCGATCTTGGTTGTGGCGCGGATGCGCGCGCGCGGCTTCAGGCCGTATTTCTCGCCGAATTCCTTGTTGCCGATCAGCACGGCGGCGGCCCCGTCCACGATGCCGGACGAGTTGCCCGCGTGGTGGATGTGGTTGATCTTTTCCAGATGCGGGTACTTCAACAGTGCCACAGCATCAAAGCCGGGCATGACTTCGCCCATCGCCTGAAACGCAGGGCTCAGCGCGCCCAGCGTCTGCATGTCGGTCTGCGGGCGCATGTATTCGTCATAGTCCAGAATGGCCAAGCCGTTCTGGTCGCGCACTGTGATAACCGACTTGGCAAAGCGTTTTTCGTCCCACGCCTTTTTCGCCCGCTGCTGCGAGGCCACGGCCAGCGCGTCGGCGTCGTCACGGCTGTGACCGTATTGGGTGGCGATGATGTCGGCGCTGATGCCTTGGGGGACGAAATAGGTCTCCAGTGCCACGGACGGATCGGCGGCAATCGCGGCGCCGTCGCTGCCCATGGCCACGCGGCCCATCATTTCCACACCACCGGCGATATAGGCCATCCCGGCCCCGCCCTTAACTTGGTTGGCGGCCAGGTTCACCGCCTCCATGCCGCTGGCGCAAAAGCGGTTGATCGCAAGACCGGGGATCGACTGGTCAAGGTCGGACGCCAGCACGGCAGAGCGGGCAAGGCAGCCGCCCTGTTCCATCACTTGCGTGACATTGCCCCAGATCACGTCCTCGACGGCGTGACCGTCCAGATTGTTACGCTCTTTCAGCGCGTTCAGCGTCAGTGCGGACAGGCGCAGCGAAGTCACCTCGTGCAGCGCGCCGTCCTTGCGGCCTTTGCCGCGCGGCGTGCGCAGGGCGTCGTAGATATAAGCTTCGGTCATCGGGATGTCCTTTCAAGTTCAGGATCGGTCAGGCGCGGTCAGCGGGGCTGCCGGGCATCAGGTCATAGGGGTGTTTCCAGCCGGGCAGGCTTTCGATGTTGCCCAGCCAGCGGTTGATGTTGCTGTGAGCCTTTCGGTCGAAACCAAAAGGCTCGGGGTAAAACAGATAGCCGCAGCACGAGAAATCGGCATTGGTCACGCCGTCGCCCACGATCCAGTCGCGCGACGCCAGGTGGTCATCCAGCGTTTTGTAAGCGGTCTGCAAGCGGCCAAGGTTAAAGTCGATCACCGCCTGCGGGCGCTTGTCCGCGGGCAGGAAGTTCATCAGGAACCGCGTCAGACCCGCCATCGAGCTGAGCTTGTGGTTGTCGAACAGCACCCAGCGCAACACGTCGTACTTCTCGGCCTCGGTGCCGCCGAACTTGCCGGTCTTGTCTGTGATGTACTGCTGGATCGCGCCGGATTGGCTGATGCGCATATCGCCGTCGATCAGCAACGGCGCTTCGCCCATCGGGTTCAGGCTGCGAAACTCGGGCGCACGGGTGGCCCCGCCGAAAAAGTCGACTTTGACAGGCGTCCAGTCCTGGCCGGACAGCTCAAGCGGCAGGGCTGCTTTGTAAGAGTTACCGGATTCGCCGAAGCAGTGCAGTTGCATGGTCATGTGGTCTGGCCCCTCCCAAGGCGCGTGTGTCTGCGGTTGGCGCCGGGGGTTTCACACCCCCGGACCCCCGTGGAGTTTAATCTGCAAGATGAAGATGGGAACGATTCAGGCATTGTTAACCCCGATGGCCGCAAAGTGATCCCGCGCGGCAGACTGGCGCGTTGAGCCGCGTGCAAGGTGAAGCCCCGCTGGCCGGACTGCATGGGTCAATCCCGAATGGGTTTCGGGCAGCGGGGTGATCCATGGCGTGCGCCCCTTCATCTTGCTGGATAAACTCCCGCCGGAGGCTCCCACAGAGGCTGGGCAGTGCAAGTGGTGTTGTGTCATCGCATCCTCCCCAAGATGATCTGCTTCAGCGTTTGCGCGCGTCGAGTTCGCTGTTGAACAACCGCAGGCGGCTGGTCAGGTTGTCCTCGTCCACGATGCTGTCGAAGTTCTCAAAGACAAAGGACAATGCCTCGCCTTCGTCCAGCCCGGCGTCCGCCGCGAACCGTTTGAGGCGGCGAAAGCCGTCTTCGGTCATGGCGACGTTGAAGCGGCGGGTGAGGCGAAAGCGTTTGGGCATCTTGGCTCCGACGAATGTGTGCCGGACGCGCGGACGCGTCCGGCAGGTGTCTCAGAAGTTGGCCGCGTCCAGCGCCATGACCGTGTCCGCGCCTGATTCAATACGTTTCAGGTGCAGGGCCGTCGCGGGCAGTTGGCGTGCCATGTAATAGCGGCCTGTGGCCAGCTTGGTCTCGAAGAACGCCACGTCGGATGCGCCCTCTGCCAGTGCTTCCATCGACGCCTTGGCCATGCGCGCCCACATCAGGCCCAGGCAAACGTGGCCGAACATGTGCATGAAGTCGTTCGAGCCGGACAACGCGTTGTTGGGGTTCTTCATGCCGTTCTGCATGAAATACATGCCGGCGGCTTGCAGGTCCTTGGACGCAGCTTTCAGCGGGTCAAGGAAATCCTTATCGAATGCCACGTCCTGTCCTGCGTTCTCCTTGATGAAGTTCTTGACCATGTCAAAGAACGCCATGACGTGTTTGCCGCCGTCTTGCGCCAGCTTGCGGCCAACCAGATCCAGCGCCTGCACGCCGTTCGCACCCTCGTAAATCTGCGCAATGCGGGCATCGCGGGTGAACTGGGACATGCCCCATTCCTCGATATAGCCGTGGCCGCCGTAGACCTGCTGGGCCTTGACGGTCATGTCATAGCCCTGATCGGTCAGGAACCCTTTGATCACCGGCGTCAGTAGCGACACCAGACCGTCGGCCTTCTTGTCGCCCGAGCGGTGCGCCGCGTCGATCAGCGACGCGCCCCACAGGATGAATGCACGCGCGCCTTCGACAAAGCTTTTCTGGTCCATCAGGCTGCGCCGGATGTCGGGGTGTACGATCAGCGGATCGGCCGGGCCGTCGGGGTTTTCGGCACCGGTCACAGCGCGGCCTTGCAGGCGGTCCTTGGCGTAATCCAGCGCGTTCTGATAGGCCACGTCGGCCTGTGCCAGACCTTGCATGCCCACGCCCAGACGCGCCTCGTTCATCATGGTGAACATGGCGCGCATGCCCTTGTGCTCTTCACCCAGCAGGTAACCTGTCGCGCCGTCATAGTTCATGACGCAGGTCGAGTTGCCGTGAATGCCCATCTTTTCTTCGATCTTGCCGACGGTCACGCCGTTGCGGTCACCCAGGCTGCCGTCGTCTTTCACCATGAACTTGGGCACGATGAAAAGCGACACCCCCTTGATCCCTTCGGGGCCGCCGACGATTTTTGCCAACACCAGGTGGATGATGTTGTCGGCCATGTCGTGTTCGCCCGACGAGATGAAAATCTTCTGCCCGGTGATCTTGTAGCTGCCGTCGTCTTGCGGTTCGGCTTTTGTACGCATCATGCCCAAATCTGTACCACAATGCGGTTCGGTCAGGTTCATGGTGCCGGTCCAGTCGCAGGCGACCATCTTGGGCAGGTAGGTGTCCTTTTGCGCGTCGGTGCCGTGGGCCAGAATGGCCGAAGCCGCGCCGTGGGTCAGGCCCTGATACATCGTGAAGGCCTGGTTTGCCGCCGAGAACATCTCGCCCACGGCGGAGCCCATCACGGCGGGCATGTTCTGGCCGCCGTATTGCTCGGGCATGTCCAGACCGGTCCAGCCGCCTTCCTTCACCTGTGCGAAGGCCTCCTTGAAACCCTTGGGTGTGTAGACCACGCCGTTTTCCAGACGGCAGCCTTCCTTGTCGCCCACTGCGTTCAAGGGCGCCAGCACCGACGACGTCAGTTTGCCCGCTTCTTCCAGAATGGCCGAGGTGAAATCAGGCTCAAGCTCGTCATAGCCCGGAATGTCGCTTTTGGTGACCTTCAACAGGTTGTGCAGGACGAATTGGGTGTCTTTGGTAGGGGCGGTATAGCTGGGCATGTCCGGTCTCTCTATTGGTCGTGAAGGACGTTACTGGGCGGCTTTTTGCGCGCTGTTCATCGAGGCAAGCATCTTCTCACCCCATTTGATCTGGCTTTTCAGGTCTTCGATGGCTTCGTTCAGCTCATCTCGCTGGCTGATCATGTCGGCCAGGCGCTGTTTGGCGATCTCATAGGTGCTGGCCAGCTGCGTGTGCTGCTGGTCGCCCATGTCATACAGGTCCAGAAGCTGACGGATCTCTTCCAGGCTGAAGCCAAAGCGTTTGCCGCGCAGGATCAGCTTCAGGCGGGCACGGTCGCGTTTGGTGAAAAGGCGTTTCTGACCCTCGCGGATCGGGAACAACAGCTCCTTGGCCTCGTAGAACCGCAGCGTGCGCGGTGTCACCTCGAAGGCGTCGCACATCTCGCGGATGGTCATTGTTTTGTGGTCCATAACATCGTCTCGCATCAATTGTTACACATCCGATCTGCAAAAAAGATGGGGGCGTTGGGGGTATCTTACAACGATGCTTGACGTTGACGTAAGCTAAACGTCACGTCACATTTTGGTTAACGTGATGTATCGCCACGTCAACCAATTGAGTCGACAGAGTTTTCCCGCATTTAGGGAATGGTGTTACATTTTCCTGGGAAGCGGCGTGGGTTAAACGTCGCTGGTTTCCGTGGCGGGACGCCCCAGTTCCTCACCGATGTCACGGCGCAATTGCTTGAGTTCGCTCAAGGCTTCGTCCAGATGCGCGCGCTGTTCGGTCAGTTCCTTGATCTGTCCGTCGGCCATGTCGATCCATTTGTTCCACTGGGCATGGGTGCCCTCGCGTTCATAGATCAACAGCCACTGACGGATGTCTTCCAGCTGGAAGCCGAATTTGCGCCCCTTGAGAATCAGCTTCATCCGGGCGCGTTCACGCGGACCGTAATAGCGCGCACGGCCTTCGCGATCAGGTTGCAACAGCTCGATGTATTCGTAATACCGCAACGTCCGAGGGGTCACGTCGAATTCGGCACACATCTCTTTGAAAGTCAGACGGTCGTCACTCATTTGGCTCATCCTCGCTCGTCGATGTGCAAATTAGGGCGCGGGAAAAGGAAGCGCAACCTGCAGTGTTGTGGTTTGACGGACAGGGCATGCTGACCGTATGAAGTGCGGAGGGTAGCGAAGAGGAATTCATGGACAAGGTCCAGATGGCAAGACAATTCATCGAGGCGATCCCACATGCGCGCGATCTGGGTTTGCAGTTGGTTGAACTGGAAAACGGCGTTGCGGTGATCACCATGCCCTATGACAAGAAGCTGATCGGCAATCCGGCGACCGGCGTCATTCATGGCGGTGCGGTGTCGGCGCTGATGGACACATGCAGCGGTGCGGCGGTGATGAGCCACCCGGACGCACCGGGCGGCACGGCGACGATTGACTTGCGCATCGATTACATGCGGACGGCCACGCCGGGCGATACCATTACGGCAACTGCAACCTGTTATCATATGACGCGGTCCGTGGCCTTTGTCCGTGTTACGGCCACGGACAATGACACGGACAACCCGGTCGCCACGGCCACAGGCACCTTTACAGTGGAGCGTCCCAGATGACCGACGCGCAGCCAAAATCCGGGGGGGCCACCGCAACCAAGCGGATGTCGGTCAAGGAACGGCACGCCCTGCACAAACGCTGGGACCAGTCCTTGAACACGTTGGCGATCAATGTGCCTTATATTGCATTTCTGGGCATCGACTTTGACCGCCGGGGCGACGAGCTGACGGCGATTCTGCCGTTTCAGGACAAGCTGATCGGCAATCCGTTTCTGCCTGCGATCCACGGCGGGGTAACTGCCGCGTTCCTTGAAGTCACGGCGGTGATGACCCTGTCGCGGCAATATCTGTGGGAAAAGCTGGAGAACGGCGAACTGGACCTGGACCGACTGGAAAAGGGCGAAGTGCCGCGTTTGCCCAAGACCATTGATTTCACCGTGGACTATCTGCGGTCGGGCATGCCCCGCGACGCCTACGCACGGGCGCGGGTCAGCCGCGCGGGGCGGCGCTATGCCTCTGTGCATGTCGAGGCTTGGCAGGATGACCACACCCGCTTGTTCGCGCAGGCCACGGGGCATTTCCTGATGCCACAAAAGCGTGTCTGATTCAGCGACCACGGCTGCTATTGCGGACGTACCCCGAGCCCCGATCACCCATCGCCGTGTGCTGGCGATCGCGCTTCCCATCGTACTCAGCAATGCCACCGTGCCGATCCTTGGCGCGGTGGATGTCGGCGTAGTGGGGCAATTGGGCGAGGCGGCTCCCATCGGGGCCGTGGCGCTGGGCGCGATTGTCATCGGCACGCTCTACTGGGTGTTCGGGTTCCTGCGCATGGGCACGGTCGGCATGGTCGGACAGGCCGAAGGTGCGGGCGACAGCGCCGAGGTTTCTGCGCTGCTGACCCGTGCATTGCTGATCGCAGCGGGCGGCGGGCTGGGGTTGATCGTTTTGCAACCGCTGCTGTTCTGGGCAGCCTTCGCGCTGGCTCCGGCGTCGGACGAGGTCGAAGGGCTGGCGCGGACCTACATGACCATTCGCATCTGGTCGGCACCCTGCGCCATCGCGGTCTTTGCGCTGACCGGCTGGCTGGTGGCGATGGAGCGCACGGCGGGGGTATTCTGGATACAACTCGTCATGAACGGGACCAACGTGCTGCTGGATCTGTGGTTCGTGCTGGGGCTGGGCTGGGGCGTGGGCGGCGTGGCCTTTGCCACCGTGATTGCCGAGACACTGGGGGCGGGCTTTGGTCTCTACCTGTGCCGCGCTGCTTTTGCGCGACCCGACTGGCGTGACTGGGCGCGTGTGTTCGACCGCGTGGTGCTGATCCGCATGGCGCTGATCAACACCGACATCCTGATCCGCTCGGCCTTGCTGATGGCGATCTTTACGTCGTTTGTCTTCCTCGGAGCGGGGTTTGGTGATGTGACGCTGGCCGCGAATGAAGTGCTGGTGCAATTCATGTATGTCACCGCCTATGCGATGGACGGCTTTGCCTTTGCCGCCGAGACGCTGATTGCACGGGCTTACGGGCGGCGTGACCCTGCGCGCGTGCGGCGCTCGGCGCTGCTGACCTCGGGGTGGGGGGCGGTGACTTGCGTGGTGCTGGCGCTGGGCTTTGCGCTGGGCGGGCCGTGGCTGATTGAGGTGATGGCCAAGGATCAGGGCGTGCGGGATACGGCGATGGAATTCCTGCCCTGGATGGTCGCAGCACCGCTGGCGGGCTGTGCAGCCTGGATGCTGGACGGGATCTTCATCGGGGCCACACGCGGGGCGGACATGCGCAACATGATGCTGGTCAGCTTTGCGATCTATGTGGCCTGCGCGGCGGTCGCCCTGCCGCTTTGGGGGAACCACGGCCTGTGGCTGTCGCTGCTGGTCAGCTTCGTGGCGCGGGGGGTGACCTTGGGCCTGCGGTATCCGGCGCTGGAGCGCGGGGTCGGGTGAGGGAGGGGGCGCTGCCCCCCGGCCTGCGGCCGTCCCCCGGGATATTTCTGGCCAAAAGAAGCGGAGGGAGTCAGAGCCAGTCTTTGGTGTTTGTCCCCACGGCTTCGCTGACCGAGCCAAAGCCGTCCTGTTGCAACAAGACGTCAAGGCCTTGGGCGATGCGCGCGGCCAGGCTGAGGCCGCCGTAGACGAGGCCGGTGTAGAGCTGCACCGCCGATGCGCCCGCGCGGATCTTGGCATAGGCGTCGCGGGCCGTGCTGATGCCGCCGACGCCGATCAGCGGGATGTCGGTCAGTGTGTGGAGTTTGGCCAGCGTGCGGGTGGATTTCTCGAACAAGGGCGCGCCGGACAGGCCGCCGGCCTCGGTGCCGTGGGGGCTGCGCAGGTTGATGCGGTCCAGCGTGGTGTTGGTCGTGATAATCGCGGAAATCCGGGCGTCCTCGGCCACTTTGGCGATGTCGGCCAGATCCTGATCGGTCAGATCGGGGGCGATCTTCAGGAACACCGGCACGTTGCCGCGCACCTGCATGACCCCGTCCAGCAGGGCAGCCAGCGCCATCGGACCTTGCAGGTCACGCAGCTTTTCGGTGTTGGGCGAGGACACGTTGACGGTGGCAAAGTCGATATGGCCACGCGCCATTTGCAGCACGCGGGCGAAATCTTCGGCGCGGTTGGCGCTGTCCTTGTTGGCCCCCAGGTTCAGGCCCACGGGAATCGTCCTGTGGGCGCGGGCCAGCCTGCGCACGATGGCCTCGGCCCCGTCGTTGTTGAACCCGAAACGGTTGATCGCGGCGCGGTCTTCGGTCAGGCGAAACAGGCGTGGCTTGGGGTTGCCGGGTTGGGGCAGGGGCGTGGCGGCCCCCACCTCGATAAAGCCGAAGCCCGCGCGCACCAGCGGGCGGATCGCGGTCGCGTTCTTGTCGAAACCCGCGGCCAGCCCGACCGGATTGTTCAGCGTCAGACCTGCGACGCGCGTGGTCAGCCGGGGCGAAGTCACCGGACCGGGCAGGGCGGCAAAGGGCGTGTGCAGCGCGCGCAGGGCAAGGCCGTGGGCCACTTCCGGGTCGATGCGGCGCAGGGCGGCCAGGCCCAGCTTTTCGATACCGCGCTTCATCCGAAGGTTGCTCCGGCGTCGGACGGCGATGTGCGGATCAACCGCGAGGTCAGCACGGCGGCCTGACGGTGGATCACCGCCTGTTTGTAGTCGGGGTCGGTGACCATCGCCAGAAAGGCTGCAGCGTCGGGATAGCGGGCGATGAAACAGGCGTCCCACGCCTCGTCCGCCGGTCCGATCAGCGTCGTCTGATAGGCCCCGCGCCAGACGATGCGCCCGCCCAGACGCGCCAGAACCGGGCCCGAGTCGCGCCCGTAATTGGCATAGGCCTGCGCTCCGGTCAGCCCCTTGCCGGCAAGCGGGTGATCCTCGGGATAGGCGGCGTGTTCACGGAACCGCACAAGGTTCAGCATTTCAATCGGATGATCGCGCGGCAGGTCCTTGAAGGCGTCGAACTGCGCGCGTTCGGGGTCGATGTGGCTGTCGGTCATAGGACACCTGCGGGGAATTGGTGAACGCCGTCCTGTAGGGGCAGGGGCTGTGCCCAGGCCACGTCGTCCAGTTTCAGGGGGCGGTAAAGATGGGGGAACAGCGCACCGCCGCGCGACGGCTCCCAGACCAGCTTGTCGCCCAGATCGTCTGCCTCAAGTCCCAGCAGCCACAGGTTTTCTTCGCCCGCGAAGTGTTTGGCAGCGGTTTCGGCAGCCTGCGCGGGTGTCGAAAAATGCACATAGCCGTCGGTGACGTCGATGGGTGCGCCCAAAGTTTCGCCCCTGGCGCGCAGGTCTTGCCATTCATCGGCACGGAATATTTTCAAAATCAGCATGGTTTCACTGATGCCGTGTGCCTTGAGGTTGGTCAAGCGGCCTAGGCTTCCGATACGTCAATTCGCCGGCCGTGCACTCGGGTTTTGACTCTTAATCAGAGCGCCGCCAGAGTGATACCAATGCCAACAGACCTTTTAGGGGGACACCTGACATGTTTTTGCGTCTGACACAGACAGCGATGGCGCTTGCGCTGACCGCTGGCACAGCGATGGCGGATTATTCGCTGACCATCCTGCACACCAACGATTTCCACGCGCGGTTCGAACCGATCAGCAAATATGACGGTCCCTGCGGTGCCGAGGACAACACGGCCGGCGAATGCTTTGGCGGCACGGCGCGGCTGGTGACGGCGATCAAGGACGCCAAGGCACGCTCGAACAACTCCATCCTTGTGGACGGCGGTGACCAGTTCCAGGGCACGCTCTTCTACACCTACTACAAGGGCAAGCTGGCCGCCGAGATGATGAACATGCTGGGCTATGACGCGATGACCGTGGGCAACCACGAATTCGACGATGGCCCCGAGGTGCTGGCCAGCTTTATCGATACGATCAACTTCCCGATCCTGATGTCGAACGCCGATGTCTCGGGCGAGCCGCTGCTGGCGGACAAGCTGGCGAAATCCACAGTGATCGAACGTGGTGGTGAAAAGATCGGCCTGATCGGCCTGACGCCGCAGGACACGGACGAACTGGCCAGCCCCGGCAAGAACGTGATCTTTACCGATCCGTCCGACGCGGTTCAGGGCGAGGTCGACAAGCTGACCGAAGAAGGCATCACCAAGATCATCGTGCTGTCGCACTCAGGCTATGTGGTCGACAAGCGTGTGGCCGAGAACACCACCGGCGTTGACGTGATCGTGGGCGGCCACTCGAACACGCTGCTCAGCAACACCGACGAAAAGGCCGAAGGCCCCTATCCCACGATGGTGGGCAGCACCGCGATTGTTCAGGCCTATGCCTATGGCAAATACCTGGGCGAGCTGAACGTGACCTTTGATGACGAGGGCAACGTCACCGAAGCCAAGGGCGATCCGATCCTGATCGACGCGAGCGTGGCCGAGGATGAGGCGACCGTGGCGCGCATTGCCGAAGCGGCGGCACCGCTGGAAGAGATCCGCAACCGCGTGGTGGCCGAAGCATCAGACCAGATTGGCGGCGACCGGGAAACCTGCCGTGCGATGGAATGTTCGATGGGGACGTTGATTGCCGATGCAATGCTTGCACGGGTCAAGGATCAGGGCATCGAAATCGCGATCCAGAACGGCGGCGGCATCCGCGCGTCGATTGATGCAGGCCCCGTCACCATGGGTGAAGTGCTGACCGTGCTGCCGTTCCAGAACACGCTGTCCACGTTCCAGGTCACGGGTGCGACCGTGATCGAGGCGCTGGAAAACGGTGTGAGCCAGGTGGAAGAGGGCGCAGGCCGCTTTGCCCAGGTGGCGGGCTTGACCTATGCGTTTGATGCTTCGAAGCCGGCGGGTGAACGGGTGTCGGACGTGATGGTCGGCGGCGCGCCGATTGATCCTGAAAAGGTCTATGGCGTCGTGTCGAACAACTATGTCCGCAACGGCGGTGATGGCTACAAGATGTTCATCAACGCCGAAAACGCCTATGACTTCGGGCCGGATGTGGCGGATGTCCTGGCCGAGTATCTGGCCGCCCAAGGGCCGTTCACGCCGGTCACCGACGGGCGTATCACGGTCAAGTAAGGTCTTTCGCGACCGAACTGTCAGGGCGCGCAGGCATCATGCTGCGCGCCCTTTTTCGTGGCTGTGCTCAGGTGGCCGCGGCGGTGTCGGCTTCGGCCTGCACTTCTGCGTCCGATGCACCAAGGACGGCGGTTTGCGGCGTGCTGCCGCGACCGCCCGGGGCCACCTGAAAGGCGGTCTTGTCCGCTTCTTTCACGGCCACCCGGCGCGAGATGCGCCACATCGTGTAGACGATCACCAGCACATGGGCGACGGCGGTGACCATGAACAAGGCGCGGTCGGCAAAGTTGCTCATCGCCCAGCCTGCCATCAGCGGCCCCACGATGCCGCCGCCGCCATAAAGCAGCAGCAGCCCACCCGAGATCTGGATCGAGGTGCCGGGGGCGGCGTGGTCGTTGGCATGGGCCACGATCACCGGATACATGGCAAAGATCGATCCGCCCAGGATCGCGGCCAGAACCAGATTGGGGATGCGCCCCTGTGGTGCGATGGTGATGAACAGGATGTCGGCAACCAGCGCAGCCAGCGCGATGCCCACCAGCACCTTGCGCCGGTCCATCCTGTCGCTGAGGATGCCTACGGGAATTTGCGCGAGCGCACCTGCCAGGATCGGCAATGAGGTAAAAAAGGCAATCGCCGCCAGCATCAGCCCCGTGCGTTCCGCATAGACCGCCGCCAGCGTGCCGAAGGCCGAGTTGCTGACCCCCACCCAGAACACCGCGAAAACTGCGACGGGTGAATTGCGCCACAGCGCTTTCATATCCAGTCGCGCAGCCACCAGCGGTGCGGGGTTGGAGCTGGAGGACAGGGCAGTGGGGACCAGCGCCAGACAATAGAATATCGCGCCCAAGGCAAAGAAGAAAAACCCGGAGGTGTCGCCCAGCGTCAGTGTCATCTGACCTGCGGTCACAGCGCCGAGGTTGACCATCGTGTAAACGCCAAAGATCCGCCCGCGCTGCTCGGGCGCCGCCTGATCGCTCAGCCAGCTTTCGACAATCATTGCAGCCCCTGCAAAACAGAAACCGCAGACGCCGCGCAGCGCGATCCACGCCCATGGGGTGAGCATGATCGCAGACCCCAGCATCGACACCGCAGCAATCGCAGCCATCGCTCCGAACGCGCGCACGTGGCCGACATTTGCCACAAGCCGGGGCGTCAGCACGCAGCCTGCCATGTAGCCGATGGCCCAGCCCGTGCCGAGCAGACCCAGGGAGAAAGCCGAAAAACCCTCGGCACTGCCACGCACCGGCAGGATCAGTCCGTTAATGCCCCCTGCGAACAGCAGGAAGGACGAGCCGAGCAAAAGGGCAAAGACGGGCAGGAAATGGCGGATCATGGGGCAGGGGTCCAATCGGTCGGTGTGGTTGCAGTCTGCGCGGCTTTGATGGCGGTTGCAAACGGATGGCGTCGTCTTTCCGCTTAATGCGGGTGGGGCTTGGACCTGTGACACAAGTCGCCTACATTCCCGACCATGTGTGGTCGTATAGCCGTTACTCTGCCAACCGACGCGATGGCGCAACTGTTCGCGGCAGCGCCCGCAAACGATTTGCCGCATGTGCCCAATTTCAACGTTTGCCCCACCGATCCGGTCCATGTCATCCGCAGCGATGGCAGTCAGCGGTCGCTGGGGGCGATGCGTTGGGGTTTTATCCCGCAATGGTACAAGAAACCGAATGACGGACCGCTGTTGATCAATGCGCGGGCCGAGACCATCGCCGAGAAACCCGCCTTTCGCAGCGCCTGCCGCGGCCGGCGGTGTGTGGTGCTGGCCACCGGTTTTTATGAATGGACCAAGGATGCCGACGGCAACCGCCTGCCGTGGTACATCACCCGCCGCGATGGCGCGCCTTTGACCTTTGCGGCGATCTGGCAGGATTGGGAGGGGGGCGACACCCGGTTGCGGACCTGCGCAATTGTCACCACAGGGGCCAATACAACGATGTCCGCCATTCACCACCGGATGCCCGTCGTGCTGGAGCCGGAGCAGCTGTCACTGTGGCTGGGGGAAGAGGGCAAAGGCGCCGCCCGCCTGATGCAGCCTGCGCCCGAAGATACGTTGCAGATGCACCGCGTGGGCACGGCTGTGAATTCGAACCGCGCCGAAGGTCCCGAGTTGATCGAACCCTTTGACTAAACGCGGAACGACCTGCTTGCCGAAAAGACAAGCAGGTCCCGGAACATTCCGCGATTTACGAGATTCAGTTGCCCAGAGGAGGCGAGCTGAAGCTGATTGCGCCCGATGCGTTTGCGAGGGCTTCCTCGTCGGCCTCTTCGCCGAGCATCAGGGAAAAGTCGTTTTTCATGCCTGCGACGACGGCAAAGACTTCTTCTCCGCCGACTGCGATCGGGCCGACAGTCCAGTTTTCGTCCTTGGCGACGATCAACTGTTCGCTTTCTGATGCGTTGATGAACCGGACGGTGTCGCCCGGACTTGCATAGGTCACACGTGGAAAGAAGGATTCGCCCAGAACCATGACGGTATGTTCATTGGCGGATGCACCATCGGCAAAGGCGGCAGGGGCCAAGGTCGCGCCGAGAGCGGCGGCAAGGGCCAGTTTTTGAATAGAACGCAGCATGAATGCTCCTGTTTGGTCCGGCCCCACCCGAAAACACTGACCGAAGCCCTAGTGGGGGATTGCGGCGCAAATGCGGCGACAGTGGGTCAGGTCTGCGGAATTGGTTCGGATGCGGTGCGTGCCTGTTCGCCCAGCCATGCGCGAAACGAGCGCAGCGAGGCCTGGGTGGCGCGTTCGGACGGCCACACAAGGTAATAGGTCCCGATGCTTTGCGATGTCTGCGCCGAGGCCAGCGCAAGTTGGCCGCTGTCCAGATAGGGCTGTGCCACAAAGGTCGGCAGCAATGCCACGCCCATGCCGTGGATCGCCGCCTGTGCCATGGTCGAGAACTGGTCGAACTGCATCCCGGCGCCCAATTCCCCTGTCCACCCTTGCGCCGCCAGCCAGCGCGCCCAGCCTTTGGGACGCGTTTCCAGATGCAGCAAGGGCTGCGCTGCGATCTGGGCGCTGCTGGCCTGTTGCAGCAGCCCCGGCGCACAGACCGGCACCACGGTTTCCGGCATAAGGGGTAGGTGATCCGCCCCCGGCCAGTCTGCGCGGCCGAAATGGATCGCGGCGTCGAACCGGCTGGCGCGGAAATCGAAGGGCGCCAGACGGGTGGACAGGTTGACCGTGACCTCTGGATGCGTACGGGCGAAATCCTGCAGGCGCGGGGCGAGCCAGTGCATCCCGAATGCAGGCAGGATCGCAAGGTTCAATGTGCCGCCGTCCGGGTTGGTGCGCGCCGCCACGGATGCCGCCGCCAGCCGGTGCAGGATCTCGCGCACCGTGCGCGCATATTCTCGCCCCACTGGCGTCAGCACCAGCGCACGCCCCTCGCGCTGCACCAGCGATGCACCGATCTGTGTCTCAAGGCTGCGCAACTGGCGGCTGACCCCGCTTTGGGTCAAGGACAGCTCTTGCGCGGCGGCCGTGGCCGATCCCAGACGCGCCACAGCCTCGAACGCCATCAGTGCACCGGTTGAAGGCAGGAAACGGCGGGGGGCGATCATCTATGACTAATCCTCATGTATCACAGGACGGATGATTGTTAGAACTTGCCGCGTTTCTTTGCAATACTGCACGAAATTCAACAGATTCGAGAAAGAGGTCCATCATGAATGCAGAAACCCCGATCCTGAAAGCCAAGGATGCTCCCGATCTGGGAAGCTTCGACTGGGCCGATCCTTTCCGCCTGTCGCAACAGCTGACCGAAGACGAACGCATGATCCAGGACAGCGCCGCTGCCTATGCCAAGGAAAAGCTGGCTCCGCGCATCATCGACGCCTTTGCCAACGAAACCTCCGACAAGTCGATCTTTGCCGAAATGGGCGACATGGGTCTGTTGGGCTTGACACTGCCCGAGGAATACGGCGGCCTGGGCGGCTCTTATGTCTCTTACGGTCTGGTCGCGCGCGAGGTCGAGCGCATCGACAGCGGTTACCGGTCGATGATGTCGGTGCAATCCAGCCTGGTGATCTATCCGATCTACGCCTACGGGTCGGAAGAGCAGCGCAAGAAATATCTGCCGAAACTCGCCAGCGGCGAATGGGTCGGCTGTTTTGGTCTGACCGAACCCGACGCTGGCTCGGACCCCGCAGGCATGAAAACCCGCGCGGTGAAAACACCCACAGGCTACAAGCTGACCGGCTCGAAAATGTGGATCTCGAACGCGCCATTTGCGGACGTGTTCGTGGTCTGGGCCAAGTCGGAAGAGCACGGCGGCAAGATCCGCGGCTTTATCCTGGAAAAAGGCATGAAGGGTCTGAGCGCCCCCAAGATCGAGAACAAGCTGTCCTTGCGTGCCTCGATCACCGGTGAAATCGTCATGGACGGTGTCGAGGTCGGCGACGACGCGCTGTTGCCCAACGTGCAAGGTCTGAAAGGCCCCTTCGGCTGTCTGAACCGTGCCCGCTATGGCATCAGCTGGGGCGCGCTGGGCGCGGCCGAATTCTGCTGGCACGCCGCCCGTCAGTACGGTCTGGACCGCAAGCAGTTCAACAAACCGCTGGCTGGCACGCAGTTGTTCCAGAAAAAACTGGCTGACATGCAGACCGAGATTGCACTGGGCCTGCAAGCCTCGTTGCAAGTGGGTCGCCTGATGGACGCAGCTCAGGCCGCGCCCGAGATGATCTCGATCGTCAAGCGTAACAACTGCGGCAAGGCGCTGGACATTGCCCGCATCGCGCGGGACATGCACGGCGGCAACGGCATCTCGGGTGAATTCCAGGTGATGCGCCACGTGATGAACCTCGAGACGGTCAACACCTACGAGGGCACCCACGATGTGCACGCCCTGATCCTGGGCCGCGCACAGACCGGCATTCAGGCGTTCTTTTAAGCCTGCACGCTTTGAAACCTGAAACAACAGATGCGGGGGCCACAGTGCCCCCGTTTCTTTTGGCTATAAATATCCATGCCAATGGTTGCAGCCATGCGCTGGCTCTGGTGAAACACACATCATCCGCTAAGCTGTGCCGAACACCAATGCGAGGCGACAGATGGCTCAGACACTTCCACAAATCCCGTCCTTCGACCTGTCAGGCCGCCGCGCCCTTGTCACCGGTGCGTCCTCGGGCATCGGTCTGGGCTGTGCCGTGGCATTGGCCGGGGCGGGGGCGCATGTGGTCTGTGCCGCGCGCCGCGCCGATCTGTTGCACGACAGCGTCGCCGCCATGCGTGATGCGGGTCATTCGGCAGAGGCGCTGGTGCTGGACCAGACGGATCTTACGGCGTTGAAGGGTGCGTTTTCCGACCCCTTTGACGTTGTGGTGAATTCGGCCGGTCTGGCGCGTCATTCGGCGGCGGTGGACACCGATGTGGTGGATTTCGATAGGGTGATGGATGTGAACGTGAAGGGAGCTTATTTTCTGTCCTCCTATGCCGCGCGCGCACTTCTGGACGCGGGCAAGCCCGGCTCGATCATTCACATCAGCAGCCAGATGGGGCACGTCGGCGGCCCGGACCGCGCGGTTTATTGTGCGTCGAAACACGCGGTCGAGGGCATGGTCAAGGCGATGGCCATCGAATGGGGCAAGGCGGGCATTCGCATCAACACGATCTGCCCCACCTTCATCCGCACACCGCTGACCGAAGGTACATTCAACGACGCGCGCAGCCGCGCGTGGATCATGGACAAGATCAAACTGCCGCGCGTGGGCGCGGTCAGCGATATCATGGGGGCGGCGCTGTATCTGGCGTCGGATGCCTCGGGAATGGTGACAGGCACGGCCATGATGGTCGACGGAGGTTGGACGGCAGACTGATGGGAAAACAGATGATATTTGACGGTCACAACGACGCGCTGATGCGGCTCTGGAAACATCAGGGCGATCCGGTGGCACATTTTGCAACGGATGCGGGCCACATCAACGCCGCTGCCTGTCGGGCGGGCGGCATGGGCGGCGGGTTCTTTGCCATCTATTGCCCGGCCAGCCGCATGTCCCATACGGGCAGCGCCGAGGTCAATGCCGTCGAGCTTGAACCTCTGGATGACCCGCTGGATCAGGGCTGGGCCTTGCAGGCGGCCATGGGGCAGGCGGGAATTGCCCTGCAACTGGCCGCCGCTGGCCACATCGAGATCGTCACACGCCCCGACCAGTTGGGGCAGGCGTTCATGGGCGATGCGGTGGCCTGTGTCCTGCACCTTGAGGGGGCCGAATGTATCGACGCCGACCTGTTGGCCCTGGACGTGCTTTACGGTGTCGGGCTGCGCTCGCTCGGACCGGTCTGGTCGCGCAACAACATTTTTGGTCATGGCGTGCCCTTTGCGCATTTCCGCGATCCCGACCTTGGACCGGGGTTGACCGAGGATGGCAAACGGCTGGCGAAACGCTGCGGCGAGCTTGGGATCATGCTCGACACCAGCCACATCACGCTCAAGGGGTTTGAGGATATCGCAGATATGGGACAGCCGGTCGTGGCCACCCATTCCAACGCATGGTCGCTGTGTCCGTCCTCGCGCAATCTGACGGACGCGCAGTTGCAGGTCATCGCCCAAAGCGGCGGCATCGCGGGGCTGAACTTTGCGCCACCCTTTCTCAGTGACGCAGGATGGAAGACGGGGCGCGTGGGGCTGGATGCCTGCATTCGCCATCTGGAGTACATGATCGAACGCCTGGGCGAGGATCACGTGGCACTGGGCAGCGATTTCGACGGGGCGCGCATGCCCGACGGGATCGCCTCGGCGGCGGATCTGCCTGTATTGGTCAAGGCGATGGAGGATGCGGGCTTTGGCGCAGAGGTGATCGCCAAGATTTGCTGTGAGAACTGGTTGGCGTTCCTTGGCCGGCATCTGGAAAAGGGCGCGTGAGGGCGCTGCACCCCGACTGGACCTATGTCGCCGACAGCGTGATGGGTGGCGTGTCCCGCGGGCAGGCGTCAACGGAGCAGGTCGCCGGTCGCAAGGCCATGCGCCTGAAAGGCACGGTCAGCACGGACAACGGCGGCGGCTTTATCCAGATGGCCTTTGATCTGGAGCAGGATGCCAGCGGTTGCACGGGGCTGGAACTGGATGTTTGCGGCAATGGCGAAACCTACGACCTGCGCCTGCGGACCACCCGGCTGACGCGTGCATGGCAATCCTTTCGTACGGGCTTTGTTGCACCGTCCACGTGGACCACGATCACGGTGCCCTTCGAGACGCTCGAAGCCTATCGGACCGATGCCAACTTTGACGCATCCGAGCTGCGCCGCGTGGGCGTCGTCGCCGTGGGGCGTGAATTCGCGGTCGATGTGGCCGTCAGCGGCGTGCGGCTGGTCTAGTCTCTCGGTGTGGGCGCACCCCCTTCGAAGGCATTGCCGTTCACGTAATCGCAGGGCGCTTCCTGCATCTCCAGATGCAGGCCGGTGCCGGTGTAAGGATGCGCGCGGGCCAGATCCTCGTCCACCTCGATCCCCAGACCGGGCGCATCTGACGGCGTGACAAAGCCGTCCTCGACCCGGATGCTGCCCTTGATCAGCGCATCGTGGAACGGTGTCTCGATGGTTTCACACATCAGAAGGTTGGGAATGGACGCGGCCAGTTGCAGATTGGCGGCCCATTCGATCGGCCCTGCATAGAGGTGTGGCGCGACTTGCGCGTTATAAACTTCGGCCATAGCGGCGATTTTCTTGACCTCCCAGATGCCGCCAGCACGACCCAGTGCCGGTTGCAGGATGCTGGCCGCACCGCTGCGCAGGATCGGGGCGAACTCGGCCTTGGTGGTCAGCCGCTCGCCGGTGGCCACGGGAATGCCCACGGCACTGGCCACAGAGGCCATTTGCGCGGCATTGTCCGGTGGCACAGGTTCCTCGTACCAAAGCGGACCATAGGGCGCGATGGCGCGGCCCAGCCGGATTGCGCCGGCGGTGGTGAACTGCCCATGGGTGCCGAACAGCAGGTCGGCGCGGTCGCCCACGGCTTCGCGGATTGCCTTGCAGAAGGCCACCGACTGGCTGATGTCGCTCATTGCAGGCATGTGGCCCCCGCGCAGGGTATAGGGGCCTGCGGGGTCGAACTTCACCGCCGTATACCCGCGCGTCACGCAATCTAGTGCCGCTTCAGCAGCCATCTCGGGCGAGGTCCAGAAAGCCTGCATATCATGATGGGGCAGGGGGTAGAGATAGGTGTATGCCCGGATGCGGTCGTTCATCCGCCCGCCGATCAGCGCATGAACAGGCCGCCCGCGCGCTTTGCCGAGGATGTCCCAACAGGCAATCTCAAGCCCCGAAAACGCGCCCATCACCGTCAGGTCAGGCCGCTGCGTGAACCCCGCCGAATAGGCACGGCGGAACATCAGTTCGATATTCTCCGGGTTCTCGCCCTGCATGTGCCGCGCGAACACGTCCCCGATCACTGCCCGCATGGCATCCGGTCCGACCGAGGCCGCGTAACACTCTCCCCAGCCGACGATGCCGGTGTCCGTGGTCACCTTGACCAATATCCAATAGCGCCCGCCCCAGCCCGGAGCAGGGGGCGCCGTGACGATGATATCAAGGTCTTTAAGCTTCATGCAGGCCGTTCCTTCATCTTGCCAATAAACTCCGGGGCCGGACTCAAAATCGAGGGCAGAGCCCCGGTCGGCCAGCGTCCTATGCTTTGCGATCAAAGACGATCACATTGCGCCGCGCAGTTCCAGTCTTGGTGTCGGCAATCGCCTCGTTGATCTGTTCCAGCGACCACCGCCCCGAGATCAACTCGTCCAGTTTCAGACGCCCCTGTTCATACAGGTCCAGCATCCACGGAATGTCGCGCTGGATCACCACGTCGCCCATTTTCGACCCGATCATGCCCTGACCGGCGGCGGCCAGATTGACAGGCTGGTATGTTGCTTCTCCGCCCACATGGGGCATCCCGACCATGATCACCTTGCCCTGCGTGGCCAGATAGTTCGGGGCCTGATCATAGGCCGGAATGGCACCCACGGTGACGATCACCGCATCGGCCCCGCGCCCACCCAAGGCTTTGCGCGCCGCCAGCCACGGCGCTTTGTGCGTCGCCAGAACGCCGTGGGTTGCGCCGAATTCCTTGGCAACGTCAAGTTTCTCGGCGCTCATGTCGACGGCCACAATACGCCGCGCGCCTGCAATCCGCGCGCCTTGGATGGCGTTCAGCCCGACGCCGCCCGCGCCGATCACCACCACGTCCTGACCCGCGCGCAGATGCGCCGAGTTCACCACCGCGCCGACGCCGGTGATGACACCGCAGGCCACCAGCGAGGCCACATCCTTGGCGATCTTGTCCGAAATGCGCACCACCTGCCGCTGGTCCACAACCACCTTTTCGGCAAAGCCGCCGGTGGCCATCGCCTGATGCAGCTTGCTGCCGTCCGGCAGGGTGATCGGGCCCATGTCGCCGTTGTAGGGTGTCTCGCACGACACCGGGCTGCCTCCGGCGCAGGGGGCGCAGGACCCGCACGAACGGATCAATGTAACCACGACGCTATCGCCCATCGACAGCCCTTGCACACCTGTCCCCACGGCGCTGACGCGTCCCGCTGCTTCGTGACCATAGACCGCAGGCAGGCTGCCGCCCCAGGACCCTTCGGCATAGGAGATGTCCGAATGACAGATCGCCACCGCGTCGATGGTCACTTCCACCTCGCCTTGTTCGGGCGCGCGCAGGCGGATGTCTTCGATGCGCAGAGTTTCGCCAAAGGCGTGGCAGACGGCGGCTTTGATGGTTTGCATGGGACTGTCCTGATGGCAGAAGGTGATGCGACCCGTTCAGGGTGGGGGTCGCAAAGGGGCCGCGCATGTCGGAAACCGACACGTTCCCGGTCCGTCCGCGCCAGTTTGGCCAAGTAACGTCAGGTGATCCGTGTGCCGATGGGCCGCAGGTAGATCACCAGCGCCAGCACCGTCAGCAGGGCCGACAGCACAAAGGGCGCACCGGGCAGATGGATGGGCGCGTCGGCGGCGGTAAAGCTGTAGAACACCGAGGTCATGACCATCGGCGACAGGATCATCGCCAGTGCGTTGACCGATACCATGGCCCCTTGCAATTCGCCCTGCTGGTCATCGCCTGTGGCCTTGGACATGATCCCCTGCAACGCGGGGGCAATGACGCCGCCCAAGGCGGCCAGTGGCGTCAGGACCAACGCGACGGTGCCCGAGGTGACCAGCGCAACCAGCATATAGGTCAGGACACTGAACAGCAGCCCGTAGACGATCGTACCGCCTTCGCCAAACCGGCGCAGGGCAATGCGGATCAGGCCGCCCTGAACCACCGCCATGGCAATGCCGAACAGCCCGAGGCTGAGACCGATCATGGCAGGAGACCAGTCGAACCGTGCGTGACCGAAATAGGCCCAGATCGCGGGATAGACGATAAAGGCGAACTGATAGATGAAATAGACCACCAGCAGGCGGCGGATCTGCGGCAGTTTCCCCAGCGCGCGCAACGTGCCCAGCGGGTTTGCCCGGCGCCAGGAAAATGCGCGGCGGATGCGGTCCGTGACGGTTTCACGCAGCACCAGCCAACCGAAAAGGGCATTCAGCCCCGACAGGGTCGCCGCCGCCCAGAAGGGCGCGCGTGTGCCATATTCGGCCAGCAGCCCGCCGATCAGCGGTCCCAGCACGAAACCGATGCCAAAGGCCGCGCCGATCAGGCCGAAGTTTGCGCTTTTGTCCTCGGGGGCCGAGAGGTCAGCCATACAGGCGTTGGCCGTCGACTGGGTCGAAGCGGCGACCCCGCCGATGATCCGCCCCACCAGCAGCAACCAGATGCTGCCCGCCACCGCCATCAGCATGTAATCCAGACACATGACAACCAGCGACAACAACAGCACGGGGCGGCGGCCAAAGCGGTCGGACAACCCTCCGATCACCGGGCCGAACAGGAATTGCATCACCGCAAAGGACGTGGACAGAACACCACCCCACAGCGCTGCCTGCGCCAGCGTGCCGCCCTGCACCTCGCGGATCAGGTCGGGCATGATCGGCAGGATCAGCCCGATGCCCATCGCGTCCAGCAGGACGGTGAACAGCAGGAAAACAACGGCGGGTTTCACGCCGGTGCTACACCGCAGCGGCGCTGCGGGCGCGGCTGGCAAAGGCGCGGGCGTCGTCTGCGGCTGTGCCCATCTGGGACGCGGCGTCAAACAGTCCCTGTGGCAGATCGGGATAGGCGCGCGCGGCCAGTTCGGGCAGCGGGGTCTGGGTGTCCATCACTTCCTTGCACAGTGTCTTGGTCGCGGCCTGTGCTTCGGGGCGCGGCATCTGGCCTGCCAACGCAAAGCTTAGCGCCTCGGCGTGGATCAGGCCCAGACCGTCCTCGAGGGCTGCGTGCATCCGCGCAGGCACCGGATTGACGCCCTCCGCCAGTTTCAACGCGTGATGCAGTGCACAGGCGTTGGTCAGAACGACCTGCGGCAGAACCATCCATTCGGCGAACCATGCCGCCCCGTCGCGCTGGTGCTGATGGGATGCAGCGGTTTGCAGTGACGCGCGCAGACCTGCCATCTGGATGTTCAGCGCCACCAGCGCCGAGGGTCCGACCGGGTTTTGTTTCTGTGGCATGGTCGATGATCCGCCCGCGCCGGACAGGGTGACTTCGCCGATGCCGGACATGGTCAGCCCCACCAACGTGTCGCCCATTGCGGCCAGCGTGGCCGTCACCCGTGCCATCCATTCGGCGATGCGCAGCACCGGGCTGCGGTCGGTGTGCCAGCTGTGGCCGGGGTCTTTCAGCCCCAGCGCCTTTGCCAGTTCCGCGCGGGTCTCTGTCGCCTTGGGGCCAAGCGCCGAAGAGGTGCCCGCCGCGCCCGACAACGACACCCACAGGCTGGCCGCGCGCAATGCGGGCAGGTCGTCCAATGCGGCAATCAAGGGCGTGCCCCACTGCGCCAGAACCGCGCCCCAACTGGTCGGCGTGGCGACCTGGCCATAGGTGCGGGCGGGCATTGGTGTGGCGGCATGATCCTCTGCGGCTTGGGCCAACGCGCCCAGCAGTGCACGGATCTCCGCCTCGGCCAATGCCAGCGCCTGACGCAACCGCAGCATCAGCGCGGTGTCGGCGATGTCCTGGCTGGTGGCACCCCAGTGGGCGTATTGCGCGTGTTCGGGGGCCTCCATTGCTGCACGAAACGCCGCGACCAATCCGGGAACCGGCACACCGTTCTGACCCGTGGCGGCCCCCAGGGCACCGGGGTCGATGGCAACCTCAAGGCTGGCGCGGTGGATTGCGGCGCCGCTGATCTCCGGGATCACGCCCAAGGCACCCTGCACTTTGGCCAGCGCGCCCTCGACCAGCAGCATGGCGCGCACTTCGGCGCTGTCGGTGAACAGACGCCCGGTCTCGCCCGTGGCGAACAATTGCCCGTAGAGCGGGCTTGCGAAAACACTGGCTGCCATCTCAGATATGCCCCGTGTCGCGCATGAACTTGGTCAGGATCTGCGCATATTCCTCGGGCTTTTCGACGCAGGGCAGGTGGCCGGTGCGGCGGATGATTTGGAACTGGCTGCCGGGGATCAGGTCGATGGTTTCGCGCACCAGATCGGGCGGCGTCGAGCCGTCCTCGGACCCGGCAATCCCAAGGGCGGGCAGGCGCAAGGATGCGGTGGTGGAATAGAAATCGGTGCCCGAGATGGCGGAGGAACAGCCCGCGTATCCCTGTACCTCCTGGCGGATCAGCATGTTGCGCCACAACTCAAGCTCGGGCGTGGCGCGGAAATCGGGCGCGAACCAGCGTTCCATCACCGCGTCGGCCATGGGTTCGATCCCGCCTTTCAGCACGGCAGCGATACGCTCGCCCCACATATCGGCATTGCCGATCTTAGCCCCTGTGTTCGACAGCACCAACGCGCGTACCAGATCCAGCCGTTTGACGGCCAGCCCCTGCGCGATCATCCCGCCGATCGACAGGCCCACGAAAAGCGCATCCTTGAACCCGTGCATGTCCATCAGCTTTTCGGCGTCCGTCACCAGCGACCCCATCGAATAGGGCGAGGGCGGGCAGGACGACAGCCCGTGCCCGCGCTTGTCAAAGCGCAGCACCCGCAGACCTGCGGGCAGCAGCGGCATGATCGGGTCCCACAGCCGCAAATCCGTGCCCAGCGAGTTGGCAAATACCACCGGTGCGCCATCGTCGGGGCCGTCAATACGGTAATGCAGGCGTACGTCGCCCAGGTCTGCCAGTTTCATCATTCGTCTCCTTGTCCCAGCGCCAGATGCGCCATGATCTGCCCGCGGTCCCAGGCCCGCTTGTTATACGGCTTTTCGGCGTGGCCGCCATCTGTCCGGTGATCGTTCAATACGCCGAAGTATTGCATTTCGCCAATGCGCGTTGGACTTATTGGTGTTCCTTTTCCGGACCGATCAGGTTTTTACCTTGAAACCAGCGACCGTGAACCGCGTCATTCCAAAGTGTCCAGCGCACGCGCGAACATGGGCGCATCGACATTTCCGCCCGAGATCACGACAATCACGTCATCCCCTGCGATTTCGTCACGGCGCGACAGGGCCGCTGCCAACGCCACCGCGCCGCCGGGTTCCGCCACCAGCTTCAGCCGCAGGAACGCCTGTGCGACGGCATGCAATGCCTCGTTCTCGGACACCGCCAGACCGGGGCCGCACAGCCGGTGCATGATGGGAAAGGTGATGTGCCCGGGCGCGGGGGTGATGATCGCATCGCAAATATTGCCTGAGGTCTGCGCGTTGCGCTCGATCTGCCCGCTTTGCAGCGACCGTTTCACATCGTCAAATCCTTCAGGCTCGGCAGGGCGCACTCGCAGCCCCGGCGCATCAGCCTCAAGCGCCAAGGCAATGCCAGAGGTCAGCCCGCCGCCGCCACAGCACACCAGCACGTCAGCGGATTTGATCCCTTGGGCGTTTGCGTCTTCAGCGATCTCAAGGCCGACCGATCCTTGGCCAGCGATCACCTGTGGTTCGTCAAAGGGTTTGATCAACGTCAGCCCTCGCTCTGCCGCCAGCCGGTCCCCGATGGCGTCGCGGTCCTCGGTGGCGCGGTCATAGGTCACCACTTCGGCCCCCAGCGCGCGGGTGTTCGCCAGTTTCAGCGCAGGCGCGTCGGACGGCATGATGATCACTGACGGCACCCCGTGCTGGGCCGCCGCGAGCGCCACGCCCTGTGCGTGGTTGCCAGAGGAAAAGGCGATGACACCCTTGGCGCGCGTCTCGGCATCCAGCGCCGACAGCGCCGACCATGCGCCGCGAAACTTGAAGCTGCCGGTGTGTTGCAGGCACTCGGGCTTGATCCAGACGCGGCGGCCCGCGATCTGGTCGATAAAGGGCGAGTTCAGCAGCGGCGTGCGGCGCGCGTGCCCTTGCAGCCGCAGGGCTGCGGCACGGATCATGTCGATGTTCATTGAATAAGGTCCAGCCAGTCTTTCAAGGCGGTCACAGCCGCAGGTTCGTCCAGAAACGGAATATGCCCGCGATCGGGCAGGTTGGTGTAAATCATGTCGGGCCGCCGCGCGCGCATCTCTTGCGCCGTCTTTTCGTTCAGGATTTCGCTGCCCGCGGCATGGATCAGGCACAGCGGCTTGCCCGCGAGATCATCGAAGAAGGCCCATAAGTCGGGGCTTTCGGTTTCATTGGCCACCGCATCGCGCAGGTGCGCGTCATAGGTCAGGTTCAACCCGCCCGCGCCGTCATCGACAAAATGTGTCTCGGCCTCTTCCATCCAGCGGCTGGCGGGCACGCCGATGAAACCGCCCAGCAGGTTGGGCAGGATCAGCGCCGCCTCGGCATGGGTGCGGATGCTGGGTTTGACGCCCAGATAGGCCATGATGTCCTTGATCCCCTCGGGGTCGATTTCGGGACCGACATCGTTGAAGGCCACGCCAAGGATACGGTCGGGCACGATCTGTCCCAGCATCATCGCATTCAGCCCCCCGCGCGAGGTGCCGAGGATCGCGGCCTTGTCGATGCTCAGGTGGTCCAGCAACTCGACCGCATCGCGGCTTTCGATGGCCAGCGTGTAGTTGCGCCAGTTCTTGTCGAACTCGGATTGTCCCCGCCCGCGATAATCCATGGTGATCACGCGGTAGTCTTCCAGATAGGGCGCGACATAGCGGAAATCGGCGCCTGTGCGCCCCAGTCCGGACAGGCACAGGATCGGCAGGCCGTTCCCGGTATCGGTGTAATACAGGCTCAGCCCGTCGGATGTGGTGAAAGTGGCCATGTCAAACTCCGGCAAGGGCGGGGATGCCCGTGAGATCGGTCAGTATGGTATCGGGCGTGGCGGGCAGGCGGTCCACCGGATCGCCTGCGCGGTTCACCCATGCGGTGCGAAACCCATAGTGCGCGGCGGCGGCGGCGTCCCAGCCGTTCGAGGACACGAACAGAACCTCGTCCCTGGCGCAGCCAAAGCGCGCGCCCACAAGGTCGTAAACCCGGCTGTCCGGCTTGAAAATGCCCACGGATTCCACCGACAGACAGTCGTCCAGCACGTCGTCAATGCCTGCCGATTGCACCGCCCCATCCAGCATCGCAGGCGCGCCGTTGGACAGAATCGCCGTGTTCAATCCGGCGGCTTTCAACGCCTTCAGCATGGCGGGCACCTCGGGGTAGGCTTGCAATTCCCAGTAGAGATCCAGCAACCGCTGGCGCAGTGCCGCGTCGCCCTCCAGCCCCGTCTTTTCCAGCGACCAGTCCAGCGCATCCTGCGTCACGGTCCAGAAATCGGTATGCGTGCCCATGACCGCGCGCAGCCATGAATAGTTCAGTTGCTTGGCCCGCCAATGTTCGGCCAGTTGCGGCCAAGCCTTTGCAAGGGCTGGAAATTCCGGCTGTTCAGCGGCCAGACGCGCGGCGGCGGCCACGTCGAATAGGGTGCCATAGGCATCAAAAACGCAGGTGGTAACGGGCATGGTCGATCTCCGGTGGCTGCCCAAGCAGACTGTCACGCAGCAGCCCGAGGGAAAAGGCGCAAAATCACCGCAAGGCCGCCCGCCGGGGCCGGGGTTTACACTTATGCGCTGCTATGTTGAATTAATGCCAACCCCGGAGCACCCGCGCAGACACGCGGCCTCCGTCCATTCCCCCCTAAAATTCGGAGAGTCACATGACCCAGGTCAAATCTGGCGATACAGTTCGCATTCATTACACAGGCACGTTGCTGGACGGCAGCACCTTTGACAGTTCCGCAGGCCGCGACCCGCTGGAATTCCAGGTCGGCAGCGGTCAGATCATTCCCGGTCTGGACAGCGCGCTGCCCGGCATGGCCGTTGGCGAAAAGAAAGAAGTCAAGGTTGCCGCAGAAGAAGCCTATGGCGCCGTGAACCCTGAGATGCGTCAGGCGGTTCCGCGCGAAGGCATCCCTGCCGACATCCCGCTGGACCTTGGCACGCAGTTGCAGATGCAAACCCCCGACGGTCAGGCCCTGCCTGTGACCGTGGTCGAGGTTGACGAGAGCACCGTGACGCTGGACGCCAACCACCCGCTGGCGGGCAAGGACCTGACCTTTGCCATCGAAGTCGTCTCGGTAAACTGAGACAGGTTTTTGCGGAGGGCGCTGCAGCCCTCCGCACACCCCCACCGACAGCATCTGGCCGCGCCCGCGAATTGCGCGTATGACGCAGGCCATGAGCACCCCTGACCCTTTTGAAATATTCCTCGTCTGCCCGCCCGGGCTGGAACATGTCCTTGCCGCCGAGGTGGCAGAGGCCGGTTTTGACGCGCCTGTGGCTTCCGTCGGCGGGGTCACGATCACCGGCGGCTGGGCGGATGTCTGGCGCGCCAACCTTTGTCTGCGCGGCGCGGTGCGTGTGCTGGTGCGCGTGGGCCACTTCATGGCCTTCCATCTGGCCCAACTGGACAAGCGTGCGCGCAAATTTCCCTGGGGGGATATTCTGCGCGCCGATGTGCCGGTGCGGGTGCAGGTCACCTGCAAACGCTCCAAGATCTATCACGCGGGCGCCGCCACCCAGCGGATCGAGACAGCGCTGCGGGACACACACGGCCTGACCCTGTCGCCCGAAGCCGAAATCGTCATCAAGGTGCGCATCGATGACAACGCGGTGACCATCAGCCTCGATACCTCGGGCGAAGCCCTGCACAAGCGCGGCCACAAAGAGGCCGTGGGCAAGGCGCCGATGCGTGAAAATCTGGCCGCGATGTTCCTGCGGCAATGCGGTTACGATGGCGTGGAACCGGTGGTGGACCCAATGTGCGGCTCGGGCACATTCCTGATCGAGGCGGCGGAAATCGCGAGCCACCTGCAGCCGGGCCGCTCGCGCGACTTTGCCTTTCAGAAATTGGCCTCCTACGACGCAGAGGCTTTCGACACCCTGCGCACCGCAATGCCGGACATAACAGGCCCCGCCCGGTTCTTCGGATCAGACCGCGATCAGGGGGCCATCCGCATGAGCACGCAAAACGCCGAACGGGCAGGGGTTGCACCGCTGTGTCAGTTCGACGTGCACGGCGCAGGTGAGGTCACCCCACCCGAGGGCCCACCGGGCCTGGTCATCGTCAACCCGCCCTATGGCGCGCGCATCGGCAACAAGAACCTGCTTTATCCGCTCTACGGCACGCTGGGCGAAACCCTGAAAACCCGTTTCAAGGGCTGGCGCGTCGGCCTTGTCACCTCGGAACCGGGCCTTGCCAAGGCCTGCGGCCTGCCATGGAAGCCCCAAGAGGCCCCCGTTGCCCACGGTGGTCTGAAAATCTGGCTCTGGCGCACAGATCCCTTGCGCTAAAAACAGTTCTTTTGGCTAAAAATATCCCGGGGGAGCGCCAAAGGCGCGGGGGCAGAGCCCCGAACCGGAACCGATGCTTACAGGTGATCCGGCTGCGGCATGCCCAGCACGTGAAAGCCACCGTCGACGCGAATGATCTCGCCAGTGGTGCAGGCGCCCGCGTCAGAGGCCAGATAGACCGCCGTACCGCCCACCGCTTCCAGCGTCGCGTTCGAGCGCAGCGGCGCGTTCTGGGCGGTGTGCTTGTAGGTCTTGCGCGCCCCGCCAATCGCAGCACCCGCCAGCGTCTTCATCGGACCGGGCGAGATGGCGTTGACGCGGATGCCTTCGGGGCCGAGGTCGTTTGCCAGATAGCGCGTTGCGCTTTCCAGTGCAGCCTTGGCCACACCCATGACGTTATAGTTCGGCACCACACGGTTGCTGCCCTGATAGGTCAGCGTCAGCAACGTCCCACCGTTTTCCACCATCAGCGGGTGCGCACGGCGTGCCACGTCGATGAAGGAATAGGCCGAGATGTCCATCGAGTTCTTGAAGTTGGCGCGGCTGGTGTTCAGGAACCGCCCCGTCAGTTCGGATTTGTCCGAAAACGCGATGGCATGGACCACGAAATCAATCGTCGGCCAGCGTGCACCCAGCTGCTCGAACGCGCCGTCCAGGCTGGCGTCGTCGGTGACGTCGACGTCGACCATGAAATCCGACCCGACCGAGGCCGCCAGTGGCTCAAGCCGCTTGCCGAACGCCTCGCCCTGATAGGTAAAGGCCAGTTCGGCACCGGCCGCGTGCATCGCCTTGGCAATGCCCCATGCGATGGATCGATCATTGGCCACGCCCATAATCAGGCCGCGTTTTCCTGCAAGCACATCCGACATTTTTGCAATCACTCTTTATATTTGGAAAGGATCATCGACCCGTTGGTGCCGCCAAACCCGAACGAGTTTGTCATGACGGAGTCCAGCCCTGCGTTTTCCACCAGCTTGGTGGCAATCTCGGCGGGGTCCAGTCTCTCGTCCAGCGTCTCGACGTTGATCGACGGGGTGATGAAGTCATGTTTCAGCATCAGCAGGCAAAAGATCGCCTCAAGGGCACCGGCGGCGCCTTGTGCGTGGCCTGTCATCGACTTGGTCGAGGACACAGGCGGCGTGGTGCCCTGGCCGAACACGCGGCGCACCGCTTCGATTTCGCCGACGTCGCCGACGGGGGTCGAGGTGCCATGGGCGTTGATATAGCCGACCTTGCGACCTTCGGGCAGGGTTTGCAGCGCCAGACGCATCGCGCGCTCGCCGCCTTCGCCCGAGGGGGCAACCATATCGTGCCCGTCGGAAGTGGCGGCAAAGCCGGTCACTTCGGCATAAATCTCGGCACCGCGCGCCAGTGCATGTTCCAGATCTTCCAGCACCACCATGCCGCCGCCACCCGAGATGACAAAGCCGTCGCGGTTGGCATCGAACGCGCGCGAGGCTTTCTCGGGCGTGTCGTTGAACTTGGACGACATCGCGCCCATCGCGTCAAAGAGGCAGGACAGGGTCCAGTCCAATTCCTCGCCGCCACCGGCAAACATCACGTCCTGTTTGCCCATCATGATCTGTTCGGCGGCATTGCCGATGCAGTGCAGAGAGGTCGAGCAGGCGGATGTGATCGAATAGTTGATGCCCTTGATCTTGTAGGCCGTCGCCAGGTTGGCGCTGATCGTCGAGGACATGCATTTGGGCACGGCAAAGGGCCCGATGCGTTTGGTCGCGCCCGTGGACAGCACCGTCTGGTGCGCCTGAAACAGTGCGGATGTGGATGGACCGCCCGAGCCGGCCACAAGACCGGTGCGCGGGTTCACGATATCATCTTCGGTCAGACCCGCGTCGGCAATGGCTTCGGCCATCGCGATATGGGCGTATGCCGCCCCGGGGCCCATGAAACGCAACGTGCGTTTATCGACCATTTCGGAGACGTCGATTTTCAACGTCCCTGCGATGCGGCTGCGAAACCCGTGTTCGGTCATCTCTTCGGATGCCACGATACCGGATTTGCCAGCCTTGAGGGCGGCCAGCACTTCGCTTGCATTGTTGCCGATGGACGACACAATCCCCAGCCCTGTCACGACGACTCGGCGCATGGTAAACTCCTTCAGACCTCAGACCCTTCCGGTTCAGCTCTCGGACAGAGCGACCTTCATGTCAGTCACTTGATAGATGGTTTCTCCGTCTGCTTCCACCCGTCCGTTGGCCACGCCCATGGTCAGGCGGCGCGTCTGGATCGCTTTGGTGAAATCGACGTAATATGTCAGCAGCTTGCGGTCGGGCCGGACCATGCCTGTCAGCTTGACCTCGCCCACGCCCAGGGCATAGCCGCGCCCCTGCCAGCCGCGCCAGCCCAGGTTGAAGCCGGTCAGCTGCCACAGCCCGTCCAGACCCAGACAGCCGGGCATGATCGGGTTGCCGGGAAAGTGGCAGTCAAAGAACCACAGGTCGGGTTTGATATCGAATTCGGCGACAACGTGGCCTTTTTCGTGCAGGCCGCGGTCGCCCGAAATATCCGTGATCCGGTCCATCATCAGCATCGGCGGTTCTGGCAACTGGGCGTTGCCGGGCCCGAAAAGCTCTCCGCGCGCGCACTTCAGCAGATCGTCGCGGTCGAAACTGGTGGGATAGTCGGACATATTTCGGAATTCCCTTCGCATTCTTGCAATTAAACCCCTCTAGCACCCACGCGCCCGTTTTGCCAAGTGCGCCGCGTCGCGGGGCGGACATGCCCTTGGGTCGGGTCTGCCGCAGTTGGGGCGCCGTCGTGGCACGCGCAGGGGTGCGACAGCTTGACCGATGTGATGCCGTGCGGCCACGCAGCGCTGATTTCCGTTTGAAAATCACCCCATGCGCCCTCTATATAGAAAGAGTATCGAATTGAGGGCAGGCATGGCGCAGTCGCAACATGACATCGGAACCGATTGGCTGGCGGGGGCAGGATTGCGCCCGACGCGGCAGCGCGTGACGTTGGCGGCATTGCTGATTGGCGATGGCCAGCACCGCCATGTCACCGCAGAAAGCCTGTTCGAGGCCGCCAAGACCGAGGGCGAGGCGGTGTCGCTGGCCACTGTGTACAACACCCTGCGCACTTTTTGCGACGCGGGGCTGTTGCAAGAGGTCACCGTTGACGGCTCGAAAAGCTATTTCGACACCAACACCCACGATCACCCGCATTTCTTCTGGGAAGACGAGGCGCGGCTGAGTGATGCACCTTCGGATGAGCTGGTGATCTCGCGGCTGCCCAATGCGCCTGCGGGTGCGGAAATTTCGTCGGTGGACGTGGTGATTCGGTTGCGCAAGAAACCGTAACGCGGCACCAAGGTGCAGGATAATACCGGATTTTTGCACCCATGACCCAAGAGCCATTCGTGACCCAGGACCAGATCGACACCTATCGCCGCGACGGCGTTGTGCTGGTGCGCGGTCTGTTTGCCGACCATGTCGAAACACTGCGCGCCGGTGTGGCACGCAATATGGACGAGCCCGGCCCATACGCTTCGGAAAACAAGCGTGAGGGCGAGCGCGGGCGGTTCTTTGACGACTATTGCAACTGGCAGCGCATCCCCGAGTTCGAACAGGTCATTCGCACATCGCGCGCCGCCGAGGTGGCCGCCGCCCTCATGGGGTCGGACCGCGTGCAACTGTTCCACGATCATGTGCTGGTGAAAGAGCCGGGAACCTCGATGGCGACGCCGTGGCATACCGACGGGCCCTATTACTTTGTCGAAGGTCAGCAGTTTGTCAGCTTTTGGTCGCCGCTCGATCCGGTGACCACCGCCAGTCTGCGCTGTGTCGCCGGATCGCACCTGTGGGAAAAGGACGTGCTGCCGACCCGTTGGGCCAAGGGCGATGCGTTCTTTGATCCCGCACCCTACATGCCGGTGCCCGACCCGGACGCCGAAGGCATGACGGTCGTGGAATATCAGATGCAGCCCGGCGACGCGGTGGCGTTCCATTACCGCACCCTGCATGGCGCGCGGGGCAACACCAGCGACAGCCGCCGCCGTGCGTTTTCCTTGCGGCTGGTGGGGGAGGACGCCCGCTATGTCGCGCGGCCCGGCCCCACATCACCGCCGTTTCCGGGGCATGACATGCAGCCGGGACAACGCCTGCGCGAGGACTGGTTTCCGGTGCTGCGCGGTTAGGTTCTGGTGCTGGTCGACGCCAAATTAGTCCTCCATCTGCACCAAAAATCGACAGGGGTGTTCAGAGACGACTGACACCATCGTGCAATCAAACCGACAATGCAGACATTGAGCCAGCGTGCGGCGAAGGTCGAGAAAGAGCCCTAATTTACTCTTCTGACCAATCATCGAACCGTTTAAAGCTTATGGGGCACCTGCTCCATTTCCTTCCATCATGCTACGAGCCGATGCAACTGGATCATTTCCAGCATTTGGTGAATGTGGCCTGTGGGTTTGAATAGGTCGATTTCGCTTTTCCCGTCTGATCTTTAGGAAAGTCAGAACGATACATGTGCAAACCACGAAAGGCAGCGATAGAAATACGATTTGATTGGCGCTCAACTTACTATTTCCCTATTCCGCATCTGGTTGCTCGTGATGTGGGTACAAGCTGAGTATGTCAAAACACTTAACGGACGCAAAGTCCCGCAGTGCGTCAATTGTCAGCGGTTCCTTAAACGCCCAGTTCGGGTCAGCAAAGCGTGACGATCAGCTCAGTATTGCGTGACGCGGCCCATCGACCGGATTCAGAAAGTCAGGTGTATCGGGTCAAAGATTTGAGACATTCAACACCAGACCGCTAAAACCACTGCCCCGGTTCCATCAGCCCCAGATCCAATAATTGCCGGGAATGCCACTCAAACGGCGCCGAGTTGTGCCATTTGAACGTGGGAATATCAAAGGTGCTGCCGGGATTGCGCTTCAGCGCCTTGGCGGTGCGGAACGATGCAATCGCGGCCGTGATGTTGTGGTGCCACGGGCAGGCAAAGGTGTTGTATTCCTCGACGTTGAACGTGTGATCCTCGCGCAGACGCAGTTTGGGGGCGGCGCGGAATATCGCGATGCGGTCGATCTTGCGGCGGGCGGCGGGCACGTGTTCTTCGTAGCGCCAGCGCAGGCCGCCGAAGAAATCCAGCTGTCGTTCCCGCGGATGTCCGGTGGCCGGGTCCTTGCGGGCCAGCGCGTAATAGCCCGAACGGTCGAGAAAGGCATGATCCAGTGAAACCGCATCGGGATAGGTGTTCAGATCCTCCGCGTACAGATCCACCACATAGGTCAGCATCGCCGAGCGTCGTTCCTCGGTGTGAAAGGCCAGCATCTCTCCTACGCTGCGGGTCTCGCAAAACGGGTGGAACAGGTATTCGGCGTTGTAGCAGTAGAACATCCATTGCCCGATGGCCGCGTCATTGATCCGGTTCACGGCCTGTGGGACGGCACCCTCGAGGGTCACGTCATAGGTGATGCGGATGATGCTCTCGTCCAGATCACGCGGCAGCGTGAAATCCTTCGGCATGAAGGCCAGCACCGCCGCGAACCCCAACTGCTGGTGGTGGCGCAGGGTTGTGGCAACCTCGACGTCATCTTCGACCATGACCAGGGCAATCGGACCTTTGGCCAGAACGGTGCCTGCGTCCTTCATAAATTCATCGAGAGAGGGGTACATCATTCCGGGGCCTGTTCGTTTTGCGCAAAGTCCGACAATCTGGCTCTCATTGCAAGATGCGCGCCTTGCTGATAGCACCCCGCACTGACCCCAGATGCCCGGATGCCCGTCATGACACAGACAAAACCCGCACCCAAGAAATTGTTTATCAAGACCTACGGTTGCCAGATGAACGTCTATGACAGCGAGCGCATGGCCGAGGCGCTGGGCGGGCAAGGCTATGTCGAAACCGGAACGGCGGCAGATGCGGACATGATCCTGCTGAACACCTGTCACATCCGCGAGAAAGCGGCCGAAAAGATCTATTCTGAGCTGGGCCGCTACCGCGATCTGAAAGATGACAAGCCCGACCTGATGATCGGCGTTGCGGGCTGCGTGGCGCAAGCCGAAGGCGCCGAGATCATGCGCCGCCAGCCGCTGGTCGATCTGGTGGTCGGCCCGCAAAGCTATCACCGTCTGCCCGAAATGGAGGCCAAGGCGCGCCGGGGCGAGAAATCGCTGGATACGGATTTTCCCGAAGAGGACAAGTTCGAGCAGCTGAAATCGCGCCCCAAGGCGGCGCGCGGCCCCACCGCTTTTCTGACCGTGCAGGAAGGCTGTGACAAATTCTGCGCCTTTTGCGTGGTGCCCTACACCCGTGGCGCCGAAGTCAGCCGCCCCGCTGCCCGCATCCTGGATGAGGCCCGCGATCTGGTGGAACGCGGCGTGCGCGAGATCACCCTGCTGGGTCAGAACGTAAACGCCTATCACGGGGCAGGGCCGGACGGGTCGGATTACACATTGGCCAAGCTGATCTGGGATCTGGACAAGGTCGACGGGCTGGAGCGCATCCGCTTTACCACCAGCCACCCCAACGACATGACGGACGAGCTGATCGAGGCACACGGCACCTGTGCCAAGCTGATGCCCTATCTGCACCTGCCCGTGCAATCGGGCAGCGACCGTATTCTGAAACGGATGAACCGCAGCCACACTGCCGAAAGCTACTTGCGGCTGATTGAACGCATCCGCACCGCACGGCCCGATATCGTGATGTCAGGCGATTTCATCGTGGGCTTCCCCGAAGAGACCGAAGCGGATTTTCAGGCCACGCTGGATCTGATCGAAGAGGTCAGATACGGCTATGCCTATTCCTTCAAATATTCGACCCGCCCCGGTACGCCGGCCGCCGAGCGCCCCCAGGTCGATCCCGCCGAAGGCGATGCGCGCCTGCAGCGCATCCAGGCTCTGATCACGCGTCACCAGCGTGAGATCCAGCAGGAGATGGTCGGCCGCACGCTGAATGTCCTGTTCGAAAAACCGGGCCGCCAGAAGGGTCAGATGGTGGGCAAGTCGGACTATCTGCACGCGGTCCATGTCGATGCCGTTGACGTGAACCCCGGCGAAGTGCGCCCGGTCAGAATCGTGTCGTCCGGCACCAATTCCCTGGGCGGCGTGTTGCTGGATTGATCCGTGCGGCTGTGTCCAAATGTGGCATAAATTTGAACTTCACCCCCTAAGTGTGGCGAAAATAGCCACAATATGCGGTTAAAGCGACTTCACACAGCGGTAAAACTTTCCTACTCTGAAACAGTAGTAGCAAAGCCCCGAGCTGCCAATTTTTTATTACCGGGTCTTTGCGGGGGAACATTTGATAAGGGACAGGGCTGTGGGTAACACACTTTCCAAAACCACAAGCGCATTTATGCGCGTGGTTTCTGCAATGGCCGTCGCACTTGCGACAGTTGTTGTGTCGGCGGCGGACGTCGACGCGCAGACACGATCGCAAGGAGGCCGCGACCGTGGCCAGTACATTCCAACCATCTGGGTCGATCCGGACGGGTGTGAACACTGGGTCATGGATGACGGCGCCGAAGGCTATATGACACCCCACGTGTCGCGTCAGGGTATTCCTGTCTGCCGCCGGGGCAATGTCTGCGGCGTGATGGAAACCGACCAGTTCTTTGCCACCGACAGCTACCGCATTTCGGCGGCAGGCAAACAGCGTCTGGCCCAGTTCTTCCAGAGCACCGGTGCCACCAGCTATATCATCACAGGCCACACCGACAGCCGCGCCTCGGACGCCTATAACATGCGTCTGTCGCTGAACCGCGCCAACGCGGTCGCATCGGTCGCACAATCCACCGGCGCCCGTATCGCCGATGTGCGTGGCTACGGCGAGCGTATGCCTGCTGCTCCGAACAACTCGGCGGCTGGCATGGCCAAGAACCGTCGTGTCGAAATTATCTGTATCCGTTGAGGGGACCATTATTGTGAAACGCATTGCACTTTCGCTGAGCTTGTGTGCCTTCGGCCTTGCCGCTTGCGGCACCGGGTATTCGCCAGACAAAACCGTCGACCGTGGCTTTGACCGCAAGGACCTGAGCCAGCTCAAGGCCGGCATCTGGGTTGACCCCAACGGCTGCGACCACTGGATCATCGACGACGGTCTCGAAGGGTATCTGTCCCAGCGTCTTGATAAATACGGCAAACCGGTCTGCTCGGGCGTGGCCGAACCCACTTATACCGTGGGCGACTTCAAACGCGGTTCCAGCGTTTTGGACCCGAACTAAGGCGACGCATCGTCTGCAACCGAATTTCAAAGGGCCAGAGCGCAATCCGCTCTGGCCCTTTTTCCATCGGCGGCGTGAATTTCTTGTAAATTGATGGAAAAAGCGAACCGTCACAGTTGCGCCGCCCGTGCAAACTTGCGACGCTACATCAGACCCCTGATGCAGGAGCAGGCATTGGCCACAGGCGCCCCACTAACCCCGATTGACACCGCTCCACCAACCGAGACGCTGGTGGAATTCCCTGACAACAGATTGCTGATCGACCTGTGTGGTCCTTATGATCGCAATATCACGGCCATCGAATCCGCGCTCGAGGTGCAGATCGTCCGGCGCGGCAACCATCTGGCTATTCTCGGCCCCGCTGATTCCCGTGCCCGTGCGCTGGAGGTGATGAACGCGCTTTATCTGCGCCTTGAATCGGGGCGCGAGGTTGAAACCGGCGACATTGACCGCGAATTGCGTATGGGCGGCGGATCAGATGATGCGCGTCGGCCGATGCTGGGCGACCAGATGGAAATGCCCGTCGGTCACAAGGTCGAGATCAAGACCCGCAAGAAACCGGTCGAACCCCGCACCGAGGCGCAAAAAGCCTATGTGCAATCGCTGTTCGACAACGAACTGGCCTTCGGGATCGGCCCGGCTGGCACGGGCAAGACCTATCTGGCCGTTGCTGTGGGCGTGTCGATGTTCATCGGCGGTCATGTGGACAAGATCATCCTCAGCCGCCCCGCCGTCGAGGCGGGCGAGAAACTGGGCTATCTGCCCGGCGACATGAAGGACAAGGTCGATCCTTACATGCAGCCGCTTTACGACGCGCTGAACGACTTTCTGCCGGGCAAGCAACTGGCGAAGCTGATCGAAGAGAAACAGATCGAGATTGCGCCGCTGGCCTTCATGCGGGGCCGCACGCTGGCCCGCGCCTTTGTTGTACTGGACGAGGCGCAGAACGCCACGACCATGCAGATGAAGATGTTCCTGACCCGCCTTGGCGAAGGGTCGCGCATGGTCATCACCGGTGACCGCACCCAGATCGACCTGCCGCGCGGTCAGGCATCGGGCCTGCAGGACGCGGAACGGTTGCTCAAGAACATCCCCAAGATCAGCTTCAACTACTTCACCTCGAAAGACGTGGTGCGCCACCCCCTTGTGGCGGCGATCATCGAGGCCTACGAGGCAGACACACAAACGGGCTGATCCTTCTTTTGGCCGTAAATATCCCGGGGGTCCGGGGGCTGGCCCCCGGAATACGACGTGAACCATACGATCGACATCGCCATGGAAGACCCCCGCTGGGAACAGGCGGGGCTTGAGGCGCTGGCCGATCGCGCGGCACAGGCAACCTTTGCACACCTGCATATCTCGGACGCAGAAATCGCGATCCTTGCCTGTGACGATGCGCGTATCGCCGAACTGAACGCCGACTTCCGCGCCAAGCCGGTGCCCACCAACGTGCTCAGCTGGCCGTCGGACGAGCGTGGGGCCGAGACAGAAGGGGGCGCGCCGTTCCCGCCCGAGCCCGATCCCGACGGCACGCTGGAGCTGGGTGACATCGCCATCGCCTATGACACCTGTGCCACCGAGGCCGCGTCCGCCGGCAAATCCCTGCCGGATCACGCAACCCATTTGATCGTGCATGGTATTTTACATCTGTTGGGCTATGACCATATACGTGACGGCGATGCTACGGTCATGGAACGGCTGGAAGTCGAAATACTTGGCAAACTGGGCCTCGATGACCCATACTCGCCGCAATTGGCAGATCCCTCTGCTTGAACTGGATAAGGACCCGATGGGCGACAACGACGACGGATCGTCTGAGGCAGCGCAAAGCGCGCAGTCTGAGACAGACATAGAACCCCCGCAGACCGACACGCCGAAATCCGGCGGTTTCCTCTCTCGCGTATTCGAGGCGCTCAGCCCCTCTGACGGCGACAACGGTGATACCGACACTGTCTCCGACACGCCGCCCAGCCGCAGCGGGCACGGCATGATCAACCTGCGCCGTATGCGTGTGGAAGATGTGGCCATCCCCAAGGCCGATATCGTTGCGGTGCCCAGCACCATCTCGCTGGACGAGCTGGTCGAGGTGTTCAAGGACAGCGGCATGACCCGTCTGCCTGTGTTCGAGGGCACGCTGGACACGCCGATGGGCTTTGCCCACCTCAAGGACCTGGCGCTGCTGTACGGATTCAACGGCGACCGGGGCAAGGATTTCATCCTCGAAGACATGATTCGCCCGCTGCTGTTCGTCCCGCCGTCGATGACCATCGGCGTGTTGCTGACCAAAATGCAGACCGAACGGCGGCACATGGCGCTGGTGATTGATGAATATGGCGGCGTTGACGGACTTGTGACCATCGAGGACCTGATCGAACAGGTCATCGGTGAGATCGAGGACGAACACGACGTCGACGAGGGCCAGTTCTTCAACCTCGATGCCGCAGGCGACGGATATCTGGCGCTGGCCAAGACCCCGCTCGAAGATTTCGAGACCGAGATCGGCCAGTCGCTGACTGACCACGAGGACGTGGACGCCGAGGAAATCGACACGCTGGGCGGGCTGGTCTTTATGCTGGCGGGCCGTGTGCCTGCCCGTGGCGAAGTCGTCGTGCACCCCGAAGGGCCCGAGTTCGAAGTGATCGACGCTGATCCGCGCCGGATCAAACGGTTGCGGGTGCGGCTGCCGGGGCAGGACGACGACGCATGATGATCGCCGCATGGCTTGCGGCGCGCACGGTGTGGCAGTGGGTCTTGCTGGCGCTGGGCTGCGGGGCTGTCATGTCCCTGGGGCAGGCGCCGGTCGATCTGCCTTTGCCGATGATGCTCGGGCTGTTGGTCAGCTTTGTGTTCTACACAGGTGCCGCGCGCGCCGGTCGGGCAGGGCTGGTCGGCTTTGTCATTGGCTTTGCCTATTTCGTGCTGACGCTGACCTGGCTGACCGAACCGTTCCAGATCGATGCCGCCCGCGACGGCTGGATGGCACCCTTTGCGCTGGCGGGCATGTCGGCACTTTTGGCGGCATTCTGGGGTGTCGCCTTCTCACTGGCGCGGCGGCTGCGCGCGGGAGTGATCGGGCTTGCGGTGCTGTGGCCGCTGGCCGAACTGGGGCGCGGCTATCTGTTCACCGGATTTCCGTGGGGCATGTTGCCACAAGGGCTGCTTGATACACCTGCTGCGCAGGCTCTGGCGTGGGTTGGTCCCTATGGGCTGATGATGTTGCTGTGCGCGGGGGCGGCGGTGCTGGTGTGGTTGTTCGACCGTCCGCTGTTGGTCCTGCCGCCTGCCGCGGTGGCGCTGGCCGCTGTCCTGTGGCCGATGAGCTTGCCCGCGCCGCAGATGACCGGCCAAATGGTGCGCCTCGTGCAGCCCAATGCACCGCAGGAAGAAAAATTCGACCCCGAAAAACTGCCGGTTTTCATGAATCGTCTGCTGGAGGCCACGGCGGCCGAACCGCAACCCGATCTGGTGGTCTGGCCGGAAACTGCCGTGCCGTATCTGCTGGAATACGCCCAGCCGGTCTTTGACGAGATTGCCATCGCGGCGCGTGGTGCACCGGTGGTGCTGGGCATCCAGCGGCGCGATGTGGACTGGTACTATAACTCGCTGGTCGTGGTGGACGGCAACGGACAGGTGACGGACACATACGACAAATACCACCTGGTGCCCTTCGGAGAATACATGCCGCTGAGCGATCTGGCTTCCAAGCTTGGCCTGCGCGGTCTGGCCGAAGCGGTGGGTGGATACGGCCGAGGGCCGGGGCCGCGCATGATCGACCTGGGCGCGCTGGGACAGGCACTGCCGCTGATCTGCTACGAGGCGGTCTTTGCGCAGGATGTCGGCGCCGCGCCGACCCGCCCTTCGTTCCTGATCCAGATCACCAATGACGCATGGTTCGGCCAGCGCGCAGGTCCGCAGCAGCATCTCGCGCAGGCGCGGATGCGGGCGATTGAACAGGGGCTGCCGCTGGCGCGTGCGGCCAACACCGGTATTTCCGCGATGATCGGTCCGCGTGGTCAGGTGCTGGACAGCCTTCCCCTGGGCGTGGCAGGTCATGTGGACGCCGCCTTGCCTGCACCTTTGGCGCCGACAATCTATGCACGCACCGGCGATATGCCGCTGTTGATTGTGTTGCTCTTGGGGTGGGGCGTCCTTTTGGCGCGCCGCATTTCGATTGACGGCCCCCACCGCCGTCCATAAACCGGACGAGACGTGTCACAACGGCTTCCTGGCGTGACACATGATTTCAATGGAGCACTTCATGTCCCGACAGAATTACATTTTCACCTCGGAATCCGTTTCCGAGGGACACCCTGATAAGGTGTGCGACCGCATTTCCGACGCTGTTCTGGATGCGCTGCTGACCGAAGAACCCGAAGCGCGTGTCGCCTGCGAAACCTTTGCCACCACCAACCGCGTGGTCATCGGGGGCGAGATCGGCCTGTCGGATCAGGCTAAACTGCACGAATACATGGTGCGGATCGAAGACATCGCCCGCGACTGTATCCGTGACATCGGCTACGAGCAGGACAAGTTCCACTGGGAAACCTGCGAGATCACCAACCTGCTGCACGAACAGTCCGCGCATATCGCCCAAGGGGTGAATGCGGCCACGGACAAGGAAGAGGGCGCAGGCGATCAGGGGATCATGTTCGGCTTTGCCACCAACGAGACCGACGCGCTTATGCCGGCGCCGATCCTCTATGCCCACGCGATCCTGAAACGGCTGGCCGAAGTGCGCAAGGACGGCACCGAGCCGACGCTTGGTCCCGATGCCAAAAGCCAGCTTTCCGTACGCTATGAGAACGGCAAGCCGGTGGGGGTGTCGTCGCTGGTTCTGTCCACGCAGCATCTGGACCCCGACCTGACCAGCGCCGACATCCGCGCCATCGTGGAGCCGTACATCACCGAAGTGCTGCCCGAAGGCTGGCTGACCGACGCCACGAAATGGCACGTGAACCCCACGGGCAAGTTTGTGATCGGCGGCCCCGACGGCGACGCGGGCCTGACCGGTCGCAAGATCATCGTGGACACCTACGGTGGTGCCGCCCCGCATGGCGGTGGCGCGTTCTCGGGCAAGGACCCGACCAAGGTGGACCGCTCGGCAGCCTATGCGGCGCGCTATCTGGCCAAGAACGTCGTGGCAGCAGGTCTGGCGGAGAAATGCACGATCCAATTGAGCTATGCCATTGGCGTCAGCAAGCCGCTGTCGATCTATTGCGACACCTTTGGCACCGGGGCGGTGAAACCCGCAGCGATCGAAGCGGCCATCGACAAGGTCATGGACCTGACCCCGCGCGGCATCCGCGAGCACATGAGCCTGAACAAACCGATCTACCAGCGCACGGCGGCCTATGGCCACTTTGGCCGCGCGCCGGATGCGGATGGCGGGTTCAGCTGGGAAAAGACCGATCTGGTCGAGGCGTTGAAAGCGGCCGTCTAAGGGGGCGCTGCCCCCGGCACCTTTGGCGCTCCCCCGGGATATTTGGGGCCAAAAGAAAGGGGCGGTGCCGGTGATGGCGCCGCCCTCGTGCGTTCAACTGGGGCTGAGGACATGAATCTTGCGGTCGGCGATCATGTCCTTTGTCGCGCGGCCATAGTCTTTCATATGGGGCGCGACCGCATGGGCCATCAGCGCATCAAGGCTGGCCCATTCCTCGATCACCATGAACGTGTCGTCGCCTATGGGTGTCTGGAACGGACCCAAATCGGGGGTGTCGGTGACGGCGCGGTAGCTGATACAGCCGTCTTCGGCATGCACGGCGGGCACGTTGGCGTTGAATTTTTCCAGCAGGTCAGCGCGCTGGCCCGATTTGGCGGTGATGACGGCAACGACGTGGACATGGCTCATGGGGATCTCCTCTTTCCTGTGCCCAAGGCTAGCAGCGCGCGCGTTGCGGGGAAGCGATACGTTGCGTTGCGCATTTTGAAACTTGGCGCTAAACCGCCGCCATGAGCACACCCACACGCCCCCACCGCAATTTTTATGGCCGCCGCAAGGGCAAGCACCTGAAGTCGAGCCAGGAAGGCTATCTTGACCAGGATCTGGCCGCGCTGTCGCCGGGGCCGGTGGATTGGGACGTGAACCCCGACCGCACGCCGCTGGATTTGCAGGGGTTGTTCGGGGGCAAACCTGTCTGGCTGGAAATCGGCTTTGGCGGGGGCGAGCATATGGTGCATCAGGCCGCGCAGAACCCCGACGTGGGGATCATCGGCTGCGAACCTTACATCAACGGCGTGGCGATGTTGCTGGGCAAGATCCGCAAGGCCAAGGTGGACAATCTGGCGGTCTATCCGGGTGACGTGCGCGACATGTTCGACGTGCTGCCCGAGGGCTCGATTGACCGCGCGTTCCTGCTGTACCCCGACCCCTGGCCCAAGGCGCGGCACCACCGGCGGCGGTTCGTCACGCCCGAGCATCTGGAACCGCTGGTGCGCGTGCTGAAACCCGGTGCGATCTTTCGGGTGGCGACGGATATTCCCGACTATGTACGGCAAACGCTGGAGCAGGTGCCGGGGCACGGGTTTGAATGGCTGGCCGAGGGGCCGGACGACTGGCGCGTGGCCTGGGATGGCTGGATTTCGACACGCTACGAGAAAAAGGCACTGCGCGAGGGACGCGTGCCGCATTATCTGACGTTTCGGAAAAAGTAGGGATCGGGGGGCCAGAGTGCCCCCCGAGTTCGTTTCAAGCAGTGGTTATTCGTCCATGATCAGGACCGCCTTGGAGTTGGTGAATTCCAGCATGCCAAAGCCGCCGTGCTCGCGGCCATAGCCTGAATCCTTCACCCCGCCGAAGGGCATGTTCGGTGTCGCCAGACCAAAGCCGTTGATGAACACCATGCCGGTGTCGAATTCGACCTCGGCCAGCTCCTGCGCACGTTTCACATCACGCGAAATGATGCCGCCGCCCAGACCGAACTTGCTGTCGTTGGCGATGCGCATGGCGTCCTCGTCGTCATTGGCGCGGATCAGCGCCGCGACGGGGCCGAACAATTCGTCGTCATAGGCAGGCTGGCCCGGCTGCACGTTTGCCAGAACGGTCGCGGGATAGAAGTACCCGTCGCCGTCGGGCATTTCGCCGCCGCACAGGATTTCGGCACCTTTGGCGACCGATTGTTCCACCTGCTTGTGCAGATCGTCGCGCAGGTCCTTGCGGGCCATCGGGCCGATCTTGGCGTCCTTGCTGGTGGGATCGCCGTAGGTCACGGCTTTCATCGCCTTGACGAAAGCCTCGCGGAAATCGTCATAGACCGCGTCCGAGACCACAAAGCGTTTGGCCGCCACGCAGGTTTCACCGTTGTTATAAGTCCGGCCCGTGGCACAGATTTGCGCGGCTTTCTCGACATCCGCATCCGCCATGACGATGTAGGCGTCGTTCGACCCCAGTTCGAGCACCGTTTTCTTCAGCACCTTGCCCGCCTTGGCTGCAATGTCGCGGCCTGCGGCGGGGCTGCCGGTCAGGGTGATGCCGCGCACCAGTTCGTGTTCAATCACGGCGTCGGACTGGTCGTGGCTGATGATCAGCGCCGAAAACAGGCCCGAGGGCAGGCCCGCATCCGCATAGATTTCATCCAGCATCTGGCCCGACCCGGCCACGTTCGAGGCGTGTTTCAGCAGCACGCCGTTCCCTGCCATCAGGTTGGCGATGGAATAGCGCACGACCTGATAGGCAGGGAAGTTCCACGGCTGGATGCCATAGACGATGCCGATCGGTGCGTGAACCACGCGGCCACGGCTGCCGCTTTGGATGTCGCGGTCCTCGCTTGCCAGAACCTTGGGACCGTTTTCGGCGGTATAATCACAGATGGCAGCGCACAGCTCGATTTCCTGCTCGGACTGGCTCAGCAGCTTGCCCATCTCTTGGGTCATCAGAGCAGCCAGCTCGTCCTTGCGGTCGCGCAGACCCTGGCCGATGGCCTTGATCACTTTGCCGCGGTCGTCGTGCGACTTTAGCCGCCAGTCGCGGAATGCCGCGTGGCAGGCGCGGATGCGCGATTCCAGTTCCGCGTCGTCCAGATAGGTGTGTGTGGCGATCTTGGCACCGGTGGCGGGGTTCGTGGTGTCGAATGAATGGGTCATGAAGCTCTCCTTCTTGTTGGGGACACAACGCGAGGGGCTGGGGCATGTTCCGTGCATGGACGTCGCGGAAACGAGCGGCTAAGACTTGGCGCGAACACGAAATCAAGGAATTGCCATGTCCAGCCACGGTGCCCCCATCCCCATGACCTCGCGCGCCTGCGGTGCGCTGACCGGAACGGCGCAGGTGCCGGGCGACAAGTCGATCTCGCATCGCTCGCTGATCCTGGGTGCCATGAGCGTGGGCGAGACCACGATCACCGGTTTGCTTGAAGGGCAGGACGTGCTGGACACGGCCCGCGCGATGCGGGCCTTTGGTGCCGAGGTGACGGATCACGGCGGCGGCAGCTGGTCGGTGTACGGCGTCGGCGTCGGCGGCTTTGCCGAGCCGGATCAGGTGATTGACTGTGGCAACTCGGGCACCGGTGTGCGGTTGATCATGGGGTGCATGGCGACCTCGCCTATTTCCGCGACCTTTACCGGCGATGCCAGCCTGAACGGCCGTCCGATGGCGCGTGTGACCGATCCGCTGGCCTTGTTTGGCACGCAATCGGTGGGCCGCTCGGGCGGGCGTCTGCCCATGACCATCGTGGGCGCGGCCGAGCCTGTGCCAGTGCGCTACGTCGTGCCTGTGCCCTCGGCGCAGGTGAAATCGGCGGTGCTGCTGGCCGGGCTGAACGCCCCAGGCAAAACCGTGGTGATCGAAACCGAGGCGACCCGCGACCACACCGAACGGATGCTGGCAGGCTTTGGCGCCGAGATCACCACGGAGATCACCGACGAGGGCCGCGTCATCACCCTGACCGGTCAGCCGGAGTTGAAGGCCCAGCACATCGACGTGCCGCGCGATCCGTCGTCGGCGGCCTTCCCGGTCTGTGCGGCGCTGATCGTGCCCGGCTCGGATGTGCTGGTCCCCAACATCGGCCTGAACCCGACGCGGGCAGGGTTGTTCACAACGCTGCGCGAGATGGGGGCGGACCTGACCTATGAAAATGAACGCGAAGAGGGCGGTGAACCTGTGGCGGACCTGCGTGCGCGGTTCTCGCCCGATCTGAAAGGCATCGAAGTGCCTGCCGAACGTGCCGCCAGCATGATTGACGAATACCCCGTTCTGTCGGTCGTCGCGGCCTTTGCCAGCGGCAAGACGCATATGCCGGGCGTCAAGGAGCTGCGCGTCAAGGAAAGCGACCGGATTGACGCGATGAAAGTTGGGCTTGAGGCCAACGGGATCACGGTTGAGGATGGCCCAGACTGGTGGACCGTCACCGGATTGGGCCACGGCAACGTGCCGGGCGGTGCAACCTGCGCCAGCCATCTGGATCACCGCATCGCCATGTCGTTCCTGGTGCTGGGCATGGCGACGCAGCGGCCCGTGTCGGTGGATGATGGCGGACCGATCGCCACCTCCTTCCCGATATTCGAGCCGCTTATGGGTGGCCTGGGTGCCGCCATCACGCGCAGCAATGGTTGAACCGCTGCCCCGCTGGTTCGGCCCGCTTTTGTGGGCCGCGATGCTGGTGTTCGCGGCGATGGCCTGGACCGCGACGCGCAGCCTGACGCCTGCGCCCGAATGGTCGGTGTTCGATGCGCACGTCTTCGGTTACGATCTGGACTATGCGCAGGGCTATATCGCGGCCTTGCGCGCCGCAGACGGGATCGAGGTCTATCTGGGCCGGCAAAGGATGCTGGACACGGTCTTTCCGGCCTTGCTGGCCGCGGTGTTGCTGGTGGTCGTCCGGGCACGGTTTCGCGGGGTGGCACAGATGGGCTTGGGCGCGCTGGTGCTGTTCTATCTGGGCGCGGATTACATCGAGAATATGCGTGTGGCCGCGATGCTGCGCACCGCGCCCGACGCGCTGACCCAACAAATGGTGCAGGCCGCTAGCCTTGCCACCGTACTGAAATATGCGTTCCTTGCCCCCTGCCTGATCGCGGCGCTCGTGGTCTATGTTCAGGGGCGCATTGCGCAATCGGAAGGAAGTTCATGACCGAACCGTTCACAATCGCCATCGACGGCCCCGCAGCCGCAGGCAAAGGCACGATCTCCAAGGCCGTCGCCGCGCATTTCAACATGGCGCATCTGGACACCGGGTTGCTGTACCGCGCCGTGGGTGCGCGGATGCTGTCGGGCGAGGATGCCGTGACCGCCGCCCGTGCGCTGGTGGCTTCGGATCTGGACAACGACAGCCTGCGCACGCAGGCGGTGGCGCAGGCCGCAAGCCAGGTGGCTGTCATCGCCGAGGTGCGTGCTGCATTGCTGGATTTCCAGCGTGCCTTTGCCCGCAGGGCCGGGGGGGCCGTGCTGGACGGGCGTGACATCGGCACGGTGATCTGCCCGCAGGCCGAAATAAAGCTGTTCGTCACCGCCAGTGCCGAAGTGCGCGCCAAGCGGCGCTTTGACGAGCTGGTCCAGCGCGGACAACCTGCCGATCTGGATGCGGTCACCGCAGATGTCAAAGCCCGCGACGCGCGCGACATGGACCGCGCCGAGGCACCGCTGCGGCCTGCGGATGACGCGGTGCTGATCGACACCTCGGACAAGACCATAGACGAAGCGGTGGCCGCAGCCATCGCCGCTGTGAATAAAGTGAAAGGATGATCCGATGAAGATGCGCAAGCTGGGGGCAGTTGGCCCGGAGATTTCCGCGCTTGGCTATGGTGCCATGTCCTTTGCCGATTTCTACGGCAAGGCGACCGAGGAGGGCAGCCACGCGATTCTGGACATGGCGCGCGATCAGGGCGTGACCCATATCGACACGTCGAACGTCTATGGCATGGGCCAATCCGAAAGCTTTATCGGCAGCTATCTGGCCGCCAATCCGGGCGCGCGGGATGCGTTCCACATCGCCACCAAGGCCGGCATTTCAAAAGACGCGAGCGGCAACCGTTGCTTTGACAACAGCCCCGCGCATTTCGAGGCTGAACTGGACAAGAGTCTCAAGCGGTTGGGGGTCGATTACGTCGACCTGTATTATTGCCATCGCCGTCAGGCCGACATCCCGATCGAGGATGTCACCGGCACGCTGGATGCGCTGCGCCAGAAGGGCAAGGTCAAGGCCATCGGCTTTTCCGAAATCGCCCCTTCGTCCCTGCGCCGGGCGGCGGCTGTGGCCCATGTGGATGCGGTTCAGTCGGAATATTCGCTGCAAACCCGCTTTCCCGAACTGGGGCTGGTGCAGACCTGTGCCGAACTGGGCACGGCGCTGGTCGCCTTTTCTCCGGTCGGGCGCGGGCTGTTGACGGACACGCCAGCGACGGCGGAAAAGGCGGCGGGCCTGCCGTTCCTGCGCACCAACCCACGGTTCCAGACGCCGAACCTCGAGGCCAACCTTGAAATTCTCAAGGGGTTCCGGGCGCTGGCCGCCGAGATGGGCGAACCCACGGCAGCCCTGTCGATTGCCTGGCTGCTGGCCCAGGGCGACCACATCATCCCGATCCCCGGCACCCGCCACACCGCATTCTTCCGCGACCTCGTGCGCGGCACCGAACTGAGCCTGAGGGCCGACGACCTGGCCCGCATTGACGCGGTGTTGCCCGTCGGCTGGTGCCACGGCGACCGCTACAACGCGGATCAGTGGAACGGCCCGGAACGCTATTGCTAGGGCAGGGTGGTGCTTGGACCTTGCGCACAAGGCCCAAGCCCGCTATACGCGCGCCTGTCAGCAAGGTGAACACACCGCAAGGCATCGAGATGAGCAGGGTCGGAACACCTCCGGCCCTCTTTGCTTTGCCGCTCACCTGACCAACGAAACCCACAAGACCGGCGGAGACAACCGTACGGCCCGAAAACAAACGTAGATTAGGAAACCAGAGACCACATGGCTCAATCAACATCTATGGAGGAATTCGAAGCCCTCCTGAACGAAAGCTTCGAAATGGACACACCCGAAGAAGGGTCTGTCGTAAAAGGCAAAGTCATCGCAATTGAAGCGGGCCAAGCCATCATCGACGTCGGCTACAAGATGGAAGGCCGCGTTGACATCAAAGAATTTGCAGATCCCGGTGAACAGCCCAAAATCGCCCCCGGCGATGAGGTCGAAGTGTTCCTGCGCCAGGTCGAAAACGCGCGTGGCGAAGCCGTCATCAGCCGCGAAATGGCCCGCCGTGAAGAAGCATGGGATCGTCTCGAAAAAGCTTACGCCGACGACACCCGCGTCGAAGGTGCGATCTTTGGTCGTGTCAAAGGCGGCTTTACCGTTGATCTGGGCGGCGCTGTTGCGTTCCTGCCCGGTTCGCAGGTTGACGTGCGCCCCGTGCGTGACGCAGGCCCGCTGATGGGTCTGAAGCAACCCTTCCAGATCCTGAAAATGGACCGTCGTCGTGGCAACATCGTTGTATCGCGTCGCGCCATCCTGGAAGAATCGCGTGCCGAACAGCGCGCCGAAGTCATCGGCAACCTGACCGAAGGTCAGACCGTCGAGGGCGTGGTCAAGAACATCACCGAATACGGTGCGTTCGTTGATCTGGGCGGTGTTGACGGCCTGCTGCACGTCACAGACATGGCATGGCGCCGGGTCAACCACCCGTCGGAAATCCTGTCGATCGGTGAAGCGATCAACGTTCAGGTCATCAAGATCAACAAAGACACGCACCGCATTTCGCTGGGCATGAAGCAACTGCAGGAAGATCCGTGGGATCTGGTGGCTGCCAAATATCCGCTGGAATCGGCGCACACTGGCCGCGTGACCAACATCACCGACTACGGCGCATTTGTTGAGCTGGAGCCCGGTGTCGAAGGTCTGGTCCACGTTTCGGAAATGTCCTGGACCAAGAAGAACGTGCACCCCGGTAAAATCGTGTCCACCTCGCAAGAGGTTGAGGTCATGGTTCTGGAAATCGACAGCGCCAAGCGTCGCGTTTCGCTGGGTCTGAAACAGACCATGCGCAACCCGTGGGAAGTGTTTGCAGAAACACACCCCGAAGGCACCGAAGTCGAAGGCGAAGTCAAGAACATCACCGAATTCGGTCTGTTCGTGGGTCTGCCCGGCGACATCGACGGCATGGTTCACCTGTCCGACCTGTCCTGGGACGAGCGTGGCGAAGACGCCATCCAGAACTACCGCAAGGGCGACATGGTTCAGGCCGTCGTTTCGGAAGTTGACGTCGAGAAAGAGCGTATCTCGCTCTCGATCAAAGGCGTTGGTGGCGACAAGTTCGCAGAAGCGGTTGGCGGCGTGAAGCGCGGCTCGATCGTGACCGTGAACGTGACCGCGATCGAAGAAGGCGGCATCGAAGTGGAATATGAGGGCATGAAATCCTTCATCCGCCGCTCCGACCTGTCGCGTGACCGTGCCGAGCAACGCCCCGAGCGCTTTAGCGTTGGCGACAAGGTTGATGTGCGCATCACCAACGTCGACAACAAATCGCGTCGTCTGGGTGTGTCGATCAAGGCACGCGAGATCGCAGAAGAGAAAGAGGCCGTCGAACAGTATGGTTCCTCCGACTCGGGCGCATCGCTGGGCGACATTCTGGGCGCCGCGCTGAAAGGCGACGACTGATCCAGCCCTGCCTTCGGGCAAGAGCTATATCATCTGACATAGGGCCCCGCATCTTCGGATGCGGGGCTTTTTTCTGTCCGAATCATAGCGACCGCCAGCGGCGCGGTTTTTGAGCGCGGCCTTGCCTTGTTGGCGAGCAATGCAGCCAAAACGCGATTTTCTCACCCGAAACAGCGCCTTCGCCCTGCAAATTCTTGCCTGCTGCTTGCGCTACCTGTTTCCGCAATGGATTTTTGTTCCTATAGTCACCTCTTGTGACAAGCGCGAATAACGCCCCGGGGGGACAAATATGATCCGGTCTGAACTTATTCAGAAAATCGCAGACGAGAATCCACACCTGTATCAGCGAGATGTCGAACGGATTGTGAATACAATTTTTGAAGAAATCACCGGAGCCATGTCGCGTGGTGACCGGGTCGAGCTGCGCGGCTTTGGCGCGTTTTCCGTAAAACAGCGCGATGCACGTGTCGGACGGAACCCACGTACGGGTGAAACCGTTCATGTAGAAGAAAAGCACGTGCCATTCTTCAAAACCGGCAAGCTGCTTCGAGACCGACTGAACGGAAACGACTGAATGCGCTATATTCGTTATGCCTGCATCGCGATTTTCGCGATTGCCTTGATTGCCGTTGCCCTTGCCAACCGCGAGGTGGTGACGCTGAAAGTGTTGCCGTCCGAGGTGGCAGGCTATTTTGCGTTGAATCCGTCCATCCAGTTGCCGATGTTTCTGGTGATCTTCCTGGGCATCATCGTGGGCCTTCTGGTCGGCTTTGTCTGGGAATGGATGCGTGAACATGCGGTCCGTGCCGAGGCATCGCGCAAGGGCCGCGAAGTGCGCAAGCTTGAGCGTGAAGTAAAACGCCTGAGAGGCGAAAAGCACGAAGGCAAGGACGAGGTTCTGGCCCTTCTGGATGAAGCGGGCTGACGGGTTCTTATGTCACCTGACATAGCTGTAAAGATCTGTGGGCTGCGGACGGCGGCCGATGTCGCCGTGACTGCGGCGTCGGGGGCTGCCTATTGCGGTTTCGTGTTTTTTGCGAAGTCACCGCGCAACCTGTCATTTGATGCGGCGGCGGCACTGGCGGTGGACGCGCCTGTCGGACTGGCCAAGGTCGCCCTGACCGTGGATGCCGATGATGCCTTTCTGGACGCGCTGACCGCGCAAGTGCCATTGGACATGTTGCAACTGCACGGGCACGAAACCCCGGCACGCGTGACCGAGGTCAAGGCGCGCTATGGGCTTCCGGTAATGAAGGCGGTCGGCGTCGCGGATGCTTCCGACCTGCTGACATTGGACAGCTATCTGACGGTGGCTGACCAGATTCTGGTGGACGCCAAACCGCCGCGCACCGCCGCGCTTCCCGGTGGCAACGGGCTGTCGTTTGACTGGCGTCTGATTGCAGGCCGTCGCTGGCCTCTGCCATGGATGCTGGCGGGCGGGCTGACCCCGGACAACGTGGCCGAGGCGATCCGGGTGACCGGCGCGCGTCAGGTCGACGTGTCGTCCGGTGTTGAAACCGCGCCGGGCGTCAAGGACGCGGACAAGATCGCGGCCTTCTGCCGCGCGGCGCAGGCTGCCCCTGCGCGGGTCTGACCACCGGAAAGGGCAGGAAACTGTGGCACGGCTCATTCTGCATATTGGACATGGAAAAACCGGCTCGAGCGCGCTGCAATCGGCACTGGCGCTCAGCACCGATGCGCTGGCGGCTCAGGGAATCGTGTATCCTGACCATGCTTCTCTTGCGCAGGCCCGTGCGGGGCAGATCACAGCGGGCAACGTGAACGGGCGCACGCTGGTTGCCACCGCAAAGGCTGCGTTGAAGCGCAGCGCGCAGGATGTGCTTTTGTCCAATGAAAGCCTGATCCACTTTTTCCTGAACGATCCCGACCTGCTGTCCCGTGTTGCAAACCTTGGGGTTCCGGTTCAGCTGATCCTCTATGTGCGCAACCCTTTCGACCACGCCTGTTCGGTCTATGGTCAGACCGTCAAGCGCGGGGGGGCGGATATCAGCTTTGACGCTTTTCTGGCGGGCTATCCGACACCGTCAAAGGTGCGCGAAATGATCCGGCTGGCGGAACGGGCCGGTGTCGATCTGACAGTCATCAATTATTCCAATCACGCTGCAGACATCCTGCGCAGCCTGACCGACGCACTGGGCGTGCCCGCCGATACGCTGACACCGGTGGCAGCCGGGCGGGTCAACCGATCGCTGACGCGGTCGGAAATGGAACTGCAACGCATGTTCAACCGCCATTGGGGCCGCCGCAGCAGCCGGTTCGTGTCGGATGCCCTGTGCAACGCCTTGCCCGAGATCCGCGCCGAAAGGCCCACTGCGTCAGCACAGGCGCTTGACGCATTTGTCGCGCGCCAGACCCCCATCGTGGCCGAAGTGAATGCGCTGTTGCCACCCTCCGAGGCCTACACGCTTGAGGTGCCGGGGGACGCGCCCGGGACCGAAGGCCAGAGCGACCTGACATTCACGCCTGAGCAGATGGAGGTGCTGGTCCGGGCCATTTCCGAACGCATCCCCAATGTGCTGGAAAACGACCGCTGGCACCGGCTGTTGATCCGCCTGCGCGGCGGACAGCATGGCAGCGTTCTGAAAAGCCTGAAACGCAAGATTACAGGCCGCAAAAACGGCTAGTCCTTTACACGCAGGGCGCTGAAAGCTAGGTCCAAGTCTACACCAGACAGGAGCAGCCCCGATGGCGAACGATCTCTTCAATTCTTTCATGACCGGCCCCGACGAACAGGGCCGCTTTGGCGATTTCGGCGGACGTTTCGTGTCCGAAACGCTGATGCCGCTGATCCTGAGCCTTGAGGAAGAATACGAGAAGGCCAAGACAGACGACAGCTTCTGGGCCGAGATGAACGACCTTTGGACGCATTACGTGGGCCGCCCGTCGCCGCTGTATTTTGCGGAACGGCTGACCGACCATCTGGGCGGTGCCAAGGTCTATATGAAACGCGACGAGCTGAACCACACCGGCGCGCACAAGATCAACAACGTGCTGGGGCAGATCATCCTGGCGCGCCGCATGGGCAAGACGCGGATCATCGCGGAAACCGGTGCGGGCCAGCATGGTGTAGCCACGGCCACGGTCTGTGCCAAGTTCGGTCTGAAATGCGTGGTCTACATGGGTGCGCATGATGTTGAGCGCCAGGCGCCCAATGTGTTCCGCATGCGTCTGCTGGGGGCTGAAGTGGTGCCGGTGACCTCGGGTCGTGGCACGTTGAAGGATGCGATGAACGACGCGCTGCGCGACTGGGTGACAAACGTGCGCGATACGTTCTACTGCATCGGCACGGTTGCGGGGCCGCATCCGTACCCTGCGATGGTCCGCGACTTTCAGGCCATCATCGGCAAGGAAGTCCGCGAACAGATGGATGCCGCCGAAGGCCGTTTGCCCGACACGCTGGTTGCGGCGATCGGCGGTGGTTCGAACGCCATGGGGCTGTTCTTTCCGTTCCTTGATGACAAGGACGTCAACATCATCGGCGTCGAGGCCGGCGGCAAGGGCGTGAACGCCAAGATGGAACATTGCGCGTCGCTGACCGGTGGCCGCCCCGGCGTGCTGCACGGCAACCGCACCTATCTGTTGCAGGATGACGATGGCCAGATCCTTGAAGGGTTCTCGATCTCGGCGGGTCTGGATTACCCCGGCATCGGCCCTGAACACGCATGGCTGCACGAAATCGGGCGGGCGAAATACGTCAGCATCACCGATGTCGAAGCACTGGAGGCGTTCCAGCTGTGCTGTACACTGGAGGGGATCATTCCGGCACTGGAGCCCAGCCACGCGCTGGCTCATGTGATGAAGCTGGCACCGACCCTGCCCAAGGATCACATCATCTGCATGAACATGTGCGGGCGCGGCGACAAGGACATCTTTACCGTGGCCAAGGCGCTGGGGTTCGAGATGGGGAATTTCGGCTGAACTGACGGCGGGTGGGGGCGCTGCCCCCGGCGCTGTGCGCCTCCCCCGGAGTTTATCTGGCAAGATGAAGTTAAAGGCCCGCGCTTTAGGAGGCGTGGGCCTTTAATACGTCCAGCGGCACGATGTCGAGGGCGCGCTGGTGGGTGGAGCTGAGTGCCACATCAGGGGCACAGCCTTCGTCATGCGCTTGCAGGAAGCGCGCGGCGCACAGGCACCAGCGGTCACCGGGGCGCAGGCCGTCAAAGCCGAACTCGGGTCGCGGGGTGCTGAGATCGTTGCCGACGTATTTGGAATAGGCGAGGAATTCGGCTGTCATCACCGCGCACACTGTGTGGCTGCCGTGATCTTCGGCGCAGGTGTTGCAATGCCCGTCGCGGAAAAAGCCGGTCAGCGGGGCGGTGCTGCAAGGGGCCAGCGCTTGGCCGAGTACGTTTACGGCGTCATCAGGTTCCATCTTTTGCCTCCGTGGCTTGAGTGATCCGGCGTAGCATGTCGATGCTGGCATCGGTCACGCCGGGGTCGCGAAATTTGCGGTCGGCGGCGGTGACGACGATCACCACATGCGCGTCCTTGTCGATATAAAGATACTGACCATAGACGCCGCGCCCCGTGACCTCTCGACCCGGCACCGCGCCCACGGGCACCCACCACTGGTAGCCATAGCCGATTTCGCCGGGCGATGTCTTGGCAGAGGGACGAATCGCGGCGTCGATCCAGTCTGCGGGCACGATCTGCTGGCCCTGCCACATCCCGTCCTGCTCGATCATCTGGCCAAAACGGGCATAGTCGCGCGTGCGCAGGTTCAGACCGCCCAGCACAAAGGCCACACCGACGCCGTCGGTGACATAATAGGGCGTGGCTTCGACCCCCAGCGGGGTGATGATCTTCTCGGACAGCAGCGCAGGGATGTCGCGGCCCGTGGCCCCCCGGATCACCATGCCCAGCACGTGGGTGTCGATCGACGTGTATTGCATCTGCGTGCCGGGCGTGGTGAAGGTCTCGGTCAGACCGGCTGCAAAATCGTCCATCCTGCCGCCCAGGGCCAGCACGCGACCCATGCGGTTGATGTCACTGTCATAGTCCAGGTAATCTTCGTCAAAGGTCACGCCGGACGACATTTGCAGCACGTTGCGGATGGTCGCCCCGTCATAGGCGCCACCCTTCAGTTGGGGCGCGTACCTGGTGACGGGATCGTCCAGCGACGTGATTGCGCCTTCTTCAACGATGATGCCCATCAGCGCGGACAGAAAGCTTTTGGCGACGGACCAGCTGATGCGCAGGTCGTCCTCGGTGGTGCCGATGAAATAGTCCTCGTAGACGATCTGACCGTCCTTCAGCACCAGCAGCGAGGTAACGGCGCGGTCCTTGATCCAGGCGTCGGCCCCGGCGGGCAGGGTCATGGGGGCACCGTAGGGCAGGGGTGAAATCGGCCCGTCCCCGCGCGGGATCTCGCGCGACAGGAATGCGTCGTTCATGTGGCTGAAGTTGCCGACGATCCTGTCCTCGGAAAACAGGCTGTTCACCGCCATCAGGCGCATGATTTCTTCGCGCTTCCAAAAGCCAATGACAGCGGCGGCCAGTATGGCCATCAACAGGATGCGAACGGCCCATTTCAGTAAGCGGCGCAAGGTATTCCCCCCTGGTTACATGCGCCCAGTCAATCACGTGACAGGGGGCGGGGCAAATCCTATGTCGGTCCGGTCCAGTTGACCCAACGTCCGTGAAAATCGGCGCGCCCCAGCGTCAGGCGCAGATCACCGGGCCACAGGCGCAGGGTCAGGGCGGCGCCCACGGCGCCGGTCACGTCGCCTTCGGTTTCCATCGACAGCCATGCCAGCGGGCGGGTTTGCGTGGCCTGCGCGCCTGCAGCCTCGATCAGGGCGGTGCCGCGTGCCTGTGCGGGGGCCGGGAAATATTGCCATGCGACCGTGTGCTGGATCAGGTGCACCTGCCCTTCGGTCTGGGCGGTCAGACGCTGTTCCAGCCAGTCGATGGCATCGCCACGCGTCATTTCCGCGTCGAACACGGCGGCGGCGGCGCGGGTGCGGGCCAGACGCTCGGGCTGGTCGGCCCAGAGGTAGGCCGTGAGGCGCAACAGGTCATCCGCGTCACGCGGGTTCAGCGGGTTCAGGTCCACGCCCGCGCGGCTCGCGATGTGCGGCACCTTGGCGGGGGGCAGAGGGCCGGTCCAGTCGGGGGTGAGCGTCAGGGCGGGATCGTCGGGGCCAAGGGTGGTGCCCCCCACGCTCAGCGCGAAATGGTCCCACATCAGGTTCAGCCCGCCCGATGCGCCCAACTCGCTCAGCATCACCGGCAGGTCAAACTGCGCGCAGACGACCCGCGCGCCCGCGATCAAGGCGGCCGAACGGCGGACTTCATTGGTTTGCGGCGGGCTGTCGACCCAGTCGATCATGAAGGCTTCATGCGTGGCCAATGCCTCCATCACGGCATCGCGCAGGGGCGCATCATCGGGGGTGTGGGGCGGGTAGCAGGCGGCAAGCCGGGGGCTGCGACCCGACAGAACCAGCGCATGCAATCCACCCGCGACGCGCAGCGGCAACGAGTGGCCTGAGGGGCCGATGTCGCCTGTAAACCCTGCCAGCTTGCGGCCCAGGGCGCTGTCCGCGGGCCAGTCTGTTGCCAACAGGGTCAGCAGACGCTGCATGAACGGCGAATCAAGACGCGCGCAGGATTGCGCCTGATTGCGAAAGGCCTCGGCAAGGGTCATTTGAAGCGTTCCATCAGCTTTTGCAGGGCCGAAAGGGGCGCTTCGGGCTCTGGGGTCGGCGCGGATTTGGGGGCCGCCTTCTGGGCCTCTGGCTTGGCTTTCGGCCCCTTGTCGCCTGTGCCGGAACGGGGCGGCGATACACGCAGCGCCACGGCGTTCATGAACTTGGCCGGATCATCCTGCGCCAGATATTGCGCCCCGTCCGACACGCCGCGCAGCACATCGTCCAGCCAGTCCTGATCGGCCTTGGCAAAGTCGTGCAGCACATAGCCTGCCACGCGGTCCTTGTGCCCCGGATGGCCGATGCCCAGCCGCACGCGCCCGTAATCAGCCCCCAGATGGGCATGGATCGAGCGCAGGCCGTTGTGCCCGGCATGTCCGCCACCCTGTTTGAAGCGCACCTTGCCGGGGCCAAGGTCCAACTCGTCATGCAGAACGATTACATCCTGCGGCTCAAGTTTGTAGAACTGGACAGCGGCATTCACCGACTGGCCCGAGTTGTTCATGAACGTCTCGGGTTTCAGCAGCACGACGCGGTCGCTGCCAAAGCGGCCTTCGATCACCTGTCCCTGAAACTTGGATTTCCAGGGGCCAAAGCTGTGGTCATCCGCTATCCGGTCCAGACACATGAAGCCGATGTTGTGGCGGTGGCCTGCATATTTTGCGCCCGGATTGCCCAGACCGACGATCAGTTTCATCAATCGCTCCCTTGGATGTTGCGGCGCAGCATAGGCGCAGGGGGCAGGCGGGTCCAGTCAACCTGTCGGGGCAGGGCCAACATATGCCTGCCCCAAACGCAAAACGGGGCCCCGAAGGACCCCGTTTCAAATGACTGCGAAAGCTCAGACTTACTCGTCTGCGCCAGCTTCCATTTCGGTGGCGGGCACTTCGTCCGCGGCCACTTCTTCTTCGTCGTCCGACTGCGATGCCAGACCCGACGGAGCCGAGATCTGTGCGATGACAAAGTCACGGTCGATCGTGGGCTTCGCGCCTTCGGGCAGTTTCACCGAGGAAATGGTGACGCTGTCGCCGATTTCGACTTCGGATACGTCGATGGTGACGTGATCGGGGATATCGCCCGCGGTCACGATCAGTTCCACTTCGGGACGGATCATGGTCAGAACGCCGCCGTGCTTCAGGCCGGGCGATGTTTCTTCGCCAACCACTTCAACCGGGATGAACAGGTTGATTTTTGTGGTGCGGCGCAGACGCATGAAATCGACGTGAGTCGGCAAGTCCTTGACCACGTGACGCTGAACGTCGCGGCAGATGACGCGCACGTCGTCATGACCTTCGACTTTCATGTTGAACAGGGTCGACTTGAAACGGCCCGCTTTCAGCATTTTCAGCAGTTTGTTGAACGGGATGTTGATCGGAAGCGGGTCAACGTCGCCACCAAAAACAATGCCCGGAACCATGCCGGCACGACGTGCCTGACGAGCGGCGCCCTTGCCTGTCCCCGTCCGTTCCAGAGCTTCGAGATCAGGAATCTCTCCAGCCATAGTAATTCTCCAATACATAAGGGCAGGGTGCCTCCAAGGCTGCCACCCCGCGTGAAGTCGCGCGTATAGACCGGATCGGATGCCGTGAAAAGAGGGATTTTGCACAGGTGCGTGCCATGGCCCCTTGTGCCGATGCGCACCCCGTGGCACCGCACCGCCCATGAGCATTTTTAGCGACCTTTGGATCAGCCGCAAGCCGATGGCGGGCTTTCTGGTGATTGGCATCGCTTGGGCGTCGTATTTCGCGCAGATGCCTGTGATCAAGGCCGGTATCAACGCATCCGACGGCGCCTATGGCAGCGTGATCCTGCTGGCCGCGCTGGGGGCGGTGGTCGCAATGTGGCTGGCACCGATGGCGGACCGGGTCGCAGGGCCATCGGCCTTGCCCGTCTTTGCGATTGCGGTGGCTTTGGGTTTCCTTTGGGCCGGTGCCGCGGGCAGTTTGCTGGGGTTGATGTTTGCGCTGATGCTGGCGTCCGTCGGCTCGGGTGTGGTCGATGTGCTGGTGAACGCACGCCTGTCCGAGAAAGAGGCGCAGCACGGGCGTGACCTGATGAACCTCAACCACGGCGTTTATTCCTTCACCTATGCCGGCGCTGCGCTGATCGTCGGCTGGGCGCGCGAGGCTGGTTGGCCGCCGGTAGCGGTCTTTGGGGTCATGGCGGTGGTGATCGTGCTGTTGTGTCTGATGATGCTGGGTGACGAGCCTGCGCCGCAGAACCCAGAAACCGGCACATCACCTGCGGCCTTCCCACATATGCTGGTCTGGCTCATGGGCCTGTTGGTCCTGACCGGCTTTCTGGCCGAGGCGGGCACCGAAGGCTGGTCGGCCCTGCATCTGGAACGCACGCTGGGGGGCGGCCCCGCGCAGGGCGCGCTGGGACCTGCGATTCTGGGGCTGACCATGGGGATCGGGCGGCTGGGTGGCCATGCGCTGGCGCGGTTCCTGCCCGTGATGGTCCTGCTGGCCTGCGCCTGCCTGTTGTCGGCCTTTGGTGTGATTCTGGCCGGGGCTGCCAGCACGCTGATGATGGCCTATTTCGGCTTTGCGCTTGGAGGTTTGGGCATTTCGGTGGTGGTGCCGATGGTGATCGCGCTGGCGGGGCGTGTGGTCGAACCTGCCGCCCGCCTGACCGCAATCAGCCGCGTGTCGGTGCTGGGGTATGGCGCGTTTTTCATCGGGCCGCCGCTGATGGGGCTGGTCAGCGAAGGGTGGGGCTTGCGCACGTCATTCTACCTGATCGGTGCTTTGCTGGTGCTGGCCGCCGCCGTGCTGATCCCGGCGATCGCTGCACAGGTCAGCCGACGGGCGTGACCAGATGGCCGCCTGCGTCCTTGATCCGCTCGTAAAGCGCGAATTCCTCTGCCCGCACCTTGCGCAGCCTGTCCTCGACCGCGGCTGATAGCGGCGCCCTGGCGGGGGGCGAGACGTTCTTCTGTTTCAACTCGATCTCCTCGCCAAAGGCATCCGCCAGAAAGGCGCGGAACACCGGCTGGCGTTCATAGGCGAACAGATGCGTCACCAGCACATCGCCCTTGCCCGAGGTGACAAAGTTGAACTGGCTGCCGATACCGGCAAAAGGTGGTGGATCGTCCGAGATCACTGCCAATACGAATTCGTCAAAGCTGCACCCGTTGGTGCTGGCCTTGGTGCCTTTCTGGCGCGGGCCACTGCGATAGCGGTACCAGCTGCGGATCTGCTCTATGGGGTCGCGCATGACCGCCATCGTTTCCACCGTCAGATCAAAGGTATCTGCCAGGAACGGCGCCACCTTGTTGTGAAACCGCGTCGCGGTCAGGTGTTTGCGCCGTTTTGACAGGATAATGTCGGCACGCGGACGCAGGGCCATCTCGAAGGCGGTCGTGCCGGTCTTCGGGACGGCAAGAAAGGCCAGGTTCTGATCGGAAAAAACCAACATGACCCCAGCCTTATCCTGTCAGTGCCCGTCTTGCCAACGGCCGGCAAAGTCTTCGGGTATCAGCAGGTTGTGCCGTCCCAGATTTGCAACATTGGTCTCGCCGCACAGGGCCATGGTGATGTCCATCTCGCGTTGAATGACCTCAAGCGCTGTGGTCACGCCTTTCTGACCCATGGCACCCAGCCCGTAGATAAAGGCGCGCCCGATGAATGTGCCCTTGGCGCCCATCGCCACCGCCTTCAGCACGTCCTGACCCGACCGGATGCCGCTGTCCAGATGCACCTCGACCTGATCACCGACGGCGTCCAGGATCGACGGCAGCGCGCGGATCGACGACAGCGCGCCGTCCAGCTGCCGCCCGCCGTGGTTACTGACCACAATCGCATCGGCTCCGACCTTGAGCGCCATCTTGGCGTCCTCGGCGTCCAATATCCCCTTGAGGATCACCTTGCCGCCCCATTCTTCCTTGAGCTTGGCGACCTTGTTCCAGTCCAGCGTCGGATCGAACTGTTCTGCCGTCCAGGCGCTCAGTTGCGAGGTGTCGCTCAGACCTTGGACATGCCCCACGATATTGCCGAACTCGCGCCGCTTGGCTTGTAGCATCTCTATGCCCCAGGCCCATTTGGTCGCCAGATTGGCGATGGTCTTGGGCGTCAGTTTGGGTGGGGCGGACAGGCCGTTTTTCAGGTCCTTGTGGCGTTGCCCGAGGATTTGCAGGTCCAGCGTAATCACCAGCGCCGAACATTTCGCATCCTTGGCGCGCTGGATCAGGCGGCTGACGTAATCGGTGTCGCGCATAGTATAAAGCTGAAACCAGAACGGTGCGGTTGTCGCCTCGGCCACATCCTCGATCGAGTTGATCGACATGGTGGACAGGGTGAACGGCACGCCAAAGGCTTCGGCCGCACGGGCGGCTTTGATCTCGCCATCGGCGTGCTGCATCCCGGTCATGCCGACGGGGGCAAGGGCCACAGGCATCGCCACATCCTGCCCGATCATCTGGCTCTTGGTGCTGCGCCCCGACATATCCACCGCCACGCGCTGGCGCAGGCGGATGTCATCGAAATCGGACGAGTTGTCGCGAAAGGTCTGTTCGGTCCACGACCCGCTTTCGCAATAATCATAGAACATGCGCGGCACGCGCCGCTCATAAATACGTTTGAGATCGGCGATTTCGGTAATGACAGGCATGATGCGGACTCCAAGACGCGATATTGGTCAGTTTTTGTTACCGATATACGCGCTTTGGATCAATCCCGCATCAAAGTTTCATCACATCACGCGCTGTGCGCGCCGTCTGCCAGCGATTTCACGAATGTCAGGATATCGGTCACGCTGTCGCCCTTGGCGATTTTCGCAACGATGGCGGACCCCACAACCGCACCATCCGCAACCGACGCAATCGCGCGGCTTTTCTCGGGCGTGTTGATGCCAAAGCCCACGATGATCGGCAGATCGGTCTGCGACTTGATCCGCGCAACCTCGGGGCCGACGTCCGTTGCTTCGGCTTCGGCCGAGCCGGTGATGCCGGTGATCGAGACATAATACACAAAGCCCGAGGTGTTCTGCAGCACGCGCGGCAGGCGTTTGTCGTCGGTGGTCGGTGTCGCCAGACGGATAAAGTTCAGCCCCGCCGCCTGTGCCGGAATGCACAGCTCGCTGTCTTCTTCGGGGGGCAGGTCGACCACGATCAGGCCGTCAATGCCTGCTTCCTTGGCATCCACCAGGAACTTGTCCACGCCACGCGAATAGATCGGGTTGTAATAGCCCATCAGCACGATTGGCGTTGTGTCGTCGGTTTCGCGGAACGCACGCGCCAGATCCAGCGTGCGTTGCAGGGTCATGCCACCCTCAAGGCTGCGCTGGCCTGCCAGCTGGATCGTGGGGCCGTCGGCCATCGGATCGGTGAAGGGCAGGCCCAGCTCGATGATGTCCACGCCCGCACCCGGCAATCCCTTGACGATCTCAAGCGAGGTGTCGAAATCGGGATCACCCGCCATCACGTAGGAAACGAATGCTTTTTTGCCGGCGGCTTTGAGGTCGGCGAATTTTGCGTCGATGCGGGTCATGGGATGGCCTTTTTCTGTGTCTGCACCGCAATGCCGAAACTGACGCAGGAAATCAATGCACCGCGGGCAGGGGCAGGGCAAATTGCGCCCATCCGGCGGTTCCGGGCCTGACATATCTGCCCTGCGCGCCCATTCACCGCCTTGCACGCAGCGCAACCCGCCTTTAGAAGCGGCCTGTCGTGGATTTCGGAGAACGAACATGGGTTTCAAGATGGGTATCGTCGGGCTGCCGAACGTGGGCAAATCGACCCTGTTCAACGCGCTGACACGCACAGCCGCCGCTCAGGCCGCGAACTTTCCGTTCTGTACAATTGAGCCCAACGTGGGCGAGGTCGCCGTGCCCGATGCACGTCTGGACAAGCTGGCAGAGATCGCACAGTCGAAAACCATCATTCCCACGCGTATGACCTTTGTGGATATCGCCGGTCTGGTCAAAGGCGCCTCCAAGGGCGAGGGGCTGGGCAACCAGTTTCTGGCGAACATCCGCGAAGTGGACGCCATCGCCCACGTGCTGCGCTGCTTTGAAGACGGCGATGTGACCCACGTCGAGGGGCGTGTGGACCCCGTGGCCGATGCCGAAACCATCGAAACCGAACTGATGCTGGCCGACATCGAAAGCATCGAGAAACGCTTGCAAAACATCGTGCGCAAGGTGCGCGGCGGTGACAAGGAAGCGGTGCAACAGGAACGCCTGATGCGTGCGGCTTTGGCCGTATTGGAAGAGGGCAAACCGGCCCGTGTTGTCGAGGTTGATGATGATGACCTGCGCGCGTGGAAGATGCTGCAACTGCTGACCACGAAACCCGTTCTTTACGTCTGCAACGTCGGTGAATCCGAAGCGGCCGAAGGCAATGCCCTGTCCGCCCGCGTGGGCGAAATGGCTGCAGCCGAAGGCAACATGCACGTCATCATCTCGGCCCAGATCGAGGAAGAAATCAGCCAGCTTGAGCCGGAAGAGGCGCAGATGTTCCTGGACGAAATGGGGCTGAGCGAAGCGGGCCTCGACCGTCTGATCCGCGCAGGCTACGAGCTGCTGCACCTTGAAACCTATTTCACCGTCGGCCCGAAAGAGGCCCGCGCCTGGACCATCCGCCAAGGCACATCCGCGCCCAAGGCGGCCGGCGTGATCCACGGCGATTTCGAAAAAGGCTTCATTCGCGCCGAAACCATCGCTTATGACGATTTCGTCGGCCTTGGCGGCGAGCAGCCAGCGAAAGAGGCAGGCAAGATGCGTGCAGAAGGCAAAAGCTACGTCGTCAAGGACGGCGATGTGCTGCACTTCCTGTTCAACACCTGAATTAGATCAGGGGGGAAAACTTCCCCCCTGCAGACTACAATCCCTTGCGCGCAATGGTCTCGGCCAGCCGTCCGACAGCCTGTCCCCGTGCGGCGGCAATGGCGGTGGGCGACCCGGTGTCCCCGACAATCGGCTCTTCGATGGCGAATGATCCCGCGCTGGCGCGGCCCCCTGCTTCGGGTGCGATGAAATACTGACCGGACAGGCGGAACACCCCTTCGGCCGTGGCCAGCATCTCTTCGATCCGCACATCGACCTTGGCCGCGGCATAGGCGCGGAAAGGCCAGGGTTCGGGGGCCACGGTCACCCCCGTGATGGCGCCCAGATCGCGCGAGAGCTGCAGGGTGATCGACCGGGCGGGCAGGTCGGCCCACAGCGTGCCCATGGGCGATATGGTGCCGTCCGCAGCGCGCATATAGATGTCTTCGGCAGCGGCATAGCTGGGCAGGGTCACCTCGGACACTTCAAGGCTGGAAAAACTGGATCGCACACGTGTCTCGGGCGCGCTGACGGGGGATGCGACGCGCACTTCGGTGGACCCGCAGGCGGCAATCAGCGTCACAAGGCCAAGGGCAGCCATGCTGCCGGTATTGATCATTTTCATAAGGTCACCGTCCCAGGATAAGCGAGTTTGGATTGCGTTCGATGGCCCGCGCCAGCCGTTCAATGGCCGAGGCCGCTGCCTCGATCTGGCGCAGGGCGGCGCTGGTTTCGCGCGAGAATGCAGATTCGCGCCCATAGTTGTTCAGCGTGGCCGCCGCCTGATTGGCGACGTTGCGCAGCTGCGTGGCGATGCCGGGCAGCAGCTTGGTGGCCTCTTCGACCGCCGATGCCGCATCACGCGCCGAGGCCAGCGTGGCGTTGGCATTGTCCACCAACCCGCCGTCGCGCAGCTCTTCCAGCGTCAGGGTCAATTGCGCCAGCGCCTCGTTCAGCTCTTGCGGCAGCGCGCGGGTCGACGGCTGGTCGATCAGCGCATTTGCCGCAGCCAGCAGTTCGGTTGTGCGGTCCGCCAGCGTTTTCAGCGACACCTCGGCCGCGTCGTCCAGAATGGCGCTGGCCTGATCCACGATACCGGGCAGACCGTCGGCGGCGGTTTTCACGCTGTCGATCGAGCTGATCAACTGGTCGACAACGCCCTTGCGTTCGATCTCGGTGACGATTGTGTTCAGCTTGCCCGAGATCTGTTCGAGGTCTTTCAAGACAACCGAAACCTGACCGGGGATCGCCTTTACATCGTCGCTTTCGACCACGCCGCGCACGCCAGACAGGATGCCGCGCAGCTCTTCGGGGGCCTCTTGCAACGCTTGCGAGCCGACAAGGGCGGTGGCGTTGTCCAGAAAGGCGATGGCGGATTGCATGACTTCCTCGATGGGTAGGTCGTTCACCCGCTGCAACACACCCTGCGCCGAGGTCGCGACATCGGTGATCTCGGCATCGGTGGTGGGCATGATCGGGTAAGGTTCAGCCGTGCGGATCAGTTCCGCCTCGGGGGCGTTTGGCACGTCGACCAGCCGGATTTTCAACGATCCGGTCAGCAGCGACGCGTTGGTCAATTGCCCGCGCATCCCCGCAGCAACGCGCCGCGACAGGAAATCAAGCAGATCCTCGTCGCCCGCCTCGTCCCCCAGCCCGACCCGGCTGGGGTTGATCCGCATGGTGGTCATCAGCCGCACGTTGTCGTCGCCGAACCGGTCGGCATCGACCAGCCCCGTCAGCGAGGCCACTTCGCCCACGCGCAAACCGCCCAGCTCCACGGGCGCACCGGCGCTCAGCCCGGACAGGTTTTGTTCAAAGATCATGGTCAGGGTCACGCTGTTGCTTTCGCCGTCCCCTTCAACCAGGAAATCGTTGCGCGCGGTTTCTTCGTCCGCGAACAGCTCGAACGCCGCGTCATTGACAAGCGGCGCACCGCCCGATCCCATTGTATCAAAGGTGATCCCGCCCGAAATCAGCGAGGCAAAGCTGTCAAAGTTGATCTGCGCACCCGCAGCGCCCAGCGAGAAGGAAAAGCCCGAGACATCCCAGAACCGCGTGCCGGTGGTCACCAGGGTGGTGTAAGGCGCATAGATCACGGCCTTGGCCGCGACACCTGTGCCGTCTTCATTGATCTCGGCGGCGCCGACCTGACCCACCTGCAAGCCTTTGTACAGAATGGGTGTGTTGGCCGTGGGCAGGCTTTCGGGCGAGCGCAGGGTGAACTGGATGCCCTCGCGGTCCGCACCCAGCAGGGGGGCGGTGGAGAGGCCCGCAAATTCGGTCTGAAAGCCACCGGCGGTGCCATCCCATGTGCCCTGAATGTAGACGCCTGACAAAACCGTATCCAGCCCGGTGACCCCCTGAGCCGACACCTCGGGCCGCACGACCCAGAACTGCGACTCGCTGTCGATGAACTCGGCCAGATCCTTGGACACCCGCACGCCGACGCGCACCTGTTTCAGATCATCGGTAAAGCCCACGTTCTCGACCAGCCCCACGCGTATGTCTCGAAAGCGCAGCTCGGTTTCACCCGCCTTGACGCCTGCGGCATTCTCAAAGGTGATCTCGATCAGCGGGCCCTGCTGGTTGAAATTGTTCCACGCAGCCCCCAGCGCGACGACAAGCGCCAGAATGGGGATCATCCAGATGAACGAAATCCCTTCCCAGAACTTGGGTTTGCCCTCTTCGACGGGAACGGGATCGGGGGTCGGCGTACTGTGGTCGGACATGGTTCAAGAGGTCTTTCGGGGTTGTTGACGACGCACGGCATCCCAGATCAGCCGGGGATCAAAGGCCTGAGCGGATAACATGGTGCAAATGACGGACAAAGCAAAGGTCATGGCCGCAGGTCCCGGCTGGATCGAGGCCACGACCGACAACTGCACAAGCGATGACAGGATTGCCACGACAAAGACGTCGATCATGGACCAGCGGCCGATGAATTCGACGATCTCGAACATATGGGTGCGGGTGCGGGGGGGCACACTCGATCCGCGCCGGGCGCTGATCGCCAGAAAGGCAATCGCCAGAAACTTGCCCACGGGGATCAGGACACTTGCAATCAGGATGATCGCGGCCACGCCAAAGCTGCCATGATGGGCCAGTTCGACCGCGCCGCCGATGATGGTGTTTTCGGTATGCGACACCAGGGTGTTGGTTTTCAGCATCGGATAGAGGTTCGCCGGAATATAGGCGATGACGCCCGCGATCCACCACGCCCAGACCTTTTGCAGGCTTCTGGCATCGCGCGATTCCAGATGGCTGCCACAGCGCCCGCAGCGCGCCTGACCCATCGGCCAGACCCGCGCACAGCGGCGGCAGGCCACCAGGCCCGCATCGCGCGCCGTCAGTCGTTTTCCAGCTCGAGCGATTTCCATACAGACCATGTACACAAGAAATTATCGTTAATCAGAACAAGGATGACCAGGGCGGAGAACATCCAGAATGCGGGGCCAAAACCGATATGCGCGAGATCCTGCACCTTGACCAGTGCTACGGCGCAGCCGATGGCAAAGACTTCGGCCATGGCCCAGGGTTTCAGCTCTTGCGACAGGCGAAAGGCGCGGCGCGCGTGGGGCAGGGCGGGGCGGTCGCGCACGACGGGGATCAGCACATAGAGGATCAGCACGGTGCGCAGCAGCGGCACGAATATGATCGCCGCCGCCACGAGGAATGACAGGAACACCATATACCCGGACCGAAAGCTGGACGCCGCGTCCAGGATCGACGTCGAATTGCCGATGCCACCCGCGTTGATGTCCAGAAACGGAAAGAACAGCGCCGCCACCACCAGGATCATCACCGTCAGCGTCAGCGCGATCATCTTCTTGCCGGCTTTTGTGCGCGGCGCGATCAGCACCGTGTGGCAATGACTGCACACCGCGCGCCCGCCCTTCGCGGGCATCTGTGCCAGATACAACGCATCACAATGGGGGCAGGCGATCAGGTCTTCGATCGCCGCCTCCTCGGGCGTGGTCCGGGCAAGTGTTTCGGTCGTCATGGCCGGGTCAGGCACTCCAAATTCTGCGGTCAAAGCGGCGATGCGGGGTGTTGCGCGCGCCAGAGTTTTGATCTGTCAGGGAATATAGCCCGTTTGACATACCCTGACAGGGCTTGCGGCGTCATACTTTGGAAAATCGCGCAGATTTTTGCCTGCGCTCAAATCCCTTGCGCTGCCTCCAGTTCCGATTGCAGCCGGGCCTCTTCGTGTGCCTTGGGCGTGGCAAAGCGGGCGAGCAGCAGATAGGCCACCGGCGTCAGATACAGCGTCGACAGCGTCGCCATCCCCAGCCCGCCGACAATGACCCAACCCAGAGCCTCGCGGGCCTCGGCGCCGGCGCCTGCGGAGAGGATCAGCGGAATGCCCCCCACCACGGTCGAGGTCATGGTCATCATCACGGGCCGCAGCCGGATGGTCGAGGCATTCAGGATCGCGTCGTGCACGCTGTCGCCCTTGTCGCGCAGCTGGTTGGCAAACTCGACGATCAGGATCCCGTTCTTGGCCATGATCCCGATCAGCATCACCAATCCGATCTGGCTGTAGACGTTCAGGCTCTGCCCCGTCAGCAACAGCGCAAAGACCGCACAGGCCAGCCCCAGCGGCACGGTCACCATCACGACCACCGCCGAGATAAAGCTTTCGAATTGCGCGGCCAGCACCAGGAACACGACCAGAATGGCAAAGCCGAAAGTCAGGAAGATGCCCGAATTCGTCTGGTCCAGCGTCGCCGCTTCGGCCAGCGGCACGATGCGGTTGTTTTCGGCAAGAACCGTGTCGCCAATATCGCGCACCTCTGCCAGCGCATCGCCCAGCGACAGATCGGGCGTCAGCCCCGCCGTCAGCTCGACCGACCGGTTCTGCCCCTCGCGGTCCAGTTCGGGGGCAACCGCGCGTTCTTCCAGCGTCACGAAGCTGGCCAGTGGCACCATCAGATCGTTGCCCGACTGAACAAATATGTTCTCAAGATCGCGCGGATCATTCACCGGCGTCGAGGTCGACAGCATTTTCACGTCAAAGCTTTTGTCGTCGATAAACACCGACCCCACCGTGCGCCCGTCCAGCATGGCCTGCAACGCCTGACCCAGCCCGGTGATATCAATCCCCAAGTCGGCGGCCAGCGCACGATCGATCTGCACGAACAACTGCGGCTGCGTGCGTTCGTATTCCAGCCGGACCTGCCCCATGTCGGGGTTCTGGCTCAACTGCGCGACCATCTCCTCGGCGACCTGGCTCAGCTGGTCATAGCTGTCTCCGGTGATCGCAAAGGCCAGCCCGCGCCCCGCACCGCGAATGCCCAGCGAGTTGGGCTGGATCGCAAAGGCCCGCACCCCGATGATCCCACCCAGCTTGCCGTTGATCTCGCCTACGATATCCTGCTGGCTGCGGGCGCGGTCTTCCCATTTTGCCAGTGTGAACACCATGAACCCACGGTTGTCCGCGCCAAAGCCGGTGATCGAAAACACATTGGTGATCTCGCCTGCCTCTTGCATCGGGGCGACGATTTCTTCGATCTCGCGCATCTTGCCACGGGTGTAATCCAGCGACACGCCCTGCGGCGCGGTGACGCTCAGCAAAGCGACGGCACGGTCCTCGGCAGGGGTCAGCTCCTGCCGGATGCTGCCCGCCATCATCGCGGCGGTGGCGGCGACAATTGCCGCGATCAGCACGATCACGAACGGCATCGCCAGCGCACCGCGCAGGCTGGTCTCGTAGAGCCGCATCAACCGGTTGCCCAACCAGATCATCGGTCCGCGTGCGTTCTGGTCGGGGGCTTTCGTCAACATGCGGCTTGCCAGCACCGGACACAGGCTCAGCGCCACAACCGACGACAACAGAACCGCCATCGCCAGCGTAAAGCCGAACTCGCGGAACAGCCCGCCCGCCTGTCCGGGCAAGAACGACAGCGGCACGAACACCGCAGCAAGGGTCGCGGTGGTGGTCACGACGGCAAAGAACACCTGCGCCGTGCCGTTTACGGCAGCGGCCCGTGGTCCCATGCCCGCCGCACGCTGACGCACGATGTTTTCCAGCACCACGATGGCGTCATCCACCACCATCCCCGTGGCCAGCACCAGCGCCAGCAAGGTCAGGATGTTGACGGAAAACCCAACCATATAGATTGCAGCCAGCGTGCCGATCAGCGCCACGGGCAAGGTCAGTGTCGGGATCAGCGTCGCACGAAAGTCGCGCAGGAACAGAAAGATCACCGCAATCACGATGGCCACAGCCCAGCCGAGCGTTTTCAGCACCTCCTCGATCGACCCCTGGATAAAGATCGCATCGTCCGAGGTGACCGCGATCGTGACATCCTCGGGCAGGGTCTGATTCAGCTCGGCCACCACGGCGCGCACGCCGGCCGAAATCTCCAGCGTGTTCGAGGTCGCCTGACGGATCACGCCGATGCCCAGACCCTGCTGCCCGTTGGCCCTCAGCACGGTTTCCCCCGGCGCAGGCCCAAGGGTGACGGTGGCCACATCGCCGACCTTGACGTCCCGCTTGATCTCCAGCGCTTCAAAGGCGGCGGTGGTGGCGACCGTGGCCGTGGTCCGCACGTTGATCGACTGGCGATCCCCCGCCAGATCACCCGCAGGGGTGTCAAAGGCCAGATTGGACAGCGCGCGCTGCATGTCGCCCAGCGTCAGGCCCCGGCTGGCCAGCTTCAGCTGGTCGATGTCCACGCGAAAGATCGGCTCGCGGTCGCCGTAGATTTGCAGATCGGCAACGCCGTCGATGGAAATCAGCCGGTCCTCGATCCGGTCCTGCACGATGGTGGTCAGTTCCTGCGGCGACCGGCCTGCCGAGGTGACGGCGATGCGCATCACCGGTTGGGCGTTGGCATCGGCCTTGACGATCTCGGGCTGGTCGGCGGTTTCGGGCAGCTGGTTGACGATCCGCGCCACCGCATCACGCACGTCGGTCGCGGCCACGTCGATATCGACGCTGTCGTTGAATTCCAGCGTCACCCGCGACCGGCCAAAGCGCGAGTTGGACGAGATCGACCGCACACCGGACACCCGTCCCACTGCGCCCTCGATCCGCCCAGTCAGCTCCTGGTCAACCGTTTCAGGCGAGGCCCCGTCAAACCGCGTGGTGACGGTGACAACGGGCCGGTCCACGTTGGGCAGTTCGCGGATTTCCGCACCGAACAATCCCGCGACACCGGCCAGCACGATCAGCGCATTCAGCACAAAGGCCAGGATTGGCCTGCGCACGAACAGCGCGGTGCCCGAGGATGACGTCGCTTGCGTGCTCACAGCGTGCCACCGCGTGTGGTTTCCTCATCCGCAAGCGCCGATGCCGCGTCGGTGCGCGGGCTGACCTCGGCGCCGTTGCGCAAGGATTGCACGCCTTCGGTCACCACTTCATCGTCAGCGGCCAGCCCGTCGGCCCGCACCAGCACGGCATCGCTGTTGCGCTGCACGATCTCGACGCTGGCCTGGGCGACCTTGCCATCGCGCACCACCCAGACAAAAGGGCCCTCGCTGGACCATTGCACTGCCAGTGGCGCAATCGACAGCAGGGTTTCGCCGGGAAAGGACAGGTTGACCGAAAACGCCATGCCCGCGCGCAGCAGGTCCGCGTCATTGGGCACGCTGCCTTGGACCAGAAGCGTACGGCTGGCGCGATCCACGACGCTGTCGATCACACTGATTTCGCCCTCAAGCTCTGTTCCGGGCTGGCCCAGCGGTGTGGCAATGATCGGCTGGCCCACGGCAATCTGACCCACAACCCGTTCCGGCACGCGAAAGTCGATCAGGATGTCGGACCGGTCGGTGATCGTCACCAGCACGTCTTGTGCATTCACGCGGTCGCCTTCTTCCAAGTTGATGATGCCCACCCAGCCGCTGATCGGCGCGGTAATCTGGCGCTGGGACAGGTCGAACTTGGCTTGCCGCACGGCCAGTTCGGCGCTGCGCAGCGCCAGTTGGCTTTCGCGCAGGCGCACTTCTGTCACCGCGCCCGAGGTTTCCAGCTGCGTGATGCGCTTCGCCTCGGTGCTGGCGTTTTCATATTCGATCTCCGCCTGTTCCAGCGCGATCTTTTCCGCTTCGTCCTGCAGGTGGGCGATGATGGTCCCGGCCTGCACATAGTTGCCCGAGGCAAGAGGCAGTTCGGTGATCGTGCCCACCGCGCTGGACCGCACCGTGACCGAGCGTCGCGCGCGCCCGTCGCCAATGGCCGTGATCCGGTCGGCGCGGGCCTGTTCGGCCACACGTGCGGTCACAACCGGCACCGCACCACCGCCTTGCCGACGGCCCTGGGCTGCGGCCTCTTGCGGGGCAGGGGGTGTCATGCCCAGCAGGTCGTAAACCCCCACCCGCGCAAGAAAGGGCTGTGCTGCGGGCACAAAGGCAATCCACACATATACCCCCACAGCGAGGACAATCAGCATCAGAACAATCTGGCGAAGCACTTTCATCAACGGGGGCTTTCGTCTGGTTGCGGGCGAGTGGTATCATGAATTGTCTGCGCACAAATAGCACGTCAAATCGCTGTGTCCCGCCCCCTGCGCCCCATGGTCGCGGCCAGATGCTGCAATCCGGGCACCGTGCCCCATTTCCGGCCGGAACCTGCAGCGCCAAGTCAGGCATAGATGCTTGATACCACACCTAAATTTTTGCGCGGCCCGTTGTGTTACAGTGCACGCAAAAAGTGATGTATTACTTTGCGTTCAACGCATGGACATTCCCCAAGAGCAGTGTTTATCAAGTTGCAGAAGCCCTTTTGACACCACAGATCAGACAGGCTTGGCGACATTTCAATTCGGGAGGAAACATCGTGGATCGTCGTTCTTTTATTCGTACAGCAGGTGTAATGGGGGCAGGTGCCGCGGCATCGACGCTGGCCGCACCCGCCGTTGCCCAGGGCAACATCACATGGCGCATGGTGACCACATGGCCAAAGAACTTTCCCGGTCTGGGCGTCGGCGCACAGCGCCTCGCTGACCGCATCACCGCCGCATCCGGTGGCCGTCTGACCGTTCAGGTCTTTTCGGCAGGCGAGCTTGTACCGCCGCTGCAATCGCTGGACGCCGTCATCGACGGCACCGCCGAGATGAGCCACGGCGCCGCTTACTACTGGCAGAACAAATCGCCCGCGCTGTCGTTCTTCACCGGCGTGCCCTACGGCATGACCACACCCGAGCTGACCGCATGGGTGCGCTTCCTGGGCGGTCAGGAAATCTGGGACGAAATCTATGACCAGTTCGGCGTTCAGGGCTTCTTGTCCGGCAACACCGGCACGCAGGCCGGCGGTTGGTTCCGCAACGAGCTGAACAGCGTCGAGGACGTCAAGGGCATCCGCTTCCGTACACCCGGTCTGGGTGGTCGTGTCTGGGAAAAACTGGGCGCAACCGTCACCAACATGGCAGCGGGCGAAATCTTCCAGGCGCTGCAATCGGGCACGCTGGACGCGGCCGAATTCGTTGGCCCCTACAACGATCTGGCGCTGGGCTTCTATCAGGTCGCCAAGAACTACTACATGCCGTCCTTCGTCGAGCCGGGTCTTGCGACCGAACTGGTCGTGGACAAGAAGAAATACCAGGAACTGCCCGACGATCTCCAAGCGATCATCCGTGACGTGAGCCAGGCGGAATACGATCAGGTTGCGTCGGACTTTGTCGCCAACGATCCGCGCGCGTTGAAAACGCTGGTCGACGACCACGGCGTGATCGTGCGTGCCTTCCCCGATGACATCATGGAAGCCGGTGCCAAGGCGTCGGTCGAAGTGATCGAGGAGCTGCGCAACAGCGACGACCCGCTGGTGAAAAAGACCACGGAAAGCTTCATCGAGGCGCTGAACTTGGTGCGCGTCCGCACCGAAACCATCGACTCGCCGCTGGTTGCAGCACGTCAGAAGTATCTGAAGTACTGATCCCAAGCGATCCGACAAAACGAAAAGGCCCGGTGGAAACACCGGGCCTTTTTGCATTTCGGGGCGGTGATCGCCTAGCTGGCGATCAACCTTGGCAGCCATGTGACCAGTTCGGGGAAGGCAAACAGGATCGCAATCGCCACGATCTGCAGCATCACGAAGGGCAGGATGCCCTTGTAGATCGCGCTGGTCGGCAGTTCGGCCGGGGCCACGCCGCGCAGATAGAACAGCGCAAAGCCGAAGGGCGGCGTCAGGAACGAAGTTTGCAGGTTCACGCCCACCATCACGCCCAGCCACACCGGATCGACATCCAGCGCCAGCAGCACGGGCGCGGTGATCGGGATCACGATGAAGATGATCTCGAACGTGTCGAGGATAAAGCCCAGGAAGAACATGATGACCATCACCACGGCCACCGCTGCCAGCTTGCCGCCGGGCAGGTTGCTCAGGAACTCGTGCACCAGGTTGTCACCGCCCATCATGCGGAAGACGACGGAAAACACCGAGGCCCCCAGCAGGATGACAAAGACCATGCTGGTGATCGTCGCGGTCGAAATCGCCGTTTCACGCAGCACGCCAAAGGACAACCGCCAGCGCATCGCCGCGAGGATCATCGCCCCCACGGCCCCGACCGAGGCCGCCTCGGTCGGGGTCGCGATCCCGCCAAGGATCGAGCCGAGAACGGCAAGGATCAGCAGCAACGGCGGCACGAGGGCCACGAAAACCTCGCGCAACAAGTCCTTCTTTTCTTCAGCGGGCACCGGCGTGGCGGGGCAGGATTCAGGGTCAGTCACCGCCTTGAACAGCACGAACAGCAGATACAGCACGATCAGCAGAATGCCCGGCAACAATGCACCGGCAAACAGGTCACCCACGGACACCGGCGTGGGCGCAAAGTTGCCCTTGGCCATCTGCACCTGGCTGTTGATGCCCGACAGCATGTCGCCCATGAAAATCAGCACGGTTGACGGCGGCACGATCTGTCCCAACGTCCCGCTGGCACAGATCACGCCTGTGGCCAGCTTTGGATCATAGCCCGCCCGCAGCATCGCAGGCAGCGAGATCAGGCCCATGGTGACCACGGTCGCGCCCACAACCCCGGTCGAGGCCGCCAGCATCGCGCCCACCAGAACCACCGAAAAGCCAAGCCCGCCACGCATGTTGCCAAAGAGCTTGCCCATGGTCAGCAGCAACTGCTCGGCAATCTGGCTGCGTTCCAGCATCACGCCCATGAAGATGAACAAGGGCACGGCAACCAGCACTTCGTTGGTCATGAACCCGATATAGCGGTTGGGCAGGGATCCGAAGTTTGACGGATCGAAGACACCAAAGGCCAGCCCGAGGCTGCCGAACAAAAGCGACGTCCCCGCCAGCGTGAATGCGACCGGAAAGCCCAGCAGCAAAAAGCCGATAACGCCAAAAAACATCAAAGCGGCGAGCAGTTCGCCAATCAGGACGGGGTCCATTAAACGGCTCCTTCGGGGTGGTCTGCCGCGATGCGGTCTGCACTGTATTGGATCGACGCGGGCACCAGATGCACGTTGCCGGTCAGGATCAGGATCGAGCGGATGATCATCGCCACACCCTGCAACGCGATCAGCACGGCAAAGGCGATGATAAAGGACTTCAGGATATAGAGCCCCGGCATCCCGCCGACGTTCGCCGACGCTTCATGATAGTTCCACGCCCGTTGCACGAAGGGCATCGAATAGGTGTATACGATCCACATGAACGGCATCAGGAACAGGACAACACCGATCAGATCGGTGATCGCACGTGTCTTCATCTTGGCGGGGCGGTAGAAAATATCCACCCGCACGTGATCATCGCGCAGCAACGCGAAACCGGCCACGGCGGTGAACATCGCGCCGTTCAGCCAGATGTACAGATCCTGCATCCACACATAGCTTGTGGCGAACAGATACCGCTGTACAACGACTGTGAAACACACAACCACGATGCCCAGCGACAGCCAGGCGAATGTTTTGCCTACCACCAGGTTAATGGCGCAAATCAGCGCCGCTATCATTCCCAGAAAACGCATCTTTCCTCCCCCTTAACGTGAACAAGCCCTTGGCTCAGTCAATCAAAGTGCGGCACCCGAATGTCAAGATGCCGAACACCGGACCGCCTGCACGCAGGGGCCTTTATCCATCACATGTCCGTTCAAAACCCGCTGATCCGTGGCAACCACGTGCTTAGGAACGGCACAAAGGTCAGCAGCATCAGCACGACAAAGTTCGCCAGAAAGAAAGGCGGCATTTCGCGGATCAACGTGGCGGGCCGCAGATTGGCGGCTGATGACACGACAAAGATCAGACTGCCCACCGGTGGCGTTGTCAGCCCAAGCGTCAGGTTCACGATCACCACGATGGCAAAGTGATCCGGCGCAATCCCCAGCGCGTGGCTGATCGGGGCCAGAATGGGCACCAGGATCATGACACCCGGCAAGGGGTCCATGAACAGGCCAAACAGCAGCATCAGCACGTTGACGGCCAGCAGGAACAGTATGGGCGACAGGTTCCACGAGATGATCGTCTCGGCCAGAAACTGCGGCACGCCTTCGATCACCAGCACCCAGGCAAAGGCCCGCGCCGCGCCCAAAATCAGCAGCACGGCGGCGCTGATCAGGGCCGCGCGCAGGATGATCGCGGGCAGGTCGCGCAACCGCAGTGCGCGGTAGATGAACATGCCGCAGAACAGCGCGTAGAAAACCGCGATCACCGACGCCTCGGTGGGCGTGAAGATGCCGCCGCGAATGCCGCCCACGATCAGCACGATCAGCCCCAGCGCGGGCAGCGCCATCGCCGTGGTGCGCAGCATGTCGGCCCGTGCAGGGCGCGGCTCGGTGCTGCGGTAATCGCGTTTCCAGCTAACGTATCCATTGGTCGCAAGGTTGCCCGCAGCCAGCAACAGCCCCGGAATGACCCCGGCCATGAACAGCGAGCCCACGGACACTTCCTGATCCTGCAGGGCGTAGATGATCATCACGATGGATGGCGGAATGATCGGTCCGACGACGGCGCTGGAAATGGTCAGCGCACCGGCATAGGGCCGGTCGTAACCGCCCTTTTCCATCATGCGGATCATCATCGCACCGGGCCCCGCCGCATCGGCCAAAGCCGAGCCGGAGATGCCCGCGAACATGGTGGACGAGATAACGTTGGCATAGCCCAGACCGCCGCGCAAATGCCCCACGAACTGCGAGGCAAAGCGCAACAGCGTATGCGTGATCGCCCCGCCGGTCATGATTTCAGCAGCCAGAATAAAGAACGGCACCGCCAGCAACGGAAAGCTGTCCAGCCCCGAGAACATCTCTTTCACCACGACAATCTCGGGGTAGGAACTGCCGAATGCGATGGCCAGAAACACCGAGATCGCCATGGCAAAGGCCACCGGCAACCCAAGGATCATCAATCCAAATAGCGCGACAAACAGAATTTCAGCCATTGGCAGCTCCGGGGGCGGCATCAGCCGCGCCTTGGTCCTGCTTGAACAGACCGGCCTGAATGAACGGCTTGGCGATCAGCAAGAGGTGGACAATCAACAGGCTGAACCCCACGGGCATCGCCGCATAGACATATTGAAACGACAGCCGCAGGGCAGGGGTCTGCTGGAAACGGGCGCGCTGCATGTACTGCCAGCCCACATAGACCATGAAGGCGAAGAAGATCAGCAAAACCAGAACGATGAGCGCACGCAGCCATTGCTGCGACCGGGTGCCGATGAAATCGTGCAGGTTCGTGATGGCCACGTGCCCGCCCATCCTCAGCGCCAGACCCGCCCCCAGAAAGGTCATCCAGATCATCAGATACCGCGCGGCCTCGTCGGCCCAGGGCAACGAATGGTTCGTGGTATAGCGCAGGGCGACATTGGCCCCCACGATCAGCGTCATCGACGCCAGCAGCCCGATAACCGCCACTTCGTTCAGCGACACGAAAATGCGTTCTATCCTGCGCATCATGCTCTGTGTTCTCCGCGAATGAAAAAGCGGCCGAAAGCCTGTGTGCTTCGGCCGCTCTTGGTGCCTGTGTACAGGTTACTCTGTCGCCGAAATGCGGTCGATCAGGTCTTTGCCATAGGTCTCGTAGTAGCCCTCATAAGCACTTTCGACCGACGCGCGGAACGCGGCCTTTTGCTCTTCGGACAGCGCGTTGACTTCCATGCCGCGCTCTTTCAGCGTCTCGACGCCGCTTGTCTCGACATTGTCCACATAGGCGCGCATCGCGATCACAGCTTCGGTCGCGCCTTCTTCAAAGGCGGCCTTGTCTTCGTCCGACAGCGTGTCCCAGAAGGGTTTCGACACCAGCAGCATTGCGGGCGAATAGACGTGGCCCGTCAGCGTCAGGTATTTCTGCACTTCGTTCAGCTTGGCCGAAACGATCACCGACAGCGGGTTTTCCTGACCGTCGATGGTGCCCTGTTGCAGCGCGCCGATCACCTCGGGCCATGCCATCGGTGTGGGGGCCGCACCCAGCGCGTTGAACGCTGACAGGTGAACGGGGTTTTCCATCGTCCGCAGCTTCATGCCCGCCAGATCTTCGGGCGTTTCAATCGGGTTGCGGTTGTTGGTGATGTGGCGGAACCCTTGCTCGCCCCATGCGATGGCCACCAGACCGGCACCTTCGAAATCGGCCAGAATCTCCTGACCGATCGGCCCGTCCAGAACGTGGCGTGCGTGCTCAAGGCTGCGGAACAGGAACGGGATGTCGGTCACGCCGGTGGCGGGGACAAAGTTGCTGAGCGTGCCGGTGGACACGATGGTCGCCTCGACAGTGCCCAGTTGCAGGCCTTCGACGACCTCACGCTCGCCACCCAGACCGGACGAAGGGAAATGGCGGAACTTGAACTTGCCATCTGTCTTGGCCTCAACGACCTCCTGCCACTTGTCCGCGGCGACGCCGTAATGCGAATCCGGTGCCAGCGCATAGCCCAGTTTCACTTCGGTTTCAGCGGCAACGGCACCCGCTGCGAGCGTTGCGACGACGGCAAACGCGGCGGTTTGGCGAATCTTGTTGAAAAACATCTTTTCCCTCCTCCAAGGTCACTTGAGTTTGCGCGATTGCTATCCCGCGCCCTGACCATTGGCAATGGCAGACGCGGCGTTTTCAATATCGGCTAAGTCGCTGCGGTGCAGCGAAAATCAGCTATGGACGCGGCGGAGGTTTGACCTATTCCGCCAGCGTTCTACGGGTCAGAACACCATAGCGCGCATAGTCACGATAAAGCGGTTCAAAGCGCAACGTCAGATTGTTTTGCGCAGCAATCGCCTGCATCTGTGCGTGCAGATCGACACGCGGCGTCACGTGAAACCGCGCCAGCCACGCTTGCAGCAAGCGGCGAAAGCTGCGGGGCAGGCCGGTCTGGTCGCCAAAGTCCAGCACATGCAATTCACCGCCCGGTGCCAACTGCACCGCCGCCATGCGCAGCGCGGCCTGCCAGTCGGGGATCATCGACAGACTGTAGGACAGCACCACGCGGTCAAAACCCTGCGCGCCAAACAGCGCCGGACCGTCAAAATCACAGGCATCCCCGCGCACCAGCGTCGCACGATCCCCCAGCTTGGCCTGCGCGCTCAGCAGCATCTGCGTCGATATATCCAGCCCGAAGAGCGCACACCCGGGATAGCGGTCGGCAATGCAGGCCAGATTGCGCCCGGTGCCGCATCCGATTTCCAGCACCCGCCCCCCCGGCGGCGGCGCCAGATCGGTCACCAGCCGGTCACGACCCAACAGGTAGTAGCGCCGTGTGATGTCATAGATCAGCCGCTGGTAACGATAGGTGCTGTCCATCAGCTCGGCATGAGACACCGTGTCGGCCATCGTCATGCGCCTTTTAGTTGGTACAGGTGAAACCCGCCGTAGATCGCCGACCGGTCGCGGGCGAAACAGGCTTGCGAGGTCTCGCGCCGGTATTGCCACAGGTCCAGCACCTCGGGCGCCACCCGTCCGGGCAGGATGTCGTCGGCACCGCCTGTGCGGAAAATCACCCGCGCACCGGGCCGCGCGGTGCGGGTGATCTGGTGCCACAGCGCGTTCAGTTGCACGTTGTTCATCCAGTCCTGCGCATCCAGCAGCACAAAGGCATCCAGCGACGCGGCATCCCGCTCGGCCAGCAGGTCGGTCATCGAACGGTTCAGAAAGGCAACATTTCCCGCGCCTTCCATCACCGCGTCAAAGTGCTGCGCCTCAAGATAGGGCGGCACCGAACGCGGCACGCCGGGTTCATAGCTGCGGCCAAAGGCTTGCCAGGCAAAGTAATTGTCGCGGATCGGGAAATCGCAGGCCAGCTTGCGCACGCGTTCCTTGAGCACCACCAGAACGTCGCCGTCCCCATCGGCGGCCAGCTTGTCGTACTGCGCGGGCGGAATGCCCAGACCGAACAGCGACGCCCGCCGCCGTGCCAGCCACCGCACGGGGCGCGCGTCCAGCAGCGGCGCGATGCGGGTGTCGTGGAACTCTTTTTGTGCCTTCAGGCTCGGCGCCTCCAGCAGCGGGCGGTAATCCAGCCCCGCAATCCACGACACACCATGTACCAGCCGCAGAAACCGGCCCAGAACGCCGAACCTGTGAAAGCCGCGTGCGAACATCGTGATACGGCGACGGCCCATCACGCGGCCCTCCCAAAAGGCGCGGGTGTCCGCGTCCAGCACGCGCCCCAGCTTGCGGTCATAAAGCGCCACGTTGGCGGCACTTTCGCCGCGCCCGAAGAACTCAAAGAACTGCGCCTGTGTCAGGTGTGTGGCCGCCGCCACCTTGAGCCGCCCCAGCGCCACATGCGCAGGCGACAGATCCACCGCCGTCACCGATCCCGGCTGCGCGGTCAGGTAGGACATCGCGTTGCACCCGCCCGAGGCGATGCAGAACACATCCTGCCCCGGTTGCAACGCCAGCGCCTCCATGTCCACGACCGGATCTTCCCATATCTGCGGATAGACCAGCCCCTGGAACAGACGCGAGAAGATACGTTCCAGAAACCCGGTGCTGTTCAGCGCCTCGTTCTGGTGGACGGCAGCGCCAAGCTGTTCGGCGATATTGGGGGTGTCGGTCATCGGGACTATGCCACTTCCTTGTCTTTGGTCAGGGTTTCGGTGCGGCGCACCATGCGCCGTCTTGGGGGCCGCGCGTCGCGGTTGCGCATCGTCTCGGCCCAGTCGATCAGCCGCAGGGTGCCGGTCATGTCCTCGACCACGGCCGTGCAGCTTTCGACCCAATCGCCGGTGTTGATGTAATCCAGCCCGTCGATCTTGCGGATGCACGCGCTGTGAATGTGCCCACAGACCACACCGTCAAAGCCATTCCGCCGCGCCTCGTCGGCCAGCACATGTTCGTATTCGCTGATAAAGCTGACGGCCTGTTTGACCTGATGCTTGGCCCATTTGGACAAGGACCAGTATTGCCCGCCCCACAGCCGTTTGATCCGGTTCAGCCAGGTGTTCAGCCACAGCGCGAATTCATAGGCACGGTCGCCCAGGTGGGCCAGCCACTTGGCGTTGACCACGATGCTGTCGAACTGGTCGCCATGGGTGACCAGCAGCCTGCGGCCATCGGCCGTGACGTGGGGCACGGTTTCCACCACTTCGACACCGCCGAAATGGGTGCCCAGATAAGCACGCAGCACCTCGTCATGGTTGCCGGGAATATAGAAAATCCGGGCCCCGTCATGCGCCCGCGCCAGCAGCTCTTGCACGACGTCATTGTGGCTTTGCGGCCAGAACCATCCCCGTCGCAGCCGCCATGCGTCGATGATGTCACCGACCAGATAGATCGTATCGGCCTGATTGTTCGACAGGAAATCCAGCAGGATCTCGGCCTGGCATCCGGGTGTCCCCAAATGAACGTCGGAAATGAAAATTGTCCGGTGCCGCATTGACCCGTCCACGTCTGGTGTCTGTTGGCAGCGGCTTAGAGCAGCTACGCATCGGAAATGTGACAGTCTGAAAATTTAGCACGCGGCGGGGCCGACCGCGCAACCGCAGTTGCATTGCGCAAGCGCTGCGCGGTAGTCGTTGGAGACATGCGGAAGGTATCATTTTGACAGACAACAGCCCGATTTCACGCCTTGGCCCTGCGCCCGGATGCGCAAAGCCCTGGGCCCGCGCACAATGAGCCGTATCCTGATCACAGGTGCCACCGGGTTTGTCGGCCTGCCCGTGGCGCAGCAGCTGGCCGCCGCCGGGCACGACCTCACTTGCGTGATCCGCACAGGCTCCGAGGCGCGGCTGGACGGGCTGGAGGCCCGCACGGTCACCTGTGATGATCTCTTTGGCCAAAGCGCCGATTGGTGGGCGGGCCAACTGGCCGGGATCGACACAGTCGTACATCTGGCTTGGTACGCCGAGCCGGGCAAATACCTGACATCGGAACGCAATCTCGATTGCCTGACGGGCACGCTCGCCATGGCCAAAGGGGCCGCTGCCGCAGGTGTACGCCGGTTTGCGGGCGCAGGCACCTGCTTTGAATACGACCTGTCGGTTGGATATCTGTCGGTCGACACGCCACTGGCCCCGGAAACCCCATATGCCGCCGCCAAGGTGGCGGCCTTTACCATGCTGACCGCATGGTGCGCCACGGCTGGCATCGAATTCCTCTGGGCGCGGCTGTTCTACCTGTACGGCGACCGCGAAGACACGCGGCGGCTGGTGCCGCAGCTGCACGACAAACTGGCGCGCGGCATGCCCGTTGATCTGACCCGCGGCACAGCCCTGCGCGATTATCTCGACGTGAGGGACGCCGCCCGGATGTTGGCCAAGGACATCACCGGCACGCGGACCGGCCCCACCAACATTTGCAGCGGGCAGGGGGTGACCATCCGTGCACTGGCCGAAGGCATCGCCGATCAATACGGCCGCCGTGACCTGCTGAACTTTGGGGCATATCCTGAAAACCTCACCGATCCGCCGGTGATTGTCGGAGTGCGGGCCGAATAGGCGCAGGCCTTTGGTGATTCTGCATTAGGGCATGGTTGGGGACTGACATTGCAGTCATTTTTCTTGTTTGATCAAGGGAAATGTGCAACGCAGATGTTGTCATCATTATGGCATCGAAGATGCCAAAACTCCAAGCCAATTAGGACAAATAAAAATGGCCACATTCGCGACGACCCATGCGATTACCTATTCCCTTTCCAATGTGCAGCCAGCTTCCGTACAACCCTCGACCGAAGTCATTACGGATGGCGACGCTGATACGACTTTCGAAAGCGGTGACACTTATACAAGCCCAACCAATGGCCTGTTGAATTACGTTGGAACAATGGTGATTGACGGTGTAACCTGGCCAGTGTTTTCCTATGATGCGTTTCCGGATTTTGTGTCTGTTTTCATGACACAAGCACCCGTGTCCGTTCCCGCGAACCCGGCGGTGAACTCGGGTGATACCTACGCTGTTCCGTGCTTTGCCAAGGACACGATGATCGCCACATCCGCTGGTGAAGTCGCCGTTCAGGACCTGCAGATCGGTGATTGTCTGATCACGGCAGATGGCGCCAAAACCCGTGTGAAATGGGTCGGCCACCGCACCATCATGCCGATGTTCGGTCTGGCCAAGCGCAACGAACCGGTGAAGATCGCCGCAGGCGCGTTGGGCGAAAATGTCCCCACACGTGATCTGGTCGTCACGGCGGACCATGGCATGATCCTGAATGATCTGATTATCAACGCCTCGGCTCTGGTCAACGGCACCAGCATCCGCTTTGTAGCGCCCGCCGAACTCGACACCCACTTTACCGTTTATCACATCGAGACAGCCAATCACGATGCGATCCTTGCCAACGGTGCCGCCTCTGAAACATTCGTCGATTACGTGACCCGCCAGTCTTTTGACAATTATCAAGAGTATCTGGACCTCTACGGCGACGCGCAACCCATCACGGAAATGGACCGCCCACGCGTGTCCGCAGCGCGCCTTTTGCCGCCAGCAATCCGCGCTTGGCTGGATGCGCGTCAGGTCGCCTGATCTGACCACCGCCAGATCGACAGGCCCGGACCGCTCCCCCGTGGACCGGGCTTTTTTGTGACCAATTCCACGCGCACACCGCATGCGTGGGGTTGAGTCTGCGCCGCGAAACTGAAAGCGTCCGGGGGCAAGATGGCATTCCCGCTTTCCTCTCAGGTTCTCGATCCATGGCCGATGGCAACTCCACAGACCGCAACTCCGCGCTAAAATCGCATCTGGTCGCGGCGCGTGATCTTCTTGTGGCACCGCACAGGCTGGATGTGTCCGACAACCCGGTGCGCATGGGCGTCGTCGCGGCATTGCGCAGCCTTGGCGCGCACGCTCAGGCGATCCCGCTTTATGATGCGGTGCTGGCGACCGCGCCCGCGTTTCAGCCTGCCTTGATCGGGCGGGTCGACGCCAGTGTGGCGGAGGGTGACCTTCAGGCGGCCTTGTCCCATATCGCGGCGGCGCTCACCGTGATGCCTGCCGATCCGGCACTGCTGTTGAAGCAGGCCACCGTTTTGCGCAGGCTGGGGGACATGGCAGAGGCGCAGGAGGTCTTGCGCACGCTGGCCGCTGATCCCGCAACCACGCAACACCAAAAGATCGCTGTCGCGCGTGGTCTGATGGCAGTCAGGGATTTTGACGGCGCCGACCGTCTCTTTGGCCAGGTTCTGGCAAAACAACCCAAATCCGAAGCCGCATGGATCGGACGCGCCGACGTGGCGCTGGCCCTGGGCGACCCGCCGCTCGCGATTGCGCGGTGTGAACTGGGGCTGGAGCAGCTCGCCGGAAACAGTGCCCTGCAGCAAAAGCTGGCCAATGCCCTGCAACGGATCGGACGCACCGATGACGCCATCGGGATATTGCAGACCCTGCTGCACCGCGACCCGCGCAGTGCGACGGTTCAGTTCGCGCTCGCCGCCGCACAGCGCGCGGCAGGGCGCACCGATGAGGCGGCATCACTTTACTCCGAGATCCTCAAACGGTCCCCGTCGCACCGCGGTGCCCTGACCGCGCAGATCGAAATGGCGTTGCTGGCCGGCGACATGGACGCAGGGCTGGCGGCTTGCGATCAGGCATTGTCGCGGCTGGGGGCACAGGACCCCGAGATTCTGCGCCGCAAGGGACAGATCCTGCTGCAATCGGGGCAACCGGCGGACGCCTTTGCCGTCCTGTCCGGCCTGCGGTCAGAGGCGCCCGCCGCCTCGCCGGTTCACCTGCAAGCCGCGCGTGCCGCGCTCGACGCCGGAGAAGTTGTCCAGGCAGAGGCAATCTTTAACGATATCCTGCGGTCTGATCCCACGAACGCCCAGGCCATACTGGGGCTGGCCGAACTGGCCGAGGCGCGCGGTGACCTGAAGTCGGCGATGACCTTGCTGGAACACCACATCCAGACGGCGGATTAATGGACAGACCAACCCCAAGCCCGCGTGCTGTCGACCCGGATATCGTGCTCAGATATTGCGACCTTGCCCTGAAACTTGACCAGTCCGACCGCGCACAGGCCGTGCTGGAAAAGGCCACGCAGCGTCTTGACCACTGGTCCTCGCCGCAACTGTTGCGGCTGATGCAGGTGGCGGAAAAGAACCGCGATTTCAAACTGGCCGCCGCTGCATTTGCGCAGGCCACCACCCGTGACACGGTTTTGCTGCCGCTGGCGATCTATGCGGTCAAACTGGCGCACACCGCTGCCGATGCAGACCTGTTGGCCAGGGTGCGCCGCTGGCTGGAATCGCACCTGCCCGAAAACGAGATTGCGCGGTTCCGCTTGCAAAGCGATCTGCTGCTGGACGGCCCCGACGTGGCGCTGGCCCGTGCCCGTGCGGCGCGGGTCAAGATGCGTGCCCCGAACGAGGCTGCGGATCTGGTCGAGGTTCTGTTTCAGGCGGGCAAACGCAAAACCGTCCTGCGCTATCTGGGCTTTTGCCGCCGCCGCTGGCCCAATTCGTTCCGCTTTCTGGCGCTGCTGACCACCGCGTACCAGCGTTTCGGTGCGCCGCAACAGGCGCTGGACCTTCTGGCCGCCTCTGCCGACCCGCTCAGCGCGCGGGTGCTGCGGATGCGCCTGCACATCCTGCTGGAAAGCAACCGTCTGGAAGAAGCCGACGCGCTGATTGCCCAGGCCGGCGACATCGGTGCCGCATTGCTGAACCCGTTCCAGATGATGCGCCTGAAACTGGGGCGGGGCCAGATTGACGCAGCCGACGCGCTGGCGCGTGTGGTCTCGACCGGGATGGGGCGGGGGGGCGGTGCCAATTCCAAGTTTCGCGCCACCCACATCGGCGCACTGCTGAACGAGGCGCAACTGTTCCTGCGGTCGAACGACGGACTTGCCCCGGATATGTCGGAGGCCTTGGAACGGGTGTTTTTCCACCCGGCCAAACTGGCGCTGGACCGCTGGCAAAACACGCTGTCCACCGATGCGCCACCGGACAGCGCGCCCGACATTCCGCGCCGCATCCTGCAGTATTGGGACACGGCAACGATCCCGCCCGAGGTCGCGGCGGTCATGCAAAGCTGGCAGGACCTGCCGGATTACACCTATCATCGCTACGACAAGGCGGCCGCCATCGCCTTTCTCAAGGACCGCTTTGACGCGGACCACGTAAGGGCCTTTCGCATGGCCAACAACGTGGCCGAGGAATGCGACTTCCTGCGGCTCTGCCTGTTGCTGGCGGATGGCGGCATCTATACCGATGCCGATGACATGCTGGTGGGCGATCTCGACGCCTTGCGGACGCTGGGGCGCGGCATGGTGCTGTTCCGCGAGCCTGTGATCGGCTCGATTGCCAACAACCTGATGATGGCGCGCGCCGGTCACCCGCTGTTGCAGATTGCCGTGGACATGGCGCGCGCCTCCCTGCTGGCGCGCGAGAATGACAACACCTGGGCCAAGACAGGCCCCGGGCTGATCTCGCGCGCGACGGCGGCCTATATCGCGCAGACGCCCGCCGATGAGGTGCCGCAAAACCTGTGCCTGTTGCCGGGCTATGTCGCCTCGACGCAGATACAGGCGCATGTGCGGCTGCCCTACAAGGCCACGCCCGCCTATTGGAACAGCAACGACGGCGCAACGCCGCCCGAGCTCAGCAAGGTGCTGCACACCATCGCCGCGACCGCCTGAGCGCTTCTGTTCACAGTGCGGGCAGACACACGCCGACGTAATATTTGTTGGTCTGGTTCATCATCCGCGAGGGGCGGTTGGGCGGCCGACAGGCGACCACGGACAGGCCGTCACGGTTGCCCGGCGCATAGGCCAGGCTCGCCCCGTCGGGATCAAGGCTGACCGTTTCGCCCGGCGCCAAAGCCACTGTTTGCGCGCAAGGGGCAGGGTTCTCTTCGCCCGGTGCACACAGGCCGACCACAATCGGAAAATCACAGGTGTTGCTGACGCGGCGGGGCTCTGTCTCGCCTTGCATCCCTTGGGCGCATTGGTTCACATCCGCCCGCAGCGCAAGCGCCGAATAGGACCCGGTCAAACGGTAGATCAGCGGCGGCAGGGCAAAGGCCGTGGCCACCGAAATCACCACCACCGCCCAGACAGGGATGCGGCGCGGGCGGTCTTTTCGCTCGACCACGAATTGCAGGAAAACGGCCATGAACAGGCCCAGGAACACCATGCCTTCGGTGATTTCAGGCAGGAAGGACATCTTGCGCCAAAGGTCCGCGACAAGGTCGAAAACAGGCGGGCCGGCATAGGCCGCAAGGCACCCGACCAGCACAGAGGCCCAGAACGGCATCGGGCGCGACGGATCGCGGCGCACAGGCACATAACGGGACAGGATCACGGCCAGAAGGCCAAGGGCAATCCCGCTTGCACTGATTTCCGGCATCCCCAACCCTTTGACCTGATCCGCATTCCAGCCTGCCCGAATGCGCGGCCCTGCACAATACGCAGGTGACAGGCGGATGGGACCCCTTCCACGTGAAGGGGTCCGGGGAGGGGCGTTACTTGGGCTTCTTGCCCCCGATCGACAGGTCGTTCTTGCCTGTCAGCGAATTGGCGGTCGCCAGAACCTTGGGCTTTTCCTGCTTGGGTTTTTTGGTTTCTTTGTTGCCGCGCTTGCTGTTGTTGCCTTTGGCCATGGAATGTCCTCCCAAAATGCAGCGATCCGGTGCCACAATGGCAAGGGCCTGGCTGCGGTCGATCATCGCCTGCCTGTCAAAAGGCCAGCGATGCAATCTGATCTGTTCGAGTGGTGTCGCGGCGTGATCGCGTTGGCGCGTCACGTGGTCGTGCCTTTGATATATGCATCTTCAAGTGGAATTCGAGGGCCGTCAAATAATATTCACCGTGTCGGGGAATTGCCCTCAAGCGGCACCCTGATCCAGAAATCACTGCCTTCTCCCACGACCGAAGACAGGCCCACGGTGGCGTTCATCTGCTCGGCCAGCGCCTTGGCAATCGACAGGCCCAGACCCGTGCCGCCAATGCTGCTGGAATCAGAGGAATCCACGCGGAAGAACTGTTCGAAAATCTGCTCGTGCAGCGCCTCGGGGATGCCGCAGCCTTCGTCGATGACATGCACGGTCACGTCGGTCCCGGTGCCCACCACATCGACCGTGACCTTGCCATCAGGGGCCGAAAACTTGATCGCGTTGGAGATAAAGTTTGACATGATCTGCACGAACCGGCCTTTGTCGACCGAGATCTGGACATCCGGCACGGCGCTGGCCAGCACCAGCCCGATGCCGTGGTTTCCGGCATAGCCCTGATTGTCGGAAATCACCTGCTCCAGCAGCGGCTGCAGCGCGTGGGTGCCCATATCGAAGCGCATCTTGCCCGACAGCATCCGGTCGATGTCCAGCATATCGTCAATCAGGCTGCGCAGCCGGTCGCTGTTGCGCAAGGACACCGACACCATCGTTTTCACTTTGTCAGGCAGCGCCCCGATCATGCCGCTGTCGATCAGCTTCAGCGATCCCTGAATAGAGGTCAGCGGCGTGCGCAATTCGTGATTGATGGTCGAGATGAACTCCTTGGTCATCCGTTCCACCCGTTTGCGCTCGGTGATGTCGCGGGCGATGCCGACAAAGACCTTTTGCCCGTCGCGCCGGATTTCGGCAAAGGCAAACTCCAGCGGAAAGTCCGCGCCCGACTTGCGCCGCCCCTGAATCTCGCGGGCCACCCGCCTCTCTGAGGGGTTCATCGTCCGGTATTCTTCAATCAGCCCTGCCAGGTGCGGGGTTTTGCCACCCTGCAGCAGCACACTGAAATGCTGCCCGGCCACTTCGGATTCGTGATAGCCGAAGATGGTTTCGGCGGCGGCATTGAACGACAGGATTTCCCCCTGAAGATCAATTGTGATGATGCCATCAACGATGTTGTCCAGCACGGTTTCGGTGTGCTCGGCCAACTCGCGGATTTCGATTGCGGTCTGCCTGTCCTCGGTCACGTCAAAGTTGATGCCGGTGATCCGCGTGGCGCGGCCCTGATCGTCAAAGACCACTCTGGACACGGCTTTGACAATCCGTTCGCCCCGGGTCTTGTGGTGGATGCGGTATTCATCGTCCAGCACATGGTCCCGCGTGTTCAACGCCCGTTCAAGCAACTGGTCGTTGCGCGCCACATCGTCGGCGTGCACGACGCTTTTCCAGACATCGGCAGTGATCGTTGTGCCCGGTGCAATACCAAAGATGTCGTAGACGGTGGTGTCCCAAAAGGTCTCGTTCGTCTCGATGTTCCACTCCCAGATGCCGATGTGACCGACGTCCAGCGCCAGCGCCAGCCGCTCCAGCGTACGTTCCAGCTTGGCCGCGTTCTGCTTCAGCTCGGTCACATCCGTCAGCACGGCCATATACCCGGTGATCCGCCCCCGGTCATCATGCAGGGCACTGCAGGAGGCTTCGGTCCAGAACTCTTGCCCGGTGCGGGTGTAGTGCAGGATTTCAGCTTCGAAATTTTCCTCCCGTGCCAGCGCGGCGTTCATCTGTGCAATCGTTTCCGCGCTGGTTTTCGGACCGTGCAGGAAACTGGCGGGCGTCTTGCCCTTCACCTGGTCCAGCGTAAAGCCGGACATGCGCGTAAGGCCTTCGTTGATCCATTCGGTGCGTCCGCGCACATCGGTGATGATCACGCCGTTGGTGGTCTGGCTGGCAACTTGCGACAACCGTTTCAACTGCGAGGTGCGCAGGCGCACGCGATGCTCCAGCGTGTCTTTCACGTCAGAAAGCACCGTAAAGTCGCGGGCGATCTGCGCACTCATCTCCCGCAGCGACGTCGAGAGCATCTCGTATTCCTGGATATTGCTTTTGGGAAAGGTCGGAGGGTTCTGGTCGCCTGCGGAAATCGCCTGGCTGACCTTGGTGCTCAACTGCGCGAGGTTTCGGATCGTGCGGGTCGTCACCATGCTGAGCAACTGCACCAGCACGGTCGACGCCAGCATGATCATCGCCAATGCCAGAATATGGTTGCGGCTGCTCTGGGTCAGCTTCGCCACCAGGGGCGCCACAGCGCTTTCGGCGGCGATCACATATGACGTACCGCCCAGCTCCAGCGGCAGAAACCTGACATAGCGGCTGGCCGCAGTCCGTTGCAACGCAGGCATATCGCCCGGCGGTTCCCATTGCTGTATTTCGATCTGCGTATCGACCGTCACCCCCGGCACGGTGTATATCTCGCCATGCTTGGCAAGCAGGTTGCCCTGGGCATCCAGGATGCAAACCGAGATCCCGGACGCGGTGTCGACCAGCGCATCGACCTTGTCCGCCGAGCGGTCCAATGCGGCCTGCAGGTCCGCGATGCCCGTGTCACGCGCCTCGGCGTCCAGCAGTTCCTCCCTGGTCAGCAGCAACACCAGCTGCAGCCTGTCCGACATCTTCTGCTTTTCCGTCGCGAGCATGTCTCGGCTGGTCAGCACGATCAGCACAGCCCCGACCACCGTGACAAGGAACATCAGCACCGCAAAGACCACGCCGGTGTAGGACACGCTGAGCCTTGGGAAAAAACGACCAACCGGGCCAAGCGCCAGCCCGACCACGATGAACGTCGCAATCGAGGCGTTCATGACGCCATTGGCCGATTGTTTGAGCGCAATCATCACTGCCGAGTCAAAGGACAGATCCAGCGCACCCCAGTACAGCAAGGTGACCAGGGGACCACCCACCATCAGCCAAAAGGCCGCATCCGCCAGCACCAGGTTGTTGACACGCCGCAGGGTCAGGGAAACGCACAGGATTTCCAGGCACATCACCAGCAGCGCATAGGGGTGGCCCCAGTGGAACCAAGTGTAAATCCCGGCAACCACCGCCACGGTCAGACCGGGCAGCAGGCCCAGAAACTGCAAGGCCAGCAATGCAGCGACCGATCCGAAAATGAACGACACCGAAAACGAGATGGAAAGTTCGAAATAATTGCCCGCCAACGCGGCGGCACAGAGCAGCAAGGTTGCAAAAAGCGTTCCGAGCGGGGCGGTTGAACGGCTTGATTTCATGGTGCGCGGTGCCTCGAAGCGTCAAGTCTTTACGACAATTTTTTGTGGTCCTCCCGTCACAAGCGGCAGGTGCGATCTGGATAATCTCTTGGGATCGCGCCACCACCAAGGGCATATGTGCGCGTTGCATGTAAAAACCGCTGAACTGTTGCCTGTTCTCGACGCAGGGTGCTTTTATCAAAACCGGCGGGACGGCGGCTGCAACCTGCCTGTGCGGGCCACGGCCCCTTTATTGCTGGGTCCGCATGACCTGCACCGACTGGTACAGCATTTCGGCGGGTGCCTGGGAATCCAGAAACGCGATGTCATAGGCATCGCGGCCCACGGCGATCACGGCGGTGCTGTCGGCGTGGCACATGCCCGTGGCGTCGACCAGATGCCATTCGCCGTCCAGCCAGACCTCGGTCAGGGCGTGAAAATCGGGTGGCGTGACATCGGGGCTGAAGGCCGCGACCATCCGGGCCGGAATTTGCGCAGCCCTGACCATGGCACACATCAGGTGGGCGTAATCGCGGCACACACCCTGACGGCCCGCAAAGGTTTCCAGCACGTTGGTGTCCGCGTCCGAACTGCCGGGCACATAGGTCAGGTTGTCCTCGATCCAGTTGCGGATCGCGGCAACCTTCTGGCCGCCCGCGAGGTTGCCAAAGCGCCGCTCGACAAAGGTCACGAACTTGTCCGACTGGCAATAGCGCGACGGGCGCAGATAGGGGGCCACCGGGCCGGGGATCAGATGCGCGGGCACCGCGTCCAGCCGTTCCAGCACCGCAGGGGCACGCGTGATCTCGACCTCGGCGTGGTAGTTAATGGTCAGCTCGGTCCAGGGCACCTGTGCCCAGATCCGCTCGCCAACATCCGAGTCACCCGCGATCCGGTTGATGGGGATGTTGCCCAGATAGAGGTTCTCGTGCAGCACGGCCTGACCGTCATATTTCGCGGCCTCGATGGCCAGAAAAATGGTGTTGGGTCGCATAAAGCGGTATTGCATGGCAACGTCGATCTGAATGCGCATCCTGTGTCCTTCTGGTCCGAAACGGGGTGGTCCTGCAAAGACCTTGCAGATCCCCCTCAATCCCGCCTAACGCGTCGCCGCTGACGCCACAACGCGCGAAGCGCATGCATGGCCTGTTCGCCTGTGACTTAACCCGCAGCGTGGGATTTTCGAGCACAGTTGCCACGGCCCCCCCGCGAGATCGCCCCCGAAATTGCACAAAAATCATCCGTAAGCTTCGCGTAAGCTTCGGGTGGTCAACCGCGCACACTCAAACTGTGCGGAAACCACCAATGACACTTCTTGAACTCCTCAGAACCCGCCTGAACCACCTGCGCGGCGCAATTGCACTCTCGCCGCTGATGCTGACGGTTCTGACCATCGCCTTTGTCCTTGTTGCCGACAACGGCACCTTCTGGTCCATCGGCACGCAGATCTTTTCGGGGCACGCCCTGTCCTTTGCAGGCTATATGCTCGCGGTGTTTTTCCTGACATTGGCGCTGTTCAGCCTGTTCGCCTATCCGTGGACGGTCAAACCCTTCCTGATCTTCATCGTCCTTCTCAGCGCCGTGACGTCCTATTATGTCGACGCGCTGGGCGTGATCATCGACCGTGACATGATCCAGAACGTCATGGTCACCACGATGGCCGAATCGCGCCACCTGATCACGGCGGGTTTCGTGGCCCATGTGCTGATCTACGGCGTGCTGCCTGCACTGGTGGTGGCATGCGTCCGGCTCAAGCCGCACGGGCCCATCCGCACGGCGGTGATGCCGGTTCTGACCTGCGTGGTCAGCCTGGCGCTTGCCGCAGGGTTGCTGATGGCCGATCTGAAATCCTACTCGTCGATCCTGCGCGAGCGTAAGGATTTCATGAGCAGCTATCAGCCCGGCGCCCCGCTGGTCGGCGCGATCCGCTATGCGCGTATGGTGTCACGTTCAACCAACGTCGAGGTTGCCAGCATCGGCACCGATGCGCACAAGGGTCCGGCCTATGCCAACCCCGCCAAACCCATGCTGACCATCGTCGTGGCCGGCGAAACCGCCCGCGCCCAGAACTTCAGCCTGAACGGCTATGGCGTCGACACCAACCCCGAACTGGAAAAGCTGCCGATCATCAACTTTACCAATGCCCATTCCTGCGGGACTGCCACGGCCGTGTCACTGCCTTGCATGTTCTCGAAATACACCCGCGACGACTATTCCTACGAAAAAGGCATCTCGACCGAAAACGTGCTGGATGTGCTGGCCCATGCGGGGCTGAACGTGGCGTGGTGGGACAACAACACCGGCGACAAGGGCAATGCCAAACGCATCGAAATGCGGTCCTTCACCAACGAACAGGACCCCCGCTTTTGCGATGCGGGTGAATGTATCGACGGCGTGTTCATGGATGCGCTCAAGGCCTATGCCGACAGCATCACCGAAGACACCGTTCTGGTGCTGCACCAGATGGGCAGTCACGGACCGACCTACTACCTGCGCTACCCGCCTGAATTCGCGCGCTTTGCCCCGTCGTGCAACACCGCCGAGTTCAAGAGCTGCACGCCCGAAGAGATCACCAACGCCTACGACAACACAATCGCCTACACCGATCATATCCTGGCCCAGACCATTGACCTGCTGAATGCCAACGACCGGCTGGCGACGTCGCTGATCTATATGTCGGACCACGGGGAATCGCTGGGGGAAAGCGGGCTCTACCTGCACGGCTCGCCCTATTTCATGGCGCCCGAGCAGCAAACCCATATCCCGATGATCCTGTGGATGTCCGACGCCTACAAGGACCGCTTCGGCATTGATGAGGCCTGTGTCGCCGACCAGAAGGACAAGCTGCTGTCCCATGACAACCTGTTCCATTCGTTGTTGGGAATGCTGGATATCCAAACCGCCGAACGCAATCCCTCGCTGGATATCTTCGCAGACTGCAAACTGAAAACCCAGGTGGCCAATAATGAATAGCAAGACCCAGACCCCGCACCAGAAACCCGCCCGCGTCACAGGTGTGGCCCATCTGTTCGCCGCTGCGAGCTATTCGCTCGGAGGCCTACGAAGACTGTGGCAGGAGACCGCGTTTCGGCATATTGTGACGGCTCTGCCCGTCTGCTGTGTGCTTCTGTACGCGGTGGGCGCAAATTTTACCGACTACTGCGTCCTGCTGATCCTGTTTTTCTGCCTCATCGCGGTCGAGGCACTGAACACGGCAATCGAATGTATTGTCGACCATCTGGCGCCTCAATGGGAGGTGTTCGCGCGCGATGCAAAGGACCTGGGGTCCCTTGCGACGATGTGCCTGCTGTTTGCCAATGGTGTTTTTCTGGGCGCGGTCGTTCTACGGTCCTATGTACTGGCCTAAGTCCTGATCTGAAAGTTTGCTGATGAATATGCTGAAAATCGTCGCGGTCCCCATGCACAAAGAGGGCCGCAAATTCGTGGCCATCTTCGCCGCGATTGCCGTGGTCCTTGGATTGCTCTGGGCGCCCCTGTTCTGGATTGGCGCGGGCGTGACCGTCTGGTGCTATTACTTCTTCCGCGATCCGGTGCGGGTGATCCCGCAACAGCCCGGTCTGGTGGTGTCGCCCGCTGACGGCATCGTGTCGTTGATCCAGGAGGTCGTCCCCGAAGAGGGCCTTGGTCTGGGCACCGAACCGCTGACACGGGTGTCGGTGTTCATGAACGTCTTCAACTGTCATGTGAACCGCGCGCCCATCGCGGGCAAGGTGCTGCATATCATCTACCATCACGGCAAATTCCTGAATGCCTCGCTGGACAAGGCCAGCATTCACAACGAACGCAACAGCCTGACCATCGAAGCCCCCGACGGCACGCGCATCGGCGTGGTGCAGATCGCCGGTCTTGTGGCGCGGCGCATCGTCTGTTTCGTCAAGGAAGGCGACAGCCTGCAAGCGGGCCACCGCTTTGGCCTGATCCGCTTTGGCAGCCGTCTGGATGTCTACCTGCCCAAAGGCGTGTCGCCGCTGGTCAGCGTCGGGCAAACGGCGGTGGCCGGTGAAACCGTCCTGGCCGATCTGGCCGACCCCACACGTCAACGCCCGGGTATAGCCGAATGACCGAAACACCCCCCCGCCTGAAACTGCGTCACATCGTGCCCAGCATGGTCACGGTCTTTGCCATTTGTGCCGGCATGACCTCGATCCGTATGAGCCTGGACGGGCGCATCGAAATGGCGCTGTATTTCATCCTGATCGCGGTGTTTCTGGACGCCGCCGATGGCAAGCTGGCGCGCTTTCTCGACAGCGCCAGCCCCTTCGGCGCAGAGCTGGACACGCTGGCCGATTTCTTCAACTTCGGGATCGTGCCGGGCATCCTGCTGTACAACACGCTCTATATCGGCACGGCGGATTCCAACCTTGGGTTCCTGGCCTGCCTGGTGCTGGCGGTCTGCTGTGCCCTGCGGCTGGCGCGGTTCAACCTGTCGGTCAAGGCCACTGATGTGCAGCTGAAGAAAGACGACCACTTTGTCGGCGTGCCGGCCCCCGCGCTGGCCTGTCTGGCGCTGATGCCGGTGTTTTTCTACCTGCACGGCTGGACCGAGACCAACTTTCCGCTGCTGCGCGCGGCCTATATCATCGGCGTCGGTTTTCTGGCGATCAGCACGATCCCCACGATCTCGATCAAACACGCCAGCATCAAACGCGCGCACCTGTCCTTCGCACTGGTGGGGGTGGTGGCGCTGGTCGTGTGCCTGATGGTCTACCCGTGGCCCACACTGATCGTGGCCAATTGCCTCTATCTGGCCTCGTTGCCCTATTCCTATCTGGCACAGGAAAAGCGAAAGAAACGGCAGGAAGAGAATGCGCATCCTTCTGATTGAGGACGAGGCGGCGCTGGCCCGACCGCTCAAGGAGCATCTTGAGGCCGACCTGAACATGGTCGAATGGTTCCCGACGCTGGACGAGGCCGACGCCGCCATTCGCACCACGGAATACGACGTGGTGCTGCTGGACCTGCAATTGCCCGATGGTGACGGGCTGACCTTTCTCAGCACGGTGCGGGACAGGGCGCTGCGCACCCCCATCATCATCCTGACCGCCCGCGACAAGGTGTCGGACCGCATCGACGGGCTGAACCGTGGCGCCGATGATTACGTGATCAAGCCTTTCGATCTGGACGAGGTCAAGGCGCGCATTCACACCGTTTGCCGCCGCAGCGCCGACCAGATCGCGCAAACCGTGCAGATCCGCGACCTGTGGATCAACCTGTCCGACCACAGCGTCACCCGCAACGGCCAGCTCGTGCGCCTGACCGCCAAGGAATGGGGCCTGTTCGAGGTGCTGCTGCGCCGCAAATCCCAGATCGTCCCCAAAGACAGCCTTGAAACCGCGATCTACGCTTACGGCGAAGAGATCGAAAGCAACGCACTCGAGGCGCATATCAGCCGCTTGCGCACCAAGCTGGGCAAGGATCTGATTACCACCCACCGCGGCCTGGGGTATACGCTGACCCCATGACACGCCCTCGCAAAAGCCTGCTCCGGTCGCTGTTCCGCTCGCTGCTCTTGCCGGGGGTGGTGGTGATGGCGCTGGGGGTGTTCACCGTCTACCACGTGACCCAGGACGAATATGACGAGCTTCTGGACGCCAGCCTGTCCAGCAAGGCGCATCTGCTGATCGAGATCATCGAAGAAACCCGCGCCCAGGTCGTCGGCACCGATGCCTCCGAACAGGCGTTGTCCCGGCTGCTGGCCTTCGAGAACGACCAGCGTGCTCCGGCAGAGCGGTCGTTGTTTTGGTATCTCGACAGCGCGGGCGACATCGTTGTGCAATCCGCCTCCTCCGAGGGGGTGACTTTGCCCGCGCCCTTGGTGCCGGGTATCAGCACCGCACAGAACCACCGCGTGGTCGTCCTGCACTCTCAGCGCGCGGCGGCAGGCACTTTGGTTGTTGCCGAGCCTTTGATCGAACGCACCGAGGTGCTGACCGACGTGGTGATCGGTGTCCTCGTGGGCTTTGCCCTGTTGGGACTGTTGTTCGCCATCGCCGCGTTCTGGGCGGTGCGCCGGTCGGTCGCGATGATCGGCAAGCTCAGCGACAACATCGCGCAAAAGAACGAATACAACCTGTCGCCCATCGACCGCAAAAACGCCTTTGTCGAAATCACCCCCGCCATCGACACGCTGGATACGCTGATGTCGCGGCTGGACGTGGTGCTGGCCGCCGAGCGCGCCTTTGCCACCAACGCAGCCCACGAACTGCGCACGCCCGTGGCCATCTGCATGGCCCAGGTCCAGCGCCTGCGCAGCCAGTTGGACGATCCGGCGCAGGCAGACAACGTGGCCGAGATCGAAGCCGGGCTGAAACGGCTGACGCGCCTGATCGAACGCCTGTTGCAGATGTCGCGCACCCAGTCGGGGTTGGGGCTGAATGCGGTAGAGACGGACATCAATCCGGTGATCGCGCTGATGATGACCGAACTGCAACGCCGCAGCCCCGCGCCGGAAACGCTGGTGCTCCGGCAGCCGTCCGGCACATGGTCCAGCCGCATAGACCCCGACGCGCTGGGAATCATCCTGAACAACCTCTTCGACAATGCGTTGAAATATGCCTCCGGCTCCGAACCGACGGTCGTCGACGCCAGCCGACCGGGCAGGGTGGTCGTGTCCAACGACTGCGACCCGCTCGCGCCGGACGACCTCGCGGCCATCAGGACGCGCTTTGTGCGCAAGGCCACACTGTCCGACGGCTACGGGCTGGGCCTGTCTATCGTGCAGGACCTGTGCAGGCAATCGGGTGCGACGCTTGAAATCTTCTCGCCCCGCGCAGGCAGCACGCGGGGCTTTGCCGCCGTGCTGACACTGCCCGGTCAACAGGTGGGCTGACAGGCTCTCTTGCCAAGTGCCGCAACGGCGCAAGCTGTGCCCGATTGAGTTTCCCCCGACTTGGCTGGCATGTATCGCTTCACCGCACGTTGGGAGGACAAACAGCATGCAAGACTGGCCATCACGGATCACCGATCTGATCACCCTTGAGACTCATTTTGGCCGCGAGGGGCTGAAATGCTTTGCGGACAGGCCCGCGAACCTGAACCAGATGCTGCAACAGGCGGTGACGCGCAACGGACAGGGCGAAGCGGTTGTCTGCGACGATGTCCGCTTGACCTATGACGCCTTCCATACGCAGGTGCGTATCGTGGCCGCAGGGATGGCGGCGCATGGCGTGCAACAGGGCGACCGCGTGGCGCTGGTGCTCGGCAATGCCCCCGAATTCCTGATCGTACTGATGGCCACCCTGCATCTGGGCGCCATTGCCGTGCCGATCAACGTGCGCGAAGGCACGCCCGAACTGGCCCACATCCTGAACGACTGTGGTGCCGTGCTGGTGGTCCACGACACCGATGTCGCGGCCAAACTGCCCGCAGCGGACGCCGTGCCGCAGGTCCGCCACCGCTTTTGCGTGGGCGGCGCCGTGGAGGGCGCACAGGACTATGGCGCCCTTTCGACAACGGGCGAACAGTCCGATGCTGCCCATGTCGACCCCGAAGACACCGCCGTGATCCTCTACACCTCGGGCACCACGGGCCAGCCCAAGGGCGCGATGCTGGCGCATCTGAACATCATCCATTCGACGATGCACTTCGAGATGTGCATGGAACTGGGCGCGCAGGAGCGTTCATTGCTGGCGGTGCCCGCGTCCCACGTGACGGGGCTGGTGGCGACGCTGTTCACCATGCTGCGCACCGCGGGGTGCAGTGTGATACTGCGCGCGTTCAAGGCCGATACCTTCCTGGACCTCGCAGCACGCGAGAAGGTGACCCAGACGCTGATGGTGCCCGCGATGTACAACCTGTTCCTGTTGCGCTGCAACGTCGCGGACTATGACCTTAGCCAATGGCGCATCGGCGGCTACGGCGGCGCGCCCATGGCACATTCGACCATTGCCGAGCTGGCCGAAAAACTGCCCAATCTGGCGCTGGTCAACGCCTATGGCGCGACCGAAGTCAGCTCACCCGCGACCATCATGCCGCTGGGTCAGGGGCATATCCGCGCCGACAGCGTGGGACATGCCGTGCCCTGTGCCGAGATCCGCATCGTGGACGAGACAGGCCGCGACGTCGCCACCGGCGAACATGGCGAGCTGTGGATCAAGGGGCCGATGGTGGTGCCGGGCTATTGGAACAACCCCGAAAAGACCGCTGCCGAATTCCACGACGGCTTCTGGAAAAGCGGCGACGTCGGCTCGCGCGATGCCAACGGATTCATTCAGCTGCACGACCGCCGCAAGGACATGATCATCCGCGGCGGCTACAACATCTACAGCGCCGAGGTCGAAAATGCGCTGACCGCCCACCCCGCGGTGATCGAATGCGCAGCCATCGGCAGGCCCGATCCGGTGCTGGGCGAAAAGATGCAGGTTTTCGTGCACAGCACTGACCCGACCCTGGATGCGGAGACCATCAAGGCCTTTTGCGCCACGCGCCTTGCCGACTACAAAACGCCGGACTTCGTGACCTTCAGCGCAGAGCCGCTGCCGCGCAACGCCAACGGCAAGATCGTCAAGAAGGCGCTGCGCGATATGGTCTAGTCCGCGCGCAGCCCGCCCACGATCATCTCGGCCAGCAACGCCGCGATCTTGTCGCGGTCGTCCCGCGTCTGTTCGGGGCGCACGCGGTACCAGTCCACCAGCCCGTTCAGCGCCCCCATGATCATGCGACCCGCCAGTGCCACGCTGGGCACCGACAGCGTGCCCGCGGTCTGCCCCTCTTGCAGAACCGTCCGGTACAGTGCCTCGTAATCGTTGCGCATGGCGATCAGGCCGGACAGCACCTTGCGCTCGGCCTCGGTCGCCGAGCCGCGCAGGTACACGTCCACCCCCAGCCGGATGGTGCGCTGAAAGGGCAGGGTGTCCATCATCACATGGCCATGCGCCGTGGCCATGCGGACCAGTTTCTCGGGGGCGGGAATATCCAGATCCAGCAGCGGCAGAACCGCGTCGAAACAATACTCCATCGCCTGCCGGTAGACCTCGAGGTAGATCTCGTTCTTGGAAGCAAAGTGGTGGTAGACGCGCCCCTTGGTCGAACCCAGTTCCTGCGCGATCTCGTCTACGGTCGCCTTTTCAAGCCCGTGGCGCATGAAACAGACTGCAGCCGCGTGAATGATCTTTCGCTGGCTCTCGATACCCCGTCGCGAGACATGCCGTGCGTCAAGTTCACCTGCGACCAGGGCCATGCTAACGGTCCGCCACGCAAGCCGGATCGCGGTGTCTCAAACCCATTGTGAAATGCTCCGTCGCGTCATTCTTGGATTTCCATCCTAACAGCTTGACACCACCACAAAAGCGCTAATTGTAGAAACATACTCACGGGAATGTTTTTGCTGCACCTCACTGCGCAGGGACAAGGCCCCGGGGACATTATGGCCAGTGCGGTAGGGGAGAACCGTCTTGAGGCTGCAGGGCCATAATCCTGAGATCATTCACGAATTTACGACATCGCTCGGGAGGAGCATTTATGAAACGCACCACGACAAAAACCGTCATCGCAACCCTTGGGGCCGTGCTGGTTGCAGCCACACCCGCTGTTGCCAAAGAGAAACTGAACTTTGCCTACGGCTATCCGGCCAACTCTGCCGTCGGTCTGGCGGTCGAGGATTACGCCGCCGCCGTCGCCGAGCGTTCGGGGGACAATGTCACGGTCACGGGCTTTCCGATGTCGCTGCTCAGCCTGCCTGAAACCAGCCCCGGCGTGCGCGACAGCCTGGCCGACGTGGGCTTTGTGCTGACGCCTTATTACCCCGCCGAATACAGCAACAACCTGTTCCTGCACGAACAGAACCTGCTGATCAATCTGGCCGAAAACCCCACCGGCAAAGAGCCGTTGGCGTTCACCGGCGCGATGCTGGAATATACGTTCAACAACTGCCCCGAGTGTCTGGAAGAGTTCAAGGCACAGAACCAGGTCTATACCGGTGGCGGCGTGACACCGCTCTATAACATGCTGTGCAAAGACACGTCGATCACCACCATCGACGACCTCAAGGGCAAGCGCCTGCGCGCCGGCGGCGCGGGCTTTGTCCGCTTTGCAGAGCATTTCGGCGCCCAGGGTGTGCGCCTTCCGGTGAACGAAGTCTACGAAGCGCTGGATCAGGGCATTCTGGACTGCGCCATGCTCAGCGCGCCAGAGTTGACCAACTACAACCTGTACGAAGTCGTCACCGACATCACGCTGGACGTGCCCGGCGGTGCCTTTGCCGGCGTGGCCTCGGCCAACGTCAACGCCGACCGCTGGAAAGCGATGAGCACCGGAGACCGCGAAGCCCTGTTGTGGGGCGGCAACGCGATGACGGCGGCGACCACCTGGAACTTCTACACCGACGACAGCGCCGCCGTGCAGAAATCGCGTGATCTGGGCATCGCCTTCCACGAACCCACGCCCGAGCTTCTGGCGGCTGTGAAAGAGTTCGCAGCCCAGGACCTGAAAACCGTATCGGGTCTGTTCAAGGAGACCTACGGCGTTGAGCGTGCCGAAGAGATCACTGCAGAATTCGCACCGATCCTTGAGAAATGGTATGGTCTGGTGACCGACATCTCGACCAAGGAAGAGCTGCAACAGCTGTATTGGGATCAGGTGATTTCCAAGGTCGATCCGGCCACATACGGCCAGTAATCCGATCCGTCTAAGGGGCGCAGGCTTTGGCCTTGCGCCCCGTTTTTGTACATCCCAACAAGGACGTTCATAACGATGAAACCGATTGGAAAGCTCATCTCGTGGCTGGTCGCCGGTGCCTCTGGCATTGCGGGCATCATGGTGCTTTTGCTTGTCTCCCATGTCACGATCGACGTGCTGATGCGCTTCATGTTCTCGACGCCGCTTGATGCGACGATCCTGTATGTCTCGGCCTTTTACATGGTCGCCATCGCGTTCCTGCCGCTGGGGCTGGTCGAAGAAAAAGACAGCCACATCGCCGTGGAACTGCTGGCCGAAAAGCTGCCCAATTCGGTCCAGACCGTTCTGGCCTTTGTCGCGCTGCTGCTGACCACCGTGGTGATGGCCGCCGTGGCTGTGCGCACAGGGCAGGAAGCCATGTCGAAATATGCCGCCGGTGCCTATTCCATCGAGGCCAGCGGCAAGGTGATCATCTGGCCCACCTACTTCGTGCTGCCCGTGGGCTTTGGCCTGATGGCGCTGGTGGCGGCGTGGAAGCTGATCGCATTGGCCCTTGGCCGCGACAGTGGCCTGAGCATCCTGACCGTCGAAGACCCCTATCTGTCGAAAGAAACGCCTGATGTCTGAACTTCAAATCGCAGGCCTGTTCATCGGCGCCCTGTTCTTTCTGATCCTCATGCGTATCCCGATCGGGGTGTCGCTGATCGCCGTGTCCTTTGCCGGGCTGTGGTCGATGTTCAACTGGAACATCGCTTGGGGATCGCTGGGCATCGTGCCCTATAACTTTGCCAACAGCTGGGTGCTCAGCTCGATCCCCGCATTCCTGCTGATGGGGTTCATCTGCTACCACACCAAGCTGACCCAGGGGCTGTTCAGCGCGGCGCAAATCTGGCTGTCGGGGCTGCCCGGCGGGCTGGCCATCGCCTCGGTCTTTGGCTGCGCGGGCTTTGCGGCGGTCACCGGCTCGTCCGTGGCCTGTTCCGCGGCCATGGGCAAGATCGCCGTGCCCGAGATGATCCGCCACCGCTACAGCGCCGAACTGGCCACCGGCACGGTTGCCGCGGCAGGCACCATCGGCGCACTGATCCCGCCGTCGATCCTGATGATCCTTTACGGCATCATCTCGCGTCAGTCGGTCAGCCAGCTTTTCCTGGGCGGTCTGGTGGTGGGTGTCATCACCCTGATCGCCTATGTCCTGCTGATCGTGGTGCGGGTCAAACTGAACCCCGATCTTGCCCCGCCGGTCCACACCCAGGCCACCCGCGCGCAGAAGATCCGCGCGCTGGGCCAGACCTGGCCGGTGTTGCTGATCGTGATCGGCGTCTTTGCGGGCCTCTTTGGCGGCGTCTTCACCCCGACCGAGGCCGGAGCCATCGGCGCCACGCTGTCCACACTGGTGGCGCTGGTCTACCGCACGCTGACGCTCAAGGCGTTGCGCATGGCGATTGTCGAAACCATCACCACAACCGCCGCCCTGCTGATCATCGCGGTCGGGGCCAGCCTGCTGACCCGCTTTCTGGCGCTGTCGGGCATTGGTGATGCGCTGTCGTCGTCGATCCTGTCGTTCGGCGTGTCGCCGGTGCTGATCATGGTGGGCATCGTGGTTGTGTATCTGCTGCTGGGCATGATGCTGGAGCCCGTGGGGGCGATGCTGCTGACCTTGCCCGTGGTGCTGCCGCTGGTGGACGAAACCGGCTTTAGCCTGCTGTGGTTCGGCGTGGTGCTGGTCAAGCTGCTGGAAATCGGGATGATCACCCCGCCGATGGGGATGAATGTGTTCGTGATCAAAGGCGTGGTGGGCAATATCGCCTCGCTGTCCACGATCTTCAAAGGCGTGTTCTGGTTCGTCATCGTCGATCTGCTGATCGTGGCGGCACTGATCGCCTATCCCGACATTGTCCTGTTCCTGCCGCAGATGTTTGCCAGATAAAACGCGGACCAACGGCTCGTGAATAAAAGGCGGTTGCTTCATGCAGCCGCCTTTTGTGTGCATGCCCGGGCATTTGCACCAATTTTGCCGTATTCGGATTGCCACCAATGCGTGAACAATACCCCAATTTGCAGAGGCCAATTATCGGTTCTGCCTCAATTTCAGGATTATTTCGCCATCTGCGCAACCTGAAGGAGATCGCGGAGGGCTGCCTAACCCCTTGTTTACATGATAAGTTGCGCGGTCAAGCTTCGGCACATTTCCCCCCGAGCGTCCAAGTCTTGCCTCAAAGTTCATCGAAATAGAAACAGTCGCCCGATCCGGTCCAACCGGCAGTTCCGGGCTGTTAACAAGTAGGAAGATGTTAAAATGAACCACACTACCCCTAAAGTGGCGGCCCTGATGGGCGCCATGTTGGCCGTCGCAGCGCCCGCCTTTGCTGCGGATACTGTGACGTCCAACCTTGGTGTGTCGGCGGTCGTTCTCGACACCTGCACGCTGAACGCGGCCACGGCGCTGTCCTTTGCCAGCATCGACAACAGCGCCCCCACCTCGCAGGTCGTTCCCGGCTCGCTGGCCGTCATCTGCACCTCGACACGCAGCGACATCTCGGTCTCGCTGGGCTCCGGCGAAAACGCCAGCGGCGGCACCCGCCGCATGATCAGCACCGACGGCAACTATCTGCCCTATTCGGTCTACGCGGACGCGGGCCACTCCAGCGCCGTCGCCGCCGCCGAGAACATCTATTCGGGCGATGTGACCGCAGCGATCCCGCTGGTGATCCCCGTCTATGGCCAGATCCCCGCAGGCAGCTACAACGCCGGTCTGTATTCCGACACCATCCTTGTCACTCTGACATACTGAGGAAAGGACAGGATATGAAACAGTCGAGCATCAAGACCAAAGCCCTGCGGTCCATCGGTTTCGGCGCGGCATTGCTGTCGCTGACCCCGCTGGCCGCGCCCGCGGCCCTTGCCGAAAGCCTGTCGGTGTCCCCGACCCGCATGGAAGTGCCCGCGTCGAACCAGACCACCCTGACGCTGAAAGCAGACGGCAAGGAAGCCTCGGTTCTGCAATTGCGCGTGATGGAATGGAAAGAGGGCCAGGACCCCAGCAGGATGAAGGCCACCCGCGATGTGGTCATCAGCCCGCCCGCGGCCCGTCTGAACCCGCGCGAGGAACTGACAGTACGCGTCGTGCGCACCAAGAAACGCGCCGTGCGCGGCCGGGAATGCTACCGCGTTCTGGTCGACCGTCTGCCCGGCAAGGAGCAAAGCGGACAGGCCGTGAAACTGCAGGTCCGGCATTCCGTCCCGCTGTGTTTCAGCTAATCCCGACCTGACGACACGACCTTTCGAAAATCAGAGCCGTCAAGGCCACACAGGCAATCGGGACTTTCATGTCATGGCGCACAAACGCCTTACACTCGCACTGTTGATGGGCGGGCTTTGCGGACCTGTGTTCGCAATGCCCGAAACCATCGACGGCTATGAACCCTCCACCGAGGTGACACAGGCGACATCTGTTGATGTCACGGCTGTCATCTCGGACGGGTTCTCTGATCTGGGGCAGGACACACCGTTGTTCCTGTTCGTGCTGATCAATGGCCGCGAGATTGGCATGGTGGCCGAATTCATGGCCCACCCCGCCGAAAACCGCCTGTCCTCGACCCGCAGCGAACTGGAAGAGATCGGGATCAAGGCACCGCCGGGGCTGGGATCAACCGTCTATCTCGACAGTATCCCGGGGCTCAGCTTCAACTACGACGCCACCGCGCAAAAGATCTATATCGAGGCACCGTTCCAGGCGCTGGAACCGCGTGTGATTTCCGCCGCCAGCACACCGGCCTTCGAAACCCCCGACCGGTCCTCGGGCGCGGTGCTGAACTACAACGTCGCCGCCGACTTCAGCGCCACGGGCGGCCTTTCGGGGCTGGACATGAATAACGTCAGCGCCGCACTGGACGCCCGCGTCTTCTCGCCCTGGGGCACGCTGAACACCACCGGCCTCTACCGCTTTGCGGGCGCCTCTGCCGACGCCCGAAAATTCCTGCGCTTCGAGACCAACTTCGAGGTGGTCGATACCAAGCGCGCGCTGACCTATACCTTTGGCGATGTGACCACCTCGGGCCTGCAATGGAGCCGCCCGATCCGCATGGGCGGCTTTCAGGTGCGCCGCGATTTCGGCCTGCGCAGCGATCTGGTCAAGGACCAGCTCCTGACCTTCGCAGGCGCCGCCGCCGTGCCCTCGACGGTTGACGTATTCATCGACAACAACCGCGCCTATTCCACCAATGTCGATAGCGGCCCCTTTCGCATCGAGGACCTGCCGCTGCACACCGGGGCGGGGGACGCGACCATCGTCGTGCGTGACGAACAAGGCCGCGAACAACGCCGCCGCGTGTCCTTCTTCACCGCACGAAACCTGATCAAACCGGGCATGGCGGACTATGCGCTCGAAGTGGGCTTTGCCCGCGAGGACTACGGCACCGCGAACAACAGCTACGGCGATGACCTGATCGTCTCGGGCAGCCTGCGCTATGGCTGGTCCGAGAAAGTGACGCTCGAGGGCCATTTCGAGACCACGACCGACCTGACCCTGCTGGGGGTTGGCGCGAACTTCGTACCGTTCTCGCTGGGCGAAGTGTCGATGACCGCGGGGGCCAGCCAGTTCAACGACGTCACCGCCGGGTTTTTCCACGCCACCGTGCGCACCACCGTTGCAGGCGTGGACCTGAACGCCTCGACCATGCGCTCGCAGGACGGCTTTGCTGATCTGGCCTCGGTCACCGGCCTTGACCTGATCGCGGCGGGCGGCAACTCGCTGCTGGAAACGCCCCGCGCGCTGGATGTGGTTAGCCTGTCGGTGCCGCTGGCGCGCGCGGGCTCGAAACTGGGCATCAACTATGTCCATTCCGAACGTGCCACGTCGACCGACCGCATCGTGTCCCTGTCGGTCGGACACAGCCTGAAAGGCGGGCGCGGATCGCTCAGCGTGACCGGATCGCGCAATTTCGACACCGATGACAAGAAATTCGCGTTGAACCTGTCGATGCCGCTGGGCAACCGCACCCACCTGCGGTCGGGGGCCGGCCGTGACGAGACAGGCGCGCAAACCGCCAGCCTCTATGTGGCCAGACCGCTGGGCGAGGACGTGGGCGACATCGGCTATGCCGCACAGCTTGAGAAACAGGGCAGCACCTTTCTGGCCGGCGCGCGCGGCGATTACCGTGGCCGCTATGGCAAGGTCGGGGGCGACATCAAGTTTTCCGACGACACCACCTATATCCGTGGCGATGCCGAAGGGTCGGTCGTCTACACCGGCGGGCGCATCGCGGCAGGCAACACGGTCACCGACGGCTTTGCCATCGTTGACGTGGGCGTGGCGGATGTGCCGGTCTATCTGCAGAACCGCCCCATCGCGCGCACCAACGGCAAGGGCGTGGCCGTGATCACCGGCGCCGCCTCGCACCAGCGCAGCCGGGTGTCGATCAACGTCAACGATTTGCCCGCCGACGCCACGGTCGGGGTCACGGCGGTCGACATCATACCGGGACGCAATTCCGGCGAGCTGGTCCACTTTGACGGCAACGACGCGCCCTCGGTGCTGGCCGTGCTGCGCGACGCCAACGGGGCCGTGTTGCCCACGGGAGCGGCCGCCTTCCTGAACGGGTCCGAGGATGAATTCATCGTGGGCTATGACGGTGTCGTCTGGCTGGAAGGGGTCAGACGCAACAACACGGTCAAGGTCCGCCATCAGGGTCAGACCTGCACCGCCCGGTTCACCTATCAAAAGACCGCCGCCATGCAGGACATGATCGACCCGGTGACCTGCAAATGACCCGCTTTCTGCCCTTATGTGCGGCCTTGCTGATGGCCTGCATGGTGATGACACCGCGCGCGGCACAGGCGGCGTGCTCGGCCTCGGTCAGCAACATCAACTTCGGTTCCATCTCGGTGCGCAGCGGGGCCACCAACCGCACCTCGGGAACGATCACGGTCGAGTGCCGGGGAGAGCTGGTCGACGTGGTCGGCGTGTGCCTCAGCTTTGGCGCAGGGCAGGGCGGTGCCAGCAGCGGCAACAACCCGCGCTACATGCGCGGCGTGACCGGCGAAACCCTGTCCTACCAGCTGCGCCCGCTGGGCTACGGCGAAGGCTTTGGCGTGCTCGAACAGATCTACGTGCCGGTGGTGATGGTCCTGGGCTCGGGCAGCGCCCAGGTGCCGATCTACGCCGACGTTACCAGCCGCAGCGTGTCGGTGGGCAGCGGCAGCTACAGCTCGACCTTTTCGGGCAGCGCCGACATTTCGATGAAATACGGCCTGATCGCCTGCGATCTGCCGGGCAAGGCCGCCACGGTCCCCCCCTTCACCGTCAGCGCCCAGGTGGTGCCCAGCTGCGAACTGGTGGTGTCGCCGCTGGCCTTCGGCATCATCTCCAGCAGCATCCAGCAGCCCAAGGATGCGTCCTCGTCGATCACGGTGCGCTGCACGTCGGACACCAGCTACACAGTGTCCCTGGGCAGCGGTCAAAGCGGCAACACCGCCAACCGCATCCTGCGCAACGGCACCGAAACCCTGTCCTATAACCTCTACCAGGACCCTGGCCGTTCGGCCCCCTGGGGCGACACCCCCGGCACCCGCGCATCGGGCTACGGCACAGGCACCGACAATGTGTTCACCGTCTACGGCCGCATCCCCGCAGGGCAGAACGCCTATGTGGGGGTCTATACGGACAATGTGGTGGTGACAGTGAATTACTGAGGGGGCGGCGCGGCGGTTGGATTGCGGACATTTGCGGTGATCTGCACCAAGGGCCGCTGAACGGACAAACCGGACGTCCACCAAAGCCCGGAATCAAGGCACGCAGTGCCGCCGGGCAGCGCCCGACCGCCCCATGGGCGGGCGCTTCCTCACCGTATTGCGGTTCATCATCCACACGCCAAAGATTAGAAATAAAGTGGCACCCACGGACGTGCCGATGCCCACCCGCGGTCGGGCGCTGCCCTCAGTGGCAAGGTCACATTGGGCTCGAACCTGCCGTTCGCCACAAAAGATACCTTGGGCCGCTGCACAGTCCTCCAACGGCAGCCAAGGTCCACTCTTTTCCAGCCTCCCTCAGGCCACCCGCCGGCCTTCCGACCACACCGCCTGTACCAGCGGCGCGCCGTCCAGTACGCCAAAGCGGATCAGGTCGGCCCGTTTGCCCACCGCAATCTCGCCCCGGTCGACCAGACCCACGGACCGCGCGGGCGTGGCCGTCACGGTTGCAATCGCGCGCGCCATGTCGTCCCAGACACCCGCCAGCTGCACCGCCGCCTGCAACAGCGCCGCAGGGACATAATCCGACGACAGGATATCCAGCAGCCCGGCCTGCGCCAGCTCCTGCGCGGCCACGTTGCCCGAATGCGACCCGCCACGCACCAGATTGGGCGCGCCCATGATATTGGCAATGCCCGACGCACGGCAGGCCGCTGCGGCCTCGACCGTCGTGGGGAATTCGGCAATCGCCACCCCATGCGCATGACTTGCCGCGACCTGTTCCGCCGTGGTGTCGTCGTGGCTGGCCAGCGTCGCACCATAGCGCGCCGCCGCCGCGACCGCCGCCGCCTCGTGTTTCGCGCCCAGCTGCGCCTGAAGCCCGTAGAGGAATTCGACGTATTCGGCAAAACCCTCGGCCTGCATGTTGTGCTTGCCACGCACATAGGTCTCGAACTTTGACACGTCGCGGAACTGCCGCTGGCCCGGCGTGTGATCCATCAGCGACACGATCCCCACCTTGTCGTCCGCCCCGAACTCGCCCAGCTCCTCCTCCAGCGTCTCCGAACAAATCTCGGCGCGCAGGTGGATGTGGTGGCTGATCTTCAACGCGCCACGGTTGCGCATGTCCAGAATTTCATCCGCCATCTGGCGCGCATATTTGCCATAGCGTTTGTGATCCCCCGACAGGATCGACCCCACGCGAATGGCGTCAAAGACGGTGGTGATGCCGGTGCCCGCCAGCTCGCGGTCATGGGCCAGGATCGCGGCGCGGTGCGGCCAGTCGACCTTGGGGCGCGGCACCATGTGGCGTTCCAGGTTGTCGGTGTGCAACTCGATCAGGCCGGGGGCCACGAAATCCCCCTCGCAATCCAGCGCCGCCGACACGCCCGTGCCACCCGAGGCCACATCGGCAATCCTGCCATCGCGCAGCACCACGGTGCCGGTGATCACATCGTCAGGCAGCACCACGCGGGCGTTGGTCAATACGGTCTCTTGGGTCATGTCAGTGTCACGTCTTTCTGTGGGTAGAGGGCCGCCAGCGCCCGCCGTACGGTGTCGGCGATCGGGCCGGAATTGTCGATATGGATTGCGGCGATGCCACCGGGCAGGGCAAAGCCCGCGCGCGCCAGCCGTGCGTCGATCTCGGCCCCCGCCTCGCGCCCCCGCGCCATCAGACGGGCGCGCAGCACGGCGGGGCTGGCAGTCAGCAACAGCACCGGCATCGCCCCGAACCGCGCCTGCGCCGCCGGCAGCACCGAACGCGACAGGTTCACCAGCAGGTCACGGCCCTGCTTCAGCTCCTTGTCCACGGTGGCCGGAATGCCATAGCGCAGCCCATGCGCCTGCCAGCTCAGCGCAAATTCGCCCGCCGCCTGCATGCCCATGAACATCGGCACGCTCACCGCATCAAAATCCTCGCCGCCCGCATCCGCTTCGCGCGTGATCACGCGGCGCACCAGCGACAGTTGCGGTGCCGCATCGACCAGCGCCTGCATCACCGTGTCCTTGCCCACACCGGACGGGCCGACCACGGCGATCATCCGCCCGCTCATGCCGCCATGCCCGGAGTAAAGGCGGCCGCATCAATCACCCGGTCGCAGACCCGGTCCCGCGCTGCCTCGTCGTGGAAAATGCCGACAATTGCCGCCCCCCGCGCCTTGGCGTCCTCGATCAGCGTCAGCACCACCTCGCGGTTGGTGGCGTCCAGACTGGCGGTGGGTTCGTCCAGCAACAGCGCCGGATAGTCATAGGCAAAGCCGCGCGCGATGTTGACCCGTTGCTGTTCGCCGCCCGAAAACGTCGTGGGGCTCAGCCCCCACAACCGTTCCGGAATGTTCAACCGCGCCAGCAGATCGCGCGCGCGGGCCTGTGCCGCGTCAAGCGCGTGGCCGGTGCGCAACAGCGGCTCGGCCACCACGTCCAGCGTTGATACACGCGGCACCACCCGTAGGAACTGGCTGACATAGCCCAATGTTTCGCGCCGCAGCGCCAGTATCTCGCGCGGTTCCGCCGTGGCCACGTCCACACCGCCAATGCGGATATGCCCCGAGGCCGCCAGATAGTTGCCATAGAGCATCCGCATCAGCGTGGATTTCCCCGCGCCAGATGCCCCGATCAGCCCGACACATTCGCCTGCCGCCACGTCAAAGGCAGCACCTTCCATCACCGGAATGACCGTGCCGCCCTGATTGTGCAGGGTAAAGGACTTGGACAGGTTCTCAACTTGGATCATCTTGTTAACCTACTGTTAATAAACGGAAAAGGTTTCGCGGCGAAACCTGCCCTAAACTTGCAATACGGAGGACACCAGCAACTGCGTATAGGCATGTTGCGGATCGTCCAGAACCTGATCGGTTAGCCCGGTCTCGACCACATGGCCGTCTTTCATCACCATAAGCCGGTCGGCCAGCAACCGCACCACGGCCAGATCGTGGGTCACGATAATCGCGCTCAGCCCCATCTCGCGGACCAGCCCGCGCAACAGATCCAGCAGCCGCGCCTGCACGCTGACGTCCAGACCGCCCGTGGGTTCGTCCATGAACACCAGCCGTGGCCCGGTGACCAGATTGCGCGCGATCTGCAAGCGCTGTTGCATGCCCCCCGAAAAGGCAGTGGGGCGGTCGTCGATGCGGTCGGCGTTGATCTCGACACGGCCCAGCCAGTCGGTCGCCGTGTCGCGGATGCTGCCATAATGGCGCGCGCCCACGGCCATCAACCGCTCGCCCACGTTGCCGCCCGCACTGACATTCATGCGCAGCCCGTCACGGGCGTGCTGGTGGACGAACGCCCAGTCGGTGCGCCCCAGCATCCGCCGTTCCGGCTCGCGCATGGTCACGGTGTCGCGCAAGCCATCGGTCTTGGTGTCAAAGCGCACGGCACCCGCATCGGGCGTCAGATGCCCCGCCAGACAGTTCAGCAAGGTCGACTTGCCCGACCCGCTTTCGCCCACGATCCCCATGACCTCGCCGGGGTACAGATCGAACGACACGTCCGTACATCCCACCCGCGCGCCATAGTATTTGGCAACACCTTCTACCTGCAAAAGCGGTGTCATGCCGCGTCCTCCTCAATCGGGACGCCCTGCGCGCCCACATGCCCCGCTGCGCGGCGGCCCTGGCAATAATCCGTGTCCGAACACATGAACAGACGCCCGCCGTCGTCATCGACAATCAGCTCGTCCAGATAGCTGTCGGTCGCCCCGCACAGATCGCAAGGGTGGTCCGCCTTGCTGGCCTCGAACGGGAAGTCCTCGAAATCCAGACTGACCACCTTGCTATAGGGCGGCACCGCGTAAATCCGCTGCTCGCGGCCCGCGCCGAACAGTTGGATCGCGGCCATTTCCAGCTTGGGGTTGTCGAATTTCGGAATGGGCGAGGGGTCCATGACATAGCGCCCCTCGACCTTCACCGGATAGGCATAGGCCGTGGCAATCGCGCCGTGCTGGCTGATGTCCTCGTAGAGCTTCACATGCATCAGGCCGTATTCCTCCAGACTGTGCATCTTGCGGGTTTCCACCTCGGACGGCTCCAGAAAGCGCAGCGGCTCGGGGATCGGCACTTGGTAAACCAGTATCTGATCCGCCCGCAGCTCCTCTTCGGGGATGCGGTGGCGGGTCTGGATCACGCTGGCCTCTGCCGTCGCTTCGGTCACGGCCACCCCGGCGGTTTTCTGGAAGAACCGTCGGATCGACACTGCGTTGGTGGTGTCATCCGCACCTTGGTCGATCACCTTGAACGTGTCCTCGGGCGTCAGGACGGCGGCGCTGACCTGCACCCCGCCCGTACCCCAACCATAGGGCATCGGCATCTCACGGCTGGCAAAGGGCACCTGATAGCCCGGTATCGCCAACCCCTTGAGGATCGCACGGCGGATCATCTGCTTGGTCTGCTCGTCCAGATAGGCAAAGTTATAGTCAGTCATTCTGCCGCCTCCTTCATCTTGCCAGATAAACTCCCGCCGGAGGCATCTGAGGTATCAGTTTGCGGGGCAGTATTGGCCTGCGCCTCGCGCCGCAGCTTGCGGATCAACTCCAGTTCCGACTGGAAATCGACGTAATGGGGCAGCTTGATGTGCTCCAGGAACCCCGTCGCCTGAATGTTGTCCGCATGGTACAGCACGAATTCCTCGTCCTGCGCCGGCGCGCCAAGGTTGTCCTCGCCCAGCTCTTTCCAGCGCAGCGCACGGTCCACCAGCGCCATCGAAATCGCCTTGCGCTCCGACATGCCGAACACCAGCCCATAGCCGCGGGTGAACTGCGGCGGTTGGGTCTTTGATCCCTGAAACTGGTTCACCGTCTCGCATTCGGTCACTTCGATCTCGCCGATTTCGATTGCAAACCCCAGCTCGGGAATATCCATCTCCACCGGCACCACCCCGATGCGCAGTTCGGCCACAAAGGCGTGGTTGCGCGCGTATCCGCGCTGGGTGGAATAGGCCATGCCAAGGATGAAACCTTCATCGCCACGGGTCAGCGATTGCAGCCGCAGATCGCGGGTGGCAGGCAGCTCCAGCGGTGTGCGGGTCAGATCGGGTGGCGTCGTGTCGCTGTCCGTCTCGGGCTGGATCAACCCCTCGCGGTCCAGAAAGCTCATGATATGCGGCGTCTGCCCATCGCGCGGCTCGGCCTGTTCCGCTGCGGGCACGTCCCCTTCAGCGGCCAGTTTGAAATCCAGCAGGCGGTGCGTGTAGTCGAATGTCGGCCCCAGCATCTGCCCGCCCGGCGCGTCCTTGAACGTCGCCGACACGCGGCGGTCGCAGGCCATGGCCTCGGTGTCGATGGGGACCGAGCCACCAAAACGCGGCAGGGTGGTGCGGTAGGCGCGGATCAGGAAAATCGCCTCGATCAGATCACCGCGCGATTGCTTGATCGCCAGCGCGGCAAGGTCGGGATCATAAAGCGACCCTTCGGCCATGACGCGGTTCACGGCCAGCTTGAGCTGTTCGCGGATTTGCGGGACTGACAGTTCCTCGACCGACGCATCGCCGCGCCGTTCTTCGGCCAGCCATGCGTGGGCATTGTCAATCGCCCGCTCTCCGCCTTTGACGGCTACATACATCAGCTTACTTTCGTGGTTCGGGGCAGGGCGGCCACTTGGTCGCCTGCGGTCAGGAAGTGGTCCAGGCCCAGCGGAAACAGCTTGGCATTGGCCTGAAAGGCGGCGGTTTCGGGCAGCGACAGCGTGGCGCTGTCCTTGATCCCCGGACCGCGCAGGGTGGCGCCGGTGTTGCTCAGGGCGTCACATTCCACGATCAGCGTGGTCGACCGGTCGGGATATTCCGCCGTGCCGATGGGAAAGGGCAGGCCGCTGAGTTCGTCCCATGTGCCCACGGCAAAGGCCGCCTCTGCAGCCCCGCTGAATGGCGCGCCGGTGTGAAAGGTGATCCAGTCGCGCACCGCCTGTGTGTCACGGGAGGGCGCCAGAAACACCGGTGTTTCGGGATCGCACAGCGTCAGCAACACGATCCCGGCCGCCTGAGACAGCGGTGCGGGTGGCGTGCCACCGGTCACGGTTTCAATCCGCCCCGGCTGTGCCATCACCTGCATGATGTGGCGAAACGCGTGGGCCGCGTCGATGGGGGCATTGGCAAAACCGCCAGAGAGGGCATCGGCCTGCATCAGTCTTCTCCTCTGACCATGGTGAAAAACTCGACCTTGGTGGCCGCAGCCTTGGCGCTGCGGGTGGCGCGGGTCCGGGCCATCTGGTCCTGCAGCGGGTCCAGCACCGCAGCACGGATCGCACCGGCCTGATCGGTCTGCATCAGCGCATCAATCAGCGCCGCCTGCGTCGCCTTGACCTTGTCACGGCCCTGCACATAACCGTGCCCGTCCTCACCCGAGGCCAGTCGCACCGAGGCGCGGGTGACGGTGACTTCGCCAAGGTTAAAGGCGTTGCCCACAGCCCCCGCACGGCCCCGCACCATCACGCTGCCCACTTCGGGCGCGCGCAGGACGGTGTGATCGGGGGCCAGTGCCGCGCCTGCCCAGAGGGCATTCAGGTCAGCCGCCCGGCAGCGGGCCAAGAGGCCCAGCCATGCCTTGCGGGCTGCGTTCGGGTCCGTTTCATCTTTCATGTAGACACCTTGCCGATTTGTCTAGAGTCCTATACAACTAGACAAATCTATCCCTGATTCTGCCCCGCACCGCAATCCCCCCTTCTGTGAAGTTTTGGTGACACCATGGCCCGCACCCCGATCTGGAAGTCCATCGCCACCCACCTGCGCGACGAAATCGCCGCCGGGCAGTTCGCCCAGGGTGACAAGCTGCCGACCGAGGCGGCACTGGCCGCGCGCTTTGGCGTGAACCGCCACACGGTGCGCCATGCGCTGGGCGCGCTGGCCGAGGACGGCGTGGTCTATGCAAGGCGCGGCGCGGGCGTGTTCGTGACACAGGTGCCGACGGATTACCCCATCGGCAAACGGGTCCGCTTTCACCAGAACCTGACACTTGCGGGGCGGGTGCCCGCGAAGGAAATCCTGTCGCTGGAAACCCGTACGGTCACGGCGGCGGAGGCCAAGGCGCTGAAGCTGCAGGCGGGGGCCATGGTGCATGACTATCAGGGGCTGTCGCTGGCCGACGCACAGCCCGTGGGGCTGGTGCGCAGCGCCTTTCCGGCGGACCGCTTTCCCGATCTGCCCGCTGACCTGCACGAGCTGCGGTCCATCACGGCGGCCCTGCTGCGCGGCGGCGTGGCGGACTACACCCGCGCGTCAACCCGGCTGAAGGCGAAACTGGCCACGGCGACCCAGGCCCTGCACCTGCGCATCGCCGAGGGCGCGCCGGTGCTGCACGCGATCAGCATCAACGTGGACGTCGAGGGCGTGCCGGTGGAGTTCGGGAATACATGGTTCGCGGGGGACCGGATTACGCTGACGCTGGAGGGGGAGTAGGGGGCGTTGGGCGGGAAGTGGACATTCGCTGCGAACGGGGCGAGCGGCGCGAAGCTAACAGAACCAGACATTCGTCTGCTCGGTCGAAGTAGCCAATGTATCAAGTAAGCTGAAACGGCTACAGCCACAGGATTTCCAGAAAAATTTTTGGAATATGACTTCCTGTTGAGAACAAATTCCTATTCCACTACTACATCTTAGACGTTGCCGGAGGGACGAATGTTCAATTTGATTGTATCAGGTGGATTAGAGAACGAGCGGCGTGGCTCGATTATCGCCGGGCGTGTGTTCGAATATACACCGGATGAACTTGAAGAGCGCTTCATGCCCAGCGGCATGCTCGATGTGTCTGGTGTTATGTCACTTCCCACACTTTTCATGGAAGAAGGCACAGGCGAGGAAGTTGCTGGGGTTGGCTGGTTGGCACGCATTGAGCGAAAAGGAGTCGACTACCAGCTGCACTACTCGATGGACCCAGACATTCCCCGCCTGACGAACTCGGAGATTTACGAATTGGCCGCTGATCTCCACATGGATAGCTTTGAGTTCCATCGTAATCATTGGGCAATCAAAGATGTGGATTTGTTTCAGATCCTACTTCGCCACAAGCTTGGTAATCGCCTCGCGCCTACGATTTTTCAATTGAGCGAAAAGCCCGCCAATTCGAGACTCGTGTCGTTCATGATGCCGTTCTCAGCATCATTCACATCGGTATATCAAGATGTGAAGGCTGTTCTTGAGGATAATGGATACCAATGCAATAGAGCCGACGACATGTGGGTCCATTCACATATCATGACGGACATCATTGAGTTGATTTGTAACTCGGCAGTCATCGTTTGCGATCTCTCAAATAAAAACCCCAACGTTTTTTATGAAGCGGGGATCGCCCACACTCTCGGAAAAGAAGTCATCCTAATTACGCAATCGCATGACGATGTTCCGTTTGACCTGCGCCCGATCCGGTATCTGCAATACCTCAACAATGGTGAAGGCAGATCAAAACTTGCAGCAGAAGTTCTGAGCCGCGTTCGGGCAGTTACGTAGTCGCTCAATTTAAACCGCATCTTGGTGAAACTGAACATTCCATAGTCTTGGCTCGCGCACGTTGGCAAAGGATTTTGTGCTGCCGCTTTCAGGCCGGATCGTTGCCTTTCAAGAGCGAGGTCAGCGAAGGGAGTTGAACCGCGAGATCAACGCCTGCGCCAAGTCTCCGCGTCCCTCGTTGTTGTTCAGATATGAAAAATACCGATGGTGTTGCAAATCAAATGGGATGTCCGAAGGCGATTGCGTTATGGGAACTACGTACTTTCCGAGGGTGTGGGCGATCCCCGCTTCATAAAAGACGTTGGGGTTCTTTCCGCTGAAATCACACACAACGATGTGGGCCCTGTAAATCAAACTGAAAACGTCTTGAATGACGGCGGAGTGCTCCCAGATGTCCTTCGCCCGCAGGACTTTGTATCCTGCGGTCGTAGCCGCGGACCGTATCGCATCGAAAACGGGTTCAAACCCTGGCGCGAAGGGCGTCATTACGGCAATGAGATCAGGATCAAGACCGTCGTCTGGAACCTCGAAAACGCTTGGTCGGAAAGTAATTGCCTTGCCCCGGCCCGGCGCGGAAGAAATGCTTTCCTCTTCCCCGTAGTTCTCGGCCATATACTGGGAAATTATGTCAAGATTTTCGTAGTCCCTCTCTACAATCTTTACCATCATGCCGATAGCGTTTCCTGCATAGTCATCATCGCCGAAACTGAGGCTTCGAAGCAGCCTATCGTGGCCTGTGATGAGTGGAAGCTGTCCCGTATAGGCACCCAGAGCTTGCCAGTCGCCTCCATTGAAATACTCGACGGCTTTCTTACCGAGCGCTATGACGCGCTGACGATCTTCGGGGCTTAAACCTGACTGCTGCAATTCTCGAATCCTCATTGTAATGTGTCCGCACTTTACCTCAGGAATCGCGTAGCGGAAGTCTTCAAGACATTACCCAAATTTCATGACCCAAGCTTGCGATACCTCAGATCAATGATGCGCGTTCTCGTCGTTCCTGCCGAGGTATAATCCTTTGTACTTTCCGCCGCCAGCTTTCGGCTGGACCTGCCGTTCGCGTCGATCGACACCAAGGTCGGAAACCGGTCGTTGCCTGCAGAGCTTGCGGTCAAGTCTTCGCGGAGCGGACACCGAGGGCGGATGCCGGGCTTTTGAATAACAGCGCCCATGGGACGGCGGCATTTTTTACGACAGCCCGGCGCTCTCGCATAAGCTGGCTTTGACGGGGCAGGGCTTCAGCAACTGGATCGCGCGGGTCAGGAACGACCAGCGCGCGACCTGTCAAGCCTTTGCTTTCATTTGATTTCGCTGGTCCAGGGTGGATTTGCTCCGGCGCGCGATACTGTCATGGCCGCAACTTTCGCGCCAAATGCGATCGCGTGTTGAAGGGTTTCCGCGGACATGTCCGAGACACCTGATGTGGTCAGATGACCGTTTTCGTGCAGATGTGCGAGAACGCCCGCGTTGAACGTATCCCCTGCACCGACCGTGTCCACAACCTTGGCGCGGAGGGCGGGCACATGGATTTCAGCGCCGGTTCTCAGATAGCCGGTTGCGCCGTCCGCGCCCCGCGTCACGATCACGGCGGCAGGTCCTTTTTGCAGCAAGGAACGGGCTTTGTCTGCCAGTGACGAGGGCCCCGGTGCAAGCCAGTGAAGGTCTTCGTCGGACACCTTGATGATATCGGCAAAGGTCATGGCCTCTTCGAGGCGCGACCGGAACGCGGGAACATCGTCGATAAACCCCGGGCGGATATTCGGGTCGATCATGACGGGACGGTGCGGCCCCTCGGTTTTCAGCAGCGCGGCATAAGCATCGGCGCCCGGTTCACACGCGAGGCTGATCCCGCCCAGATAGAGCGCGGATATGTCCGCGTTCAGGTCTGGCATGTCCCGGGGTGTCAGCATCCGCCCGGCTGAGCGTTCGTCGAAGAAGGTGTAAGTCGCGTGACCGCCGTCGAGCTGCACGAAGGCAAGTGTCGTCGGACGGCTGGAGGTGATGATCCGGGAGGTGTCCACCTGGCTGGCTTCAAGCTCTGCGGCAAGCTGTTGGCCGAACAGGTCCGTCGACAGGCCGGTCAGCATTCCGGTCGGCGCGCCGAGCCGTCCCAGCGCGATGGCGGTGTTGAAGATGGCCCCGCCGACGTGCGGCACAAACCCCTGCGCGCCCGTCAGGGTTTGTGCGGGGATCATATCGATCAAAGCTTCACCACAGCATAAAATCATCGGATCATTCGACCTTGTGAGTGGGTGTTGGCGGGGAGGGTGGTGCGTCGGTGACCTGATCCGCGGTCACCACGACATCGCATTGCAGGCTGTTCTCAAGCACGAATGTTGCGTTTGGCAAATCGTTGCTGTCCGCTTTCTCGGCCGCTTCTGCCTGAGTGTGGCCATGATCCGTCCAGCGTTGCAGCAGGCGTTGTCGCAACACCGCAAGCGGGACATCGATCTTTACCGAGAGGTCCCACAGGGGGGCAAGCTTTTGCCACGGGGCGGTGTCCAGCATCAGATAGTTGCCCTCCACGAGGATCGTTTGGGTGTCCGGCCGCACCGCGCCTGCACCGGCGATGGATTGGTCACGGGATCGGTCAAAGAGCGGAAAGACGACACCGTCCTCTGTCTTGAGCCGTCCGACCAGATGAACGAACCCCGCCGCATCGAAGGTTTCTGGCGCGCCTTTGCGGTGCAATGTCCCGCGGTCGGAAAGTATCGCATTGTCCAGATGGAAGCCGTCCATCGGGACCACCTGGATGGAGGGGTCCATGTGAGCGAGGGCTTCTGCCAGCGTCGACTTTCCGCTTGCCGGCGCGCCGACCAGGGCCACCAACCGCCGTTTGCCGGTGAAAGGCGTGGCCTTGATCCTCTCGAACAGATCTGTGAGCACGGGGCCGCTGCCTATGCGGCTTCGGGCACGGCGGCGCCTGTCATATAGGCCACTGCGTCAGACATCGAATGCTCTTTGGGATCGATCAGGCACAACCGTTTGCCGAGACGGTGAACGTGGATGCGATCGGCGACCTCGAACACGTGGGGCATGTTGTGGCTGATCAGGATGATCGGAATACCGCGGCTTTTGACCTCGAGGATAAGCTCAAGGACCTTGCGGCTTTCCTTCACCCCGAGCGCGGCTGTCGGCTCGTCCAGGATGATGACCTTGGAGCCGAAGGCCGCCGCGCGGGCCACGGCGACGCCCTGGCGCTGACCGCCAGACAGAGTTTCCACCGCCTGGTTGATGTTCTGGATCGTCATCAATCCAAGCTCTGACAGCTTTTCGCGGGCAACTTCTTCCATGCGCTTGCGGTCAAGCTGTCGCAGGACCGAGCCGCGAAACCCCGGTTTGCGCAGTTCCCGCCCCATGAACATGTTGTCCGCGATGGACAGGGCAGGCGACATGGCAAGGGTCTGGTAGACGGTTTCGATGCCAGCGTTCCGCGCATCGATCGGAGAGCGGAAATGGATCTCTTTGCCCTCAAGCGTGACAGTGCCCGCATCCGGAATGACGGCCCCCGAGATCGCCTTGATCAACGAGCTTTTGCCTGCACCGTTGTCTCCGATGATCGCGAGGATCTCACCTGGCATCAAATCGAAATCGCAGTGGTCGAGGGCGGTCACCTTGCCGTAGCGTTTGACCAGTCCGCGGGCTTTCAACATCGGTTCCATCAGGCTGCTACCTTTCTAATCCATTGGTCGACTGCCACGGCGGCGATGATCAGCAGACCGATCAGCAGATACGTCCATTGTGCATCCGCGCCCGCCAGACGCAGACCCAGCGTAAAGACCCCGACGATCAGAGCCCCGAAGAATGTGCCGAGGATCGACCCGCGGCCCCCGAAAAGGGAGATCCCGCCGATCACGACAGCCGTGATGCTTTCGATATTGAGCAACTGGCCGGAGGTCGGCGACACCGAGCCAATTCGGCCGATCAGGGCCCAGCCAGCGAAGGCGCAAATCAGGCCTGCAAGGGCGTACACCGAGATGATCGTTCCCTTTACGTTAACGCCGGACAGTTCGGCCGCGTCGGGGTCGTCACCGACGGCGTAGACATGTCTGCCCCAGGCGGTGTGCTTGAGCACGTAGGCAAGCAAGAAGACCAGAACCAGAAGGAAGATCACGCCAAGGGTGAAAATCGCACCGCCGACGTTGAATTTCGTGCCCAGGATCTGAAGCAGGGGGGCTTGGGTCGCGATCTCCTGGCTGCGGATTGTTTCATTTTCCGAGTAAAGGAAGTTGGCCGCCAGAACGACCTGCCACATGCCGAGCGTGACGATGAAAGGGGGCAGTTTCATCACGGCGACCAGCCAGCCGTTGATCGTTCCGATCAGCGTGCCGAAGCCAAGGCCGCACGCAACCGCGAGACCCGGCGGCAAACCGTAGCGGAAGGTAAACTGACCCATCACCACAGAAGAGATGACGGCGATTGCGCCGACGCTGAGGTCAATGCCCGCGGTCAGAATGACAAGGCTTTGCGCTGCGGCGACGATCCCGACGATCTGCACCTGCTGCAAGATGAGCGTCAGCGCGAAGGGCGAGAAGAACTTGGACCCCAGCAGCATCCCGAAAACAATGATAGAGGCCAAAAGGACGATCAGCGGGACGAGTGCAGGCGTCACATGCAAGGCGTGATGGATCTTTCCGACAAATCCGGATGAGGTTTCATCGAAACGGGCGACATCGGTCGCGCTGTTCGAGGCTGCAGCCTCGTAATTATCTCCGGTGGACATTGCCCGCTCCCATTCATTCGACTGTGCTTTGGAGCCTCGCGTGCGAGGTAGGTGCCGGGCGATGGTCGCCGCCCGGCAGAGGTGTTCAGGTTCCGTTTGCGAGGATCAGCCCCAGCAAAGGTCCTTGCCTTCGGCGACGCTGATGCTGTCGATGCCTTCGACCGGCTTGTCGGTGACCAGCGCCACGCCGGTGTCAAAGAAGTCCTTGCCCTCTGTCGCCTGTGGCTTTGTGCCGTCCTTGGCGAAGGCCGCAATCGCTTCGATCCCCTTGGAGGCCATCAACAGCGGGTATTGCTGGGATGTGGCCCCGATGACGCCATCTTCGATGTTCTGGACGCCGGGGCACCCGCCATCGACGGAAACGATCAGCACGTCGTTTTCACGGCCAATGTCCTTGAGCGCCTCATAGGCACCGGCTGCGGCAGGTTCGTTGATTGTGTAGACAACGTTGATGTCCTGATCCTGTGCCAGAAGGTTCTCCATTGCCTTTCGGCCACCTTCCTCGTTGCCTGCGGTGACGTCGTTGCCGACGATGCGCGGATCGGTTTCATCACCCCATTTGCTGGGATCGCCAAGGTCGATGCCAAAGCCTTGCAAGAAGCCCTGATCGCGCAGAACGCCAACGGTCGGTTGGCTGACGGCAAGATCAAGCATGGCAATCTTTGCATCTGCGGCGCCATCACCCAGAGCGGCGGCGGCCCACTGGCCGATCAGCTCACCGGCAAGGAAGTTGTCGGTTGCAAAGGTCATGTCGGCGGCATCGATCGGATCAAGCGGCGTGTCCAGCGCGATCACGAGGATACCCGCATCGCGGGCCTGCTGAACGGCGGGCACGATCGACGAGGTGTCCGAAGGCGTCAGGAGTATCCCTTTTGCGCCGTTGGCGATGCATGTTTCGATGGCGGCAACCTGCGTTTCGTGGTCACCGTCGATCTTGCCGGCATAGGTGTTCAGCTCCATGCCCAGTTCTTCGGCCTTGGCTTGCGCGCCTTCGCGCATCTTTACGAAGAAGGGGTTTGTGTCCGTTTTCGTGATCAGACAGGCAGATACAGAATGTGCGTCGGCTGATGCCGTGCCTGCCATGGCGATCAGACCCAACGCTGTCCCGGCGATAAGTTTTTTCATGATATTCCTCCCAGAATGTTTCGACCAACGTCACGAATCGGAGCGTCGCGATGGGATCAAAATTCATGGAAAGCCTCATCCTGTCAATTAATAAATCATCTTGACTTATTAATTCCGTCAGGGGAGATTTGCCACGTGGAACGGGAGTGGCGTGAGCGCAGTTGATGAACCAGATAAAAGCTATAGGCGTCGCGCGCCGCGCAGATGACAATCGGCTGCGCAACCCGAACGAGCGGGCTATCCTGTCTCTTCTGCAGCGCAACGGTGCGATGCCCGGCAGCGATCTGGCGCGGCAGACCGGACTGTCCGCACAGACGATTTCGGTCATTTTGCGCAAGCTGAAAAGCGATGGCCTGACCCGGCAGGGCAAACCGGTGCGCGGTAAAGTTGGCAAGCCGTCGATCCCGATCACGCTGAATCCTCTTGGCGCGCTCTCTGTCGGATGCAAGCTGGGGCGGCGCAGTTGTGATCTGATTGTCCTGGATTTTTGCGGCAAGACGCTGTTCAAGCGCAACCTGACCTACGATATCGCCATCCCGCAGACCGTCTTTGCCTTTCTGGAGACAAGCTATGCCGATGCTCTTGAGGAGCTTGGTGCAAAGGCTGCTGAACGGCTGTGCGGCTTTGGCATCGCGGCGCCGTTCGAGATCTGGAAATGGGGGGCGTCGGACGGCAACACACCGGATGAATTCTTGTCCTGGAAGGATCTGTCGTTCGACCGTGAAATCGCCCGGTTTACCGATCTGCCCGTGTTCATGCTGAACGACGCGACAAGCGCGTGCTGGGCCGAGCAGGTCTATGGCAGGGGTCGGGAGTTCAACGATTATGCTTATTTCTTCGTCTCGACCTTTATCGGGGGTGGTATCGTTCTGAACCAGTCCGTGTACGAAGGCAGCAGGGGCAATGCAGGCTCCTTCGCCCCGCTGCGGGTCGGGGACCGCGCCGGCCGAACCCAACAATTGCTTGATGTGGCTTCCGTTCATGTTCTTGAAACGGCCCTTGCCAGGGCGGGAAAGGATTATCGTGACCTTTGGAAGCAACCGCAGGACTGGTCCGGCTTTGAAGAAGAGGTCAGCGACTGGATCGATGCTGCAGCACATGCAATCGCGCAGGCCTGCATGTCCGCCTGTGCGGTCATCGACTTTGAGGCGGTGATCATTGACGGTGCGTTGCCCGAGGATGTGCGCCACCGTCTGGTCGAAGCGGTGCGCGAAAAACTCCCGAATGAAGACAGCCGCGGATTGCTTGTGCCGGATGTCGCAGAGGGCGTCATCGGAGGCGAGGCACGCGCAATCGGTGCTGCCTGTGACCCGATCTACAGCCAGTTTTTCACAACGACGCATCTCGTCTGACGGACAGGACTTATTGGAATGAAGCGGTCTGAAATCAATACACTTCTTGAAGATGCGCGTGCGTTCTTTGAACGGCACGGTTTCAGCCTGCCGCCCTTTGCGCAGTGGTCTCCGGCCGAATTTGCCGCGCGTCAGGACAGTGCCGCGCATCTGATTCGATCACGATGCGGTTGGGATGTCACCGACTATGGCGCGGGACGTTTTGATGAGATGGGCCTGGTTCTGTTCACCCTGCGCAACGGTCTTTTGAGTGATCTGAACGCCGGGCGTGGCATGTGCTACGCCGAGAAACTGCTGATCACGCGGCGGGACCAGCTCTCGCCGATGCACACACATAGGGTGAAAGCCGAAGACATCATCAACCGTGCTGGCGGCACATTGGTGGTCGAGCTTTTCGGCTCTGATGCGGCCGGGCGGCTGGACCCGCAGGGCGGCGGAGCCGTCATGTGCGATGGCCTCGTGGTTCCGTTCAAGGCGGGCGACAAACTGCGGCTTGCGCCGGGCGAAAGCATCACGCTGCGCCCCGGTGACTGGCACGCGTTCTGGGCCGAAGAGGCGGACGTCCTGATCGGCGAGGTCAGCACCGTCAATGATGATGAGACCGACAATATCTTCCACGAACCGATCACGCGGTTTTCGCAGATTGAAGAGGATGTAAATCCTGCGCACCTGTTGGTCAGCGATTATCCCGCGCACCTCAACTGATAACCAGCCGATCAAAAGGGGCGGTTTGCTTTCCATGATCTTGAAGCGGGCGAAGTCGAAGAGCGCCCAGAGCAGCCCGCGTGCCCAAGTCCTGACGCGATTTCCACTTATCCCTTCCGTATTGAAATCAGATGCAGCGGATCAGGCGCGCGATCTTAGGACCTCATAAAAAAGAGGGCCGCACGCACGGCCCTCAATTCGCTTAATAAGCTTTTAAATCAGGCGTCCCACATCGGGAGGCCACTGATATCATCAGATGTCATGGTCGTCGCATATCGTCCGTCTTTCCATGTCAGGGTATCCATCTGCATGATGACGTCAGAGTCTCCGAGGTCGAGAAAGCCGTCGTTGATTTCGACGACCACGGCGACAGGCATGCCAGCATCGTCGACCAGAACGGTTTCAACTTCACCGATCTTGCCCCCATCGCTTCCGATGACATCAATGTCGTCGATGTCGGTGTAGCCGGACACTTTCGCCGTCTGGGCAATCGCGACACTGGCGAGCGGGAGGGTGAAGGCGGCAACGATAAGACTTTTAAGCATGTTATTTCTCCATTGGTCGGTCAGTATTGTAACGCTGGTCGCACTGTGATGTTCCGTCTGTGACCCCCAAATCTGAAACCTATTGTTTCCTGAAACAGCCCAATTGCGCCCACATTCCGGTCACTTTTCATCGCTAATTCGACAAGGAACGAAAGGTGGCTGTTATGTTGATCTCTGTTGTTGTGCCTTGCATGAATGAAGAGGCGTCGATCCCGCATCTGGTCGAACGGCTGGCGCAGGCGGTTGCGCCCTATCAGGACCGGGCCGAGATTTTGCTGGTCGACGATGGCTCGACCGATGGCACGTGGGCTGCGATCCAGACGGCGCAGCAGACCTGCAAACAATTGCGCGGGCTGCGTCTGTCGGCGAACCGGGGGCATCAGGTGGCGCTGACCGCCGGTCTTGAGGCGGCACAGGGCGAGCGGATCTTTATGCTGGACGCCGATTTGCAGGACCCGCCCGAGCTGTTGGGCGATATGATGGGCATGATGGATCGCGGCTATGACGTGGTCTATGGCCGCCGCTGCGAACGGCAGGGCGAGACTGTGTTCAAACGCGCGACCGCCTGGGCCTTTTACCGAGTGTTGAACGCCATGTCAGACGTCGACATCCCCCGCGACACCGGCGATTTCCGGCTGGTCAGCCGCAAGGCGCTGGATGCGGTTCTGTCGATGCCGGAGCGTGCGCGTTTCGTGCGGGGCATGTTCGCCTGGGCGGGGTTCAGACAGATCGGCATCGAATACACCCGCGCCCCCCGCGCGATGGGCGAGACGAAATACCCGCTGCGCAAGATGGTGCGCTTTGCCGTCGATGCGATGACCGCCTTTTCCACCAAGCCTCTCAAGTTTGCGACCCGCATGTCCTTTGCCAGTCTGGGTTTCTCAGCGCTGATGATGATCTATGTGCTGCATTCTCTGATCGTGTACCAGACGGCGCCGGGCTGGGCGTCGGTGGTGCTGGCCATCAGCCTGTTTTCGGGTGTTCAGCTGCTGACCTTGGGCATCCTGGGCGAATACATCGGCAGGCTTTATGTCGAGGCCAAGAACCGCCCGCTGTATTTCGTGTCCGAAGACACGCGCGCCGCCGACGTGCTGCCGCTGCGCAAGGTGATCTGAGCCGTGAGCCGCACCCGTCGCATATCGCGCTTTGCGCTGGTTGGCGTCCTGATTGCCGGGCTGTACGTCGTGCTGTACCTGGCGTTCCTGCACGTCGGGATGCCGCGCGGCGCGGCCAACGTGGCGGCCTTTGGGCTGGCGATTGCGGCGCAATACAGTGGGCAGGCTGCGTTCACCTTCCAGAAAGATTTGGCCGACCCTGCGCAAATGCTGCGTTTCGGCGTCATGGTCGGCTGCGGGTTGATCACGTCGGCCCTGATCACGGGCCTTGTCGCGCCGGCCCTTGCGCTGGACGACTGGTTCGCCGCCGCCGCGGTGGCGGTGATCCTGCCGGTCCAGAATTTTGTTCTCATGACCCTTTGGGTCTTTTCCCATCCCTCGACCTGAAGGCGATTTATCCATGACACATATCTATTCCGATACGTTTTTCGACTATATCGACCAAGGCGCGCGCCGTTCGGCGCAGCATGTGATCGGTCTGTTGGCCCCGTGGCTTGCGCCTGCGTCGGTTCTGGACCTTGGGTCGGGGCGGGGCGTGTGGCTGAACGAGTGGCACAAGGCGGGTGTGGCGGATGTGCTGGCGGTCGATGGCGACTATGTGAACCTGGACCAGTTGGCGGTGCCACGCGCCAGCTTCATGGCCGCCGACCTGACCGCGCCTGTGTGCACCAACCGCCGGTTCGACCTGGCGCAAAGCCTTGAGGTGGGCGAGCACCTGCCCACATCCGCGTCGGAAACGCTGGTCGACAGCCTGACGCGGGCGTCGGACCGGGTGCTGTTTTCGGCAGCCGTAAACGGGCAGGGCGGCGAATTTCACGTCAACGAGCAGCCGCTTGCCTTCTGGCAGGACCTGTTCGCGGCGCGTGGTTACACCGCCTATGACTGCGTCCGCCCGCATCTGTCGAAGAACCGCGCGATCGAGCCGTGGTATCGCTATAACACCGTGCTTTATGTGAACGAGGCCGGGCGCGCCGGATTGCCCGCAGCCGTAACCGATCACGCGGTGGGCGCGGACAAGGCCGTGCCAAACGGCGGGGATGCGATGTGGCGTCTGCGCCGCAATGTCGTGTCGCTGTTGCCGCAGGGCACCGTGACCCGCATCGCACAGGCCCGCGCGGGCATCATCGCCGCGCGCGCTGGTGGCAAACGGTCTGCCGCGTGACAACTGTCGCGACTGCATTGCAAGGCATCGCGCCGCACAGCCGTGACCGCACCGCACAGGCGTTGCGGCTTTGGCCGGTTGTGGCGATCACAGTGGCGGCGGTCCTTGTGATGTCGCTGCCGAACCTTGCTGATCCGTTTATTCGCTTTGACGACTACCCCGCCTTGCTGGCCCAGCCCGAGCTGTTTTGGGGCAAGACGCTGCACGAGGGCCGGTGGATCAATTACCTGTGGCACCTGCGCGGCGTGGTCACGCCGGCGTGGTTGAACTTTGCCGTCTATCAGATCTTGTGGGCCGTGCTCGCAGGGGCGCTGGCCGTGGCCGCGATGGGGCGCGAGGGCCGGGCGTGGTATGTTGCGGTGCTGGCGCTGTTCATCCTTGTGGCGCCGCCAGCCACGTTGATTTCACTGTGGTTCAACACGTTGATCCCGGGGCTGGGCATCGTTGCCTTGTACGCGGTTCTGGGCTGTCGGCTGTCGATCGGCACGCATCGTGCGCTGTTGCCGGTCTTTGTGATCCTCAGCTTCTGGGCCTATACGACCTATCCGCTGATCCTTTTGGCGGTGTGCCTTGTGCGCACCGAACGTCACAGCCTGCGCGACCTGATCGGGCTTTGCGTGCTGTTCGTGGTCAGCTTTGCCGCCGCGATCCTGCTGACCTATACGCTGAACTGGCAGTTCCACGGTGTCTTTGGCGTGCCGCTGGACGACTGGCGTCAGGCGACCCCGGCGGCGGACCTGAGCGGGATGATCGCCAACCTGCCCATTCTGGCCGAGACCTTGTCCTTCCTGATGGTCAAGTTCAGTTTCATGTTCACACCGGCGGCCTATTTCCACGTGGCGATGCTGGTTGGTGCCACGCTGGTGCTGATCCGTCATGCTCCGCGCGAGGCGTTGTATCTGCACGCGGGGCTGTGGCTGGGTATGGCGCTGATGGTGCTTCAGGTGCTGAAGCTGGGCGTTGTGGCCCCGTCGCGGTCGTTCCTGTTTGTGTGGATCTTTTATGCGGTGATCGTTGTGCGGGCTGCGGCGTTGCTGGGCCGGACCCCCGGCCTTGTGGATCGGATGGCCCGCAACCTTACCCTGCTGATCGTGCTGAGCTATATGGTGCAGACGTTCAGCCAGTACACAATTTACCGCCCCTGGCAGGCCGAAACCCGTGCGATGGCGCAGGTCGTTGAAACCACGGATATGCCGGTTCTGGTTTATGGCGATGTGATGTCTCTGAGCAGCGCCAAGGCTGTGCAACTGCTGTCCGACAAGGCGCTGGGGTTCCGTATTGAGCAGATCACAGGGCGCGGGATTGTGCTGTGTGACACGGACCCCAACCGCTGCGCGGCGGCGGATCAGGCGACAGGCACAGCGGTGAAGGTCGAAGTCACAACAACAGGCGGACAGACCCGACTGAGCTATCCGCAAGGCGGATAACGCAGCGCTTGCGCGCTATTCGTACTTTTCCAGAAACGCCTCGGCGGGCAGGGTGCGGAAATCGTCGAGGGTTTCGCGCAGGCGCTCGTGGCTCCAGTCCCACCATGCCAGCGCCATCATCCGTTCGGCGATGTTGCGGGTGTAGCGGGCACGCAGGGGCACCGCCGGAATGCCTGCCACGATCATATAGGGCGGCACATCGCGGGTGACGATGGCACCGCCCGCCACCACGGCACCGTGTCCGATGGTGACCTCGGGGCGGACCTGTGCGCCGTGGCCCAGCCATGTGTCGTGACCGATGGTCGCCCGGCGGCTGCGGCGGTGGTCGAACCATGCGGCGTCGTGGTGGGCGTCGTCGAAATAATCGGCCGAGCGGTAGTGGAAATGGTGCAGGCTGGCCTTGTCCATCGGGTGATCCGTCGCCCCGATCCGCACGCAGCTGGCGATGTTCGAGAACTTGCCGATCTCTGCATTGGCGATGTCGGCCATCCGGTCACAATAGGAATAATCGCCGATGGTGCTGTGCGCCACGCGGCTGGCGCGGCCGATCTCGACATATCTCCCAAACTGCGCGTCGGTGATCTCGCAGTCCGGGTGGATAAAGGGCGTGTCGGCACTCAGGCGGGCCATCAGTGCGTGCCCTCGCCGGTGCCCTGGATCAGACGGCGGCGCAGCCAGCCCGAGAAGCTGTCCATCGCCATGACCATCAGGATGATCAGGATGATGTAATAGGACACCTCTTCCCAGTCCTTCTGGGTGATGATCGCCTGTGTCAGCATCAGGCCGATGCCGCCGCCGGTGATCGCGCCGATGATGGTGGCGCTGCGGGTGTTGCTTTCCAGATAGTACAGCACCTGGCTGAGCAGCACCGGTGTGATCTGCGGTATGACGCCAAAGCGGTAACGCTGCAGCGGCTTGGCTCCGGTCGAGGCGATGCCTTCGATCTGTTTGTCGTCGACGTTTTCCAGCGCCTCGGAAAAGATTTTGCCGAAGGTGCCGGTGTCGGTCAGCATGATCGCCAGCGATCCGGTCAGCGGACCGGGGCCAAAGGCACGGCTCAGCACGATGGTCCAGATCAGCCCGTCGACCCCGCGCAGGAAATCGAACACGCGCCGCGCGGCAAACCGCAGGCTGCCCAGGGGGGTAAAGTTCTTGGCCGCGAGAAAGCCCAGAGGCAAGGCAATCATCGCCGCGCCGAATGTGCCCAGGAAGGCCATCAGCACGGTTTCGAACAGCGCCCAGGCCACGTCGGCGTGGCGCCACATCTTGTTGCTCCAGAAATCGGACCAGATCGCGCCGTACTGGCCCGAGCTGAGCAGTTCGGTCACGCTTTTGCCGTGGAAGGGGCTGTCGAGGGTGAAAAAGAACAGCTCCCAGCCGTAGAAATAACGGAACACCTCGGTGCGGTTGCGGGTGATGGTCAGGCGTGCGCCGTCGGCGGTGATGGCCACACGGTTCTTCGAGGCGTTGATCCACTCGGGGAGGTCGCCCGGCGGAAAGGTGGCGTTGACGCCGCTGCGCCCGGGGGTGGCGGTGACGGTGCCATAGCCGGGGATGTCAAAGCTGGTCGTTTCGCCCAGGGTGATAAAGGCCCCGTTGGCCAGATCGACGCGGGTGGTGTCGGCCAGGGTGACCCAGTCGGGGGCGGTGCCTTCGGGGTATTCGCCCTTGCGCTCGCCCTCGATGGCGACGGAAGTGGCCCCGTCGCGGTTGTCGCGGGTGACGTGGACCTTGTAGCTGTAGGTGTCGGACACCAGCGTCTGCATGTTGCTCAGGCTGACGCGGTCAGCAAGGCCCGCCACATCGAAAGCGACAAAGACATAAGTCAGATAGGCGAGGATGACCGCAGGGGCGGCCAGTGTGAACATGCGTTTGCGGGTCAGCGAACGGTCGGCGGCGGCATAGATGGCAGCGTCGGTCACAGCACGGCCCCTTTGTCTTTGTACGCCTTCCCGTGGGTCAGGCGGTTGCGGAAATAGCTGGAAAGCTGGTCGACGATGATGATGGCCGCGAACAGCAGCAGAAAGATCGCGGCGGCCTCGTCGAATTTGCCCTGTCCCCAGGACATGGTGTTGCGCAGGTCATAGCCGATGCCGCCCGCGCCGACGAAACCAAGGATGGCCGAGGCGCGGATGTTGATTTCGAAGCGCAGCAAGGCGTAGCTGAGGTAGTTCGGGGCCACTTGCGGCACCACGCCCAGCATCATTTGCTGCATCCACGACCCGCCGGTCGAGGCAAGGCCCTCGACAGGTTTCAGCGAGGCGTTTTCGTTCACTTCCGAGAACAGCTTGCCCAACGCGCCGACCGTGTGCAGGGCGATGGCGATCATCGCGGGCACCGGGCCGCCGCCCAGCAGGAAGATCAGCACCAGCGCAATGACGATTTCCGGCACCGCGCGCAGGATATCCAGCAGGCGGCGCACAGGGGCAATCAACCAGCCCGCAGGGGCCAGACCACGGGTGGCCAGCATCGACGCCACCAGCGCGAGCATCGCCCCGATCAGGGTGGCAGCGCCCGCGATGTTGATGGTTTCCAGCAGCGAGGGCAGGTATTTCACGAAATACCCCGGCAGCAGGTTGGCACGCTCATAGGCTTCGCCAACCACGTCCGCGGGAAAATCCAGGATGTGCCGCCAGCCGTTCCAGAACCCGCCGGCATTGCGCTGGTCGGCGGTGTAGAAACCGGCCACCATCAGGGTGGCGAAGATCAGCAGCAGGATCATGTTCAGCATCCGCTTTTGACGCATCTGCGCGAGATAGTCGGTGCGGATGTCTGCGGGGCTGGGGGCGGTGTCGGCGGCGGATGTCATGGGGTGTCCTTCATGTGGCGCAGGCCCCGACGGGATGTCGGGGCCTGCAAGAGATCATCAGGGCCAGAGGCTTCAGTTCGATTTCGCTTTGCGCGCTTCGATGATGGATTCGTAAGCTTCGTGGGTGATCGGATCGAAACCCAGCGTGTCGCCCGAGGCCACGCCATAGGCGCAATCGGGATCAACGTCATACAGGCCGTCGACCATTGCCGTCATCTTGGCCTTCACCTCGGCGGGCAGGGCCTTGCGCAGGACGACGGGGCCTTCGGGGATCGGCTTGGAGCGCCAGATTTCAACCAGATCGTTCATGTCGACCAGACCGGCATCCACAGCCTTGCGCAGCGCACCCGAGTTGTAGCCGTCTTCCCAGTTGCCCTGACCGTCGGCCCAGGTCACGCCTGCGTCGATGTCGCCGTTGTTTACCGCGACGATGGTCTGTTCGTGGCCGCCGGTGAATTTGACCTCACCGAAATATGCGCCGCTTTCCATGGTGATGCCGTCGCCCGCTTGCGGGATTTCGATCGAAGGGATCAGGTAGCCGGATGTCGAGTTAGGGTCACCAAAGCCGAACACCTTGCCTTTGAGGTCGGTCAGCGACGTGATGCCGCTGTCGGCACGGGCAAAGCCGATCGAGTGATAGCCGTAGGAGCCGTCCAGGTTGATCTTGATCAGCACCGGCTCGACCGCTTCGGGGTCTTGCAGGTAGACGGCGGCATAGGCCGACGCGCCCAGCCAAGCCATGTCCAGCGTGCCGCCCAGCAGGCCCTGGATCACGCCGTTGTAGTCGGCGGGGGCGAACAGTTTGGTGGGAACGCCCAGTTCTTCGGTGGTGTAATCGGCCAGACACTGAAAGCTGTTCATGCGGTCCTGGGCGTTTTCGCCACCCAGGATGCCGATGCGGAATTCGGTGATGGGGGTTTCGTCGGCCAGCACGGGCGTGACGAGAGCAGTTGTGGCCAGTGCGGCCGCGAGGATGCGTTTCATGAGATGTCTTCTTTCCTGGTGTGAAACGAAAAGCCCCGACCGTTGCGTGCGGCCGGGGCGGTGATCTGTCAGGCGGGTACCTGTTCGAGGGTCTCGATGGCGGTCGATGTGGCCGCTTCGGAGAACGAGGCGTCCGCGCCATAGATGTCGCGCGCGGCACCCACGGTCAGTTGCTCGGGCGTGCCGTCAAAAACGATGCGCCCGTCGCGCATGCCGATCACCCGGTCGCAATAGCGGCGTGCGGTGTCCAGCGTGTGCAGGTTGGCGATGACCATGCGGCCGTCTTCTTCGTGGATGCGGCGCAGGGCCTCCATCACGACCTGGGCGTTCATCGGGTCGAGCGAGGCAATAGGCTCGTCCGCGAGAATGATCTTGGGGTCCTGCATCAGGGCGCGGGCGATGGCGACACGCTGTTGCTGGCCGCCCGACAGCGCCTCGGCGCGTTTCTGGGCGTGCTGGACGATGCCCAGCCGGTCAAGGATGTCGATGGCGCGGTGCACGTCCGACGTGGGATACAGGTTGAACATGGTCGACAGGGTCGAGCGGCGGTTCAGCGTGCCGTGCAGCACGTTCGACACCACGTCCATGCGCGGGACCAGGTTGAACTGTTGAAAGATCATCGCGCATTGCGACTGCCAGCGACGGCGGGCCGCGCCGCGCAGGTGGGTCATGTCGTGACCCTCGACGGAAAAGCTGCCGGACGAGCTGTCGGTCAGGCGGTTCAGCATCCGCAGAAGGGTTGATTTGCCGGCACCCGAGCGCCCGATGATCCCGATCATGCACGAACGCTTGACCGACAGCGTGGCGTTGTCCACGGCGATGTTCGCGCCGAAGGTTTTCGTCAGGTTGGTGATTTCCAGCATTTATGTCCCCAAGTCTTGTTGAGGCGGACGTACTGGGTGCAGGATTCAGAAATGTTTCAGATTTGCGAAAGTTATGTGACAGGTGTGGGAATCTGCAAACCTGTTGTTGATGGGATGTGATCAAAGGCTTGGAAGATACCAAGCTGCCCATTGCTCCCAGTGCTGCGCCTTGAACGGGGGCTTATGTTTGTGGATCTTCAAACACGTTGATATAGCACATCGCCATGACGTGGGATCAACAGGTACGAGTGAGAAATCAGCTTGAAACCTTGTGCGCGAAAATACGCATCAAGTTGTGCAAATTGCGCACCACCATCATACATCGGCACACGACTGACCTCGCATTTGCAAAGTTGGAATTTTTGCAAACCGTCACCTAGTCCCTGCAATACGGAAAGCTCGTGCCCCTGAACATCCAACACCAACATGGCAAGGTTAGCTTGGGTTGGAACTATATGATGGGCTTCCAGAATGTCGGGCAAGGAACGCGTCTTCATTTCTAATACTTCACCTGTTTCGCGGCTAGCCGGGAAACGCGCTCTGTAAGTGTCAGTAGATGTGTGTACTGACGATGATGCACCGTCATTGTTAAATCTATGAAAAATCAGGTCTTGCCCATTCGTTGCAGAAACAAGAGCGCATTCGGTCAAGTGTCGAGTGTCGCTGACTCGTTTATCCAACACCTCACAGAGTTTACCATACGTGGTTGGGTCCGCTTCCACCCACAAAACGGTTTCAGCGCCATATTGTTCATATATATCAGCGTCTTCGGCCCAATGTGCCCCCACGTGAATGATAAGATCAACTGGAGCGAGGCGCTCCATTCTTAATTCGTAGCGTGATGCGCGAAAATACTTCCGCAACGGCCTTGGTGTTATGCTTTTTAGCTTTTTCTCGACAAGCTTCAGAATTTTCATATCTATTTCTCTTAAGGCAGATTTGAAGCCCAGCGCGAGAGCCAGAACAAAAACCAAGGCATCGTACGTCTAATCTTTGATCCAAATATCATGGTGCATGTCTTAGACACAAGGCGTAGAGTTGCAGCGGGCGGCCCTTTGGTCCGCACGCTGCACCGTGTCGATCTGGGTATCCAAAGTCTGCGCTTAGGCGCGACCCGAGGCCGCGGCACTAAGGTCCAGTCGCCTTATCCCCGCCACGCCAGCAGGCGTTTCTCGATCAGGCCGATGACCACGCTCAGCGCCACGCCCAGCACCGACAGGATCAGCACGCCTGCAAACAGCCGCTCTAGATCATAGAGCGATCCGGCTTCGAGGATATAGGCGCCGATGCCGTATTCCGCGCCCAGCATTTCCGCCGCGACCAGCAGGATGATGGCAATCGCCAGCGAAATCCGCAGACCCGACAGGATGCCGGGCATGGCGCCGGGCAACACGATCTTGCGCACGATGGACAGCCACGACAGGCCAAAGCTTTGCCCCATGCGGATCAGCGAGCGGTCTACGTTGTCGACCGCGCCATAGGTGGCGACGACCGTGGGGGTAAAGGTGCCGAAGGCGATCAGCGCGTATTTTGATGTCTCGTCAATGCCGAACCAGATGACGAACAGCGGCAAGAGGGCGATCTTGGGGATCGGGAACAGGGCGGCAACCAGCGGCACCAGCCCTGCGCGCACATAGGAGAACAGCCCGATCAGGATGCCGACGCCGATGCCAAGGCTGGCGCCCAGCGTCGCGCCGACGGCCAGGCGGCTGAGCGAGGGGATCAGGTGCTTGAACAGCAACCCGCTTTGCCACAGTTCGACGAATGTGGCAGCCACGTCCGACGGCTTGGGCAGCGTCAGCGCCGAGATCCAGCCCGCCCGCGTGCCCCATTCCACCAGCAGGATCAGCACCACGAACACCGCCACACCCACCCCGCGCCGGGCCGAGGGGGCAAAGCCGCCGCCGCGAAAGCGGACTTCGACAGCAGATTGAGGGGCGGTGTCGGGCGTGGTGGTGTCAGACATTCAAAAGCTCCGCATCGGCTGCGCGGGCTTCGTCGCGCATCAGGGTCCACAGGTGCTTTTGCACCGTTTCCAGTTCGGGGTCGGCATAGCCGCGCTGGTCCAGCGGTTTGTCAATCTCGACCACTTCGCAAATCTGCCCCGGACGGCGCGACAGCACGACGATCTTGTGGCCCAGCCGCACCGCTTCGGCCAGGTTGTGGGTGACATAGACGGATGTGAACGGCTGGCGCATCCACAGCGCCACCAGATCGTCCATCAGCAGCTCGCGGGTCTGGCTGTCGAGCGCCGACAGCGGTTCGTCCATCAGCATCACGGCGGGGTTGACCGCCAGCGCCCGCGCAATGGCAACGCGCTGTTTCATGCCGCCCGACAGCTGGCGGGGCAGGGCGCGGGCGAAATCGGTCAGCTTGGTGCGGGCCAGAACGTCACCGATGATCGCATCGGCGGCTTTGCCGCGTATCCCGTGATCCTCGAGCACCAGCGAGATGTTCCCATGCACGCTGCGCCAGGGCAGCAGGGCAAAGTCCTGAAACACGTAAGTCAGCGGGTTCAGGCTGTCCGCGGGGGGCGTGCCCAGTTGCAACACGCGGCCGGTGTCGGCCCGTTCCAGCCCGCCGATCAGGCGCAGCAACGTGGATTTGCCACAGCCCGAGGGACCAACCAGACAGACGATGCGTCCTGCCGGAATGTCCAGAGAGATGTCGCGCAACACTTCGGTGTCGCCATAGCTGTGGCTGATCGCGTCGAGGCGGATGTCCATGGGCGGTCCTTGGTAGTTCGGTGGCGGCGGGCCGGGATGCCCGCCGCATCGGGCGTTTAAGCCTCGTAGGTTTCGACGTAGGATGTGTCGACGAAAGTATCCAGCGTGATCGACGCATCGACCAGACCTTCGGACTGGAACCACTCAAGCTGGTCGCGCAGCGAGGCCACGTTCATCTTGGCCCCTTCGTTCAGGTGCATGGTGCCGTTGATGATCGACGCGGACGCCTTTTCGATGGGCTGATCCTCGTAGACATATTTGTGGATCAGCTCGACCATCTCTTTCTCGCCTTCCGCGCCGCCGGTCTTTTCGATCATCGCGGCGTTATAGTCGGCCACCCCTTTCGAGAAACCGTTCAGGAACGCCTGCGTCTGGTCACGCTGGTTGTCGGCGTTGTCGGTCGAGGTAAAGACCGTGGTGACCTGATAGTTGGGCAGGTAGTCCGAGATGTTGCCGATGATGTGCACAGCGCCCGAACCGGCCAGCGGCTTGGCGATGTGGGGGACGATGGACCATGCGTCGATCTGGCCCGACTTCAGCGCACCGATGATCGCGCCGACCTTTTGCAGGGGCGTGAACGACATCTCGATGCCCTCGGCCTGTGCCACTTTGGACCCCATGTAGTGGAACGACGATCCGGCGGTGGAAATGCCAAACTTTTTGCCCGCAAGGCCCGCAGGGGCGGTCAGACCTGCTTGAAACGCCGCATCCGAGGCCAGGATTTTCTGGCCGTCAATGCCCGGCTCTTCGCTCAGGCCGCCACCGATCACCTTGACCGCACCCTTGTCGGCCAGCGAGATCAGGCCACCCGAGACGGCGGTGACGGCATAGTCCACGTCACCCGAAGCAATGGCCACGGCCATCGGCTGTGCCGCTTGGAAAAAGCGCAGTTCGACGTCCAGGCCTGCTTCTGCGAAATAGCCGCGCTCGACCGCGACGAAGCTGGCGGAATGCGAGGTGAAGCGCAGCGCGCCCACGACGATTTTCTTGTTCTGCGCAATGGCGGGGGCGGCAAGTCCGGTGGCGGCTGCGGCCCCGATCAGACCCAGTGTCTGGCGGCGGTTGAAGTTGATCATCGTATCCTCCCTGATGTGCATGATCTGTCTGGTTGATATTGCAGTGATCCAAAGGGACGGGATTTTCAAGTGTTCAGGGCATATTACCCGCTATGCGGGCGGGGTGGGGGCGGCTATCAGGGGCGGACCCTTGGAGCCGCAGGCAGATTCACATGACCGCCTATCTTGTCCTGTTCGCATCCGCACTGGTGGCGGCGACGATCCTGCCGATGCAATCCGAAGCGGTTCTGGTTGGCCTGCTGGTGGCGGGCAACCACTCTGTCGTGGCGCTGTTGCTGGTGGCGACGGTGGGCAATGTGCTGGGCTCTGTCATCAACTGGGTTCTGGGGCGCTATCTGTTGCGGTTCAAGGACCGGCGCTGGTTTCCCGCGTCGGACCGGCAACTTGATCGCGCGCAGGGGTGGTATCACCGCTACGGTCGGTGGTCGCTGCTCGGCAGTTGGTTGCCGCTGGTCGGTGACCCGCTGACCGTTGTGGCGGGGGTGATGCGCGAACCGTTCGCCACGTTCCTGATACTGGTCACGGTGGCCAAGGGCGCGCGGTACCTGGTGCTGGCGGCGCTGACGCTGGCATGGGTGTGACGGGCGTGCTTGACTCCAACTTGTGAATATATCATCTCATCATACCAGTTGAAGGTTTGCACAAGAGGATCGAACAGATGGCACATAAACTGGCGTTGATGGGCGCAGGCGGCAAAATGGGCGTGCGCAGTGCCACGAACCTATTGCAATCGGACTTTGACGTGGCCCACGTCGAGATTTCGGAGGCTGGCCGCGCGCGCCTGAAGGAAGCCATCGGCGTCGATTGCGTGCCGGTCGAAGAGGCGTTGAAGGGTGCCGATGTTGTGCTGCTGGCGGTGCCGGATACGGCCATCCGCGCGGTGGCGGCGTCGATCATCGACATGGTGCCAGCGGGCGCGATGGTGGTCTGTCTGGACGCGGCGGGGCCGTTTGCCGGGCATCTGCCCAAGCGTGACGACGTGACCTATTTCGTGACGCACCCGTGCCACCCGCCGATCTACAACGATGAACAGACCGAGGCAGGCCGCAAGGATTACTTTGGCGGGATCGCGGCGCAGCAGGGCATCGTGAATGCGCTGATGCAGGGGCCGGAAGAACACTATGCCTTGGGCGAAAAAGTGGGCCGCGCGATCTATGCACCCGTCGCGCGCAGTCACCGTGTGACGGTCGAACAGATGGCGCTGCTGGAGCCGGGCCTGTCCGAAACCGTCTGTGCATCGCTGTTGGACGTGATGCGCGAGGCGATGGACGAGGTCGTGCGGCGCGGCGTGCCGAAAGAGGCGGCGCGGGATTTCCTGTTGGGGCACATGAACATTCTGGGTGCGGTGATCTTTGACGAGATCGACGGCGTCTTCTCGGATGCCTGCAACAAGGCGATCACATTCGGCAAGCCGATGCTGATGCGCGACGACTGGAAGCGGGTGTTCGAGCCCGACGAGATCGCGGCCAGCATCCAGCGTATCACCTGAATGTCAGTCGCGCGGTTGCAATCCGGCAGACCGGTCAAGGTGCGTGGCCATCAGTGCCACCGCCGCGTCGGCGTCACGGGCGGCGATGGCGGCGACGATCTGGCGGTGTTCGGACAGGGTGGTGTCCTCGTGACCCGACCAGCGCAGCAGGGTGCCGTGGTTGTGGAAAATCCATTTCAGCATGGCATCGGCCAGCGCCGTGATCACCGGATTGCCCGCAATGGCGATGATGCGCGCATGAAAGGCGATGTCGGCGGCGACGAAATCTTCGGGCACATCACGGGCGGCGGCCTGCATGGCGATCAGGTGGTGCAGGGCGGTCAGGTCGTCCTCGGTCCGCTGTTGGGCGGCGACGCGGACAAGGCCCAGTTCAAACATGCGCCGCGCGTCTTTGAGGTGGCCCAGATTTTCCGGTGCGATGGACAGCAGCGTTTGCGCCATGCCGTCCAGTTGCGCCAGCGCGCTTTTCGGGGTGATCGCGTTGACGCGGCTGCGTTCGCCGTGGCTGACGGTGATCAGCCCCATGGTGTTCAGGGTCTGCAAGGCCTCGCGCACCACGGGACGGCCAACGCCGAAGCGGTCCATCAGCGCGCGTTCGGACGGCATCGGATCACCGGGGGCAACGGCCCCTTCGACGATCATGGCGTGCAGGCGGTCAAAGACTTCGTCCGAAAGCTTGCGGCGCGGGATCGGGTCGGTGGGCGTGGACATGGCGGCTCCGGCGTTCTGGGGTTGCAACTGGTATGATGAGATAAGCGATGATTGGTCAAGACTTGGATACACCGGTGCTGGCGTGGCTGGGCGATGATTTCACCGGGGCTGCGGCGTTGATGGAGGTACTGGCCTTTGCCGGATTGCCGACCACGCTGTTCTTGCAGGTGCCCGATGCGGCGCGGCTGGCGCAGTTTCCGGGGCTGCGGGGGATCGGCATTGCCAGCATGGCGCGCACACGCTCGCCTGCGTGGATGGACGCGGAATTGCCTGCGTTATTCGACGCGCTGGACGCGACGGGGGCGGCGCTGGTGCAGTACAAGGTTTGCTCAACACTGGATTCCGCGCCGCATGTGGGCAGCATCGGGCGGGCGATGGACATCGGGCAGGCGCGCTTTGGCGGCGCGGTTCCGGTGGTGGTCGCAGCGCCGCAGATGCGGCGGTATCAGGCGTTCGGGCAGTTGTTCGCGGGCACCGATGCGGGGGTGTTCCGGCTGGACCGGCATCCGGTGATGGCGCGCCATCCTGTGACGCCAATGGACGAGGCCGACGTGGCGCGTCATCTGGCGGCGCAGACGGAAATGCCGTTGCACTGTCTGGATCTGGAAGGGTTGCACGATGCAGGCCCTGCCGATGCGGCGCTGGTCGCGGGGCAGGGCGTGACGGTGGACATGATGGGGCCGGCGGACGAGGTCGCGGTGGGGCGGCTGTTGTGGGAGAACCGCGCGGCGAACCGGTTTGTGGTGGGCTCGCAAGGGACGGCTTATGCTTTGGTCGCCTATTTCCGGGCGCGAGGGTGGTTGGCCGAAGCTGCGCCAGTTGCCGGGTTGGGGCGGGTCGAACGGATGGCGGTGGTCAGCGGATCTATTTCGCCGACCACGGCAGATCAGATTGCATGGGCTTGCGGGAACGGGTTTGCCGGTGTGGCGTTCGATGTGGGCGCCGCCTGTGGTGACGGGTTGCCCGCCGCCGAGGACGCGGCGGTGCGGGCAGGGCTGGCGGCCTTGGACGCGGGACAGGTGCCGTTGATCTATACGGCGCGCGGGCCGGATGATCCGGCGGTGGCGGGCTTGCGTGCGGCGGCGGGGGCGGAGCTGCCTGCAGTGAACGACCGCATTGGTGCTGCGCTGGGTCGGGTGTTGCGGGCGTTGATCGAACGGGGCGGGCTGAGCCGTGCGGTGGTGTCGGGCGGGGACACCTCGGGGCATGTGTGCACTGCGCTGGGCATCGACGCGCTGACGGCGGTGGCGCCGACCGTTGCAGGGGCCGCGATTTGCCGTGCCCATGCGACGGGGGCGATGGACGGGCTGCATCTGGCGCTGAAGGGCGGGCAGATGGGCAGCCGCGACTATTTTGGATGGGTACGGGACGGAGGCGGCGCGCGATGACACGGTTGCAGGCAACATATGAGATTGAAAGCCCGGTGGGCGTGGCCCGCGCGGCGGAGGTGATCGCGGGGGAGCAATCCACCGGCACCTTTATCCGGCTGGCCTCGGAGACCGACGACCTGCGCACGCGCTCTGCCGCACGGGTCGAGGCGGTCGAGGTCACGGGATTTTCGGACCATCCGGCTTTGCCGTGTCGGCTCAAGGCCGACCGCTACGAGCAGGGGCGCATCACGCTGAGCTGGCCGGTGGATACCTTTGGCCCGTCACTGCCCAACATTCTGGCGACGGTGGCGGGCAACCTGTTCGAGCTGGCCGAAGTCTCGGCCATCCGGCTGGTGTCGCTGGACATCCCCGACAGCATCGCCGCCGCCTGTCCGGGGCCGCAGTTCGGGGTGGCGGGCACGCGTGCGCTGATGGGGGTGGAAACGGGGCCGATGATCGGCACTATCGTCAAGCCCAGCGTCGGCCTGAGTGCGGCGGATACCGCTGCACTGGCCGGTGAGCTGGCGCGGGCGGGGATTGATTTTATCAAGGACGACGAATTGCAGGGCAACGGGCCCGCGTGCCCCTTGGAAGAGCGCGCGCGGCTGGTGATGCAGGCGCTGGATGAAGCGGCGCAGGTGACCGGGCGCAAGGTGATGTATGCGTTTAACATCACCGATGAAGTCACTGATATGTGGCGACATCTTGAGATGTTGGAAGGGCTGGGGGCGACCTGTGCGATGGTGTCGCTGAACTCGGTCGGGCTGGCGGGGCTGCGCGCGGTGCGCGACCGCTCGCCCCTGCCGATCCATGCACATCGCAACGGCTGGGGGCTGCTGTCACGCTCGCCCCACATCGGGATTGCGTACCCCGCGATGCAAAAGCTGTGGCGGCTGGCGGGGGCGGATCATTTGCATGTGAACGGGCTGGCCAGCAAGTTTACCGAACCCGACGACGTGGTGATCGAGGCGGCGCGGGCGGTGCAGGCGCCGGTCTCGGACGGCCACGATCACGGGGCGCTGCCGGTTTTTTCGTCGGGGCAGACCGCCTGGCAGGTGGGGCCAAGTGCCGATGCGCTGGACAACGATGATTTCCTGATTTGCGCTGGCGGCGGCATTATGAGCCACCCCGCAGGGCCTGCGGCGGGCATCACCAGTTTCCGGCAGGCGGCCGCAGCACAGGCGGCAGGCGTGGACGTGCGGACCTATGCCGCAGACCATCCCGAACTGGCGGCGGCGCTGGATGCGTTCAAGGGGGCTGTGACGCGCGGCTGAGCTTGTGTTGACATGGGCGGCAAATGTCGCGACACGTTGGTATACCATTTCGCACAGGAGTTGCCCCCATGTCCGCCATCCTCGCCATCGGCCCCTATACCGACGCTGAACGCACAGCCTTTGCTGCCGAGTTGAAGCCTGTCTTTGTCGGCACCCGAGACGAGCTGGAAGCGCTGGATGCCGCGACATGTGAGGCGGTCAAGGCGATTGCCTACAAGGGGCATCATGCCTTTGGCGGGGCCGAGATGGACCGCTTTGCCAACCTTGGCCTGATTGCAAATTTCGGCGTGGGCTATGATGCCATCGACGTGGATGCGGCCAGTGCGCGCGGGGTCAAGGTGACGAACACGCCCGATGTGCTGAACGACGATGTGGCCGATCTGGCCGTGGCCATGTGGCTGATGCAGGGCCGCGAGATGCGGCAGGCCGAGGCATGGGTGCGCGACGGGTCCTGGGGCGAAAAGGGTCCGGTGCCGTTGAACCGCAAGGTCAGTGGCGGCACCGTGGGGATCATGGGCATGGGCCGCATCGGGCGCGACATTGCGGACCGTCTGGCGGCCTTCAAATGCGACATTCACTATCATGCGCGGTCCGAGAAAGAGACGCCCGGCTGGACCTATCACGCCGATCCGGTGGATCTGGCACGCGCGGTGGATTTCCTGTTCGTGGCGCTGGTCGGTGGTCCTGCGACCGAGAAATACGTCTCGAAAGAGGTCATCGCGGCGCTGGGCGACAAGGGTGTGATCATCAACATCTCGCGCGGCAGCACGATTGACGAAGAGGCGTTGCTGGATGCGCTGGAAACCGGTGCGCTGGCGGGTGCCGGGCTGGACGTGTTCGTGGGCGAGCCGCATTTGAACTCGCGGTTCCAGAAGCTGGACAACGTGGTGCTGCAACCGCATCAGGGGTCTGGCACGCACGAGACACGCGCGGCAATGGCCAAGTTGCAGCGCGACAACGTGGCGGCGCATCTGGCGGGGGATGACCTGCTGACGCCGGTGAACTAAACCCCCTGATCGTCGGGTCAGGTTGAAGCTGTCGCTGGGTGTCCCGGCCACTTTGGCCTGACCTGCACAAACTACGTCCTGAAGCGCAATGGAACAGGACGGTTCCGCGTGATTAGCCTGAAGCGAACAATGGCGTTTCAGGAGGGTTGGGCGATGATTTCATCTGTTTACAAGGCGTGGCACCAGCGACAGACAGGTGCGTCCGTCGACGCGCCGGGTTCGGTGGGGCATGGCATAACGCGCGCAGGATTCCTGCGTTTGATGGCGACTGGCGCTGCGGGTGTCGCGCTGGGGGGCATGGCCCTTGGTGGTTCTGCTAAGGCCGCTGATAATGCTGCACCGGTCACCGATCTGGACGGCGTTTATGACGCCTGGCAAAGCCGCTTTAACGCCGGTGATCTGGATGGGTTGATGGCGCTGTATGATGCCGATGTCACCTATATCAATCCCGATGGTGTCGAGATGATCGGCAGCGCCGACACCCGCACCGATTATGCGGCCCTTCTGGCGCTTAAGCCCAAGATCGACATCGGTGACCGCAAACATGTGGTCTACAAGGACATTTCGTTGACCACCAATCACTGGTCGCTGGAACTGACCGATCCCGATGGAAAGCTGGTGAACCTGACCGGCGGTGGCATCGAGGTTGTTCGCAATATCGCGGGCGCGGGCTGGCTGTTCATCATCGACGACGCTTCGCGCTCGGCAAGCTGAGGTGGCTTTGGCCCTGTCCGGCGATATGTCGGACAGGGCAGCCGCGTTTATGCGGTGGGCTTATCGTCTTCCAGATAATACCGGATGTTGTCCTCAAAGGACGCATCCGCCTCCAGCCCCAGGCTTTCAGCCTTGTCGGCATGGATGTCCCAGCGCCAGCCCGAGACAATCGCCTGCACCTCGGGTTGTGCCTCCCAGCGGATCAGCTTGGCAGGTTCGGGGCCTGCCACGGCGGTCATGGCGGCAATCACCTGATCTATCGACCACACCTTGCCCGGCATCTGCATCGCGCGGTTCTGGCCGATGGCGGCAGCGTCCAGTTCGGCAGCTTTTACAAGGTTGTCAGCGCATTTGCGGGGGCTGAGGTAGTAGTGCAGGAAATCACCGTCGACGGGGCACACAGCCTCTTGGCCGTTCAGCGGTTCGCGCAGGATGGACGACATGAAAGACGACGCCGCGCGGTTGGGTTTGCCGGGGCGCACAGAGATCGTCGGCAGCCGGAAGGCGCGCCCGTCGATAAAGCCCTTGCGGGAATAGTCGTTGATCAGGATCTCGCCGATCGCCTTTTGCCCGCCATAGGAGGTTTGCGGGTTGGGATAGCTGTGATCGCCGAGCGGGTTCTGCGCCTCGCCGCCGTAGACGGCGATGGAAGAGGTGAAGACCACAACCGGCGTGTTGCCCAAGGTGCGGCAGCGTTCCAGCACGTTGTAGGTGCCAAAGAGGTTGATCTGCATGCCTGCGTCAAAATCCTCCTCCGCGTGGGCCGAGACGATGGCGGCCAGCAGGTAGATCACGTCGGTGTCCTGGGTCACGACCTGAGCGACAGAGGCCGCATCAGCGATGTCGCAGCGGGTGGTGTCGACCGTGAAGTCGGCCTCGACCGGTGCGGGGTCGACTACATCGGCCAGTGTCAGGCGGGTGATCGGCGCGCCGCGCAGGGTGCCCTTGGCGGCCAGAGCCTTGGCCAGTTTCTGCCCGACGACACCGCCGCCGCCTATTATCAGAATATTCATCTCTCTCCCTTTTCGTGGTCAGTCGTCTGCGGCAACGCGTTGCCGGGGTTGGGTTCGGGTCATCTCGTGTCGCCCGCGATCAGGGCCAGCGCCACGACGCCCAGCATGGCGGCGGCCATCGCATAGTTGATGCGCCGCTGGGCTGTGTCGGACAGGTTCAAACGGTGCAGGCTGGCCCCGGCCCAGAGCCATCCCAGATGGATCGGTATCCAGAAGGCGTTGACGATCAGCAGCTTGGTGATCGTTTCGAACACCAGGCTGTCGGGGGCATAAGGAAAGCCTGCAAACAGGGTGGTGTTGACGGCATAGGCCTTGGGGTTGATCGCCTGCAACAGGATGCCTGCGCCGATCCCCGGCGCGGTGGCGGCGGCGATAAAGGCGACCTTGCTGCCGGCAAAGGCGATGCGCGCGGCCAGATACAAAAGGTACAGGATCGACGCCCCCATCAGCACCCAGCGCACCACCGGTTCGGCCAGTATCACCGCCGCCAGCCCCGAGATCACGCCGAAGGCCACGATGTTGGTGCCGATAAACAGCCCCGTCAGATAGCGCAGCCCGGCGCGAAACCCATGCCCCGCGCCGACGCCGGCGGTGGACAACACGCCCGGGCCGGGCGTGATCAGCAGGAAGAACACCGCTGCCGCAAACAGGATCATGCGCCGAACACCAGTTGCACCCTAATCGTCTGAGAGCGGTCACCGGCAAGGGCGTGATCGAACGCGGCCAGCGGAACGCTGTGGCTCAGCGGGCCGCGCGCGCTTTGTGCGCAGTTCTCGCAAGGACGTGCTGGCAACAGGGCGTGGGGCATCACGGGCCTTTCGGTGGTTCTTGCAACCGGGATGGAATGGTATACCATTTCATCAAATGCGGATTCAGGCGGGGTGTCAATGGCACCATCGCGCCATCGGGAGGGAATATATGGACCTGTTTGATCTGGGCGGGCGCACGGCGCTGGTGACCGGTGCGTCGATGGGCATCGGTGCGGCGCTGGCGCGCGGTCTGGCCGAGGCGGGGGCGCGGGTGGTCCTGAACGCGCGCAATGCCGCGCGGCTGGAGGAGGCGGCGCAGGGGCTGCGGGATGCAGGTCATGATGTGGATACGCTGGCCTTTGACGTGACCGACGCCGATGCGGTGCGCGCGGCAGTTGACGGCTATGTGCAGACGCGGCCCATCGACATCCTGATCAACAACGCTGGGATGCAGCATCGCGGCCCGTTGGAGGATTTCGAGGTCGAAGCCTTTGACCGGCTGATGCGCACCAACGTCAATTCGGCCTTTTACGTGGGCCAGGCCACGGCGCGGCATATGATTGCGCAGGGCCACGGGCGGATCATCAACATCGCCTCGGTGCAGACCGCTTTGGCGCGCCCGGGCATCGCGCCCTACACCGCGTCCAAGGGGGCGATTGCCAATTTGACCAAGGGCATGGCGACCGATTGGGCGCGGCATGGTCTGAACTGCAACGCCATCGCGCCGGGCTATTTCGAGACCCCTCTGAACGCGGCGCTGGTGGCCGATCCTGCATTCACCGAATGGCTGGAGAAACGCACCCCCGCAGGCCGCTGGGGGCGGGTCGAGGAGCTGGTGGGGGCGGCGGTGTTCCTGTCGTCCAAGGCATCCAGCTTTGTGAACGGGCAGACCATTTTCGTCGACGGCGGGATCACCGCCAGTCTTTAGGCACAGCTTTGGGAGGAGCATCACATGAGCAAGAGCATTATCGGTTTCATCGGCGTCGGTTTCATGGGGCATGGCATGGCCAAGAACCTGCTGCAAAAGGGCTATCCCCTGTGGGTCAAGGGCAACCGCAACCGCACGCCGGTGGACAGTCTGGTGGGCATGGGCGCGCAAGAGGCCGCGACAGCGCGGGAGCTGGCGCAGAATTGCGATGTGATCCACCTGTGCCTGTCGAACTCGGAACAGGTCGAGGCGGTGTTTCGCGGACCCGACGGCATTCTGGCAGGCGCGCGGGCCGGGCTGATCGTGATCGACACCACCACGGCGGACCCGACCTCGACCGCCGTGCTGGCCGAGGAACTGGCGCAGACGGGCGGCACGCTGGTGGATGCGCCGCTGGGCCGGACGCCAAAAGAGGCCGAGGCCGGCACGCTGGACGCGATGGTCGGCTGTGACGATGCGACATTCGACCGGATCAGGCCGGTGCTGGAGTGCTGGGCGGGCAACATAACCCACGTCGGTGGCACCGGGGCAGGGCACAAGATGAAGCTGCTGATGAACTTTATCTCGATGGGCTATGCGTCGCTTTATGCCGAAGCCACGGTGCTGGGCGCCAGCGTGGGCATCCCGCCTGCAAAGCTGCGCGAGGTGATCGGATCGTCACGGCTGACCAACGGATTTTTCGAGACCTTCATGACCTATGCGGTCGACCGCGAAGAGGTGCACAAGTTCACCATCGCGAACGCCGCCAAGGACCTGCGCTATGTCAACGCGATGGCGGATGGTGCGGGGATCATGACGGTGATGGCGGGGGCAGCAAAACAGTATTTCGCCCATGTCGACGCTAGCGGGAAGGGGCAGGATTACGTGCCCAAGATCACCGACCATGTGGCGGCGCTGAACGGGATGGATATGGAGGAAGAGGCGAAGAAAGGGCGGGGCTGAGGAAGCCACGAAGGGCGGCGGGCTGGTTTGCCGCTGGCCTGTCGAAACGCGGCACCGCCACCGATCAGGCCGAGGTATCCTCGTTCCAGCGCTTTTGCATTTCCTCGGGCGAGACAGCCTCGATGGTCTGCGACACCATCCACCTGTGGCCGAATGGGTCCAGAAGGGTCGCGGTGCGCTCGCCAAAGGATTGATCCGCAGGCGCGCGCAGCAATATCGCTCCGGCGGCCACGGCCCGGTCGACATCTGCATCAACCGTTGATGTTGCCAGATGGAAGGTGACGGCGGTTCCGCCCAGCGTGTCGGGGCTGATGGCACCGAAATCGGGGTATTCGTCACTCAACATGATGCGCGACGCGCCAATGAGCAACTCGGCATGGCCGATCCTGCCATCGCCGGGGTCCGTCATCCGGAACTCTTCAACCGCGCCGAATGCCGTGGTGTAGAATTGGATGGCGTCTTCTGCGCCTTTTGTGACGAGGTACGGGACGATTGAAAGAGACATCATGGAATCCTCTGCTTGCACCAGCTTTTTATTTACGTTACGATTCGTAAATAAATGAGTCAAGACAAACCAAATACCCGCGGTCGCCCTCCCAGCAAGGTCGCCAGATCAAAGGCGCTGAAAGCGGCTGTTGAAATCCTGATGGAACTGGGATTCGGGCGACTGACCATTGATGCGGTCGCTGCCCGTTCGGGTGTCGGCAAGCCGACCATCTACAGGAATTGGGCCAATGCCAGTGAATTGGCGATGGCGGCGCTTATGGAAAGCCAGCCGACAGAGCCCGTGCAGGCAACAGGCGCGCTGTCCGAGCGGCTGGAACATCAGGTCATGGCCATCGTGACGGCTTTTGCGACCACGCGGGGGCGGCAAATCGGACTTGCGCTTGCGGCTGCGGATCGAGATAGCGAAATGACCCGTGCCTTTCGCAATCGCGTGATCCTGTCAGGGCGTGAGATCGGGCGGGCGACCATATCCGAGGCCGTCAAAGCCGGAGAGATCGCCGCCCCACGCGACACCGAAGTTGTGCTGGACATGATCTATGCCCCCATATTCTACCGTCTGCTTGTGGGCCACTTGCCTTTGGACAGGGCGTTTGCAACGGCGTTGGTTGCACAGGGGCTGGCGCTGTTGGGGGCGGGGCGTGAACGGGGTTAGCCATTTGCATTTATTCGGCATCCTGCACGTCTTCTGACAGCCGACAAGGGAAGGGCCATCCTGCGGTGCGAACCATCAGTTGATCTTTTGCGGTGCGGGCAGGAGTCTCCGGCTGGGACTTTTCAACCAGAGAAGCGATCCGGCACGCGCCCGCGCGCTACGTGGATCAGTCCGACGCCGGATCGGCAGAATGCGTGCGTGCGAACAGGCGCACGTATGTCAGGGCAGTGGCGCGCGACAGGCAGCGTTCCTTTTGCAGGGCGATCTGCGGGCCGTCGAGGTCCGAGGCCGCCTTGGCCAGGGCCTCGATGCGGTCGCATTGCACCATGCCGCCGATCACGTCGTATTTCGCCTCGATCCGCGCGACGGTGGTGGCGGTGTCATCGGGCAGCGATTGCATACGCTTGCCGATGGCAGCGCCCCATTGCGCGCGGGTTTCGGCGAAGCAGGCGGTGCTGACAGCGGGCGTTTCGGGCGCGCTGTCCATGCAGGCGGCATCCGATGGCTCGACGCAAAGCGTGGGGTCGGAGCCATCCTTGAGCGCTGCGGCAAGGCAGGCCTCGGCGCCCGCAACCTGTGCCGCGACAGGGCTGCACAATGCGGCAAGCATCGCGGTGCATATCATTACTCTCATCGGGGGGCCCTTGCTGCGTATTCTTCTTGCAAATGGTATACCAAGTTGCCAGTTTGCGGCAAGCACTGAGCACATCGGGAGAGTGAATATGCCATCCATCATCATCACCGGCGCCGGCAGCGGCGTGGGACGCGCCACCGCCAAGGCTTTTATCGACGCAGGCTGGGACGTGGGGCTGGTCGGGCGGCGCGCGGCGGCGCTGGAAGAGACCGCAGGTGACAGCGGCGCACTCGTGCTGCCCTGCGACGTGACGGATGAGGATGCGGTCGACGCGGCGTTCGGCAAGGCGGCGCAAAGCTGGGGGCGGCTGGACGCGCTGTTCAACAACGCGGGCGTGTCGCTGGGCGGTGCGCCGCTGGACGAGCTGAAGGTCGCGGACATTCGCAACCTGCTGGACGTGAACATCATGGGCGCCTTCATCGCGGCGCGCGCGGCCTTTGGCCTGATGCGCAAACAGGACCCGCAGGGCGGGCGCATCATCAACAACGGCTCGGTCAGCGCCTATGTGCCGCGCTGGGGCTCTGCGCCCTATACCGCGTCGAAACATGCGATGACGGGCTTGACGCGGACCATTTCGCTGGACGGGCGGGCGTTCAACATTGCCTGCGGGCAGATCGACATCGGCAACGCGCTGACCGACATGGCCGCGAAGATGACCAAGGGCGTGCCGCAGGCCGACGGATCGAACGCGATCGAGCCGGTGATGGATGTGAGCAACGTGGCGTCGTCGGTGCTGCATATGGCCAGCCTGCCGCTGGATGCGAACGTGCAGTTCATGACGGTGATGGCGACGAACATGCCCTATATCGGGCGCGGCTGATCCCAAGGGGCCGTGTGTGTCGGTGGCGGCCCCCAATGTGAAATCGAATAGGGAGGTGTCGGATGACACAAGGGACAGTGGCCATTTTCGGGCTGGGCGCGATGGGCAGCGGCATGGCGGGGGCGCTGCTGCGTGCCGGTCTGGTGACGCACGGGTTTGATGTGAACGCCGACGCCGCGGCGCGGTTCCGCGCGGCGGGTGGGGCGGATGGCACGCTGGAAGAGGTGGCCGACACGCTGGACGCGGTTGTGGTTGTCGTGGTGAATGCGGCGCAGACCGAGGATGTGTTGTTCGGGGCCAATGGCATCGCGGGCAAGCTGGCCAAGGGCACGGTTGTGGTGGCCTGTGCCACGGTGCCGCCGGAGTTTGCGCGGGACATGGCGGCGCGCTGTGCGGCACTGGGGTTGGAATATCTGGATGCGCCGGTGTCGGGTGGGACCATCCGTGCAGCCGACGGAACCCTGTCCATTCTGGCATCGGGATCTGCTGCGGCCTTTGACCGCGCGCGGCCTGCGCTCGAGGCGATGGCCGAGCGGGTGTTCGAGCTGGGCGATACGGTCGGCGCGGGATCGTCGATGAAGGCGGTGAACCAGATGCTGGTGGGCATCCACATCGCCGCCATGGCCGAGGCGATGACATTCGGCATGACCCAAGGGGTCGATCCCGATCAGTTTCTCGAGGTGATCTCGCAATGTGCGGGCACGTCCTGGGCGCTGGAAAGTCGCGGGCCGCATGTGCGTGACGGGGATTACACACCGCTGAGTGCGGTGGACATCTGGCCCAAGGATCTCGGCATTGTCATGGACATCGCCAAGTCGGCGAAGTTCGGCGCGCCGATCACGGCGGCGGCCTTGCAGCAATGGCTGGCGGCGTCAGGCTCGGGTCTGGGCCGCGAGGATGACGCGGCGGTGGCCAAGGTTTACGCCCGCAACGCCGGGATCACCCTGCCGGGGGACGCATGAGCACGATACTGGGCGCGATTGCCGACGATTTCACCGGGGCCACCGATCTGGCCGGATTGCTGGCGCGCAGCGGGGCGCGGGTGTCTTTGCGCATCGGGGTGCCTGAGGGGCCGGTGCAGGATGCCGCGCCGTTCGAGGTGATCGCGCTGAAAATCCGCACGGCCCCTGTGGCGGACGCTGTGGCGCAGGCGCGCGCGGCGCAGGGATGGCTGGCGCAAGCAGGGGCAGGGCGGTTTTTCTGGAAATATTGCTCGACCTTTGACAGCACGGCACAGGGCAACATCGGCCCCGTGGCCGAGGCGTTGATGGAGGCAACAGGGGCGCGGCAGACGATCTATTGCCCGGCTTTCCCCGAAAACGGGCGCACGATTTTTATGGGCAATCTGTTCGTGGGGCAGGTGCCGCTGGGTGAGAGCCCGATGAAGGACCACCCGCTGACGCCCATGCGCGACAGCAATCTGATGCGGCTTCTGGCCCCGCAGGTGACGCGGGATGTCGGGCTGATCGACCGTTTGACGGTGGCGCGCGGGGCGGATGCGCTGCGCGATGTCTTGGCGTGGAGCGCGCCGCATGTGGTTGTGGATGCGGTGGCCGACAGCGATTTATATGTGATCGCCGAGGCCTGTCGCGATGCGGTTCTGATGACCGGTGGCAGTGCGGTGGCGATGCCGCTGCCCGATCTCTACCGCGCGGCGGGGCTGTTGCAGGATGGTGGCACGGCTGCGGCCTGGGCTGCTCCGGACGGTCCTGCGCTGGTGCTGTCCGGGTCCTGTTCCGCGATGACGCAAGCGCAGGTGGCGCGTTATGCCGCTGCCAACCCCGGCTATCAGTTGGACCCGCTGGCGCTGGTGCAGGACGGGGTGCGGCCGGTGCTGGACTGGTTGGCGGCGCAGTCGGGCGCACCGATGATCTATGCCACGGCGGCCCCCGAGGTGGTGCGCGCCGCACAGGACAAGCTGGGCCGCGAGAAGGCTGGCGCGGTGGTCGAAGAAGCCTTGGGACAGATCGCCATCGCCGCCCGCGACGCAGGCACGCGGCGGTTCGTGGTGGCGGGCGGCGAAAGCTCGGGCGCAGTGACGCAGGCGCTGGGCGTTACGCGGCTGGACATCGGCCCCGAGATTGCCCCCGGCGTGCCATGGTGCGCGGCGACCAGCGACGGCCACGGCATCGCGCTGGCGCTGAAGTCGGGGAATTTCGGCACGGAAGATTTCTTTGCCACCGCTTTGGGGACACTGGACACATGAGCGCCGAGGCCGACCTGCGCGAACTGATCTGTACGCTGGCGAAATCCCTTTATGATCGGGGCCTTACAGGTGGATCTTCGGGCAATATCTCAGCTCTAACCGACGATGGCGGGCTGTTGGTGACGCCGACGGGGTCCAGCTTTGGCCGTCTGGACCCGGCGCGGTTGTCGCGGTTCGACAGCACTGGCGCCCATGTGGGGGGTGACAAGCCGACCAAGGAAATGCCGCTGCATTCGGCGTTCTACGAGACACGCAGCACGGCGGGTGCGGTGGTGCATTTGCATTCGTGTCACGCGGTGGCGCTGTCGATGCTGGAGGGTGTGGACCCCGACAATTTCCTGCCGCCGCTGACGCCCTATGCGATCATGAAACTGGGCAAGGTCAAGCTGCTGCCCGTGTTCCTGCCCGGCGATCCGGCGATGGGCGACGCGGTGCGCGGGCTGGCGGGGAAACGGTCGGCGGTGATGCTGGCCAACCACGGACCGGTGGTGGCGGGCAAGGACGTGGAAGCCGCCTGTTATGCCATCGAGGAACTGGAAGACACCGCGCGGCTGGCGCTGCTGACCCACGGGTTGCCGCGCCGCCCGTTGAGTGATGCGCAAATCAACGACATCGTCACACGCTTTGACGTGGACTGGGAGTAGCTGCATGAAAACCGTCCGACTGTCCGCCGACGACAATGTCGTCACTGCCATCGTTCCCTTGCAAGTGGGTGAGGAAGGCGCAACCACCCTGATCCCGCGCGGCCACAAGATGGCGACGCAACCGATTGCCAGAGGCGAAGCGGTGCGCAAATACGCCAACCTGATCGGCTATGCCGCCGAGGACATTGCCCAAGGCGCGCATGTGCACACGCACAATCTGGAATTCCGCGCGGTCGATACCGACTATGAATTCGGCACCAACCTGCGGCCCGTGCACCCTGCGACCACGCAGGACATGTTCCAGGGCTATCACCGCGCCAATGGCCGTGTCGGCACGCGCAACTACATCGCGGTGCTGACGTCGGTGAACTGCTCGGCCACCGCCGCACGCCAGATCGCGGCGCATTTCACGCCGGACAAGCTGGCGGAGTATCCCAATGTCGACGGCGTCGTGGCCTTTGTCCACGGCACCGGCTGCGCGATGGGCGGCGATGGCACGGGCTTCGAGGTGTTGCAGCGCACGCTGTGGGGCTATGCGCGCAATCCCAACGTGGGCGGGGTGCTGTTGGCGGGGCTGGGCTGCGAGATGATGCAGATCGACTGGCTGATCGAGGCCTATGGGCTGACGCCGGGGCCGCTGTTCCAGACGATGAACATTCAGGACGTGGGCGGTCTGCGCCGCTGTGTCGAGCTGGGGGTGAAGAAGATCACCGCCATGCTGCCCGAGGTGAACAAGGCCACGCGCGCACCTGCACCTGCGTCCGAGTTGATGGTGGCGCTGCAATGTGGCGGCTCGGACGCGTGGTCGGGGGTCACGGCGAACCCGGCTGTGGGCCATGCCTGTGACCTGCTGGTGGCGCAGGGCGGCACCGGCGTGCTGGCCGAAACGCCCGAGGTTTACGGTGCCGAACACCTGCTGACCGCGCGCGCCCATGACCGCGCCACAGGCGACAAGCTGATCGATCTGATCCACTGGTGGGAGGATTACACCGCCCGCAACCGTGGCTCGATGGACAACAACCCCAGTCCCGGCAACAAGGCGGGCGGGCTGACCACCATCCTTGAGAAATCGCTGGGGGCCGTGGCCAAGGGGGGCACGACACCGTTGATGGGCGTCTATAAATACGCCGAACCCGTGACGGCGCGCGGGTTCACGTTCATGGACAGCCCCGGATATGATCCCGCGTCGGTCACCGGCCAGATCGCCAGTGGCTGCACGTTGGTGTGTTTTACGACAGGTCGCGGCTCGGCCTTTGGCGCGAAGCCCTCGCCGTCGATGAAGGTGGCGACCAACACCGAAATGTACACCCGCCTGCACGAAGACATGGACGTGAACGCCGGCACCATCCTGTCCGAAGGCCGCAGCGTCGAGGAGGTGGGGCGCGAGATTTACGAAATGTGGCTGCGCATGGCCTCGGGCGAGGCCAGCAAATCCGAAGCGCAGGGTCTGGGCGATTATGAATTCGTGCCCTGGCAGATCGGGGCGGTGATGTGATGCGGTTTTCGGCAAACCTGGGGTTTCTGTGGACCGAACTGGCGCTGCCCGATGCGATCCGTGCGGCGGCGGCGTCGGGGTTTCAGGCGGTGGAATGCCATTGGCCTTATGACGTGCCTGCGGATGACGTGGCGGCGGCGCTGCGCGAGACGGGGCTGCCGATGCTGGGCCTGAACACGCGGCGCGGGGCGGCGGGCGAAAACGGGTTGTCCGCGCTGCCCGGTCGCGGCGCAGATGCCCGCGCGGCGGTGGACGAGGCGCTGGCCTATGCTGCCGCGACCGACACGGGGGCCGTGCATGTGATGGCAGGCTTTGCCGAAGGTCCGGCGGCCCATGCGGCCTTTGTCGAGACCCTGCGCTATGCCTGCGACAGGGCGGAGGGGCGGACGATCCTGATCGAGCCGCTGAACCATTACGACGCGCCGGGGTACTTCCTGCGCACCACCACGCAGGCCGAGGCGATTTTGGCCGAAGTGGGGGCCGCGAACCTGAAGCTGATGTTCGATTGCTACCATGTGCAACTGATGGAGGGCGACGTGACCCACCGGCTGGAACGGTTGTTGGGGCTGATCGGGCACGTGCAGGTGGCCTCGGTCCCGGATCGCGGTGCGCCGGATCATGGGGAGCTGAATTATCCCCATGTCTGGGAGGTGCTGGCGCGGCTGGGCTGGGACACGCCCGTTGGGGCGGAGTATCGGCCCGTCGGGCCGACGGAGGCGACGTTGGGGTGGATGTGAGGGGGCGGCCATCGGCCTATTGTGAGATCGAGGCTGAAGGCCGCTTACCCCTCCAGAAACGCCACCTGAGCCGCGCGCATCTCGAAGATGTCCTGATCGTCCGTGATCTCGACATCATCCAGACACACGATCTGGTCGCGTTTGATCGGGCGTTTCAGCCGGATATGATGCGCCAACCCGATGGGCAGGGCGTTCAGGCGGTGGGACTGGCTGGCGGGGATCGCCTTGGCCCAGACCTTGAAGCCGCCTTCGCCGTCCAAATAGTCACCCGCCGCGAAGTCGCCCTTGGAGGTGGCCACCGCGTCGCCGCGCCAGCGGGTGGATGACCCCGTTGCCTCGCCGCGCAGGCAGGCGTTCAGAACCGATACGGAAGTTTCCAGCCCGATCAGATGGAAGGGACGCCACATCGACCCGTACCAGCCCGTCGGATCGGTCAACAGGCCGTATTGCTGAAAGCAGGCGCGGGTGTATTCATTGGGGGCGCGGAAGGTGACGAACATGCCGTACTGGATGTTGTTCAGCACCACGCGCCCGTCCGGTTCACGGCTGGAGGCGATGTCGACCAGACCGGCGCGCGTCAGCCTGCCGCCTTCGCTTTCGGGGCGAAAGACCGTGGCCAGATCGTGTAGTCCGGCGGGGTGAAAGGCCAAACCATCCTCGGGGCAGTCCAGACCCGTCGCATTTGCGACGGCGGCCATTTCGATGGCGGCCTTGGTGCCGTCGGTAAACGAATTGTACATCTTGGGATTAAAGTCGCCTGCGGCCACTTCCTCCTCGCTCCAGCCGAAGTAACCCCAGACCGTGTCGGGGGTGGAGTAGCGGTAGGGCGGGGCAAAGTTCATGCCCTTGCCCGCGGCGCACAGTTCGAACCCGCAGGCGTGGACCCAATCCACCAGCTCGCAGATCGCAGCCGGCTGATCGCCGTAGGCCATGGAGTAGACCACGCCCTGTTGCGCGGCGCGGTTGGCCAGAACGGCACCGCACAGCACGTCGGCCTCGACATTGACCATGATCACGTGCTTGCCCGCGTCGATGGCGGCCAGCGCGTGGCGGGTGCCGGCAAGCGGGTGGCCTGTGGCCTCGATGATGCATTCGATGTCGTCGCAGGCCAGCAGGGCGGCCACGTCGTCGGTGATGCAGGTGGTGCCGGTCCGGACCGCCTGCGCCATGGTGGGCGCGGCGTATTGCCTGTCATCCCAGCCTGTGCGTTTGAACGATCCGCGCGCCTTGTACACGTCCAGATCGGCGACGCCGACAATGTGGTAGCCTTCGATGAACCGCGCCTGCGCCAGGATCATCGAGCCGAACTTGCCCGCTCCGATCAGGCCGATACGCACGGGGCGGCCCGCGTCGTGGCGGGCGGCGAGAAGGGATTTGAGGTTCATGGGCGCGCGTCCTTTCGTGCTGTTTGCGCCGACGCTAGCACGGGGGGCAGGACACAACATTGAAGCTGTTCTTATGATATAGTTAAGAAAATTTAATTGTTTGAGGCTCCCGCATGGTGCCATCTGATCCCGGACCAAGGGGGAGGAAACAGCCATGACCACGGGCACGGCCAAACACGGATCGAACGTCAGCCTGGCGCGGCGGGCCTGGGCGATCCGGCGCAATGCGCTGCGCATGGGCGAGGTACAGGGACAAGGGTACATCGGGCAGGCTCTGGGCGTGGCGGATGTGCTGGCGGTGTCCTATTTCCACGCGCTGACCTACCGCGCGGACGATCCCGAATGGGAAGGCCGCGACCGGTTCCTGTTGTCGATCGGACATTATGCCATCGCGCTTTATGCCGCGATGATCGAGGCAGGGATATTGCCCGAGGACGAGCTGGAAACCTATGGCATGGACGACAGCCGGATGCCGATGTCGGGCATGGCCGCCTATACGCCCGGCATGGAGATCACCGGCGGTTCGCTGGGCCATGGTCTGGGCATTGCGGTGGGCATGGCGCTGGGGCTGAAACGCAAGCAGAACCCCGCTTTTGTCTACAACATGCTGTCCGATGGCGAGTTGGGCGAAGGGTCGACCTGGGAGGCGGTGATGTCGGCGGTGCAGTGGAAACTGGACAACCTGATTGCCATTGTCGATTTCAACAACCAGCAGGCGGACGGGCCCACGCGCGCCGCGCTGGCTCAGGTGCCCGAGGCGGCCAAGTGGCAGGCTTTCGGCTGGCACGCGCAAGAGGTGGACGGCAACGATCTGGACGCGGTCGTCGCGGCCTTTGACGCGGCGCGCAGCCACGACGGCGCGCAGCCGCGTGTGATCATCTGCAACACCACCATGTGCAAGGGCATTCCGTTTCTGGAACGCCGCGAGATCACCCATTTCGTGCGGGTCGAACCCGAAGAATGGGCCATGGCGCTGGAGATACTCGACGGGGAGATCCCACAATGAAACCGCAGGAACTGTCCCGCCGCCAGTCGAAATACACCGCCCGCAGCGTGCCACAGGGCGAACGGGTGGCCACATCGGCGATGATCGCCTCGCTGGACGCCGAAGGGCGCGACACCATTGCGGCCCCGTTCGGGCACGCGCTGGTGGACATCGCCAAAACCCGCGAGGATATTGTCGGGCTGACGGCGGATCTGTCGAAATACACCGATCTGCATGTCTTTGCCAAAGCCTACCCCGACCGGTTCTACCAGATGGGCATGGCCGAGGCGGTGATGATCAGCGCCGCTGCCGGTCTTGCGCGCGAGGGGTTCACCCCCTTTGCCACCACTTACGCGGTGTTCGCGTCACGGCGGGCCTATGATTTCATCATCATGGCGATTGCCGAGGAAAACCTGCCGGTCAAGATCGTCTGCGCGCTGCCCGGTCTGACCACCGGCTATGGTCCCAGCCATCAGGCGACCGAGGATCTGGCGATCATGCGGGGGATGCCGAACCTGACCATCATCGACCCTTGCGACGCGGTCGAGATTGATCAGGCGACGCGCGCCATCGCGGATACGCCGGGGCCGGTCTATATGCGGCTGTTGCGCGGGCAGGTGCCGAATGTGCTGGGCGAATACGGCTATCGGTTCCAACCGGGCAAAGCACAGGTGATCCGCGACGGGCGCGATGTTTTGTTCGTGTCCTCGGGGCTGATGACCATGCGCACGCTGGACGCGGCCAAGGCACTGCAAAAAGACGGCGTGGATTGCGCGGTGCTGCACGTGCCGACGATCAAACCGCTGGATGCGGACACGATCATTGCCGAGGCGTCCAAAGGTGGGCGGTTGGTGGTGACGGCCGAAAACCACTCGGTCACGGGGGGGCTGGGCGAGGCGGTGGCTGCTACGCTGATGCGGGCCGGCGTGCATGTGCCGTTCCGCCAGATCGGCCTGCCCGATGCGTTTCTGGACGCGGGGGCGCTGCCGACGCTGCACGATCAATACGGGATTTCGGTCAGCGCAGTCACGGCTGCGGTGAAATCATGGCTGTGAGGGGGAACGGGCGATGAAACTACTGGATGGCATGACGGCGATCATTACGGGGGCCGCCAGCCCGCGCGGTCTGGGCAAGGCCACGGCGCGGCTGTTTGCGCAGCATGGCGCGCGGGTGGCGATACTGGATCTGGACGCGGACGAGGCGGCAGAGGCGGCGGCGGATCTGCCGGGGGCGGGGCACACCTCGGGCGTGTGCGACGTGACGGACAAGGCGGCGTGCGACACGGTGGTGGCGGACATTATCGCGCAGTGGGGGCAGGTGGATGTTCTGGTGAACAACGCGGGCATTACCCAGCCGCTGAAGCTGATGGAGATCACGCCGCACAATTACGACGCTGTGCTGGATGTGAACCTGCGCGGGACGCTTTATATGTCGCAGGCGGTGATCCCGCACATGCGGTCCCGTGGGCAGGGCAGCATCGTCAACATGTCGTCCGTGTCGGCGCAACGGGGTGGCGGTATCTTTGGCGGGCCGCATTATTCCGCAGCCAAGGCCGGGATATTGGGCCTGACCAAGGCGATGGCACGTGAACTGGCCCCTGCGGGGGTGCGGTCGAACGCGATCTGTCCGGGGTTCATCGCCACCGACATCACGGCGGGCAAGCTGACCGACGACATGCGTGCGCAGGTGCTGGCGGGCATTCCGATGGGGCGCGCGGGGACGGCGGACGATGTGGCAGGCTGTGCGCTGTTTCTGGCGTCGAACCTGTCCGCCTATGTCACCGGGTCCGAGCTGGACGTGAACGGCGGGTCGTTGATCCACTAGCGCAGCTTGTTTCCCGCATTGGTCGCAGGCAAAAAGGGCCGGCTACGTTGCCCTCCAGAAGGACCCGCCGCCATGAGACCGGACCTGCGCCACAAGGCCATCGCCGTCTGCGACCGCAAGATCGCCCAAAAAGGCGAAAGCGTCGGCCTGTCATTCTATGCGTTCTTTGCGAACCGCAATGACGATCCTGAGTTGTTGATGGAAGCGGCAACATGGTGGATCAAGACCCACCAGCTTGACCATTTTGAAAAGGCCGCGAAGATACGCGAGATGCTGCACGCAGGTCGCTGACCCGCGTGCAGCGTTGCCTGGGACGCTCGGGTATCTTCGCGGCCAGACCTTTGATTACTGGTCGATCTGCGACAACAACGCAGGGTTCGTCACCAGATTGCGGACGCCGTGTGCGTGGTCTTCCTCGAACACGTTGTGGCCCAGCCATTTGTCCACCGAGTTGATGTCAACGCGCGCCACCTTGGGGTGCACGCTCCATGTCACCTCGAAGGGCGAGCCGGTCTCGTCATAGCCCGGACCTGTGGTCGAGCCTGCATAGACCACCGGGGTGCCTGTGTCGGTGGGGATATTGGGGGCCTGATACAAACCGTTCACGGTCTCAACATCCGCCAGCGTATTGAAATCCAGCGCATTCGGATCGTTCACCAGCACAAAGACCTGCGCCTCGACCCGCAGTTGCGGGTTGCTGATCGCATCGCTCAGGCAGGTGCCAAGGGTCGGACCCGGCTTGGCCTGTGCGGTGGAATAGACGAAATGCGCCTCGATGGTGTCGCCCGGTTGCAGATCGCCGTGTTCGGTTTTGCCCACGGGATGATCCAGCGGTTTCAACTCTGCCGGCGTCAACTGACCGGTGTACTGATAGCCGGTGTCATATCCGTGACCGTCACCGTTGCCTGCGTAATGGGTGAACTCGCCGCCGCGATGTTCGGCGTTTTCGTGAAAGTGGATGTCGCACAGGTTCATCTGCGTATAGGCGGGTGCGGGGGCAAAGGCGCGCTGGTTGGTGCCTGCGACCGAGTCGATGTCGCGCGGGGCCTGCGGGCCAAAGCCTGCGCCATCGGTGTTCTTTGCCAGTGCCGCACGCTGTTGTGCGATGATGTCGTCAGACACGGCGGTGTGGACCGCGCCGGCTGCCATGGCAAAGCTGTTCAACGCAAACAGGGCGGCAGTGGCTGTGGCCAGCACCGGGAGCGTTCTTTTGGTCATGATGATTTTCCCATACATTTTACGGTGATGCGGTTCTTTGAACAGGGGGGGTGTCGTGACCGGCCCCCGCAGGACGGCATCTTTCACAAATCAGCGCCTCGCGGATCGGAAAGTAAATTCACGCTGTCGTGTGGTAGAATTTCGGGTGTTAAGGGTCTGAAATAATGTGAAATTTCTGAATTCCGCACGATGGACGCGGTGGACTGCGTGATCATTTCGTGAACACGACTCGTTCGGTTGAGGTGTGTTTTGTCCTCGGGTCGCGTCGCTTTGACCGTTCCGCTCATTGCCGCTTGACGCCCATGCCCGTCGCCGCCCCTAATGGGATGATGAACATCTTGCACAACACCCCGCGCCGCCCTGTCGATGTCCCCTTGGACGTGCCCGCCCCCTCGGTCGATGCCGCGCGGGCGGCCTTGCTGGTGGCGCAATGTCCCGTGGCGGGGGCGACGCCGTTGGTGGATGCCCCGGCGCTGGCCGAAGCGGCTGGTGTTGGCAGCCTGCACATCAAGGACGAGCGGAACCGCATGGGGCTGGGCAGCTTCAAGGCGCTGGGCGCGGCCTATGTCATTGCCTGCGACGCCAGTGAAGGAGTGGCAAGGGGGCGCACCTATGTGACCGCCAGTGCAGGCAATCACGGGATGAGCGTGGCCGCAGGTGCCGCCGCCTTTGGCGCGCGGGCGGTGGTCTATATCGCCGAGACCGTGCCCGAAGCCTTTGCCGCGCGGTTGCGTGACATCGGTGCCGAGGTGCGCCGCGAAGGCGCGATTTACGAGGACAGCATGGCCGCCGCGATGGCCGCCGCCGAGAGCGAAGGGTTTGCCCTGTTGTCCGACAGCTCCTGGGAGGACTATTACGACCGCCCGCACCGGTTGATGGAAGGCTATCTTGTGCTGATGGACGAGGCGATCCGCCAGATGCCGCAACCGCCGACGCATCTGTTCCTGCAGGCCGGTGTCGGCGGGCTGGCGGGGGCCTGCGCCGCGCTGGCGCGCAAGGCCTGGGGCGAGGCGGTGCAGATCATCGTGGTGGAACCGGATGCCGCGCCTGCGCTGCACGCGTCGGTGATCGCGGGCAAGGCGGTGACGACCCAAGGGCCGGTGTCCGCCATGGGGCGGCTGGACTGCAAGGAGCCGTCGTTGATCGCCCTGAAAGGGCTGGCGCGGGATGCGGATGTGTTCGCGCTGATCTCCGAGGACGAAGGCGCGGCAGGGGCTGCGGCCTGCGCGCAGCATGGGCTGGCCTCGACACCTTCGGGGGCTGCGGGTGTGGCCGGGCTGCTGGCGGGGGCGCAGGCGCTGGGCCTTGATGAAAACGCCCGCGTCCTGTGTATTCTCAGCGAAGGACCCGAATAACCGATGACCGATTTCGCCCCCGAAGAATACCGCGCCCGCCTGCACCGTGCCCAGGCGATGATGGACCGCGCCGGGCTGGCGGCCCTGCTGCTGACCACTGAACCCGAGGTGCGCTATTTCACCGGCTTTCTGACCCGTTTCTGGGAAAGCCCCGCACGCCCTTGGTTCCTGATCGTGCCGGCCAGCGGTGATCCGGTGGCGGTTATTCCGTCCATCGGCGCGCATCTGATGGGGCAAAGCTGGATCACCGACATCCGCACGTGGCGCAGCCCGCAGCCCGGGGACGACGGCATCAGCCTGCTGCGCGATGCGCTGGCCGAAGTCGGTGGCCCTGTCGGTGTGCCCAGCGGTGCGGAGACCCACCTGCGGATGCCGCTGGACACATGGGCCGCGCTGCAAACCGCTGCCACCTTTCGTGATGACGCGGGGATCATGCACCGCCTGCGGCTGATCAAATCGGATGCCGAAGTCGACCGCATCGCCACCATCTGCCAGATTGCCAACGCCGCATTCGACCGTGTGCCCGAGGTCATCGGCGCAGGCCTGCCGCTGTCCGAAGTGTTCCGCCGCTTTCAGATTTTGTTGCTGACCGAAGGGGCCGATTGGGTGCCTTATCTGGCGGGGGCTGCGGGGCAGGGCGGGTACGGGGACGTGATCTCGCCCGCGACGGATGTGCCGTTGATGGACGGCGATGTGCTGATGCTGGACACAGGCGCGGTCAGGGCGGGGTATTTCTGTGACTTCGACCGCAACTTTGCGGTGGGGAACGTGGATCAGGCCGCCCATGACGCCCATGCACGGCTGATCGAGGCGACCGAAGCAGGGTTCGAGGCCGCAAAGGTCGGCGCCACGGCGGCGGATCTGTTTCACGCGATGGACCGCGTGGTAACGGGCGGTGCAGGTGGCTCGGACGCGGGGCGGCTGGGGCATGGTCTGGGGATGCAGCTGACCGAATGGCCGTCGCTTATGCCCGTCGATCACACGGTGTTGGAGCCGGGCATGGTGCTGACGCTGGAGCCGGGGATCGCGCTGGCGCCGGGCCGGATGCTGGTGCACGAGGAAAACATCGTGATCACCGCGGACGGCCCGCAATGGCTGAGCATTCCCAGCGACGAACATATGGTTCAGCTGTGACCACATACCCCTATGACAGCGTCGACGTGGGGCCGTCGCTGGGGTTGGTGGTGTTGTAGGTGGACGAGACGATCGAGGGCGACATGCGCCGTCTGCTGGGCGATGCGCAACTCTATGTCAGCCGCGTGCCCAGCGATGCACGCGTGACCCGCGAGACATTGGCCGAGATGGCCGCGCATCTGGGCAGGGCGGCGTCGCTGTTGCCGCCTGCGGCGGATCTGGCGGCGGTGGCCTATGGCTGTACGTCGGGGGCGGCGCAGATCGGGCCAGTGCAGATAGCGCGGCTGGTCCGGCAGGGCAGACAGGTCGGGGCGGTGACCGATCCTGTAACGGCGCTGGTCGCGGCCTGTGCGCATTTGGGCATCCGGCGGTTGGCGCTGTTGTCACCCTATGTCGAGGCGGTGTCAGAGCAGTTGCGCGACGTTCTGGCGCGGCAGGGCGTGGACACTCCCGTCTTTGGCACCTTTGCCGAGGCCGAAGAGGCCAAGGTCGTGCGCATCGCGCCGGATGCGATCACCGACGCGGCGATGGACCTGTGCGCCGGTGCAGAGGTGGACGGTCTGTTCCTGTCCTGCACCAACCTGCGGACGTTGCCGGTGATCGACCGGCTGGAAAGCGCGCTTGGCCTGCCGGTCATGTCGTCAAATCTGGTTCTGGCCTGGCATATGGCGCAGCTGGCCTCGGTTCCGGTCACCGGACCGGGGCGGTTGCTGGCCGGGGCCTGACCCTGCGTCACGGCGCAGCCTGCCGACCGTAAGGGGGCTGGAAATCGGGCGCGTCCCGCGCAAGGATCGCGCCAACACGGAGCGGAGGAGGCCCCATGCTAGAAATCATCCCGAAGATGCCCGAAAACATGCCCGGTGAAACGGTGGTCGCAGCGGTGCGCCGGGTGGCACAGATCAACCCCGACCGCGACGCGGTGGTCTGCGACGGCACGCGGCTGAGCTGGGCGGATTTCGATCAGGCCATCAACCGGGCCGCCAACATGCTGATCGCGCGGGGCGTGACGCGGGGCGACCGGGTGGCGGTGCTGTCGCCGAATTCGGCCGCCTATGCGGTGCTGTTCATGGGCATCCTGCGGGCCGGCGGATGTGTCGTGCCGCTGTCGACGATGGCGTCCTCCTCGGCGCTGGAGAAGATGGTGCAGGACTGTGGTGCGCGGGTGTTCTGTCTGGCCGAGACCTACCGCGATCTGGTGCCCTTTGTGGACGCTATGGATATCACACGCATTGCGCTGGATTTTGACGCGGACGGGTTCGAAAGCTATGCGGCGGCGATGGAGGCGGCTGATACCACCGACCCGATGGTGCCGGTCCAGATGGGCGACGGCTTTAACCTGATCTATTCCTCGGGCACCACGGGCACGCCAAAGGGCATCTTTCACACCCATTTCCTGCGGGCCGCCCAGATGGACCGCGTGACCGCCAATGGCTATGACGATGCCGCGCGCACGCTGATTTCCACGCCGCTCTATTCCAACACGACCATCGTGGCCTTTCTGCCGACGCTTGTGGGCGGATCGACCGTGATCCTGATGTCGAAATTTGACGCGCAGGGCTGGCTGGCGCTGGCCGAAGCCGAGGCCGCCACGCATACGATGCTGGTGCCTGTGCAATACAAACGCATCGTCGAACTGCCTGTCTTTGCAGACTATAACCTCAGCGCGATGCGCCTGAAGCTGTCCACGTCGGCGCCGCTGCGCGCGGATGTGAAACAGAAGGTTCTGGCCCAGATGCCGGGCAAGCTGGTGGAATATTACGGGCTGACCGAAGGTGGCGGGGTGACCGTGCTGATCGCGGACGAGAACCCGACCAAGCTGCACACCGTGGGCAAACCCGCACCCAATTGCGACATCCGCCTGATCGGGCCGGACGGGGGCGAAGTGGCCCCCGGCGAAGTGGGCGAGATCTGTGGGCGGTCGCCGACGATGATGGCGGGGTATTTTGGCCGCGACGACCTGACCGAAGAGACCCTGTGGCGCAATGCAAATGGCGAGGTCTACTTTCGCTCGGGCGACATGGGGTCCTTTGACGATGACGGCTTTCTGGTGCTGTCGGACCGCAAGAAGGACATGATCATCTCGGGCGGTCTGAACATCTATGCCAACGATCTGGAACTGATCCTGCTGGCCGATCCAGAGGTGACCGACGCTGCCGTGATCGGCGTGCCCTCCGAGCAATGGGGCGAGACGCCGCTGGGTCTGGTGGTGCTGCGCGAAGGGTCCGGTGCGACGGGGGACGACATCCGCGCACGGGCGAACGAGAAGCTGGGCAAGAGCCACAGGCTGAGCGCGGTCGAAGTGCGCGACGTGCTGCCGCGCAGTTCGATCGGCAAGATTTTGAAAAAGGATCTGCGGGCGGCGTATTGGCCGTAAGCTTGCCACAAAGGGCAGCGCCCGCCCGTCGCACCAAAGGTGTGCCGATTGTTTTAGGCACGCCTCCGGCGTGACGGGCGGTCGGGCGCTGCCTCTCACACATTGCAAAGCAATGTGTTGCCGGCAGGTGTTCGCAAAGCGAACACCGAGAGGCCGGCGGTGCTACGCACCTTGACTCCGGGCTTTGGTGCGCAGAGCAGGCGTTACGTCAACCCGCCCACCTTCTTCAACTCTGCCACCACAGCATCCACCCCTTCGCGCTGGCGCAGCGCGGTAAACAAAAACGGCCGGCCCGCCCGCATCCGCGTGGCGTCGCGTTCCATCACGTCCAGCGAGGCACCCACATAGGGCGCAAGGTCGGTCTTGTTGATGATCAGGATGTCGGATTTGGTGATCGCAGGCCCGCCCTTGCGCGGGATTTCCTCGCCCGCCGCCACGTCGATCACATAGAGCGTCACATCCGCCAGCTCGGGGCTGAAGGTGGCAGACAGGTTGTCGCCACCGCTTTCGATCAGCAGCACTTCGATCTCGGGGTGGCGTTTCACCATCTGGGCCACGGCGGCCAGGTTGATCGAGGCGTCCTCGCGGATTGCCGTATGCGGGCAGCCGCCGGTTTCGACCCCGATGATCCGGTCCTGCGGCAGCACCTGCATCCGCATCAGGGCCTCGGCGTCTTCCTGCGTGTAAATGTCATTGGTGATCACGCCGACCGAATGGCTGTCGCGCAGGGCCTCGCAGAGGGCGGCGGTCAGCGTGGTCTTGCCAGCGCCCACGGGGCCGCCGATGCCAACGCGCAGGGGGCCGTTCATCTGGGTCATGTGCGGAAAATCCTTGAATATTGTGTTTCGTGTTTCATCGACGCGATGTCGGTGGCAAAGGCCGTGGCGCTCAGGTCGTCCAGGCTGGCGGCACAGGCGCGGGTGGCGATCTCCTGTGCGGCGGGTGTCAGGGCGCGGATGATGGCCTGTCCGTCGCTTTGACCCAATGGCACCAGCCGCATGGCGGCACCCGCCAGACTGCTGGTCAGGGCGTGCAGGTACATCTTGGCTGTCAGCTCCAGCGGCAGGTCCGCGTTCCGCGCCGCTTCGCCCACGGCGACGGGATAGGTGCGCGGCGTGGCGGTGGTGCCGTTCAGGTTGGCCACGGCGGCGGCAAAGGCCGCCCCTTGCAGGTCGGTCTCGCGCAGCCGTTCCGCCGAAGCGGCAAAGGCCCGCGCCGTCGCATCCACCGCACCCGCATCATCGGCGCGATAGGCGGCTGCGATGAACAGGCAATCGTTCCAGCCCGCACCATGCCGCAGCACCGTGTCGATCCAGTCCTGGGTCTGTGCTGCATCGGTCACATCGCCCGCCTGCACGGCCCATTCCAGCCCGTGCGAATAGGCAAAGGCCCCGACCGGAAAGGACGGCGAGAACCATTGCGCCAGCGTCAGAACCGCCGCGTCAATGGGCATGGCTGTGGGTGCGTCCGTGTCCGTAAGCCCCGCCTTCGGGGATGAAGGGTTCGTTCACCTCGCGCACCGTTGCGCCAATCTTGGCCAGCATGTCGCGGATCACGTGGTCGGGCTGGATCAGCAGGCGGCGGTCCTCGATCTGGCAGGGGGTGTGGCGGTTGCCGATGTGCCACGCGATACGCGTCAGGTCGTCTGCCCTGATCTCAAGCAGGTCCTGGGCGGCGGCCTGCACCAGCACCTCGCGCCCGTCCGCCAGCACCAGCACGCCGCCGTGGTCCAGCGATGTGGTTTGCGGCAGGTCGATCAGGATCGGCTGGCCGTCGTCGGTTTCCAGCATCTTGCGGCGCAAAAAGCGGGTGTCGTAGTCCAGCGTGATCTGCGCGAAGGGCGTCGTGTGGCTGTGGTCGTGATAGGTGCGGGCGGTCAGGGTGTGCATGGTCGGGCCTTCAGAACATGAAATAGCGTTGCGCCATCGGCAGGACCTCGGCGGGTTCGCAGGTCAGCAGTTCGCCGTCGGCGCGCACTTCGTAGGTTTCGGGGTTCACTTCGATGTGCGGCAGGGCGGTGTTCAGCTTCAGGTCCGACTTGCCAATGTTGCGGGTGTTGCTGACCGCGACGGTTTGCTTGGCCAGACCCAGCGTGCCGCGAATGTCGGCATCCTGTGCGGCGGCACTGACAAAGGTGATCGACGAATGTTCGACCGACCGGCCAAAGGCCCCGAACATGGGCCGCGAATAGACCGGCTGCGGTGTCGGGATCGACGCGTTCGGGTCACCCATCTGCGCCATGACGATGGTGCCCGACATCAGCACCATTTCCGGTTTCACGCCAAAGAACGCCGGGTTCCACAGCACAAGATCAGCGCGCTTGCCCTCTTCGATGCTGCCAATCTCGCGGCTGATGCCGTGGGCGATGGCGGGGTTGATGGTGTATTTCGCGATATAGCGGCGCACGCGGAAATTGTCGTTGTCGCCGGTTTCCTCGGCCAGACGCCCGCGCTGTTTCTTCATCTTGTCGGCGGTCTGCCATGTGCGGATCAGCACCTCGCCGATGCGGCCCATCGCCTGACTGTCGCTGGCGATGATCGAGAAGGCACCCATGTCGTGCAGGATGTCCTCGGCGGCGATGGTCTCGCGGCGGATGCGGCTTTCGGCAAAGGCGACGTCCTCGGGGATGGATTTGTCGAGGTGGTGACAGACCATAAGCATGTCGAGATGCTCTTCGAGCGTGTTCACCGTAAAGGGGCGCGTGGGGTTGGTGGAGGAGGGCAGAACATGTTCCTCGCCGCAGATCTTGATGATGTCCGGCGCGTGGCCGCCGCCTGCGCCTTCGGTGTGAAAGGCGTGGATGGTGCGGCCTTTCATGGCCGCCACTGTGTTTTCGACAAAGCCGGATTCGTTCAGCGTGTCGGTGTGGATCATCACCTGCACGTCCATGTCGTCGGCCACGGACAGGCAGCAGTCGATGGCGGCGGGGGTGGTGCCCCAATCCTCGTGCAGTTTCATCGCGCAGGCGCCTGCATTGATCATCTCCACCAATGCGGCGGGCTGGCTGGCGTTGCCCTTGCCCGACAGGCCGATGTTCATCGGGATGCTGTCAAAGGCCTGCAACATCCGCCCGATGTGCCAGGGCCCCGGCGTGCAGGTGGTGGCCAGCGTGCCGTGGGCAGGACCCGTGCCGCCGCCCAGACAGGTGGTGACGCCCGAATGCAGCGCGTCCTCCATCTGTTGCGGGCAGATAAAGTGGATGTGGCTGTCAAAGCCCCCCGCCGTGAGGATGCGCCCTTCGCCCGCGATGATCTCGGTGCCGGGGCCGATGATGATGTCGACGCCCGGCTGGGTGTCGGGGTTGCCCGCCTTGCCGATCTTGTGGATGCGCCCGTCTTTCAGGCCCACGTCGGCCTTGTAGATGCCGGTATGGTCCACGATCAGCGCGTTGGTGATGACCGTATCGACCGCCCCTTCGGCGCGTGTCACCTGTGACTGTCCCATGCCGTCGCGGATCACCTTGCCGCCGCCGAATTTGACCTCTTCACCATAGGTGGTCAGGTCGCGCTCGACCTCGATGATCAGGTCGGTGTCGGCCAGACGCATCCGGTCGCCGGTGGTCGGGCCGAACATTGCGGCGTAGTCGGCGCGGGCAATGGGTTTGGGCATGGGCTATGTCCTTTGGTGGGCGTCAGCGTTTCTTGGTGCCGGGCAGGGCGGGGCCGCGTTTGCCCAGACGGCGGGCATTGGCGCGGGTCTTGCGGCGCAGCGGTTTCACAGCGGCGTTCATCACCTCGTCAGGGCGCTTGCCACTCATGGTGGCGATCGACGCGGCGGTGGCGCTGTCCAGGAACGCCGAGGATTTTTCAGAGACCATCCGGTCGTTTTCGGATTTGGTGACGGACCACAGGCCCGCCATCCCCATTATCCGCATCGTCATGACGCTGGCAGTTTCCATCATCAGCATCGACATATTCATCCACGAACCCATCAGGTCGGCAGGGGTGGCAAGGCGCGGCAGTTTCGTGACCATCAAAGGTCTCCCATGATCTGCTGGTTGAACCCGAATACCCGTCGCGCCCCGCCATAGGGGATCAACGAGACTTCGCGCCGTTGGCCGGGTTCAAAACGCACGGCAGTCCCGGACGCAATGTCCAGGCGCATCCCCCGTGCGGCATCGCGGTCAAAGTCCAACGCAGCGTTTGTTTCAGCAAAATGATAGTGCGAGCCGACCTGAACAGGGCGGTCACCGGTGTTGGCGACCATCAGCGTGATTGCCGTGGCGTCCTGGTTCAATATGATGTCGCCGGTGCCCGGGATCAACTCGCCGGGGATCATTTGCGGGATTTCCGGGTGCTGCGTGCGCGGATTGTCGCGCGGGTGGCGGTCAGGGCCACGGCAATCACGATTGCGGCCATGCCCAGCAGAACCGGCAGCCATGCCGCCCCGTCGGTGACGTGGGGGTGCAGGTGCAGGCCCGCATCGGTGTGTGCGGCCACGGGGGCGGCAAGACCGGCAAGGCCAAGGGCGGTTGTTGCGGATTTCATCAAGTCAGGCTCCTGTTAGCGGATAGGGTTGTGGACGGTCACCAGCTTGGTGCCGTCGGGAAAGGTGGCCTCGACCTGCACGTCGTGGATCATCTCGGCGATCCCTTCCATGCATTGATCGCGGGTGATGATCTGCGCACCGGCCTCCATCAGGTCGGCCACACTGCGCCCGTCCCGCGCGCCCTCGACCACCGCATCAGTGATCAGCGCAATCGCTTCGGGATGGTTCAGCTTTACGCCACGCTCCAGCCGTTTGCGGGCGACCACGGCGGCCATCGCAATCAGCAGTTTGTCTTTTTCGCGGGGAGTGAGGTTCATGTCAGATCATCCAGGTTCTTGGCAGGGGTCCACCCTTGAGGCGGATAAGAACGGGCAGCAGGCTGCGCCGCAACTCGAAACTGTCGGCGGCGAGGAATCTTGTCACCAGCATATCGTCACCGATCAGGCTGGCCCCTGCGGTGTCGGGCAACATGGCCCGCACGGGGGCAAGCTGTCCGGCGGCGTCGGGGGCAATATAGACCATTGCGGCCATGGCACCGGCCCCCTTTGCGACAAAGGGTTTGGCCAGATGCGTGCTGGCATCGCCCGTCAGGGCAATCGCGTCGTGGTACAGGGGAACGCCCGCGCGGTTGATCATGATGCGGTCGCGCAGGTCCAGCGTGCCCAGCCGTTCGCCCATCGCGGCACGGCCAAAGACCAGCGGTTCGACCATCAACAACCGTGCATCCTCGCCCAGATCAATCTGCAAACGGCGGTCAATCGCCGCCCCGTCAAAGAGAATCGTTTCCTGTGGCAGCCAGTCGATTCGCGCCTGCGGTCCCACGGTCAGCGCGTTGCGCACCTGTCCCACTTCGCCGGTCTGGGCGCGGTAGACACGTTCGCAGGCCTGCGTGGTCAGGCACAGGCTGGTGCCTGCCTCGGCCTCGGCGCTCACGGCAAAGCGGTCACCGCCGGTGATCCCGCCCGCAGTGTTCAACACCACGGCATCCAGTGATGCGGTATTGTTGCGCGGAAACAGACATTTTGACGAACCGGCCTGATGCAGTCCGCCCAGCACGGACCGTCCGCGCGCCAGCTTGGACGACACGGCAATGCGCCCGAGCGCGCGCGGCTGCCGGGCCTCTGCCTGCGGTATGACCATATGATGCGTTATCTGTCTTTTCCCCGATTGCCGGCAAGCGCGCCCGAGTCGCCCTTGCTGCGTGGGTTCAATAGAGCACCGGAACGCGGCCTTGCCCATCCACGCGGGGCATTTCCGGTTTATATCGCCCAAGAAACGAACATCTTGGCGCCAGTTGCTGAATAATTGTGCGATTTCCCGCGCCTCAGGATGCTGCACCTGCATCCTCGTTTGCCATTCACAATCACTTGAACTGACGCTGAGCCCACCTGATTGCGCGAGACAAGTGCCAACGGGGGGGTGTGTGGCGACCTTGCGACTTGGACTTCGAGAGGCCGCCACACGGTAATGCAACGCTAAAGTTGCGGGATCAGTTTAGGGGACTGTGGATGCGGCGCAAGCCGCTGCTGTCCGGCTGGCCCGCTTTGGAGACAGATATGACATTTCTCAAAACCATGCTGAGCGGCACGATTGTGGCCGCATCGCTTGGCTCGGCTGTTATGGCGGCGGATGACACGATCAAGGTGGGTGTGCTGCACTCGCTGTCCGGGACCATGGCGATTTCGGAAACCACGTTGAAAGACACCATGCTGATGCTGGTCGAACAGCAAAACGCCAAGGGCGGTGTGCTGGGCAAACAGCTTGAGGCCGTGGTGGTCGATCCCGCATCCGACTGGCCGCTGTTCGCCGAAAAGGCGCGCGAGTTGCTGACCGTTCACAATGTCGACGTGATCTTTGGCAACTGGACCTCGGTCAGCCGCAAGTCGGTGCTGCCGGTGATCGAAGAGCTGAACGGCCTGTTGTTCTATCCTGTGCAATACGAGGGCGAGGAATCGTCCAAGAACGTCTTCTACACCGGTGCGGCCCCGAACCAGCAGGCGATCCCGGCGACCGATTATTTCCTGGACGAGCTGGGCATCGAGAAATTCGCGCTGCTGGGCACCGACTATGTCTATCCGCGCACGACCAACAACATCCTTGAAAGCTATCTCAAGGGTAAGGGCATCGCGTCCGAAGACATCTTTGTGAACTACACGCCGTTCGGACACTCGGACTGGTCCAAGATCGTGGCCGACGTTGTGGCTCTGGGCGCGGACGGCAAGAAGGTCGGCGTGATCTCGACCATCAACGGCGACGCCAACATCGGTTTCTACAAGGAACTGGCAGCGGCCGGTATTTCTGCGGATGACATTCCGGTCGTGGCCTTCTCGGTCGGCGAGGAAGAACTGTCCGGTCTGGACACGTCGAACCTGGTTGGCCACCTGGCCGCGTGGAACTATTTCATGTCCGCCGACACGCCGGAAAACGCTGAATTCATCAAGACTTGGCACGCATTTATCGGTGACGACAAGCGTGTGACCAACGACCCGATGGAGGCCCATTACATCGGCTTCAACATGTGGGTTGCAGCGGTCGAAGCGGCAGGCACCACCGATGTGGACGCTGTACGCGCCGAAATGTACGGGCAGGAATTCCCGAACCTGACCGGCGGCACCGCCGTGATGGGCGTGAACCACCACCTGTCCAAGCCTGTGCTGATCGGCGAGATCCAGGCCGACGGCCAGTTTGACATCATCTCGGAAACCGATCCGGTTCCGGGCGACGCATGGACCGACTTCCTGCCCGAATCCGCCGTGCTGGAATCGGATTGGAAAGACTTGGGTTGCGGTATGTACAACACCGAAACCAAGACCTGCGTTCAGATCCTGTCGAACTACTGAGCCAACCACGAGAGGGCGCAGTTTTGCGCCCTCTCGGACCCAACGCGGACTTCATTCACATGACCAGACTTATTGCCGCCACGCTGGCCCTGATGCTGACCTGTGTCAGCGCCTTTGCGCAGGACGCAGCCGGACCGATCCAGCAGGTGCTGCAAGAGCACCGCGACACGATCCTCAAAAGCTCGCGCACGACCATTGGTCCGGCGATTGACGCAGTGGCTGACAGCGGTCTGCCACAGGCGCAGGCGGTGCTCGAGGCATGGTCGGACAAGGATATGTGGCTGCGCGAGGCCGACGGTCTGTTTTTTCGCGCCGAGAAAGCCGAGGGCGGCTATGCGCTGACCGATTTCGACAGCGGCGAAGTGGTCGGCGTGGTCGACAAGGACGCGCTGGACCAGATCAAGCCCAACAGCGGCATCCGCGCGCTGATCGGCACGGCGCTGGTGCAGTTCCAACTGAAAGACCCCGATCCCAAGCGCCGTCAGGACGCGCTGACTTCGATTTCCCGCGACCCCGACCAGGCACTGCTGAAACCGCTGCGCAATTCCATCGAGATGGAGACCGACGCGACCCTGAAGGCCCAAAAGCTGCGGCTGGAGCGCCTGTTGACCATTGGTTATGACGCTGATCCCGACGCGCGGGTACAGGCGATGGCCGATATGTCGGGCGATCTGGGTGTTGACGTGCGTGCGACGCTGAACCCGCTGGTCGCCACCCGCCGTGCCGTGGCGCAGGGCGGTGTGCCCGAGGGCACCAATGTGGCGGCAATCCTGACACCCGGCTCGGACGCGTTGAGCAAGGTTGCGGCCTATGACATGCTGGTCGCTGCCGATCTGGCCCCGCCGCGTGTGACGGATGCGGCCATCCGCGCGGCGCTCGAGGCCAACATCACCGACGGCCGGGTGGGCGGCGTGGCCGTGCAACAACTGAACAGCGACGCAGCGCGCCGCGCGGCCTATATCACGCTGGCCGAAGCAGGCACCGTGCCGCCCTTCATTTCCGAGGATGCGGTGCAAGATACGCTGGATGGTTTCACCTTCTATGACGCCTATTTTGATCCCTCTGCGCAGGTGACCGACGCGGCCAATGATGCGTTGAATGCGATCAAGCTGAAGGTGGGGATGAACCAGGCCGCCGACCTGACGCTGGACGCGCTGTCGCTGGCGTCGATCTATTTTCTGGCCGCCATCGGCCTTGCCATCACCTTTGGCGTCATGGGCGTGATCAACATGGCGCATGGCGAGTTCATCATGATGGGCGCCTATACCGGCTATGTGGTCCAGCAGATCATTCCCAATCACACGGTGTCGATCATTGTTGCAATCCCGCTGGCCTTCGCCGTGACATTCGCCGCCGGGGTGGCGATGGAACGGCTGGTGATCCGCTGGCTGTACAACCGTCCGCTGGAAACCCTGCTGGCGACGTTCGGGATTTCCATCGCGCTGCAACAGCTGGCCAAGAACATCTTCGGCACGCAGGCCCGCCCGCTGACCTCGCCCGCGTGGTTGGACGGGGCGCTGACGCTGAATGACGTGGTGTCGATCAGTTACATCCGCATCGCGATCTTCTTTCTGGCGCTGTTCTTCCTCGCGGTGTTCCTGTTCATCATGAAGCGCACGCGGCTGGGCCTTGAGACCCGCGCGGTGACCCAGAACCCGCGCATGGCGGCGTCAATGGGGATCAATCCGGGGCGGGTGAACATGCTGACCTTTGGCCTGGGGTCCGGCATCGCGGGTGTTGCCGGCGTGGCCATCGGGCTGTTCGCCAAGGTGACCTCGGAACTTGGCTCCGATTACATTGTGCAAAGCTTCATGACCGTGGTTGTCGGTGGTGTCGGCAACATCTGGGGCACGCTGGCGGGGGCTGCGATGATCGGGTTCCTGCAAAAGGGCATCGAATGGGGCAACCCCAGCAACACGCTGGCGGCACAGACCTATATGATCGTCTTTATCATCATTTTCATCCAGTTCCGGCCAAGGGGCATCATCGCCCTCAAAGGCCGCGCGGCGGGGGATTGAGACCATGAACCGTTCATTCGTTGCACGAAACCCGTCGGTCCTGATCTTCCTTGCCCTGCTGGCGCTGTTCACGCTGGGCGTCACTATCCTGTCCGAAGGCTTTGGCGTGGGCATGGTGTCCACCAGCTTCGTCAAGACCTTGGGCAAGACGCTGTGCCTGTGTCTGGTGGCCGTCGCGATGGACCTGATCTGGGGCTATGCCGGTATCCTCAGCCTGGGGCATTTCGCGTTTTTCGGGCTGGGTGGTTACATGATCGGCATGTGGCTGATGTATGAACGCACCCGCCTGATCGTCGTGGATGCGCTGGCGCAAGGCCAGATACCACCGACGCCCCAAGAGGTCGTGGACGGCATCGGCAACCAGATTTTCGGCGTCGTCGGCAGCAGCGATTTCCCTGTCATCTGGTCCTTTGCCGACAGTCTGACGCTGCAACTGGCCATGGTCGTGCTGGTGCCGGGCCTGCTGGCGCTGGTGTTCGGCTGGCTGGCCTTCCGCAGCCGTGTGACGGGCGTGTACCTGTCGATCCTGACACAGGCGATGACATTGGCGCTGGCGCTGTACCTGTTCCAGAACGACAGCGGCCTGCGCGGCAACAACGGCCTGTCGGGCCTGCAAAACCTGCCGGGGGTGAGCGCATCGCAGGACGTGGTGTCGATGTGGTTCTTCTGGGGCTCGGCGCTGGCTCTGGGGTTGGGCTATCTGCTGGCGGCATGGGTGGTGTCGGGCAAGTTCGGCTCGGTCATCCGCGGCATCCGCGACAACGAAGCGCGCGTGCGCTTCCTGGGCTATTCGGTCGAGGCGTACAAACTGGCGATGTTCACGCTGACCGCCTGTATCGCGGCCATCGCGGGGGCGCTGTATTACCCGCAGGCGGGCATCATCAACCCGGCCGAGATTGCCCCCATCGCGTCGATTTATCTGGCGGTCTGGGTGGCCATCGGTGGGCGCGGGCGGCTGTATGGCGCGGTTATCGGTGCCGCCGTGGTCAGCCTGCTGTCCACATGGTTCACCGGCGGGCAGGCACCGGACGTGCCGCTGGGCTTTTACACGATCAAATGGGTCGACTGGTGGCTGGTGCTGCTGGGGCTGTCCTTTGTCGGCGTCACCCTGTTCGCCCCGCAAGGCATCGGCGGGTTGTTCGACCTGATCAGCGACCGGCTGCGCCCGGATCGCCACGGGGCCGACCTTGGCCCCGATCAAGGATCGCTGCGCGAGAAGGAGGCCCAGCAATGAGCACGCTTTTGGAAGTCTCCGGCGTTTCGGTCAGCTTTGACGGCTTTCGCGCCATCAACAACCTGTCCTTCCGCATCGCGGATGCCGAAATGCGCGCGGTGATCGGGCCGAACGGCGCAGGCAAGACCACGTTCATGGACATCGTGACAGGCAAGACCAAGCCGGACGAGGGCAGGGTGCTGTGGGGTGAAAAGTCCGTGTCCTTGCTGAAAATGTCCGAAGCCAAGATCGCGCAGGCGGGCGTGGGGCGCAAGTTCCAGAAGCCCACGGTGTTCGAGGATCAAAGCGTGCAGGAGAACCTGCTGATGGCGCTGAAAAAGCCGCGCGGCTGGTTGCCGGTTTTGTCATACAGGCCCTCCGAGGAAGACTTGGCCAAGGTCGCTACACTGGCAGGCGACATCGGCTTGGGCGACGCGCTGCTGCGCAAGTCGGGAGAGTTGAGCCACGGGCAAAAGCAATGGCTGGAAATCGGTATTCTGCTGGCACAGGAGCCGCGCCTGCTGCTGGTCGATGAGCCGGCCGCCGGTATGACGCCGGAAGAACGCGAGAAAACCACCGACATTCTGGTCGAGGCGGCCAAGACCCGCGCCGTGGTCGTGGTGGAACATGACATGGAGTTCGTGCGCCGCCTGAATTGCAAGGTCACCGTGCTGCACGAAGGGTCGGTTCTGGCCGAAGGATCGCTGGACCACGTCACATCAAATCAGGACGTCATCGACGTCTATCTGGGGCGCTGAATATGCTGAGTTTGAATGACCTGACGCTGCACTACGGCCACAGCCAGATCCTGAACGGGATTTCGATGCAGGCGGCACAGGGCGAAGTCACCTGCGTGATGGGCACCAATGGCGTGGGCAAGACCAGCCTGATCAAGGCGATTTCCGGCACCCATCCGCGCACGGCAGGCACGCTGTCGCTGGACGGGCAGGACCTGCCGGTGCTGCCTGCGCACAAGCTGGCGCATCTGGGGGTGGCCTATGTTCCGCAGGGCCGCGAGATTTTCCCATTGATGACGGTTAAGGAAAACTTGGAAACCGGCTTTGTCTGCCTGCCGCCGGAGGAGCATTTCATTCCGGACCATATTTACGAGCTGTTCCCCGTGCTCAAGGACATGACATCGCGGCGCGGCGGCGATCTGTCGGGCGGGCAGCAACAGCAACTGGCCATCGCGCGGGCGCTGATCACCAAGCCCAAGCTTTTGCTGCTGGACGAACCCACCGAAGGCATCCAGCCCAACATCATCCAGCAGATCGGCAACGTGATCCGCCTGTTGCGCGATCAGGGGGATATGGCGATCGTGCTGGTCGAGCAGTATTTCGAATTTGCCTATGATCTGGCCGACCGTTTCGTGGTGCTGCGACGCGGCGCCGTGGTGCTGGAAGGGGCCAAGGCCGACGTGCCCAAGTCCGAGGTGCTGCGCGGCGTTTCCGTCTGAGCATCTGCGCGCCGGGGTCTGTGCATTGGTGCACTTGCTAATTCCGACAAAAATAGACAGGTATATCCCGAATGCTGTTGCAAGGGACATGCCATGACAGATAAAACCATCGCTGCGCCGCGCATCGTGCGCACCCGCCACGAGCTGCGCCGCCGCAATCTGACCGTTGCAGCGACAGAGCGGCTGACCCCGCATATGATCCGCCTGACCCTGTCAGGCGAGGACCTGCATGATTTTGCCAGCACTGCGCCGGACGATCACATGAAGCTGGTTCTGAACGCCGACAGCGACAGTCCGCAAATGCGCGACTATACCCCGCGTCGATTCAGTGCGTCGGAACTGGTGGTGGATGTGGTCGACCACACCGGCGGCCCTGCCGCCGATTGGGCGCGGGCCGCTGTGCAGGGCGATGCCATCACCATCGGCGGCCCGCGCGGCAGCCAGCGGATCGAGGGCGACATCGACCACTGGCTTTTGATCGGTGACGAAACCGCGCTGCCCGCCATCGGTCGCTGGATCGAGGAGATGCCTGCCGCGACGCGCGTGACCAGCATCGTCGGTGTGCCTGATGCGGCGGACGAACAGACCGTGACCACCGCCGCCGATTGGACGGCACACTGGCTGCACCGCCCGCTGGATCAGGCCACCGATCCCGCGCCCTATCTCGCGGCACTCGACGCCATGCCCCTTGGCCCGCGCACCTTTATCTGGATTGCAGCCGAGGCCATGGTGGCCCGCGCTATCCGCACACATCTGTTGGACAGGGGGCACGACAGACAGTGGATCAAAGCCTCGGGCTATTGGGTGGCGGGGCAGGCGGATGCATCAGACAAGGGCATCGAGGACTGACCCCCGCGCAGGTTTGGGTGTGCCGAGGGTCAGATGACCTTCGTTTCGCGCGCAGACCTGAGATGGAAAACCTGGCGTTCGTGCACATTGCAGCGCATGGCACGATTGCGCCCTTAGCGGCCAAAGATGCGTTTTGCATAGATGTCAGTTTTGTGAGAGCATTTCTCAGAGGTTGAACTTCAGATGTGCGAGACTGAAATGACAGACAAGCTTGTAATATGGACGTTTGAATGGGTGCGAATGACCAATGGTCCCGCGGGCTTCGTGCGGGACTTGCGGCTCAGATGGGCATGTGAAGAGGCCGGCATCGACTATGATGTCAAAACCGTCTCGCTCCAGGAAAAAACCCCTGAACATTTCTCCCGTCAGCCCTTTGGTCAGGTGCCGTTCATAAAGGATGGCGAGATCGAGATATTCGAAAGCGGGGCTTGTTTGCTGCATATCGCGCGCAAAAGCGAAGTTCTGATGCCGCGCGATCCTGTCGGGGAAGCTGAAACACTTCAATGGACAATAGCCGCGCTCAATTCCGTGGAAACGATTTCTGTTCCGTGGTGGTTTCTCGAAGTTACCGGCGCAAAGGAAAATGGCCTTACCGGTTGGCTTGAAAGCCGCCTGTCTTTTGTTGAAGGCATTCTTGGCGAACGCGAGTGGTTGGTTTCAGATCGCTTTACGGTCGCTGATCTGTTGATGGCTGATGTGCTGCGTGTGGCAAAAATCCGGGCGCTTGGTGATCGTCCGGCATCCGAGGCTTACATCCAGCGTGTGACGAATCGTCCTGCATTTCAAAAAGCATACGCTGCGCAGATGGCGCATTTTGAGGCTGCCGACGCTGCGCGGAACAAGATCGGAACTTGATCGCGGAGGACCACCATAATTTCTATCGGGTTCGCCGCATCTCGCTGAATTAGGATAATTTCTCTGGTACATCAGGTGGCAGCTAAATCCGCTGTGCATCGGCAAGACAAACCCCAAGCGTCAATATTGCGTCATGCGGCCTGCTGACAGGCTTCCGTCAAATCAGTCGGCCCCGTCAAGGATGTGCGAGGGTCCGCAAAGCGCGCGTGCATTCGGGCAAGGCGGATTTTGCGCAGCCACCCCCCACAGGCGTTCTTGACCTCTGCTGGCCCATGCCATAACTAACCGGTGCTACGCGGGCGTTGTGTAGTGGTAAGACCTTAGCCTTCCAAGCTAATGACGCGGGTTCGATTCCCGCCGCCCGCTCCAAGCTTTCCCCAACGCCTGACCGCTCTGCCTGCGAAAGTGGGGCCTTTGTCGCATTGACCCCGTGGCGCACAGCCGCCACAAGTCGGCGCGAAGTGAATTCAGGAGCCGTCATGGCCGAGCAAACCCCGCAAACCGTCCCGAACACCCCCCATGCGCCCGGCAAGGGCGATGACCAGCGTGCCGCTTCCAAGCGCATCGGCAATCTGGCCGCGCTCTGGCCGTTCGTGACGCCGTACAAAAGGCTGATGGTCGCGGCCATCACGGCGCTGGTGTTGACGGCTGTGGTGTCGCTGACCCTGCCGCTGGCTGTGCGCCGTGTGGTAGACAACTTTCGCACGCAGGACGGCGAGTTGCTGAACCAGTATTTCATGGCCGCCATCGGCATCGCCGGATTGCTCGCCGTGGGCACCGCGCTGCGATATGCGCTGGTGACGCGGCTTGGCGAACGGGTTGTGGCCGACATCCGCAAGGCGGTGTTCGACCGCGTGATCGGGATGAGCCCCGCTTTCTATGAAAAGATCATGACCGGCGAAGTGCTCAGCAGGATCACCACCGATACCACGCTGATCCTCTCGGTGATCGGGTCGAGTGCGTCAATTGCCCTGCGCAACATGCTGATCTTTGCCGGCGGTCTGGTGCTGATGCTGCTGACCTCGGCCAAGCTGACGGGGCTGGTGCTGTTGATTGTGCCTGCCGTGGTCATTCCGATCCTGGTGCTGGGACGGCGCTTGCGGGTGATCAGCCGCGAAAACCAGGACTGGATCGCGGCCTCTTCGGGCAGCGCATCCGAAGCCTTGGGGGCGGTGCAGACCGTGCAGGCCTTCACCCAGGAGGCGACAACGCGCGCCCAGTTCAGCGATGTGACCGAACGCAGCTATGACGCGGCCGGGCGGCGTATTCGCACGCGGGCGCTGATGACGATGATCGTGATCTTTCTGGTCTTTGCGGGCGTCGTCGGCGTGCTGTGGATCGGCGCCAATGACGTGCGCGCAGGCGTGATGTCATCCGGCGCGCTGATCCAGTTCGTGATTTACGCGGTCATGGTCGCGGGCGGTGTCGCGGCGCTGTCTGAAATCTGGGGCGAATTGCAACGCGCCGCTGGTGCCACCGAACGGTTGGTCGAGCTGCTGACGGTCGAGGACAGCGTGCAAGACACCACAACACCCGCGGCACTGCCGGTGCCGGTGCAGGGTGCCATCCGCTTTGACGATGTGTCGTTCAGCTATCCGTCGCGCCCGGATGTTTCGGCGCTGGATCATGTGACCCTTGAGATTGCGCCCGGCGAAACCGTGGCCTTTGTCGGCCCGTCGGGTGCGGGCAAGACGACCATCATCCAGATGCTGCTGCGCTTCTACGAGCCGCAAACGGGCCGGGTCATGATCGACGGCGTGGACCTCAGCACTTTGGCGCGCGACGTCTTCCGCCGCCATATCGCGCTGGTGCCGCAAGATCCGGTGATCTTTGCCGCCTCGGCCCGCGACAACATCGGCTTTGGCCGCCCCGGTGCGATGAAGACCGAGATCGAAGCCGCGGCGCGCGCGGCGGCCGCCCATGATTTCATCATGGCCTTGCCAGATGGCTACGACGCCTATCTGGGGGAACGCGGCGTGATGCTGTCAGGCGGGCAAAAGCAGCGCATCGCCATCGCCCGCGCCATCCTGCGCGACGCGCCTGTGTTGCTGCTGGACGAAGCGACCAGCGCGCTGGACGCCGAAAGCGAACGCGCGGTGCAAGAGGCGTTCGAGACGTTGAGTCAGGGCCGGACCACGTTGATCGTGGCGCACCGTCTGGCCACGGTGAAGAAAGCCGACCGGATCGTGGTGATGGAACATGGCCGTATCGTGGCCGTGGGCACCCATGACGAACTGGTGGCCCAGGACGGGCTGTACGCGCGTCTGGCCAAGTTGCAATTCACCGCAGATCTGGCGGCGCAATAGCAAGGCGGGCAGGGGGCCAGCCCCCCGACGCTGACGCGTCTCCCCCCGGAGTTTATCTGGCAAGATGAAGGGTGGCGTGGCTTACGCTGCGTCGACCAAAGGCGGCTTTGCGCCTGATATGCTTGCGCAATTGCTTAAACCACCGCATCTTGTCAGGTAAGGAAAAAGCCACACGGGAGCGGTGGCGACAGGGAGGATATACCATGACCTATGCAGGGATCGAAGACCGCAAGCGCATCGAAGCCGAAGGCCCGTGGGCGTCACGCGATGTGCCGGTGACGCTGTTTGGAATGCTCAGCGATACGGCTGCGAAATTTCCGGATCACAACGCGGTCAGCTACCAGATTTTCTCGGGCCCCAAAGACAAGGCCGAGACCTTCACCTGGCGCGAGCTGAAGGCCAAGACGGCCCAGACCGCCAACATGTTGCGCAGCATGGGAATTGGTCCGACGGATGTGGTGGCCTATGTGCTGCCCAACTGTAACGAGGCGATCCTGACCATGTTGGGCGGGGCGACGGCGGGCATCGTGAACCCGATCAACCCGCTTTTGGACCCCGAACAGATCGCGTCGATCCTGCGCGAGACCGGGGCCAAGGTCGTGGTGACGCTGCGCGCCTTTCCCAAAACGGACGTGGCCGACAAGGTCGCAAGTGCGGTGGCCCATGCGCCCGGCGTGAAAACCGTGCTCGAGGTCGACCTGCTGCGCTATGTGACGCCGCCGAAATCGTGGATCATTCCCTTGATCCGCCCCAAGTCCGCACGGGCGTCCCATGCCGATTACCTGAGCTTCAGCGCCGAGCTGAAAAAGCACAACACGAGCCTGGATTTCGAGGACGTGCAACAGGACCGCGTCGCCTGTTATTTCCACACCGGCGGCACCACCGGTATGCCCAAGGTGGCGCAGCACCGCTATTCGGGGCTGGTCTACAACGGCTGGGTCGGGGGCGAGCTGCTGTTGAACGAGAATGACGTGCTGCTGTGTCCGCTGCCGCTGTTCCACGTCATGGCGGTGCATGTGATCCTGATGGGCGCCGTGTTCAGCGGTGCGCATGTGGTGTTCCCGACGCCGCAGGGCTATCGCGGCGAAGGCGTGTTCGACAACATCTGGAAGCTGACGGAACGGTGGAAGATCACCTTTATCGTGTCGGTGCCCACGGCCCTTGCCGCGATGATGCAGCGCCCGATTGATGCCGATGTCAGCACGGTGAAAACCGCCTTTTCCGGCTCGGCTCCGCTGCCCAAGGAATTGTTCAAACGCTTTGAAGAGGCCACGGGCGTCACCATCGTCGAAGGCTACGGCATGACCGAAGCCACCTGTCTTGTGTCGGGCAACCCCGTGGACGGGCTGAAGAAAATCGGCAGCATCGGCATCCCGTTCCCCTATACGGACGTCAAGATCATCAAGCAGACGAACGAGGGGCCGCTGGAATGTGCCGTGGACGAGATCGGCGAGATTTGCATTGCCAATCCCGGCGTCTACACCGGCCACACCTACACCGAAGCGGCCAAGAACAAGGATCTGTTCTACAACGACACGCACCTGCGCACGGGCGACCTGGGCCGTATGGATGCCGACGGTTATCTGTGGATCACCGGCCGGGCCAAGGATCTGATCATTCGCGGCGGGCACAACATCGACCCCGCCGAGATCGAGGATGCATTGCAGGGCCACAAGGCCGTGGCCTTTGCCGGTGCCATCGGTCAGCCCGACGCCCATTCCGGCGAGGTGCCTTGCGCCTATGTCGAACTGGTGGACGGTGCGACCGTGACCGAGGCCGAGCTGATGGATTATTGCAAGAAGCATGTCCACGAACGTGCCGCACAGCCCAAGCACATGACGATCATGGACGAGCTGCCAAAGACGGCGGTGGGCAAGGTGTTCAAACCCGACCTGCGCAAGAATGCGATCACGCGGGTCTATAACGCGGCCCTGTCGGATGCCGGTCTGAAGGCGCGGGTCACCTCGGTTCTGGATGACAAGAAACGCGGGCTGACCGCGCAGGTGGCGGCCAACGGCGACAGCCAGGAGGCCATCGGCAAGGTGCTGGGGCCATTCATTCAGGGCTGGGAACTGGAAACCCAGGCCGTCGCGGCGGAATAGACCTGTGCCCAATTATGCCAAACTGATGGACGAAGAGGTCCGTGCCTTCATGGCGCGGACCGCGCGGCACTATCCGCCCGATGCGGTAGACCTGACCGTTCAGGACCAGCGGCGGGTCTATAACGCGATGTGTGCCGATTTCGATGTGGGCTATCCTGACGATGTGACAGCGCAGGACCGGGCCTTTGGCGGCGTGATGTGCCGCGTCTACAGCCGTGCAGCCCCCGTTGCGGGCACGGTGTTCTATTGCCACGGCGGCGGTTTTGTCGTCGGCGGGCTGGACAGCCACGACAGCATCTGCGCCGAGTTCTGCGCAGGCACGGGGATGCAGGTGATTGCGGTCGATTACGGCCTGTCGCCTGAACGCCCCTTTCCCGGTGATTTCGAAGACGCATGGGCCGCGTTCGAAGCGGTCTGTGCCGAGTCTGATGGTGCCATCGTGCTGGCGGGTGACAGTGCAGGCGGCAATCTGGTCGCGGCGATTGCGCATCATGCGCGCGGGCGCATCGACGGGCGTATCATGGGCAGCCTGCTGATCTATCCCGGTCTGGGCGGCGACCGCACGCGGGGCAGCTATGTCACCCACGCCGATGCACCGGGGCTAAGCGTTCGGGACATGGCGTTCTATCAAACGCTGCGCTCCGGCGGGCAGGACCGCACCGGCGATCCGCGCTTTGCGCCGTTGCAGGACACCGACTTTTCCGGCCTGCCGCCCACTGTGATCCTGACTGCCGAATTCGACCCTCTGTCCAGCGATGGAGAGGCCTACCGCGATGCCATTCAGGCCGCAGGGGGCCGTGCCGTCTGGATCGAGGAGGCGGGGCTGGTCCATGCCCACCTGCGGGCGCGGCACATGTCGAAACGTGCCGCCACCAGCTTTGCGCGGATGATCCAGGCGCTGACCCTGCTGCGCGCGGGTCAGATCACCGATCTGGACTGACGCGGGTCAGGCCGGATCAGGTCAGGAACGGTTTGGCTTTCATCGTGTCGGGGATCGGCGCGCCCAGCCGCGACAGGATGGTGGGGGCCAGTTGCAGCTGGTCGATCACCGTATCCTCGTGGGGCCCTTCGGCGTCCCCGAAATAATACAACGCCGCCTCTTGCTGCAAGGCACCGCGCCCGCCGTGGTGGCCGCGCTCGTCCTGTCCGTGATCGGCGGTCACGATCACCTCGTACCCCATTTCGCGCCAGCGCGGGATGAACGGGGCCAGCATTTCGTCCATGACGAAACAGGCGTGGTCCATTTCCTGGCTTTCGTGGAAAAACCGGTGGCCCATGCTGTCCAGCGTGCAGGTGTGCAACATGCCATAGTTCAGCCCGAAGCGCAGGCACAGGTTGGTCAGCGTGCCGAACAGGTCCACATCGGATGGCGTCATCTGGTTGTTGTGCCCATAGCCGGTCATCGTGTGGAACCGGCCATGGTTGATGGTGTCGCTGTCGGCCTCGTCATATTCGATGTCGCGCACATAGTCGAAGGGATGGCGGTTGAAGAATTCGGACCAAAAGCTGTGCGCGACCGCTCCCGTGACCCCACCTGCCGCGCGGGTGGCAGAGAAGACGTCGGGATGCGACAGGCGGAACACGTTCCCGTTGCCGGTGCAGCCATGTGCGGCCGGGGCCACGCCGGTGTGGATCGACGCATAGCACGAGGCCGAAATCGACGGCAGCACCGCGCGCAGTTTCCACACGCGGGCGTCACCTGAATCAACCCAGCCTTCCAGATTGCCGAACAGCCGCCGCCAGTTGCGCCACGGCACCCCGTCCAGAATGATCAGCAACAGTTTCTTGTCCATATGCGCCCCCTGTCTGTGCGCCTGCATCTGACCGCAGGTGGTGCGCGGGGGCAATGGCAAAAGCCGGATTACGCTCCGGCAAGCGCCATCAGCCCGTCGCGCAGATCCCGTGGGCTGGTGGGGGCCAGCGCTGCATCAATGGCGTCATGGGTGGCCCGCCAGGTGGGCAGCGCCTGTGCCAGCACCGCACGACCCGCATCCGTCAGGCGCAGACGCCGTGCGCGGCGGTCGTTTTTATCGGGGGCCGAGGCGACGAAACCCTGCCGTTCCAGCGGCTTCAGCGCGGCCGTCAGCGTGGTGCGGTCCATGCCCAGCAGGTCCACCAGATCACTGATCCGTGGTCCGTCTGGACGGTTCAGCGACATCAGCAGGGAAAACTGCCCGTTGGTCAGACCAAAGGGGCGCAACGCATCATCAAAGCGCCGCGCAAGCACACGCGCCGCGCGCTGCACATACAGGCACAGGCAGCGGTCGCGGATTTCATGGGTGACCGAAAGGGGTAGGGAAGCGTCCATCATTTATATATGTTGATATCAACGTATATAAATGTCAATCTGAAAGACGAATCTAGCAAGAGGAGGTGACGTGATGTCATATGTATCTGGATTTCTGCTGGCCGTGCCCGAAGCAAACAAGGCCGCCTACAAGGACATGGCCGAAAAGGCCTGGCCGCTTTTCAAGGAATACGGCTGTTTGTCGCTTCAGGAAAACTGGGGCGTCGACACGCCAGAGGGCAAGGTCACGTCCTTCCCGATGTCCGTCAAACGCGAAGAGGGCGAAGTGGTCGTGTTCTCGTGGATGATCTGGCCCGACAAGGCGACCGCCGACAAGGGCTTTGAGCAGATGATGAACGACCCGCGCATGCAGGAGATGATGGAAATGCCCTTTGACGGGATGCGCATGATGTGGGGCGGGTTCGAACCGCTGGTCAGCCTGAGCGCAGACTGAACCGACCATGGCTGAAGGGCAGGGCGCAGGCGCGCCCCGCCTGTGCTTCAGTTGCCTGCACTTTCCATGCGGCGGTGTTCGATGACCTCTTCCAGCCAGCCGATTTTCATCTCGGGAACCGAGCTGAGCAGCAGGTCGGTATAGGCGTCGAAGGGCGGTGACAGGACAGTGGATTTCGATCCGTACCGCACGACCTCGCCGCGATACATCACCGCGATGCTGTCCGCGATGGCACGCACGGTCGCCAGATCGTGGGTGATGAACAGATAGGCCACATCCTCGACCTTTTGCAGCTTGAGCAGCAGCTTCAGGATGCCGTCCGCCACCAGCGGGTCCAGCGCCGACGTCACCTCGTCGCAGATGATCAGCTTGGGCTTGGCCGCCAGCGCGCGCGCGATGCAGACACGTTGTTTCTGCCCGCCCGACAGCTCCGCCGGATAGCGGTCCTGAAAGCCTTCGCCCAATTCGATCTCGTCCAGCAGTTCCTGGATGCGGGCCTGTTTCTCGCGGCCCTTCAGGCCAAAGTAGAACTCAAGCGGCCGCCCGATGATCGTGCCGACGGTCTGGCGCGGGTTCATCGCGGTGTCGGCCATCTGATAGATCATCTGCAATTCGCGCAGGTCCTCGCGCGAGCGTGAGGGCAGGTCCGGGGACAGGTCGCGGCCGGCAAAGTGGATCCTGCCCTTTGTGGGCGGCAGCAAACCGGTGATCACCCGCGCCAATGTGGATTTGCCCGATCCGCTTTCGCCGACGACGGCCAGCGTCTGGCCGGGATGCAGGTCCACATTGATGTTCTTGAGCACGTCGAAATTGGTGCCCCTGTAGCGGGCTGTGATGTTCTGGACCCGCAGCACCGGCTGATCTGTCGGTTCCTTTTCGATGTGCTTGATCGAGCGGACGGACACCAGGGCCTGAGTGTACTCTTCTTGCGGGTTGTTGATGATCTGGTCGGTGGTGCCATATTCGACCATGTCACCCTGACGCAGCACCATGATGTAATCGGCCACCTGCGCCACGACCGCCAGATCGTGCGTGATATACAGCGCCGCGACGCCGGTGACGGCAATCGCATCCTTGATCGCCTTCAGCACGTCGATCTGGGTGGTCACGTCCAGCGCCGTGGTCGGTTCGTCAAAGATCACAAGATCCGGCTCGGGGCACAGCGCCAAGGCCGTCATGCAGCGTTGCAACTGTCCGCCCGACACCTGGTGCGGATAGCGGTTGCCGATGGTTTCGGGGTTGGGCAGACCCAGCGCCTTGAACAGCTCGACCGCGCGGGCTTCGGCGTCTTTCTTGCCGAACTTGCCCTGGCTGATCGCGGCTTCGGTCACCTGTTCCATGATCTTCTTGGCCGGGTTGAAGGACGCCGCCGCCGATTGAGACACATAGGTGACCTCGGCCCCGCGCAGACGACGGATGTCGCGGTGCTTGGCCTGCAACAGGTCGCGCCCGTTCACCCAGACCTCGCCGCCGGTCAGCTCGACGCCGCCCCGGCCATAGGCCAGCGTGGCCAGGCCGATGGTGGACTTGCCCGCACCGGATTCCCCGATCAGCCCCAGAACCTCGCCCGCTTTCAGGTCGAAATCGACCCCGTGGACGATCTCGATGTCATGCGGCTTTTCGCCCGGCGGATAGACCGTCGCACCGATTTTCAAGCCACGGACTTTTACCAGCGGATCGCTCATCCCCGGCCCCCTTTCAGTGAAGTGGTTCGGTTCAGAACCCAGTCAGCCACAAGGTTGACGCTGATGGCCAGCGTGGCGATTGCCACCGCCGGATAAAGTGCGGCCCCGATGCCGTAAACGATGCCTTCCTTGTTTTCCTTCACGATGCCGCCCCAGTCAGCTTGCGGCGGTTGCACGCCAAGGCCAAGGAACGACAGGGTCGATACGAAGAGAACCGCAAAGATGAACCGCAAGCCCATCTCAGCCACCAATGGCGACAGCGCGTTGGGCAGAACCTCGCGAAAGATGATCCACGCGAGTTTCTCGCCGCGCAGGCGCGCCGCCTCGACATAGTCCATCACGGTGATGTCCACCGCCACGGCGCGGGCCAGACGGTACACGCGCGTGCTGTCCAGCAGGCCCATGACCACGATCAGCACGGGCACGGTGACCGGCATGACCGACAGCACCACCAGCGCAAAGATCAGCGACGGGATCGACATGATCAGATCGACGAACCGCGACAGCAGCTGGTCGGGCCAGCCGCCCAGCACCGCGGCGGCAAAGCCCAGCACCGATCCGGTGATGAACGACAGCGCCGTCGCCATGGTGGCGATAAAGATCGTGGTGCGCCCGCCATAGATCATCCGGCTCAGCAGGTCGCGCCCGATGGTGTCGGTGCCCAGCAGATGCTCGGCCGAGGATGGCTCCCAGACATCGCCCACGACTTCGGCCATGCCATAGGGGGCGATCCAGGGCGCAAGGATGGCCATCAGGAAATAGGTAATGGTGAAAAACAGCCCGATCAGGGCAGACAGGGGAATGCGCATCAGTTCAGCCCCCCTGTGCCCAAAGCCCCAGACCGGACGACGTTTGCGGTGTTGAATACTGCATGTGTCATTTCGGATGCCTCAGTCTTGGGTTCGCCAGAATCGACACGATGTCCGCGATCATGTTCAGGACGATGTAGACCGCGGCAAAGATCAGCCCGCAGGCCTGCACCACAGGCACATCGCGTTTGGAGACGTGGTCGACCAGGTACTGGCCCATGCCGGGATAGGTAAAGACCACCTCGATCACCACGACACCCACCACCAGATAGGCCAGGTTCAGCATCACCACGTTGACGATCGGGGCGATGGCGTTGGGAAAGGCGTGTTTGCGAATGACCTCGAAGGTGCTCAGCCCCTTCAGCTCGGCGGTTTCGATATAGGCCGATTGCATCACGTTCAGGATCGCCGCACGGGTCATGCGCATCATATGCGCCAGAACCACCAGCGTCAGCACCGCGACGGGCAGGGCAATGGCGTTCAGTTTCTGCCCCAGCGACATCGTATCGTTGATCATCGCCACAGAAGGCGCCCAGCCCAGTTTGACCGCGACAAAGAACATCAGCACATAGCCGATCAGGAATTCGGGGATCGATATGGACGTCAGCGTGATGCCCGAAATCACCTTGTCCGGCCAGCGGTCGCGGTAACGCACCGCGATCAGCCCCAGCAGGATCGCCAGCGGCACCGAGATCAGCGCGGCCCAGAAGGCCAGGAACATGGTGTTCGCAAACCGCCCGCCCAGGCTTTCGGCAATGTCACGCCCGTTGGTCAGCGCGGTGCCCAGATCACCCTGCAACACGCCGCCCAGCCAGGCGAAATAGCGGGCAACAGGAGGATCGTTCAGACCCAGTTCGGCACGGAGGTTGGCCAGGGATTGGGGTGTGGCGGACTGCCCCAATATGGATTGCGCGACGTCGCCCGGCAGGATCGTGGTGCCAACAAAGATCAGGATCGAGGCCGCGAACAGCAAAACGACACCCAGCGCCATGCGCTGGGTGATCAATTTCAGGACAGGGTGCATCTGCTTTGCGCCCTTATGCCGACTTCAGCCAACATTTGATCGCGGCCTGGTTCGACATCATTTCGCCGTTCGGGTCGTTGATCCAGCCACCCAGATCGTTGCTGACGCCGTTCACGAAATCGTTGAACATCGGCAGGATCAGGCCGCCTTCGTTGCGCAGCATCTGACCCATCTGGGAATAGATTTCCTTGCGCTTGGCGTCGTCGAGCTCTGATTTCGCCTCGTTCAGCATCTTGTCGAACTCGGGGCGTTTCCAGCGTGTGTCGTTCCAGTCTGCAGTCGACAGATAGGCGGTGGTGTACATCTGGTCCTGCACCGGACGGCCACCCCAGTAAGAGGCGCAGAAAGGCTGCACGTTCCACACTTCCGACCAGTAACCGTCATTCGGCTCGCGCTTGATTTCCAGCGGGATGCCTGCCGCCTGGGCCGACTGCTGGAACAGCGATGCGGCATCGACCGCACCGGGGAAGGCACCGTCGGACACGCGCAGGATGATCGGGCTGCCATCGTGGCCGGAGGCGGCGTAATGTTCCTTGGCCTTTTCGATGGAATGCTCGCGCTGCGGGATCGTGTCGTCGAACAGCGGGTAGGAGGCGTTGATCGGGAAATCGTTGCCGATCGAGCCATAGCCGCGCAGGATCTTGTCCACCATCTCTTCGCGGTTGATCGCATATTTCAGCGCCAGACGCAGTTCGTTGTTGTCAAAGGGTGCCGTGTCGATATGTGCGATGAACACATAGTGACCCCGACCCGAGGACGATTGCACCGAAAGGTTGGGCGCGCGGTCCAGCAGGCTGGCAACCTTGGGGTCGACGCGGTTGATCGCGTGAACCTGACCCGACTGCAGGGCCGCCGTACGGGCCGTGGCGTCGTTCAGCACCAGAATTTCGACTTCGTCCGCAAAGCCGCGGTTTTCCGAATCCCAGAAATCGTCGCGGCGCTTGAACGCGTGACGGACGCCAGGTTCGTCAATTTCCAGCGTATAGGGGCCGGTGCCGATCGCGGCACCCGGATTGTCCATGCCGCCGTCAGGCTGGATGATCAGGTGATAGTCGGCCATCAGATAGGGAAGGTCGGCGTTGGGCGATTCCAGATCGACGATGAAATTGTCGCCGTCCACTTTCATGTCGGCAATGCCCTTCATGATGCCCAGAGCACCCGATTTGCTTTCCTCGTTCGAGTGGCGCTGCATGGTTTTCAGCACGTCCTCGGGGGTCATGTCCTTGCCGTTGGAAAAGGGAATGCCCTTGCGGATCTTGAACACCCATTGTTTCGCATCCGCCGAAGCTTCGACGCTTTCGGCCATACGCGGCTCGATCTTGCCTTCGGGATCGACATCCAAGAGGGTTTCACCCCAGGCATACAGGTTGTTCAGCGGAACTTCGGATGCGGTCAGCGCAGGGTCCTGGGTGTTGGTGGATTCACCGCCCGACGAGCCGATCTTGATCGTGCCACCGCGTTTGGGGGCCTCATGTGCGGCGGCCTGAGCGTGGCCTGCCAGCATGGCGTTGGCGGCAACAGCCGTCACACCCAAGGCCGCGGCGCGGCCCACGAATTCACGACGTGTCATGCGGCCCTTGGCCACTTCGCGGGTCATGTGTTGCAGTTGTTCATTCATTTTTAGGTCTCCCGTTGATTGTTTCGCGCATCAGCGCAATCCAGCCAGTCGCCCGACTGTCGCGCGCGTTATTATTGACTATGGAGTCAACGTTGCGCATTTGTGGCGTTGTCGCAAGGATTATTCCCGCGCCGTACCGGTCCGTGTTCAGAGGTGATCACGCGCTATGCTGTCCTCGACGCTTTTGTCGAATATCAATGTGTCATTCTCATATGCCTCGACTTTCGCCGTCAGGTAGAAGGTCGTCCCGTCTGACCACATTTCGCTGTAGGTCTCGGTGCGCAGGCGGATGTCGCCGCGCTCGATCTCGTCGGTCCAGTGGCAGGTGCCCCGCGCGCTCAGCGGATCGTCGGGATGGATCGACCATCTTTCGCGGGCAACAGATCCGTTGATCAGCCCGTGATCGCTGTCGCGCCACTTGCCGAAATCATCCTCGATCACCAGCGTTGTGGTGCCGGTCACCATATCCGTGTCCTGACGACGGACGTGGGTTTCGGGGCGCAGTTCCTCGACCTCCCACGGCTCTGCGGCAGCAGGGGGCGGAAAGGCGACCGACCCGTCCTGCGCGCGCGCCTCGTGCAGCGGCACGCCCAGTTGCGCGCGGTGGATGTGCACGGCGGCGGCGGTGGGCGTGGGCCACATCAGCGGCCAGTAAGCGGTCGAGATCGACACCCGCAGCCGGTGCCCCTTGGGCACCTGGTAGCCGACGTGATCCAGCGCCAGCGTCACGAACTGGTCCTCGCCCACGGGCATCGCGCTTGGGTCCGACGCGCTGTCGCGGTGGCTGAGGTTCAGCACGCCATAGGTGATCCGCGTAGACGCCCCGTCCGGGTGCACATGGCACAGCCGCACGGCGATCTGCGCCTGCGGGGCGTCACTGCGCAGCATCATTTCGATGGCTGGCGCGCCCAGAATGTCCATGTCGCTGTCCAGCGGGGACGAGGTCCACGTCGCCGACAACCCGTCGTCGCGGCGCTGGTCGCCGGGCATTTCCGGGCCCAGCCAGATGGCGCAGTATTCCCCCGCATCCGCACCGGTGTGCGCAGGCGACTGCACAGTGGTGTCGGCCACATCGATGTCGGTGCTCAGCACGCCGTCGCCCAGCCAGAAGTTGCGGTTCATCACCGGCTCTTCATGCATCGTCTCGCGGCCCGCGACCGCGCCGTCCTGCGTCACCCAGCGGCCCGGGCGGTCGGTGTACCATGTGGCCGGGCGCACGCCGTCCATCACATAGGCGCGGTAATCGGGATCGTCCTCGACGCCGGTGTCGATGCCCTTTAGCCAGCGGTCCCACCAGCGCAGGGCCTCTTGCAGAAAGCCGATGCGCGGTTCGGGCACGGCAAAGTGGGGGTATTTGTGCACCCACGGACCGACGATGCCCTTGGACCCGGGAATGTTCTTCACGATCTGCGGGACGGTGTTCTTGTAGCTGTCCCCCCAGCCGCCGACGGCTAGAACCTTGGCCTTGATGGTGTCATAGCTTTCGCAGACGCTGCCGTGCTCCCAATAGCTGTCACGCCGCTGGTGCCGCAGCCACAGCGAGGGCAGGAAGGGTTCGGCCTCAAGCCGCTCCAGCCACATCTCGCGCCAGTTCTCGCGCAGGGCAGGGTCGGGCGCGCGGCTGGAATAGGACCACATCGTCGCCCCCCAGCCCAGATTTTCGTTCAGCAGGTTGCCACCCTTGTAGTGGATGTCATCGGCAAAGCGGTCGACGGTCGAACATAGGGTGATGATCGCCTTGAGCTCGGGCGGCGTCATGGCCGCAACCTGAAGCGAATTGAAGCCACCCCAGCTGATTCCCATCATGCCGACATTGCCGTTGCACCACGGCTGCGCGGCCAGATGGCGGATCACCTCGACGGCGTCGTCCAGCTCTTGCTGGCTGTATTCGTCTTCCATGATCCCTTCGCTGTCGCCATTGCCGCGCATGTCCACGCGCGCGCAGGCATAGCCGTGGCGGGCAAAGTAGGGATGGGTCAGCGCGTCCCGCGCACAGGTGCCGTCGCGTTTGCGGTAGGGCAGGAATTCCAGGATGGCCGGGACCTGTTCGCTGTCGTCTTCGGGGCGCCACAGGCGGGCCGACAAACGTGTGCCGTCAGACATGACGATGGCGTAATCAGGATCTTCGGTGATGTCGCGGGGGGCGTTGGATGCGTCGCTCATGGGCGTTGATTTTCCTGTCTGGGGTCGGATGTCAAGGCGATCACCCTTTGCGCGCGATCAACAGGTCCATCACATTTGTGCCAGTCGGGCCGGGTTTCAGCAGCGCACCGCGCGCCGCCAGCCAGTCGTAGGGGGCGGCGGACTCTATCGCGGCCTGGCCGCTGGAGTCCCATGTCTTTCCGTCGACAATGGCCCCTGCCGCATCCGTGGGGCCGTCCGATCCGTCGGTGCCGGCCACCAGAATCTGCAGGTCGTCCGCCCCCGCGATCTCACGGGCCAGACGCAAGGCCAGCATCATGTTCCGCCCGCCCAGACCGGGATTTTCGGGCAGGATCACGGTGGGTTCGCCGCCAAGGACATGCAGGCCATCGGGCGCAGCTTTCAGCTCTGCGGCGATGCGCGGGGCAAGGGTTGCGACATCTTCGTAAAGCGTCTCGGCGTTGCTGCGCACATCTGCTTGCGCAGCCTGAGCGATGGCCGCCCGCGCGATGGCGTTCGACGCCACGATGCGCGCATCATGGGCAAATGCCCGGCCTTCAGGCGCATCCCCGATGCCCGAGCCAATGACGCCCAGACTGTCGCCTTCGACATCCGAAATCGCCAGCGTGGTCACTTTCGCGCCCCGAAAGGCCCCCAGCAATTTGCCGCCCTTGATCCGCGACAGGCCGCGCCGCATGGCGTTGATCTGATGAATATCCGCCCCCGAGGCCAGCTTGGCCTGCGTCCGCTGCGCCAGATCGTCCAGCGTCAGGTCGTCCTCAAGCACTTCGGCCAGCGCCGATGCCCCGCCCGAAACCAGCATCAAGAGGTGCGTGCCGGGGCCGCAACCCTGCACCGCCTCCAGCATCACGGCACCTGCTTTCAGGCTGGCGGCATTGGGCACGGGGTGCGCGGCCTCGATCACCCGGGCATGGGCGGGTGCGCCGTCCGCATGGCCGTCCTTGGTCACGATCAGCACCGGCGCATCGGGGAACAGCGACGCGGCGGCGCGGGCCATGGCGGTGGCCGCCTTGCCCACGGCGATGATGCGGTCGGGCGGGGTGATGGGATGCGCGCGCAGCGACTGACGCACGCTGGTGTCGCCGCCCACTGCATCCACGCCGATCTGCCAGAGGTCTGTAAGCCGTGTCATGATGTCCTTGGTGTTGGGACCGCGCGTTTTGGCAATGGTAGCGCGCAGGGGCAGGGCAAGCCACCAAGGAAAGATGAAAAAAATCAAAAAGACTCTATCCGCCGAATCATGATTCGGTTAGAATCACCTTAAGTCAGGCAAATCACGCCACAGCCCGCATCAGATGGGCGGCGGTACTGACCCCGGACGGTGTAAACTGGTGCTTTTGTGCCGCCTATAGTCATATGGGCGAAGTGAAAAACATCATATTATTCAGTCCGATACAGGCACAGACGGTGGCATCTTTCGGGGTGCGCGGCAGATCAGATTGGCAGGCACGTGAGGGGTGGAGGGCAAGCGGCCCAACCGCCCCCGCGTTGCGTTTGTGACCTGTTTGACCTCTGTTTCCGGGGGGCTTCAGCGGGGATTTCTGAACCACGAAAGTGCGATCCGCACGCTCAGTCCGCAGTGTCGAGCCACAGGGTGACGGGGCCGTCATTGGTCAGGCTCACCGCCATATCCGCACCGAACTGACCGGTTTGCGTCGCTATGCCCAGATCGCGCAGCGCCTGGGCGAACTGAAGATACAGGGTTTCGGCCTGATCGGGTTTGGCCGCACCGGAAAAGCCGGGGCGGTTGCCGCGCGATGTGTCGGCGGCCAGCGTGAACTGGCTGACCACAAGGGCCGAGCCGCCGGTTTGCAGGACCGACAGGTTCATCTTGCCGGCCTCATCCTTGAACAGCCGCAGTTTCGAGATCTTGACCGCCAGCGCGCGGGCGGTGTCAAAGTCGTCTTCTGGCATGGCACAGACAAGGATCAGCAGGCCGGGGCCGGTAGCACCGACTTGCGCCCCGTCTACCTTCACCGAAGCCTCGGTGACCCGTTGCAACAGCGCGCGCATCAGTCTTTCCAGTCGATGACGTCGGCGGGCGTCGCCCGTTCGGTGCGGAAACTGTTTGCGGGGTGGTCATCGTCGGCATAGCCAAACGAGATAGCGCACAGCAGATTGCGGTCGTCCGGCAGTCGGAAGTGGTCGCGCACCATCGGCGCATAGGCGGCAATGGCCGCCTGCGGCACCGTGGCCACGCCCAAAGCGGCCGCTGCCAGCGTAAAGGCCGCGACAAAGCCGCCCGAATCCATCGCGCCATATGGTCCCAGCTCTTTGGGGGCGGTGACCAATGCCACATGCGGCGCGTCAAACAGGCGATAGTTTTCCATCATCTGCTTGGCACCGGCAGGCCGGTCGCCCTTTTCGATGCCCACGGCGTTGTACAACTGAAAGCCGCAGGCGCGGCGGCGGTCCAGATAGACGCCCTGATATTTCTCGGGCCAGTCCAGATCGGGGGCCGGGGTGGCTGACATCGCATGGGCATAAAGCGCCTCGCGAAAGCTGTCCGTTGCCGCACCGCTGCTGATGGTCACCTGCCAGGGCTGCGCGTTGCACCAGCTGGGCACCTTTTGCGCCGTGGCCACGATGGTTTCAATCGTCGCGCGGTCCACCGGATCGGGACGAAAGGCGCGGCAGGAATAACGCGCGTCCATAATCGCGTTCAACGTGTCGATCTGGGTCATGTCAGCCTTCATTGGTTTTGCGCCACGACATAGCCGATGGCGGCCGCCGCAATCAGGCCAAGGATCACGGCGATGGTGATCTTGATCGCGGAATAGGGACGCTCGCCCTGCACCCGGCCGGTGCGGCCGTTGACGACAAATCTGTACGTTTTGCCGCGGTATTTGTACGCCGCCAGCCAGACCGGCAGCAGGATATGCTTGAACGTCACCGCGCCCAGCGTGGTGTCCATGTTGTGAATGCGCTGCCGGTCGCCGCCGATGTCGAACCGCACGTCACGTTCGATCACGCGGTCCATATGGGCGCGGGCCTCGGCATAGCCGTCCTTCAGCTCGACCGAATAGGCCTCGGCGCGAAAGCCTGCCAGATATTCGGGGGCGTAAGGCTCAAGGGCTGCCAGATCCCAAGGCTCCAGCGCGTCGGTGTAGCGTTTCGGCAGGCTGGTCGAGGCCAGCACCAGCACATCGTCAAAGAACCGCGCGACGCGGCCCGCGGCGCGGTTCCAGCGCACCTTGGCCTCTTGCACCATGGTCGGCTTGCCGTCGCGCATGACGGTGCGCGTGACGTAATAAACGGTGCCGCGTTCGCCGGTGTAGGCAGTCTTGGTGTCCGCATCGAAGGTCCAGTAAGGCACGTAAATGCCCTGCATCGCACGCCCCTTGCGGGCATAGTCCTGCAGGCCGTTCGGCGCGAACCACAGGCTGCCCAGCCATTCGGTCATCGCCTTGCGCGCGGCGGTCTCGGTCAGGCCAAAGGGCAGCACACCGCGCGGCTTGATATGACGGCTCAGCCCCGTGTCCGCGACCACCGGCGTGGCGCAGAACGGGCATTCGGTCGCGTGTACCTTGGGGTCGAATGCGACCTCGGCGGCGCAGTTGGGGCATTTCGAGATGCGCGTTTCTTCGATCTCGGCCTCGGGCAGGCGCGCATCCAGTGCCGCGCGAAAGTCCAGTTCGCGGATCGCCTGACGCTTGGGCGAGGCGCTGTCCAGCGCCTGCACATGGCCGCAATGGTCGCATTTCAGCTGCCCCTGACCGGGCGAAAACCGCATGTCGGCGCCACAGGCGTCGCAGGGAAAGCGGAATTCGTCGGCGGGGCTGTTCGGATCGTCTGCAAAGCTCATGGGTCAGACCATGCCATTGATCATCGGGAGTGTCATCTGGTGTCTCTGTCCGTGACTGAGGCCGTTACAAATAGCGGTGAAACCGTTGCGGCACCATGATCCGCAGGGCGTTGTCGCGCAACCGGTAATGGCGCCAGATGTGGAACAGCGCATGGCCGCCCGCCACCACGCCCAGGGCGTAGAATTGCACGATATGCACCGTACCTACGATCTGGTTGGCGGTGCGCAAGCCCAAAGGCGGCGCGATGGGCAGAAAGCCGCCCGCCTTCAGCAGCACGGTCGAGGTCAGCCCCAACAGGAAACCGGTGAAGGCGACAAAGAACAGCCCCCAGATCAGGGTCAGATGCACCCACCGATGGGCGGGACGCATCCAGCCGCGCAGTTTCGGCCCCGGACGGCTGGCCAGCCCGCGCCGCATCAGATCGGCGGTCCACGCCAGCGACAGCGACACAAAGACCAGCGCCAGCGTGGAATGCACCTGAAAGGCGCGGGGTCCAAAGGGGACGACATCCTTGGGCTGGACCAGCAGGAACCAGATGAACAGCGGCACCATAATCCAGTGCAGCCATTTCAACGCCACCCGCCGCGCTGGCAGTCGGGCACGCAGGCGCGCCGGGATATGGAGGGCTGTGACCATGTCACATGACACGCAAGGCAGGCGGCAAAAGTTTCATTGTCGCACCGCCCAGCGGTCGCGGATCATGGGAAAGCCCACGTCGCGCCAGAACGGGGGCGAGACGATGCCGTTGGACATGCCGCCCTGCGTGCCCTTGGTCCACGATACGGGCAAGGTGTCGGGTGCATCGGCCAGCGCCGTGCCGGTCAGTTCTGCAAATCCGGTGTCCAGCGCACGGTTCAATGTGTCCAGATCGTCGGGCATTGCCATGCCGTCAAACAGCCTGCGCAACGCGTCCCACAACGGCGGATCGCCGCGCAGGCCCCAGTGTCCGGGTGGCGGTGCAAACAGCGCCTCCATCCCGGTCATGGTTCAGCCCGCCGGAGGCGGCGGTGGGGGCGGGGGCAGGATGGTGAAGAGCTGCGCCAGCTCGGCCACATCCTCGGCGCGCATCCACCCGTCCTGCCCGGCCGTCCAGACAAAGCTGTCGCGGGTCAGCGCGCCATCGGCGGCCATACGGCCCAGCGATGCCTTGGAGAACGGGCCGGTGGTCTTGCCGCCCTCGGCGATGTGCCAGACGTGTTCAACAGGCGGTGGGGGCGGGGCCACGCTGGCGGGGGCCGGTGCCGCCGCTTGCGGACGCGCACCCCACGGGCCTGCGCCGCCTGCAACCTGCTGGCCGATCTGCATCCCCAGACCGGCACCCAGTCCCGTCTGCATGGCCGCAGCACCGGCACCTTCGCGGCCCATGGCCTCGGCGGTCTGGAACTGCATGTACTCGGACAGATTGCCGATCACGCCCATCGACGACCGTTTGTCCATCACCGCCTCGACCGCAGGGGGAAGCGAGATGTTTTCGATATACAGCTCGGGCAGCATCAGCCCGTATTCAGCGATCACCGGCGCGATCTGCTTGGACACCAGCGTGCCCAGTTCGCGGGTGTTGGCGGCCATGTCCAGCACCGGAATGCCCGAGCCTGCAAGCGTGCGCGAGAACTCCTGTACGATGATGTTGCGGATCTGAAAGCCGATCTCGTCCATGGTGAATTCGCCGTCTGTCCCGACGATCTCCAGCAGGAACTTGGCCGGGTCCGAGACCTTGACCGAATAGGTGCCAAAGGCGCGCAGGCGCACGGGGCCAAACTCGGGATCGCGGGCCATGATCGGATTCTTGGTGCCCCATTTCTGGTCATTGAAACGGGTGGTGTTGACGAAATAAACCTCGGATTTGAAGGGCGATTTGAACCCGTGATCCCAGTGTTGCAGGGTCGTCATGATCGGCATGTTGTTGGTTTCAAGCATGTACAGACCGGGCGTGAACACATCCGCCAACTGGCCTTCGTGCACGAACACGGCCGCCTGACCCTCGCGCACCGTCAGCTTGGCGCCGTATTTGATCTCGTGCCCCTGCCGCTCGAACCGCCAGACCATCGTGTCGCGGGTGTCGTCGGTCCAGTGGATGACGTCGATGAATTCGCCGGAGAGGAAATCGAAAATGCCCATGGGGTCCTCGCATTTGATGTGCTGCCTTGGCAGACTGTCACAGCTTGGTCGCACTCGCCACCAAAACTAAGGGGAAATTGCCGGGATAAGTCGCCCTCCAAGGCTGGCGCCCACTCCGGTCACGCGTCTAAATCGGCCCGCCCGTACGCTCCCGCGCGAGAATCCGCACGATGGGTTCGGCTTCGGGCAGGGTCATGCCGATCTTCAGGCGCGGATCATAGAGCATCCCCAAAAGCATCTCGTCGTGATCGGTCAAAAGCGCGAATTCGTCGTCGTCGTTAAAGATCGACGGGCGTGCCTGCGGGCTGTCGTTGGCCGCGCCCAGTCCCTGCGCCAACTCCTCGTGAATGCACGACAGGCGCATCAGGTCGGGGTTTTCGGCGCGGATCACGGCGATGGCGGCGGTGTAAGTGTGCGGATCGGGGCCGGTGGCATAGGCAGCAACCGCGCAATAGATGTCGTCGCCAAGGTTCATCAGCGGAGCCAGCGACGCCTTGGTGATGCCGGGGATACGGGCCGCTTGCCGGGCCAGCACCTCGGCGCGGTCATCCTCTGACACGAACAGGACCATGAAATTGGGCGCGGTGCTCATCGTCACGGGGTGGCCTGTCGCCTGCGCCAGCCGGGCGGCATAGCGGGTCACATCGATGCGATCCCGCCGCTGTTGCGACGCGGGCACCGAGCCGCCAAAGTCGACGCCCATGCGCACCGGCCCCGCCCATCGGCGCAGGCTGCCCGACACGCCGGACGCCAGATTGCCCGCCCCATATTCGTTATAGAACACGATCTGGTTAAAGTTGCGCGCCAGCATGTCGGGGCTGAACGGCGTGTCCGGCCCGCCACCGTCCTGACGCAGTAACCCCTGGGACAGTTGCGCCGATTGCACCTGTGCCAGATAGCTGCGTTTGGCGGCACTGCGCTCTGACGTAGGCTTGGCCACCTCAATGGGGGCCGACGGTCGGTCTGGCCGCGCGCGCGGCGTCAGCACAGGCTCGACCGGAGCAACGATATCACAAGCCACCGCGAGCAGGCCCAGGGCCATCACCCCAAGCCCGCGTATCCACCGCGTTGCGCCCTTCTCAGTCATTTGCCCGTGCCTTAGCTGGGAACGGATGTGCCGGCGACATCGCCGGTGCCATCCTTACGCGCCTTGGCCGAAGCCAGCGTGTCGCGCAGGTCCGCTTCCATCTTCTTGAGGTCCGCCTCGGCGGCAGCGCGCTTGGCCTTGCCTTCGTCGGCGATTTTCAGGCTTTCCTCGATGGTGCCGATCAGGTCCGCATTGGCCTGTTTCACCGCTTCGATGTCGAACACACCGCGTTCCATCTCGGTGCGGATCATCGTGTTGCTTTCGCGCAGGTTCTTCGCGTTGGCGGTCAGCAACTCGTTGGTCAGGTCGTTGGCATCCCGCACGGCAGCCGCCGCTTCGGCGCTGCGCTGCATGGTCACGGCCTGCGCCAGCTGGGTTTCCCACAGCGGCACGGTGTTCACGAGGGTCGAGTTGATCTTGGTCACCAGCGACTTGTCGTTTTCCTGCACCAGACGGATCGAGGGCAGCGACTGCATGGTCACCTGACGCGTCAGCTTCAGGTCGTGCACACGGCGTTCCAGATCGTCACGCGCGGCGCGCAGGTCGCGCAGTTCCTGCGCCTTCATCACCTGTTCGTCCTCGGGGGCGGCGTTCACTTCGGCCTCTTTCGCGGGGATCACCTCCGCGTCCATCTCTTCGATCTTGGCCTCGCCCGCCGCGATGTACAGCGCCAGTTCATCGTAGAAATTCAGCGTCTTCTCATAGAGGACATCCAGCGATTTGATGTCCTTCAGCAGCGTATGCTCATGCGTCAGCAGGTTGTCGGTGATCTTGTCGATCTGCGCCTGCACGGTCTCGAACTGGGCGGTGAACTTGGCAAAGGGCGCGGCGCGACCCAACAGCTTTTCCCACCACGACCGTTCGCGGCGCACGTCCAGTTCCGACACGCTGAAACCACGGATCGTCGAGACGATGTTGCGCAGACTGTCGCCCGCAGGGCCCACATCCTTGTTGCGCACATCGGTCAGCATCGCCTGCGAGATGGTCTGCAACTCGGCCTGTGCCGCCGATCCGAAGGAGACAATCGACTGGGTGTCGGCCATGTCAATCTCGTCCATGCGCTTGCGGATCTCGGCGCTGACGGGGGCGTCGGCGTCTTTCAGCGACACAACCGCGGTCGCCTCTTTGGGTTCGGGCAGGATCACCGCGTTGATCTGTTCAACATCGGCCAGTGATTTTTCCGCCTGTTGGCGCACATTCTCAGACATGAATTGTTCCTTACCTTACTCGTTTTTCTGTGAGGCGATATGCACGCCTTCGCGCTGCAAGCGTTCGCGCAATACGTCGATTTCAATGTTCAGGTCGCTGCGGTCATCCAACAGCAGCGACTGGGTCCGCGCGTCGAAGTTCTGTTCCAGATCATCCAGCAGGGCCGCGTAATCGGCACGCGCCTGTGCGTCGCGGGTGCGGGCATAGATGTCGGCGAACTTGACCGTCGCGTCGCGCGCGCCCATCAGGTAAACCCCCAAATAGCGGCGCGCGGCGGTCAGGTCGCGCGGGTCTTCCTCGACCGTGCGGATCAGCGTGCGGGCCTTGGCCTGAAACTGGGCCAGACGGGTTTCCATCTTGCGATCATTCGCGCGCAACAGGGCGTCGGACATCTCGCGCAGGTAATTCTCGGCCTCGTCGACGACGCGGGCCACGCGGTCCTGTTGGAACGTGTCGACACCTTCCATGCCCTTGGACCGCAGCGGGTCGATGCCGAATGCGGCCACATGCAGGCCGCCTGCGATCACCCCGTATATGACAGATGAAATCACGTCAGACTGATGGGTCACCCCCGCCAGAACCGCACCGGCGGCGACAGCCACACTGGCCAGCATCTTGCGCGGCAGGGCAGGGCGGCGTGCAACCTTGCGATCGTGATAGGCCGCCTCGGCCCGCAGGCCCTCGCGTGTCAGTACCGCGGCCAGCGCCCAGACAGCAGCTCCGACCATACCCGTCGCCAGATAGACAGGACCACCCCCGAAAGACGTCAGCGCCAGCGCCAGCGGCGGCAGGAACATCAGGTTCGACCGCAACCCCGCAGCATCCACCTGTGCCGGTGCCTGCACGAAACCGCGGCTCTTGCCGGTGTCCTTGGACGTATCGCCCTGCGTGCTGAACTTGCCGCCATACCGCTGCGCCATCAGTCAGCCCCCAACCAGCCGGAGCCTACGCCCAGCATCACCACCATCAGCAGCCCAAAGGCCACCTTGGGGATCGCACCCGAGGGCGCGCCGGTGGACGTTGCCGGTTTGGGCGACTGGCGAAACACCGATGCCACGGCACTGGCCGCCACCACCACGGCAAGGATCAATATCACAAACAGGATCAGTCGAGACATCCGCAGGGCCTTTGTTCAACAGTGCTTTATACATACGCGCACCAGCAGATATTTCCAGTGGGCAGCGTGGTGGTCTCGTCGTCTGGCCCTTGGGCTACAGCAGGATTGTGACAATCGGACCCCGGTGCAAGGGGGAAACTTCGCACAACCGCCGCAGCAGCAGCGGACTGCCTAACGCCGTGGCGGCTTGCCTGATTTCGGATCACGTGCGGGGCGCGCACCGGCGGGTCCACCGCGTGCGGGGCGCGTACCACCCGGCTTGCCAGCCGCAGGCTTGCCGCTGCTGAATGTCTTGCCGCTGCCCGCAGGCTTGCCAGCGCCAAAGCTCCGGCCACTGCCCGCAGGTTTGGCCCCGCCCGTGCGCCCGGTCTCGGACCGCTCCGACCTGTCGGCACCGGCTTTGCCCGCGCCGGGCTTGCCCCCCGCGCTAAAGGTTCTGCCCGCAGGCTTGCCGCCGGCGAATTTGCCACCACCCGACCGCGCACCTGCCGGTGCACCGGGGCGCTGGCCGGATGTTTTCGGCCCGCTGGGGCGTTTGACGGTGGGCTTTTTCACGGCGGTGCCGGTGGGTGCCACTTCCAGCGCCTCAAGCCCCAACTGGTCGCGCAGGATCTTGCGGCGCACTTCTTCCACCGCACCCGGTTTCAGATCGCCCAACTGGAAGGGGCCATAGCTGACGCGGATCAGACGGTTCACGCTCAGCCCGACTTCTTCCATCGCACGCCTGATCTCGCGGTTCTTGCCCTCGCGCAGGCCCACGGTCAGCCAGGCGTTTGCGCCCTGCTGGCGGTCCAGCGTCACTTGCATCGGCTGGAATCGCTCGCCATCGGCGGTGATGCCATCGCGCAGCGGTGTAAACGTGTCCTCGGTGGGCCGACCGTTGACCCGCACGCGGTAGCGCCGCAGCCAGCCGGTCGACGGCAGTTCCAGCTTGCGCTTGATGCCACCGTCGTTGGTCAGCAACAGCAACCCTTCCGAGTTGATGTCCAGCCGTCCAACGCTCATCACGCGGGGCATATCCTCTGGCAGGTCCTCGAAAATGGTCTTGCGGCCCTTTTCGTCGGCATCCGTCGCCACCAGTCCCACGGGCTTGTGATACAGCCACAGCCGTTCGTGTTCCGGCTCGGCGACCGGTTTGCCGTCCACCACGATCATGTCGCCGGGGGTGACGTTCAGCGCGGGGCTGTCGATCTTGACGCCGTTGACGGTGACCCGTCCGGCTTCGATCATGCGTTCTGCCTCGCGGCGGCTGGCGACGCCTGCGCGGCTGAGGACTTTGGCGATGCGGTCGCCCTGGGGTGTGTCTGTGCTCATGTCACGCGGCATAGAGCAATTCGCGGCCTTGCGAAAGCGTCCCTTATCGGGCCATGTGAGGTCATGAGATTTCGCAGCTTCATGGATCAGGCCCTGGACGCCGCCACCGCAGCCGCCGCGCGGGGCGAGGTGCCTGTGGGCGCTGTGATCGTGGATCCGGCGGGGCAGGTGGTGGCCGTGGCAGGCAACCGGACCCGCGAAATCTGCGACCCCACGGGCCACGCCGAAATTCTGGCCATCCGCGAAGCCTGCGCCGCGGCCGGTTCGGAACGGTTGGTGGGCCATGACCTCTATGTCACGCTGGAACCCTGCGCGATGTGCGCCGCCGCCATCGCCGCCGCGCGCATCGGGCGGCTGTATTACGGGGCATCTGACCCCAAGTCAGGCGGTGTAGCCCAGGGGGCGCGGGTGTTCAGCCATCCGCAAAGCCACCATGCCCCCGAGGTTTACGACGGCATCGCCGCGACCGAAGCCGAGGCGATGCTCAAGGCGTTCTTTGCCGCGCGGCGCTAGGTTTTGAATGTCTGCCGACATTAGCTGGCTTTGGCAAAGCCAGAGGTGTTTTCGAAACACAGGGCAGCGCCCGACCGCGGGTGGGCATCATGACGAAAGTGGGTGCCACTTAATGTCTATGCTTTGGCGTGTGAATGCAGAATCGCAATCCGGTGAAGAAGCGCCCGCCCATGGGGCGGTCGGGCGCTGCCCGGCGGCACTGCGTGCCTTGAATCCGGGCTTTGGTGGTTGAGGCTCGCGTGCGCTGCCCTGTGTGGAGCGACGATACGGACAGGGATAGCCCGCTTGGACATGCAGTAAATAGTCGCCTAGATCGTGATCGGCTCCAGCACCTGAGGCTCGATCACATTGACGTTTGGCAACCCGTCCACCAGCGGCTTGGCGTCCTGCGCCAGCAGCGGGAAGGTGCGGTAATGCGCGGGAATCACGGTCGAGAAGTTGAAATAGCGCTTGGCCGCATAGGCCGCCGCCTTCATGTCCATGCTGAAATGCCCGCCCGCCGACAGAATGCCCACGTCGGGTTTGTAGTAATCGCCCATCCACTCCATGTCGGCCATGATATCGGTGTCGCCCGAGACATAGACGCATTTGCCTTCGCCCCGGATCATGAACCCGCATTCCTGCCCCATATACAGGGGCACATCGCCATTATCGATCGACGAGGAATGTGACGCAGGCACCAGCGTGACCGACACTTTGCCCAACTGGATCGTGCCGCCACGGTTGAATGCACTGCCTTCAACGGCCCCTTTGGTCACCAGATAGTCGATCAATTCGACCATGCCCGAAATCGGCACGCCACTGTCCTTGCTGTACGCTGCCACGTCCTGCGTGTGATCGGAATGCCCGTGGGTCACCAGAATCTGCGTGGCCCCTTCGCAGGCGGCGCGGGCCTTGTCGGTGTCCAGCATCGGGTTGCCGGTCAGCCATGGGTCGATCAGCAGAACCTGATCCTCGATTTCGATGCGGAATGATCCGTGACCCAGCCAGATGATGTTCATGTGATGTCTCCTTCTGTTCCCCGCCGATGGTAGCGCATGTTGACGCTTTGGGGAGCCTTGGCCAGGGATTTTTTACGCCGCAGATGGGTAACGCCGCGTGTTTTTACAGCGATGGTGCGCATTGGGCTGGCCCCGCGGCGGCGTGGCCCTTGCAGCGTGGCGGGCGGGGCGGTAAAGCCCTTGCCAAGCAGATGAAGGAGAGTTCCGATGTCGATTGATACAAGCACGGCCGCCCGCGTGGCCAAGCTGGCCCGGATCAAGGTGGAAGAAGATGCGTTGCCCGCGCTGGCGGCAGAATTCAACACCATTCTCGGCTTCATCGAACAGCTGAACGAAGTGGATGTAGACGGCGTCGAGCCGATGACCTCGGTGACCCCGCAGCGCCTGACGCGCCGCGCGGATGTGGTGACTGATGGCGACGTGCAGGGCAAGGTTCTGGCCAATGCCCCCGACGCCCGCGAAGGATTTTTTGCCGTGCCGAAGGTGGTGGAATAATGACCGATCTCAACACATTGACACTGGCCGATGCCCGCGATGCCCTGCGCCGCGGCGACACCACGTCCAAGGAACTGACCGAGGCCTGCCTGAAGGCCATCGACGGGGCAGGGGCGCTGAATGCCTTTGTCCACCACACGCCCGAGATCGCGCTGGAGCGTGCCGCCGAAGCGGACAAGCGCATTGCCGCAGGCGACGCGCCCGACATGTGCGGGCTGCCCATCGGCATCAAGGATCTGTTCTGCACCGAAGGCGTGCCCTCGCAGGCCGCCAGCCGCATTCTGGAAGGGTTCCTGCCGCAGTACGAATCCACCATCACCGCGCAATTGAAATCCGCCGGTGCGGTGATGCTGGGCAAGCTGAACATGGACGAATTCGCCATGGGCTCGTCCAATGAAACATCCGCCTATGGCAACGCGGTGAACCCGTGGCGGCGTGGCAATGACGACGCGCAACTGACACCGGGCGGCTCGTCCGGCGGCTCGGCGGCTGCCGTGGCGGCCGATCTGTGCCTTGCCGCAACCGGCACCGACACCGGCGGGTCGATCCGCCAGCCTGCGGCCTTTACCGGTATCGTGGGGATCAAGCCGACCTACGGGCGTTGCTCGCGCTGGGGCGTGGTGGCCTTTGCCTCCTCGCTGGATCAGGCGGGCCCGATGACCAAGACCGTGCGCGACAGTGCGATCATGCTGGGCGCGATGTGCGGATACGATCCCAAGGACAGCACCAGCGCCAACCTGCCCGTGCCGGATTTTGAGGCGGCCCTGACCGGCGACATTCGCGGCAAGAAAATCGGCATCCCGCGCGAATACCGCATGGACGGCATGCCCGAGGATATCGAGAAACTGTGGGACGACGGCGCGGCGATGCTGCGCGATGCGGGGGCCGAGATCGTCGACATCTCGCTGCCGCACACCAAATATGCGCTGCCTGCCTATTACGTGATCGCCCCCGCCGAGGCCTCGTCGAACCTGGCGCGCTATGACGGCGTGCGCTTTGGCCACCGCGCCAAGCTGGAGCAGGGCGACGGCATCACCGAGCTCTACGAGAAAACCCGCGCCGAAGGGTTCGGCGCCGAGGTGCAGCGCCGCGTGATGGTCGGCACCTATGTGCTCTCGGCAGGCTTCTACGACGCCTATTACAACCGCGCCCGTCGGGTGCGCACGCTGATCAAGAAGGACTTTGAGGACGTGTTCGCCCAAGGGGTCGATGCGATCCTGACACCGGCCACGCCTTCGGCGGCCTTTGGACTGGGCGAGATGACCGATGCCGATCCGGTGAAAATGTACCTGAACGACGTCTTTACCGTCACCGTGAACATGGCCGGTCTGCCGGGCATTGCCGTGCCCACGGGTCTGGACAAGCAAGGTTTGCCGCTGGGTCTGCAATTGATCGGACGGCCCTGGGAAGAGGCAGATTTGCTGTCTTCCGCCTATGTTCTCGAACAGGCGGCCGGATTTGTGGCAAAACCGGGCAAATGGTGGTAAAAGGCCTCAATCAGTGGGCGCAGACCCACGCAATCGGGCAGAGAAGCGCATGAAATTTTATTTGATGGCCGCGGCAATGGGTGCCCTGGCAGCGTGCCAACCGGCCGTTCCTGACAGTGCAGCCGGTGTCGGCGACCCCGGTCGCGGCGTCGGGTTTGACAGCTACGCGCAATCCGTGCCTGCCGCCCCTTCCGTCTCCAGCCAGACGCTTGACGGCGCTGCGGCACCTGCGCCTGCGCCCGCTGCAACCGGTGGCTTTGATCCCGATCTGGTCGCCGCCTCGCTGGCCGAGGATGACCGCGCCGCCGCCGCAAACTCTGGGCGTCCCGTGGTCAACGCCAGCCCGTCCAATCCCGCGCCCGCGCCGGTCAGCAATCCCGGCATCTCGGACGAGAACGACTTTGACGCCGTGGCCTCGCGCCAGACCATCGCCAGCGACAAGGCCCGCCTTGCCCAGAACGCCGCGCAATACGAGGTCGTGCAACCCACGGCACTGCCCGCACGCGACGGGTCGGGTGGCCCGAACGTGGTCGAATATGCCCTGCAGACCAAACATGCGCGCGGCACCAAAGTGTACACGCGTATCGGCTTTGGCGGTCAGTCAAAGATGGCACGCAACTGTGCGAAATACCCCAATGACGACGACGCGCAGATTGATTTCCTGGCCAGCGGCGGCCCGTCCCGTGACCGTATGGGACTTGACCCCGATGGCGACGGCTATGCCTGCAACTGGGACCCCAGCCCGTTCCGGCGCGCCGCCCAGAACTGATGCAGATCCACAGCCGCCCGTCCCCCAACTGCGGCCCCCGCAGGGACGGGCTGGTGCCCGAGCTGGTGGTGATCCACTTTACCGCGATGCACAGCGCCGATGCGGCGCTGGAACGCCTCTGTGACCCGCAATACGAAGTCTCTGCCCACTACCTGATCGCCGAAGATGGCACCGTGACGCAGCTGGTGCCCGAACACCTGCGCGCATGGCACGCGGGCGCGGGCCATTGGGCAGGGCGCGACGACGTCAATTCGCGCTCGATCGGGATCGAACTGGACAACGACGGCCAGCGCCCCTTTGCCGAGGCGCAGATGCAAAGCCTTGAACTCCTGTTGCGGGGTATCCTCGACCGCTGGTCGATCCCTGCGCAGGGTGTCATTGGTCATTCCGACATGGCCCCGGACCGCAAATTCGACCCCGGCCCGCATTTCGACTGGCCCCGGCTCGAGGCCGCAGGCCTTGCCGCCCCGCGCGGCACTGGGGCTGGTCCGACCGATCCAACCCCCGAAACCTTCCGCGCCGCCGCCCGCGCCGCAGGCTACACCGCCGATGTCTCTGACGATGCGCTGCTGAACGCGGTCCGCCTGCGCTATCGTCCCGACGCCACGGGACCGCTCACCGCAGAAGACTACGCCCCCCTTCATCTTGCCAAATAAACTCCCCCCGGAGGGCCGATCTGCCCCAATCGCCCAAGCTGCCATTGACGCGCCCACCCGCATCCGTCTAAGCCGCACCTGCGCGGAAGGCTGGATGGCCGCGGGGGCGGGGGCAACTTCGCGTCCGAGGAAAGTCCGGACTCCACAAAGACACGGTGCCGGGTAACGCCCGGCGGGGGCAACCCCAGGGAAAGCGCCACAGAGAACAGACCGCCTTTATGCGGATCGGGCAACCGACATCACATAGAGGTAAGGGTGAAACGGTGGAGTAAGAGACCACCGCGGGACGGGCAACCGGACCGGCACGGCAAGCCCCACCGGGAGCAATGCCAAATAGGGACCGCGTGCGGCGCAAGCCGCAGGGCTGCTTTGGCCCGAGCAGGTCCGGGTTGGCAGCTAGAGGCGCAGGGGTAACTCTGTGCCAAGATGAATGGCCATCCAAGGGGGGCAACCCCCTGGACAAAATCCGGCTTACAGGCCTTCCGCGCAATTGGCCTTTCCCACGCATCTGCATCTTTATGCGGCACCTCGAAACCCGATGGGCCGCCCGCCTGGCCGTTGTGCCCCCGTCAGCCCAAATAAAAGCCCCGGCGCCGAAAGCCGTGTTAAGATCCTGCCGAACCCTGTTGTTTTCTCGATGGAATCGAAAGGCCGACCAGATGAAAGTTGTCGTAATGGGCGCGGGCGTCATTGGCGTCACCACCGCGTATTATCTGGCCAAGCAAGGCGCCGAGGTGGTGGTCATCGACCGCCAGATCGGGCCGGGGCTGGAAACCAGCTATGCCAACGCGGGCGAGCTGAGCTATGGCATGACATCGCCCTGGGCCGCTCCGGGCATCCCCATGAAAGCGGTCAAATGGCTGTTCATGAAACGCCGCCCGCTGTTCATCTGGCCGCTGATCAGCCCGACCATGTGGAAATGGTGCATCGACATGGTGCGCAACTGCAACGACGAAAGCTATCGCATCAACAAGGGGCGCATGGTGCGGGTGTCGAACTATTCGCGCGACGTGATGCCCGAGCTGATTGCCGAGACGGGGATTGACTATGATGGCCGCGAGCAGGGCACCTTGCAGCTGTTCCGCACCGCCAAGCAGATGAAGGGATCAAAGGCCGATCAGGAGATTCTGGCCGAATATGATTCCCCCTACGAGGTTCTGGGCCGCGACGCCTGTATCGCCGTCGAGCCCGCACTGGCCGAGGTGCGCCACAAATTCGTGGGCGGGCTGCGCTTGACGGCAGATCGCACGGGTGATTGCCGGATGTTCACCATCGCGCTGGCCGAAAAATGCGCGGAAATGGGTGTCGAATTCCAATACGGGCAGGCGATCAAATCCATCGCCATTGAGGACGGCAAGATCGCGGGCGTGGACACAGAGATTGCGGGGCGCATCACCGCCGACGCTTACGTTTGCGCCATGGGCAGTTATGCGGTGAACGTGCTGAACCCCATCGGGGTGCGTTTGCCGGTCTATCCGGTCAAGGGGTATTCCGTCACCGTGCCCGTCACCGACGATGCCTTTGCCCCGCAGTCGACGATCATGGACGAAACGCACAAGGTCGCCATCACCCGTCTGGGCGACCGCATCCGCGTGGCGGGAACGGCGGAAATTGCAGGCTATTCCAACCGCTTGGGGCCACATGCCACGGATACGGTGAAACATGTCATCAGCGATCTGTTTCCCAAGGGCGGCGATATTTCCCGCGCCGAGGGCTGGACCGGCCTGCGCCCCATGACCCCCGACGGCACGCCCGTGCTGGGGCCGACCAAATACGAAAACCTCTTCGTGAACACCGGCCACGGCACGCTGGGCTGGACCATGGCCTGCGGCTCGGGCAGGGCGGTGGCCGACGTGGTTCTGGGCAAGACACCCGAGATTTCCTTTGACGGGCTGACAGCCGCCAGATTTGCCGGAAACTAGGGTGCAATCTTGGGGTCTCAGCACCGTATTCCCGTTGTGTCGCCCGATGTGACAGGATAGACGACGCAAGCGCACGCGGCCCCGTGAATCCACCACGCAGGCCTCGCGCGCAGAACTTGCTGCAATTCCGGCCTGCGTGCCTCTTTTGCGGTTGACTCACCCCGCGATCTGCTTAGAAGGCGGGGTTCAGGATTTACGCGCCCGCCTACCGAGGCCACCGGCGCAGCAGGAGAAGAGACATGGCGAAGCCAACCACGATCAAGATCCGTCTGAACTCGTCCGCGGGCACAGGCCACTTCTACGTGACAAAGAAAAACGCACGCACGATGACCGAAAAAATGTCGGTCCGTAAATACGACCCCGTTGCGCGCAAGCACGTTGAATACAAAGAAGGCAAGATCAAGTAAGATCGCTTTCAGATTTCAATACGCTGGGCCGCGCCGCAAGGACGCGGCCTTTTGCGTTTCTACCCCCTTGCATCACAGGCACGGTCCCCATCCCCCCGCAGGCGCGCCCATGCGCCCGACAGGAGACCGACCATGTTCATACGTCCCGCCACAGCCGCAGACAGCGACGCTGTAAGTGCGCTTCTGGCGCGCAGCTACCCGCTTTTGCTGGCCCGCGACTACGCGCCTGACGAGCTTACCCCGGCCTTGCCGATGATGACCCGCGCACGGCCCGAATTGCTGGCTTGCGGCACTTATTACGTCGTCGAGGATTGCGATGCCGTGATCGGGGCGGGGGGCTGGACGCCCGACGCCACCGATCCGACGCTGGGCCACATCCGTCATCTGGTGACCGACCCGCGCGAGTTGCGCGCAGGCGTGGCGACCTGGCTGATGCACCACAGCTTTGACGCGGCCCGCGCGGCAGGCGTGCGGCGCATGGAATGCCGGGCCACCCGCACAGCCGAACGGTTCTATCACGCGGTGGGGTTCCGTTCGCTGGGCAACATGGACGTGGACATGGGCGCACAGGTCCGCTTTCCCGCGATCCGCATGGAGCGTGCGCTGGCTTAGCGTTCGGCGGGCGGCACGTTACGCAAGCGCGCGGACAAGGCGGCCACCGCGTCGGGCGGATGGTTCATCGCCCGTCGCCTGGTGCCCGCCGGATGGTGGCCCAGCCCCGTGCCCGCACGATGCGCGCCCTTTGGCCGGATCGGACGCGGCACAAAGCCTCCGCCGCAGTTGGGACAGACGTTGTGCAGATGCGTTTCAACGCAGTCGGCGCAAAAGGTACATTCATAGCTACAGATGCGCGCGTTTTCCGCCTCGGGCGGCAGGTCCACATCACACATCTCGCAGTTGGGGCGCAGTTCCAGCATCATCGCTCTCCTGTCTATACCGCACCGTCGGCAATGATCGTAACCGGGTCAAGCCCCGTCCGTGCCATGGTCCGCGCCGACGCGGTGTTGAACGCGGCATAGGTCACCCATATGCGTTCTATCCCCGCCGCACGGCACTGCATCCGCATCTGCGCGATCAGCGCCGCGGCGATCCCCTGACGGCGGTGCGCCGCGTCCACGCAGATGTGGTGCAGCACCGCACGGTGCAGGGCGGGCTTCAGAACCGAGGCCGCGCGCCGCTCCTCCTCATAGTTCAGATAGCCCGTCGGCGCCGCGATATCCCCCGCCACCAGCGCCGTCACCTGCGGTTGCGCCAGCCAGTCGCTCAGGAACCCGCGCAGCACCGACGGCGCAGGCGTGGGCAGATAATGCTGCGGTTGGTGCGCGTGATGCAGGTCATGCACCTGTCGCAGCAGCGGCTCCAGCACGGCGGCGCGGTCGGGGGGCAGGGTGGTGATCATGGTGTGATCCTCTTGAGGTCCAGACAAAGAAAAAGGGCCGGTCCTGCGACCAGCCCTTTCAAAAGAGGTTCTGTTGGGAAGCGCGTTATTCGCGGTTGCCGAACAGTTGCAGCAGGAACATGAACATGTTGATAAAGTCCAGATACAGGTTCAACGCACCCATGATCGCCGCTTTGCCCAGCCATTCGCTGTCCATTTGGGCGGCGTGCTGGATGTAGTCGTTCTTGATCTTCTGCGTGTCATAGGCGGTCAGACCGGCAAAGATCAGCACGCCCAGGATCGACACGGCGAACATGATCGCCGGCGACTGCAGGAAGATGTTGACGATCGAGGCCACCAGGATACCGATCACACCCATGATCAGGAACGAACCCCAACCCGAGATGTCTTTCTTGGTGGTATAGCCCCACAGCGACAGACCCGCGAAGGCGATCGAGGTGATCAGGAACACCTGCGCGATGGACATGCCGGTAAAGGCAACAAAGATCCAGCTCAGCGACAGGCCCATGATGGCCGCGAAAGCGTAAAAGAACAGTTGTGCGCCCGCCGCAGACAGACGGTTGATCGCGGCACCAAAGGCAAAGATCATGCCCAGCGGCGCAAACATCACGATCCAGCCCAGAATGTTGGGTTGCAGCGTTTCAGGGTTGCGGAAGATCCCCAACAGGTCGGGATTCGACCCCACAGCCCATGCCACGAGGAATGTCAGCAACATGCCCACGGACATGGTGCCGTAGACTTTGTTCATATGGGCGCGAAGCCCGGCGTCGATCTCGGCAGAGCGTGTGCCAGCTGCTGCTGTCCGGATCGTGTTGATGTCAGCCATTGAAAGCCTCCGTTTAAAACACTGATGATCCGCAGATTTCAGCCTGCGGCGTTAGGTGGTTCAAATATCGGGATGCATGGCCAAGGTTTCAAGTGTTTTCGGTGCGTTATCGCCTGCTTTTTGCAGGCGATCACACAAAGTTTTTTTCACAACGCAGGGATTATTTTTTCCAGTTGGCTGGCACGTCCCAAACCGGGCGTGTGGCCTCTGCGTGCGCTTCTTGCGCGGTCACGCCAATATCGTCCAGCGCGGCAGCATCCAGTTGCGCCAGCGCGCGGCGCGACCGCCACAGGCCCAGCAGGCTGGCACGGGTCGGGCCGGTCTGTTTGGTGGCTGTAAACAAGGTCGAACGGGCAATTGCGTCTATCATTGTCATGAGAGTCTATCCTTCATAGCGAGTCATGAAACATCGGGTTTCCATCAATTCTGTTGATGTATATGCCAATCCGTGTCACATTTTTAAAACGAATGTTTGTGCTGCGACATATCAAGGAGCTTGATGTATGAGAAATCTGGACATCACCACGCTGCGGTCTTTTGCCGCTGTTGCTGAAACCGGGGGCGTGACCCGTGCGGCCGGATTCCTGCATTTGACCCAATCGGCGGTGTCGATGCAGCTCAAGCGGCTTGAGGAAACGCTGGGTCTTGAGCTGCTGGACCGCTCTGGGCGCACCATTGCGCTGACCTCGGCGGGGGAGCAGTTGCTGGTCTATGCCAAACGTATGGTTGCGCTGAACGACGAGGTGATCGTGCGCCTGACCGATCAGGCCTTTGTCGGGCAGATCCGGCTGGGCGTGCCCCACGACATCGTCTACCCCGCGATCCCGCGCGTGCTGAAACAGTTCAACGCCGCTTTCCCGCGGGTGCAGGTGCATCTGATCTCCTGCTACACCAAGGCGCTGAAAGAGGATTTCGGCAAAGGCGAATGTGACCTGATCCTGACCACCGAAACCTTTGTGGATGCGGGCGGCGAAACCCTGTGCGTCAAGCCGTTGTGCTGGCTGGGTGCGCCCAACGGATCGGCGTGGCGGCAGCGCCCCCTGAAACTGGCCTTTGGCCGCCACTGCACATTCCGCCCCCGTGTCATCGAACGGCTGGACAAGGCAGGCATCGACTGGGACGTGATCGTCGAAACCGACAGCGACCGCACCATCGAGGCCACGGTCAGCGCGGATCTGGCGATCAACACCATGATCGAGGGCACCGAACCGCCGCATCTGGAACGGATCGACCACGGCGGCCATCTGCCGGACCTGCCCGCACAGATGATCAACCTCTATGGCGCGACTACGTCAAAAAACGTGGTGCATGATGCTTTGGCGGATCTGTTGCGGCGGTCCTTCGGGACCGAGGAACAGACCAGGCTGCGGGCTGTGTGACGCTCTCGTGGCGAGGGTTCAAGTGGGGTGAACTACTTAAGGTTGATTGATTCAAGGCCGTATCGCTCCGCCCGAGCCCCTCTGAAATCTGCGCCCCGCACGCAATGAAAGGGAGGGTGAAACGCCTGGCTATCGCTCAAACCCATGTAAGCTTGATGCGAATCACTGTTAGCGCTCGCCTTGACATCGGGCCTTTTCCTTCCCTTAGGTCACCTTGTGATTAAAGCGGTGACTGGCCCCGAATTGCGTGTTTCGCTATGCGGAACAGGCCAAAAACACCCTAAGTTGAACGCCGGACAGTTGCTTTTGACGTTCAGTGGCGTATGTTCCAAGACACAAAGTAAAAGTGTGTCCAGGCTTGAATTTGAATGTATCTTCTTCAGCATGGCGTTTCTGTAGGAGGTATCAAGTGGCTCACAAAGTTGACGAGCATGTCGGGAAACGTATTCGCCAGCGTCGCTGGCTGATTGGCATGACCCAACAAAAACTGGCAGAGATGGTTGGGATCAAATTCCAGCAAATCCAGAAGTACGAAACCGGTGCAAACCGTGTGAGCGCGTCCCGTCTTTGGGATATCGGCGAGGCGATGGGCGTCAACGTCGGTTTCTTCTTCGAGGGTCTTGATGGCGCACAAAGCGGATCGGCTGCCAGCCGTTTCATCTCGGGCGACCTGCTCGAGGACAAGGAAGCGATGGACCTGGTACGGTGCTACTACGCCATTCCCCAGAACCAGCGCCCCCGCCTGTTCGAATTGGCCCGCGTTCTAAGCGACGTTGCATAAACCACTGCGGCAGCCGCACGGATGCACTTGCTTTGCATCTGTCAAACTGGCACCTCGGCAACATGACACAGATACATGATGCCCTGCTGGACGTGGCGCAACAGTTGGCCGATGCGGCCCGCGCGGCGATCCTTCCTCATTTCCGCAACACCGCGCTGACAGCCGAGAACAAGCTGGACGGCGGCTATGATCCCGTGACCATCGCCGACCGTGCCGCCGAAGAGGCTATGCGCGCGGTGCTGGCCGATCTGCGCCCCGACGATGCCATTCTGGGCGAGGAATTCGGCACACGTGACGGCACCAGCGGCCTGACATGGGTGCTGGACCCCATCGACGGCACCCGCGGTTTCGTATCGGGCACGCCCACCTGGGGCGTCCTGATTGCCGTGGGCGGACCGGACGGCCCCGAGATCGGCATCATCGACCAGCCCTATATCGGCGAGCGGTTCATCGGCACACCCCAGGCCGCATGGCTCCACGGCCCGCAGGGGCAGGTGCCCTTGCAGACCCGTGCCGCCCGTCCGCTGTCGCAGGCCACGGTCTTCACCACCTTCCCCGAGGTCGGCACCCCCGCCGACGCCGCCGCCTTCGCGGACGTGGCAGGCCGCGCGCGGCTGACGCGCTATGGCATGGACTGCTACGCCTATGCGCTGGTTGCAGCCGGGCAGGTCGATCTGGTGATCGAGGCCGGTTTGAACGCCTATGACATTCAGGCCCCCATCGCGCTGATCCAGGCGGCAGGCGGCATCGTCACCGACTGGCAGGGCGGCCCGGCCCACAACGGCGGGCGCGTGCTGGCCGCCGCCAATGCCCGGATCCACGCCGAGGCGCTGGCCATTCTGGCAAAACACCCATGACCGAGGTGCTGATACAGGGTGCCGACCACATCCTGACCATGGACGACGACCGCCGCGAACTGGCCGGTGCCGACATCCTGCTGCGCGACGGACAGGTTGCCGCCGTGGGGCAGGGGCTGACCACCACGGGCGAGACAGTGCAGGCCCGGGGCTGCGTCGTCACCCCCGGCCTCGTGAACACGCACCACCACCTCTACCAGACGCTGACCCGCGCCGTGCCCGGTGGGCAGGATGCGCTGCTGTTCGGCTGGCTGAAAACGCTCTATCCGATCTGGGCGCGGTTCACGCCCGACCACATGTTTACCTCGGCGCAGGTCGGGCTGGCGGAACTGGCGCTCTCGGGTTGCACGCTGTCGTCGGATCATCTGTACCTCTACCCCAACGGCGCACGGCTCGAGGATACGATCCACGCCGCCGCCGAACTGGGCCTGCGCTTTCACCCCACGCGCGGCGCGATGAGCATCGGCGAAAGCAAGGGCGGCCTGCCCCCCGACACGCTGGTCGAGGACGAGGCCGCGATCCTTGACGATTGCATCCGCGTGATCGACGCCTTTCACGATGCCGCCGAAGGGTCGATGTGCCGCGTCGGCGTCGCCCCCTGTTCGCCGTTCTCGGTCAGTACGGAGCTGATGCGCGATGCGGCCCTGCTGGCGCGGGACAAGGGCGTGATGATGCACACCCATCTGGCCGAAAACGAAGAGGACATCGCCTATAGCCTCGCCGCCTATGGCAAACGCCCGGGCGCATATGCGCAGGATCTGGGCTGGGTCGGTCCGGATGTCTGGCACGCCCATTGCGTCAAACTGGACGCCGCCGAACTTGACCTCTTCGCCCGCACCCGCACCGGCGTGGCGCATTGCCCTTGCTCGAACTGCCGTCTGGGCAGCGGCATCGCACCGGTGCGTGCCATGCGCGATGCAGGCGTGCCCGTGGGCCTTGGCGTTGACGGATCGGCCAGCAACGACGCAGGCAATCTGATGGCCGAGGCGCGTCAGGCCATGCTGTTGCAACGGGTTGCGAACGGAGCCGACGCCATGAGCGCACGCGAGGCGTTGGAGATTGCCACCCGTGGCGGGGCCGATGTGCTGGGCCGTCCCGACTGTGGCCGCATCGCGGTGGGCAAACGCGCCGACCTCGCGATCTGGGACGTCAGCGGCATCGAAAGCGCGGGCAGCTGGGACCCGGCGGCATTGTTGCTGGCAGGGCCGACAGCCGTGCGCGACCTGTTTGTCGAAGGCCGCCAGATCGTGCGGGACGGACAGGTCACGACGCTGGACATAGGCGCTGTGATCGCGCGACAGACCATGCTCGCCCGCCGGCTGCGGGACGCGCTGTAACGCGGCGAAAAGCCAACGCAGCGTCGCCCCTTACCGGTCAGACGCTCATCGCCAGAACCCGGCTGATCTGCGTCAGCCCGCGCCCCGATTGGTCCATCCAGGTGTCAAAGGCACCCTGCACAGCCCGCATCGCCCCTTTCGAGGTCGGGGCCTTGTCCACCACCCCCTCGGCCACCAGCCGCGCCACCACGTCGCGCGACAGGATGAAACTGTCCCGCCCCATGAACCGCATCGCGTATTGCCCCGTCATGCCCCCCAGCCGCGCGCCGCGCGTCTTGAGCATCTCCAGCAACCCGATGTAATCGCTGGACGGCCAGCCGCCCAGCACGGCACCCACGCCACCCTCGGCGCGCAACTCCAGCAGGAACACCGCATTCTCGCGCACCGTGGCCAGCTTCGGCCCGTTGCGCACCACGCCTTTGTCCGCCATCAGCCGGTCGAACCAGTCGTCGTCCATCATCGCACAGGCGCCCACGTCAAAGCCCCTGAAGGCCGCCTCGAAGCCGTCCCACTTGGCCTCGATCACCTTCCAGTTGAACCCGGCCTGAAACACGCAGCGCGTCATCTGCGACAGCCAGCGGTCCTCGGGGATGGCGGCCAAAGCGTCCTCAGACAACGGCCCGCTGCCCAGCAACTCCTCCAGCGCCGCAGCGCCCCCCTTGCGCTTGGCGGCAATGTCGAAAATCTCCTGAAAATCCCGCATCAGTCGCAAATCCCTTTCAACTCGACCCCGTCCCAGGGCATCCGCACATCGCTTTGGCGGCGTTCAGGCAGCGGGGCCACCGGCATCACCTGCGCGATCAGCGCGTGCAGCCGTTTCGTGCGCGGCGCGGTGGGGGCCAGTGCGCGACAACAGACGAATTCCTCGACAATCGACCCCTGCTGCTCATATCCGTAATCGCCAAACTTCGGATTGCGCTCCAGATCGAACAGATAGGGATCGGCCCCGCGCTCGTGCTCTGACGCGGCCTTCAGCGGGGAATACCCCGTGGTCTTGCGGTTCTGCCATTGCCACACATGGGTCAGCTCGTGGCTCAGCAGCATCGCGGCGATCAGGCCGATCTTGTCGGGGTAGTCCGGCAGGTAATCGTCCAGATACCAATCCTTGTCGAACAGCACATGGTTGAACAGGGTGACAGCCGCAGGCTTGGCCGTGACCATCTCCGTGGTGGGCGGCGGCAGAATACGCTCGCGGCAGGTGGTGCGGGGCCGCGCCTTGCGCTGGAAGGTGACCGAGCGCGTCGGCGCACCGTTCACCAGCCGCACCTTGGACGTGTCCAGACCGGTGCCGTGAATGGTGTTCGAGAACGCCACCTCGGCCGGTGTCATAGGCCGTCCGCAAGCGGTCAGCAGCAGCAAAAAGGCGATTACAAAGCGTGTCCTCATGCCCCAACTAAGGCGGCATTCGTGCCCGCGGGCAAGGGGGTAAACCGCCCGCTGCCTTACTTTTTCTTGACGAACTGGGTCAGGATCACGATGCGCTGGCCTTCGACGCGGCCTTCGATGTGTTCGGGGTTGTCCATGACCAGCGAAATGCCTCGCACCGACGTGCCGCGCTTGGCTGTGAAATTCGCGCCCTTCACCGGCAGGTCCTTGATCAGCACCACGTTGTCCCCCACGGCCAGCGGCACGCCATTGGCATCGCGGTGACCGGTGTCGGCAGGCACATCCTGCGCCCAGGCCAGCGTGTCCTCGTCCAGATACAGCATGTCCAGCGCATCGCGCGCCCAGTCGGTGTCCAGCTTTTTCAGGATGCGATAGGCCAGCACCTGCACCGCAGGGTCCTCGGACCACATGGTCGACGACAGCGCGCGGAAATGATCGGCCTGCGGCGCGTCCAGCTGTTCGGCGCAGGTGGCGCAGATGGCGACGCTGCCTTTCGGCCCGCCGGATACGGGGGTGTCGATCAGCGGGGCTTCGGTGTCACACAGGGGGCAGGGCATATCGGTCTCCTCTTTGCCCCCGCTCTGCCACGGATCGCAGGGCAGGGACAGGGAAATGGCCGCCTGCGCCGTAAAAAGATGACCCATCAAGTATCTATTGTGTCGTTTCAGCCCGCAGGCTTCGCGAAAGTGGCCGTGGCCAGCGCGATATCCTTGCCAGACGGGTGTGCCGTCAGCGTGCAGCGGGTGAATATCGTGCCCTTGCCAGCCCGCGTAACCTCGGCCCGCGCAGTGATGCTGTCGCCGCTGCCGGGGCGCAGGAATTGCGTGTCCAGCGTGACGGTCGACACCGGGATCATCTGGCCCGCATGTCCCATGCACGCCAGCACCATCGCCGTATCCGCCAGCGTCGCCATGACCTGCCCCGATACGATCCCGCCCGCCCGCGCAATGTCAGCGGTGATCGGGATGCTCAGCGTGCACTGCTCCGCGTCAATCGACGTGACGCGCGGCTGCAAGGCCAGCACCCAGGGGGCGAACATGGTATCAAGGATGTCTTGGGCAGCGGTGGGGGTCATGGGCGGTGTCCTGTGGTGGGGTTTCGGGGCAGCTTACATAAGGATTGCCCGAAGAGAACCACACAAGCGCCTGACCGCGGGTCGCAGGCCGTCTTGCAAAAGGTCCGGTGGACCTTTTGAGGCCGAAGAAGGCGCAAGCCTCGGGGGCGTCGCAGACGCGCCCGCCCATGGGGGCGGTCGGGCGCGGCGAAAACGCGGGGCGTTTCCGCTGGATGATTTATTGATCTGGCGTGCGCGGTCAGGCGCTTGGGTTGGCCGTCAAAGCCACATCCTCAAACATCCAGCTCCTCAACAAACCGCGCATTGTCCTGGATATACTCGAACCGCAACTCCGGCTTCTTTCCCATCAACCGCTCGACCAGATCGCCGGTCTGCCCCGGCTCGTCCTCGTCAATCGTCACGCGGATCAGCTTGCGCGTGGCGGGGTTCATCGTGGTGTCTTTCAGGTCCTTCGCGTCCATCTCGCCCAGACCCTTGAACCGCGACACGTCAATCTTGCCCGATCCACCCAGACCCTTCTCCAGCCAGATGTCCCGTTCGGCCTCGTCCAGACAGTACACCCGTTTGGACCCCTGCGTCAGCCGGTACAGCGGCGGGCAGGCCAGATACAGATGCCCCGCATCAATCATCGGACGCATCTGGGTGAAAAAGAACGTCATCAGCAGCGCCGCAATATGCGCGCCGTCCACGTCCGCATCGGTCATGATGATGACCTTGTCATAGCGCAGGTCATCGACGTTGAACTTCGCCCCCAAAGACACGCCCAGCGCCTGCGACAGATCGGAAATCTCGGCGTTAGACCCCAGCTTGGACGACGCCGCGCCCAGCACGTTCAGGATCTTGCCCCGCAACGGCAGCAGCGCCTGCGTCTTGCGGTCCCGCGCCATCTTGGCCGACCCGCCCGCACTGTCGCCCTCGACAATGAACAGCTCCGTGCCCTCGCGCGATTTCGATGAGCAATCCGTCAGCTTGCCGGGCAGGCGCAGCTTTTGCGTCGCCGTCTTGCGCGAGGTCTCTTTCTCCTGCCGCCGCCGCAGCCGTTCCTCGGCGCGCAGCACCAGGAAATCCAGGATCGCCCCCGCCGATTTCGTATCCGCCGCCAGCCAGTTGTCGAAATGGTCGCGCACCGCGTTTTCCACCATCCGCTGCGCCTCGACCGTGGCCAGCCGGTCCTTGGTCTGGCCCACGAATTCCGGCTCGCGGATGAAACAGGACACCAGCGCACCGGCTCCGGCCACCAGATCCTCGCGGGTGATGGTCGCGGCCTTGCGGTTGTTCACCAGCTCGCCATAGGCCTTGATCCCCTTCAGGATCGCCGCCCAGAAACCGGCCTCGTGGGTGCCGCCCTCGGGCGTGGGCACGGTGTTGCAATAGGACTGGATGAACCCGTCGCGGGCAGGGGTCCAGTTGATCGCCCATTCGACCTTGCCGGGCACCTTGAACTTTTCAAACGACACCGATCCGGCAAAGGGCGCCTCGGAATAGGTGCTGGCCCCGCCCATCGCTTCTTTCAGGTAATCCGCCAGGCCACCGGGAAAATGGAACTTGGCCTCTTGCGGCGTCTCGCCGTCGTTGATCGCGGTTTTCCAGCGGATTTCAACGCCCGAGAACAGGTACGCCTTGGACCGCGCCATCTTGAACAGCCGCGCGGGTTTCAGCTTCAGCGACCCGAAAATATCCGCATCGGGGTGGAATGTGACGGCCGTGCCGCGCCGGTTGGGGGCGGCGCCGATCCGCTCCAGCTTGCCCTGCGGCACGCCGCGCGAGAACTCCATCGCATAGAGTTCCTTGTTGCGCGCCACCTCGACCCGCAGATGATCCGACAGCGCGTTGACCACGGACGAGCCAACCCCGTGCAGACCGCCCGAGGTCTCGTAACTGTCGCCGGAAAACTTGCCGCCCGCGTTCAGCGTGCAAAAGATGATCTCAAGCGCCGATTTCGTCGGGTCCTTGGGGTGCGGCCCGGTGGGAATCCCCCGCCCGTTGTCGCGCACCGACACATGGCCGTTTTCGTGCAGTTCGACCTCGATCCACGTGGCATGTCCCGCCACCGCCTCGTCCATCGAGTTGTCGATGATTTCCGCAACCATATGATGCAGCGCACGGTCGTCCTTGCCGCCGATGTACATGCCGGGGCGCAGGCGGACGTGTTCCATGTCCTCCAGCACCTGGATCGAGGAGGCATCATAATCCGAAGCGGGTTCGGACCCGGACAGAAGGTCGCTCATAAGGGCTGCTCACTTTTTTATACTTGGCGGGTATAATGGCAGAGCTCACGCGATGACGAAAGGGGGAACAGGGCAGGGGGACCGGATCGCCCGCCGCACCCCCGCGCACGCCCGCACCGTTGGACCCACGCCGCCGCCTCTGATACACCCTGTCACCGACCACAACACAGCGCCGCAACCGTCTAGGAACCCCAATGCCAGACCCGGGTCACAGTTCATCACATCAGGGTCTGATGTTGCCCTATGACACCGCATGGGCCGCCAAGGCAGCCCGCCCGCGAAATCTGTTTCAGCCAGTGGTTTCCCAGCCCCTTCCGCCATCAGGGGCAACGCTAAGCCACCGCCGAACACTGGATGATGGCGGGCAAGGCGCGGCTGTTCGGGGATGCCACGATAGAACGCGCCATCGTCGCGTCGGTCGACCCGCGAGAGGTCAAGGCCTTGGGCCGCAAGATCGCGGGCTTTGAAGTGCAGGTCTGGAGCCGGCACAAGGTCGGCACCGATCATGCTTGCGGGGGCAGCGAAAGTCGGCTTCGAGTCCATTCCGCATTCTCCCGCGCGGGATCAAGGCCGCAGGCCGCCGCGCAACGCCGGGCCGTCCGGCGGCACGGCGATTTGCTTTCTGTTGCGCGT